>MAAB01028895.1_pt1 | contig 342560 bp, 294 predicted proteins | sample 1115991 | NCBI WGS metagenome assembly MAAB01 (sample SAMN04961124, study PRJNA320927) | seawater metagenome | isolation source: sample BD02T18 sea water enriched with oil for 18 days | place: USA:Gulf of Mexico | collected 2013-07-27 | reverse complement strand
TAAACAGTTAACGCCCATAATAGGCAAATTTGTTGGCTAAAGTTAGCGAACAGCAACAAAAGCCAACGATTTTGTTACTGTTCAAATACTTATTATGTGCTTTGAACGCCATAACTAATTTGGTAGTGTCTTTGGACATTGTCTGTAACTTTGCCCCAAGTTGAGTTTTTAACTCTTTTTTGGTGGTAATCAAATGCTTGCTGATCGACAAACTCCTCATAAACACTAAATACATTAATGTTAGTGCTATCTTGAGTCACTTCAAAGATTAAGCAACCAACTTCTTGTTCAGTCAACTTTTTATGAGTGATAAGCTCGCTCTTAACAATAACTAAATCTGTATCAGGCACGACTATATGACCTTGCAAAATAACTTTAGACAATAGCTCACCTCTTAAAGCATAATTATATAGCAGGATAAATCTCAACAACTCCCTAGCCATAATCGTTATTTTATTTACCTTAATATCTCATAATTTCAAAGAACTGGAAACAAAAATCAATTTAACCATGCAATGACTTCATACCGCCCATTCCTGTAAAAAGGCCTCAGCTAAATACTGCATGACCAACTTTATTCTTGTTGCATGACGTAATTCAGGAGGAGGATGGGAATATCCGCTACTGCTCACTTTATTGGCAGTAGCACTGCTTGGTTTAGGAGATGGGAAATATGCTATCAGTAGCTACTTTCTGTCAAAAAAACAGAAAATTAGCACCTAAGGATGCTAACCCATTAATAAGCTAGCCATAATAAAATCACATAGCGCGAATGCCATCAGACTTAATTCAGTTTAACCTGAGTTGAAGTTGATGTTTTTGACCAATCTAAGCGTATATCCCAATCATAGCGATGCTCGATAGACAAAGGTGCTTGGCTTTCATCAACGTGTTGTAATACGTTGGTGGCTGAGGTCAAATTAGCGTCCCGGCCAAATATATAACTTTGCTCACGCACGATAGATAAATATGCTTTATTTAACTTAAGCGCGCGTTCGCTAGAGGGAGTGATAAGTTCATAGACACTCTGTGCACTAGATACCTTTTGTGAATTTACTGTACCATCTTGATTAAACCATCGTTGCAGCATTTCTTTATTTTGGCGGAATTCATCGCCCCCACCAACTCGTTGAAAGTAGGTTAGTATTTCACCCTGTTCTTCACCTAAATTTGGAGCATCTTGTTGTTTAGCTAAGTTGATATAACCCCATCCTTCTGAGCCCTCAACTTTACGAGGAAAAGAGAAGGTTTGATCTAATGTCGAACCTATGGTTTTGTGACAACCGGCACAGAAAGCTAGCTCTTGCGAGTTTTGATGACGTAATTCACCTTTCGCATTTTCAATGTAGGCATTGAGTGTCCAGCCCATATTACTATTCACACCTTTGTCACCTAATAAATGTACTTGGGGCAAATTTTCAAAATGCTTTTCTTTAGCTTCTAAGTAGTATTCTGACGCCAATTCAGCTTTGTTTTTAAAGCTATGCTTTTTCATGTAACGTACTTCTTTCATACGTTGAGCGTTGTATATAGTGCCATCGTCATTAACACCTATATATCGAACGGTATGTAAAAATTCAGTGTTTTCTGGGTACAATAAATTATTTAATGCTATGTTTTTCGCGTCACCTAAGTAATGTGTACGTAAATTGATTTGATTGACATTGCTTGTTAATTGGCTGTTGCCATCAATATCTGCACCAATGGCGTGTTCTGATACTGGTATAGTTGAAATACTTTGTACCCCTTTCATGGTCATTTCTACTAACGCCAAGTTAGCAAAATACACGTCGACTGAGAATTTACCGCTTTTTTCTCGAAAGGCTTTAGGTAGGCGGATCATGGCATCACCTGTAGAGCCATTAGTTGGCCAAAAAGTACTTGGAAAAGGTTTATAATTAAATGCGACCCAATGGCTACCGTCTTTTGCTAAGCCTTTATCGTCAAAGGCTTTATTTGGATAAGCTAAATTTTTAATTGCCGTTACTTCGCCTTGCCAGTTTTTATTGCTGCTAAAGCTTTCTACAAAATCAGCATAGTTGTCTTGTGAGATCCATTGCTTAATTTCTTTATCTGAAATTTGCTCTATCAATTGGCTTCTATCAATAAATAAATTTTTCCAATGATTTTTAGTACCTAAATCAGAAAATTGATACTCACCTTGTAAATAACCATCATTCATTGTGTTAGGGCGATCAGGGCTATTTGTATAAGATTGATGACAAGTATAACAAGGGTTGTTGGTACCTTGTGTTTTGGTATAACACTGAGGTGGGATAACAGACTCTGCATTGTAAATTTCTTGATGTTCTATGTAGGCCATCGCTGGAATAGCGTCACCCTCTGAATAAGGTGTAGCTAAAGACAGTTCCGCATCAGTTTTTTTATCTATCGACACTTCATTTGACTGCTCTGAACAAGCAGACAAAATAAAAAGAATCGAGATTATTAGTGTTATTTTAATTGAAGATCGCATTTTTTATCATTTATGAAAGCGGGACAAAAGTCCCGCTATATTTAAAGCTATCCCTTAATTTAGCAATTAAAGAGACTTAGGATCGTACATCCATAAGGTATTGTTTTCTTGGAAACCATCTTCACCAATGATAATACGACCATCACGCATAACGATGACGTTATCAGGTTGAGATAGTTGTTCAACATCACAACGCAGTGCACCCGTTAAACTAGAGCGATAAGTGCCACCCATGACAACAGGCTCAATTCGAGCCAAGTTATAATTTTCTTCAAGTTTAGCGCGGTAAACACCACCACAATCTTTAACACGAGCAGACAATTGAATATCGCCTTCATCATCGATTAGTGTGTTGTCTAAATCGGCAATACCCATATACATATATGCTGCTGTAACGTCTTCGTTTGCAATTGCCTCGACACCACCGACGGCTTCTAGCGCTCGGTCGTGATTGATACTGATACCTTCAAGTTTTCTCCACTCTGCTGTGGCTCCTTTCATTTTAGCTGCCTGACGAGACTCTAAAAATGCAGATCTATCGTCCATAGCTTGACCTGCAGTTACCGCGCTACCACCATCAGCTACTGATGGGTAATTAGCGTCGCCATTCGCCCATGCTTGTACGTCAGCAAGCGTCATATAGCTCGTTTCGCCGTCAACATAATCTGAGGTATCAATGCCATCGTATTCAGAAATCCATGCTTCGATAGTTGCGTTGTCGCCAGATGCTATTTCAACCCATGTCACATCAAAACCCGTGGTTGCAGGCTCAGTACTACCAGCGTCTTGTACTAGCTTAGCGCCATATATTGTGCCTGAACTTAAATCTTCATCGGCGTCAGCAACAAATTTAAACAATACGCCTCCAGTATCATCTTGTGATGAATAAACCGTACGACGATCAGGCATTACAGTAGAGTTTTCATGCTCATAACGACCAATAGTGTAATGTTTAACGGGAACAGGTTTATCAGATGTGGCATTTGTAATTTCAACGGTATAGCCGTAGCGGTACGGGTTAGGAAAATCAGGAGCGGTTAACGCTTCAAGATTATCAGTGCTCGTGTTGGCAGGATCATTCCAGCTAGCATCAGTAGTAGAGTCAACCGTTGAACGTACGATCCACTCTTCAGAGCTTAGTGGTGTACCCCACGGAGAAACTGAACCGAAGCAGTTTGCTGCAGTACCGCCGACACTGTCGAAATCAACCATCATAGCTTCAGCAACAGACCAGCTACCAAATTCATCTTTTTCGATTTTCATACGGCTTACACCGCCAGGGTACGACTCCCAGTTAGTGAATAAATACCCTTCACCTTCACCTGTTGAAACATAACCGTTAAAGTCAGGTGCATTGTTTTCAATGATTTTATCGCCGGAAATGATGCCGTAGTGCACACCTAAACCACCAGCTAAACCTTTTTCACCTAAATCAGCAAAGGTATCATTCGTTTGGCCAATGATTTGATATTCACCTAACGCAGATACGACGACTTGACGCTCTTCTTCTGTGTCTGGTACCGGAGAGTTAACAATGGTTTTTGGTAAGTTATTAAAGTTAACACCACGTAAAACGCCAACGGTACCTTTATTGTAAGGTTTGTTATTCACACCTTCCGTCATAGTGTTGGCATCAGATGGATGTTGAACATTGAAGAATAAATCACCTTCCTCAGTCAAAAATGCGCCTGTCACTTCAGCCCCCGTTGGCACCGTTGCTAAACGAGTTAAAATCGGAGCTGATTGACCATTAATGCCGTCAGCACCGTCTGTTCCTACTAGGCCTTGAATACCCGCGTCACCGGCTTGACCGTCTTTTCCATCATCGCCATCACAAGCTGATAGTCCTACAGCTAAAGAGATAGCCAACGCTGATAATTTAAATGTTTTCATTACACTTATTGACATAATTTTTCCAAATTTTAAAAGGATTAAAGTGATTAATGGCAAACAGGCTTCTAATAGATAAAATGGAAGAAGTACTGAAAGTGACGGGTATATTGACGGTACCTTTTGACAGTTTAGTGAATGAAAAATTAAATTAATGAGTCACTAAAATGACAAATATGTGAATAGGCGATCTAATGGCATAAAACACCTGATAAAGAATAATATCCTAGTTAATCGAGGCGTTTAAAAATAAAAACGGTAATAAAAAATGGGAGCGTTCAAAATTTTGTGTCAGCTTAAATTGTTAAATATCGAGTACGCTGTCTAAACGTCCTTCAAAATAAATAGCTAACTGAGATAAACAAAGGCTCCAATTATGTATTGGCATTGTCCATTTTTCGGTGGTGTTTGATCGATAATCAGTTTAAGACTAAATGTGTGATCCTATAACCCCGAAAGACTGATAGGAATGATCCAAAACTTACGAATAAAACAATCCATGAGCACAGCTCATATATCAATGAAGTAAAATCAATTTTATTCATGTTACGAACCAAGTATAAAACACACTCTGCTTTGAACTTTAGACAATATTGCAGTTGGTTCTCAATTAAGCCTTTAAGCATAAACCAAAAAAGACTGTGAAGACTACCGACTGAAAAATCAATAAAGAAGATTGGAAAGTCTAGAGAGAGCAAGAAATAAATTTAGGTTTTATCTCAAGCTTTTACCTCAGCTTTCACCTCAGGAATAGGATACAGATCACAATGAATAAAGACTTTACATTTACTATTAAGAGCACTTGTTTCGATGAAAATTATCAGCCATCAGACAATACGCGTATCACTACCAACTTTGCTAATTTGGCCAGAGGAGACTACCGCCAAGCGAACTTGCGCAACGCCTTAAAGATGATTGACAATAGTTTTAATGCCTTAGCGCATTGGGATAACCCCAAAGGAGAACGATATTCTGTCGAACTTGACATCATTTCGGTTGATATGGATATTGAAGGCAGTGATCAAACCTTCCCATCGATTGAAATATTGAAAACGAATATTGTTGATCATAAAACTAACAAACGCATTGAAGGCATTGTAGGGAATAATTTTTCCTCTTATGTGCGAGATTATGATTTTAGCGTATTACTGCAGAACCATAATAAGAATCAGCCCAAATTTAGTATTCCAGATAACTTTGGCGAACTGCATGGGAAGCTCTTTCAGTATTTTGTGAATTCAAATAGTTACAAGCAGAATTTTAATAAGCCACCGGTGATATGTCTCAGTGTTTCAGATAACAAGACCTATCATCAAACTGAAAATCAGCACCCCGTATTAGGTGTTGAATACCAGCCAAATGAATCTTCTTTGACTGAGCAATATTTCAAAAAAATGGGCTTACAGGTTCGTTATTTTATGCCGTCAAATAGTGTTGCGCCTTTGGCTTTTTATTTCTTTGGTGATTTACTTAATGATTACACTAATCTTGAGTTTATAAGCACCATCAGCACGATGGAAACTTTTCAAAAAATCTACCGACCTGAGATCTATAATGCAAATGCTGTTGCAGGAAAATCCTATCAGCCCAATTTAAAGAACCTAGATCATTCATTAACTCAAATTGTTTATGATCGAGAAGAGCGTGGCCAGCTGGCTAATGAGCAGGGAAAATTTGCTGAGGAGCACTTCATCAAACCATACCAAGCTGTTCTTGAGCAATGGTCTGCTAACTATGTTCAATAGTTACGTTCAATAGCTAGGTTCAATAGCTAGGTTCAATACTTATCTTTAATAAATAACCAAAATATACGGCATCATCTATTATGAAAACATCTCTTAACAAAACACTGTTACCCACTTCAACGGCAGGCAGTTTACCTAAACCCTCTTGGCTTGCACAACCTGAGACGCTTTGGTCACCTTGGAAATTGCAAGGTGAGGAATTAATTGAGGGCAAACATGATGCGTTACGTTTGTCATTGCAAGATCAACAACAAGCAGGTATCGATATTGTCAGTGATGGCGAGCAAACGCGCCAACATTTCGTCACAACATTTATTGAGCACCTCAACGGTGTTGATTTTGAAAAACGTAAGACCGTTAAAATTCGTGATCGTTATGATGCAAGTGTACCAACGGTCGTTGGCCCTGTTAGTCGCCAAAAGTCAGTTTTTGTTGAAGATGCCAAGTTTTTACGTCAGCAAACCAAGCAACCTATTAAATGGGCCCTTCCTGGTCCCATGACGATGATAGATACGCTTTATGATGATCATTATAAAAGTCGTGAAAAACTAGCCTGGGAGTTTGCCAAAATTCTCAATCAAGAAGCCAAAGAATTAGAGGCGGCTGGTGTTGATATTATCCAATTTGATGAGCCTGCATTTAATGTGTTTTTTGATGAGGTTAATGATTGGGGTATTGCTTGTTTAGAGAGAGCAATTGAAGGGCTTAAGTGTGAAACTGCTGTACATATTTGTTATGGTTATGGCATCAAAGCCAATACAGATTGGAAAAAAACGTTGGGGTCAGAGTGGCGACAATATGAAGAAGCTTTTCCCAAACTGCAAAAATCTACTATCGATATTATCTCGCTAGAATGCCATAACTCTCATGTTCCAATCGAGCTACTTGAACTTATTCGAGGTAAAAAAGTGATGGTAGGTGCCATTGATGTCGCAACCGATACCATTGAAACACCAGAGGAAGTCGCCAAGACCCTACGAGAAGCACTCAAATATGTAGATGCCGACAAGCTTTACCCTTGCACCAACTGTGGCATGGCACCTTTATCTCACCAAGTGGCAAGAGGCAAGCTAAATGCCTTAACTGCAGGCGCAGAAATAGTCCGAAGAGAACTATCCACCCGTAACTAATCAATCGCTAACCAATAACAAAGAAATATATTAATTTTACCCAGGTTACTTTTGATGGCTAAAAATAATAGGGGCATACTATTTACTGTTTGCAATTACCCCTTAAATTGATAGTAAGATCTTTGTGGTTCTTAAAAAATAGCAACGAAAAATAGAAGTAGTATCTAATGAATATCATTGAATTTATAACAAATAATATCTCACCCTTTTTGGCATTAGTTGCCACAGGTGTATTTGCAGGCATTTTAGCTGGCTTGTTAGGCGTAGGTGGCGGTATCGTAATCGTACCTGTGCTATTTTTCTTGTTCCAGAGCTTTGGCGTATCATCAGAATCTGCGATGCTTGTTGCGACAGCAACCTCACTGGCTACCATAGTACCAACGTCGATTAGTTCAATACGTTCTCATAACCAAAAAGGTAATGTAGATTTTGACCTGCTCAAACGTTGGGCTGTATTTATTCTTATAGGTGTCATGGCTGGTAGTTGGCTAGTGACTCGCGTTGAGGGCACTATACTTACTACAATGTTTGGGGTGATAGCGGTTTTATCGGCACTAAATATGTTATTCAGCACGGGAAAATCCGCTCGGTATCAAAAATTTCCTGGTAAAGCAGGACAAACGGTAATGGGCACATCCATTGGTTTTTTCAGTTCAATGGTTGGGATTGGCGGCGGCACTATTTCGGTTCCACTTCTCACCCAGTATAGCTATCCCACTCACAAGGCAGTTGGCACAGCTGCGGCAATAGGGTTAATTATTTCGTTGCCAGCTACGCTAACAATGTTGACTTTGGGTAGTACACCAAGCGATGCTCCAGCGGGAACATTTGGCTTGGTCAACCTATTTGGCTTCCTTTGTATTGTGCCGCTAACGGTATTATTCGCACCGGTAGGGGTATCACTGGCCGCAAAATTAGATGCGGTAAAACTGAAAAGAATCTTTGCCTTAGTATTACTATTGACTGGCTTACGTATGTTGCCGCAACTTTTCTTATAAATTTTATTCCTGTTAATTGTTGTTGAACAGTAAATGGTAATTGTAAATTAACTTGTTTGATGAATAAAAATAATATAACTTCATCAATCAATGAATCTAGTTCATCATTAAAGCTAAAGATAGGAGTTAACAGGTGTTAGAAAGGATCCATTTAGAAATACTAACCGCAATAAAAGAACATGGAACCCTAACTAAAGCTGCTGATTCGTTGCACTTATCCCAATCTGCGTTAAGTCACAGTATCAAAAAATTAGAAGGGCAAGTTGCTACTCCTATATGGAAAAAAAACGGTCGAAACCTGCGCCTTACTGCTGCTGGAGAGCGTATTCAAACGCTTGCTAATAGAGTATTGCCTCAGTTTTTACACACGGAATTATTACTGAGTCAGATTGCAAAAGGTGAAATGGGGTCGCTACGAATTGGAATGGAGTGCCATCCTTGTTATCAATGGCTACTTAGAGTAATTCAGCCTTATCTAGAGCGGTGGCCAGACATCGATATGGACGTGAAGCAGGAGTTCCAGTTTGGCGCTTTAGGGGCATTACTTAGCTACGAAATAGATGTACTTATTACACCAGATCCGCTCTTTAAACCTAAAATAGCCTACATACCCGTTTTTGACTATGAACATAGACTCGTCGTTTCCTCGTCTCACAAACTTGCAGAGCAAGATTTTGTATTACCCGCGCAACTAAGCGAAGAAGTGCTATTTAGTTATCCTGTTGAGCCACTGAGGCTCGATATTTTTAGTCAATTTCTTAATCCAGCAAAGTGTTCAGTAAAGAAACACACGAACATTGAAACAACTGAGATCATGTTACAGATGGTCGCCGCTGGCCGAGGTGTTTGTGCCTTGCCGGGCTGGTTAGTAGATGAGTACTCAAAATCAATGCCTATCAAGAGTATTCGTTTTGGAGAGAAAGGTATTGGTAAACAGATCTTTGTAGGTATTCGCAAGAACGAACAGCATATTGACTACTTAAACGATTTTATTGATCAAGCTAAAAAAACAAAATGATCAATTAGCCCAGCCTTTAGGGTAGTTAGCTCTGAAGACTACTTCATAGCTCTAGGTAGTTCCGAATAAAATTAAACGCCTGCTATAAAAAGAGGACAAGCTTGCCACTAATCTATGTGACCATCTCTAGAACGCTCACATGAACCATTGTGAGTATTTTGGCTTGCTGAATATTATTTAACGTTCTAAATCTTTATCTTGCTCTAATGAACGATTAGGTGAAGCTCTAGCCTTTTGAATCTCAGCTCTATTTTTATCAATTTGAGCTTGTTTTGAATCAATCGGACTTACCAAAACTTGCTTAGCAACAGAAAATTAACTAGCCTCTTCAGCGGTCATTAAACCTTGCTCTGTTGTTAAATCGGCAACACAACCAACACCAAACCCTGAACGTATAATTCATGCTAAAGAAGTGCAAGAGCTAACAGGGCTTTCACGAACAACTATTTGGCGATTAGAGCGTTCGGGAAAGCTTCCAGCAAGAGTGCCGTTATCTTCAAGTATTATTGGTTGGCGATCTAGCGATATTACTCAGTGGATCGCAACAAGATAAGGCAATATAAAAACCGATATTCATCGGCTTTAAATTGTTATATATATTCTACTTTTTAAGTAAGTTTTCAACTTTCTTAAAGAATTCATAACCTTTTTCTTTTCCTTCATCCGTACCATCTTGCGAGAAGAAGTTTAACTGTTCAATTAATGATTCTTTAGCTTTTTGAGCAACAAATAGCTGAAAAGGTGAACTATCACCACCGCTAATAACACCACGATAATGAGATAAAACACTGTAATATTCCTTACGTTTACTCATTTCTGAATCAATTACCGTTACAGGGTAATCGTGCTGAAATAAGTATAAATTCATCACTAACCTCGAAGTACGTCCGTTACCGTCAATAAAAGGGTGAATATTTACTAATTTTTGATGAAGATGTGCCGCCATTTCAACAGGGTGTAAAATATTTTTATATTCATTGAAAAACAGAAAGAAATCTTCCATTAATTTTGGCAAAATATAAGGCTGCGGAAAATCGTGTTTACTGCCATCTTCCTGCATTACAAACACAGGCTGTTTCCTATATTGGCCTTTATGTTCGTCTTGAATACCTTTAAGTATTAGTGAGTGAATATTTTTAATTTCACGCTCTGACAGTTCAATTTCTTGCCTAGCCAACTCACGAATATACTGGATAGCCTCTTGATGGTTGATAGCTTCTAAATGGTCTACAAGCGGTTTACCACCGATGGTTAGCCCTGTATTAATTACTTGGTCAGTTTCACCTAAGGTTAATGAGTTCCCTTCAATGCAGTTTGATTCATAGGTATATTTAATATCTAGCTCTTTATTGAGGTTTTTTACCATGCTTGGATTGAGCGGTCTAAAACTATTAAGACACTTTTTTAGCTCTGTTAGCTGACTATAAAGTTCAGGTAAATTATTCGTTTCAGGCCATATTTTAAGTAAATCTAGGCTAGCATTATATTTTCCTGACGTATTCATAATATCTAGAAGTGACGTATTAAAACGATCTTTCAAAATGAGTAACTCTGATTTTTGACTCTCATTAAGTAAATTATCGGATTGTGGTGTGTTTATTGTCATAATTAGCTGTACTTATTTATTTAAAATTTAAAACTCAATTTTTTTGCTATCCGAATTAAAATAAGAGTTCAAATTAAGTTTATTGTACCTATTTTTTCAATATATCAAGCATAAGCTTTAATAGGCATTATACATAAGGAATATTTACAAAAAATTAACTATCAATTAAATAATCTAAATAGTCAGCCCACGCTTGCATCATCTTTTTTCTGTCGGCTAAGTATATTGAGCGATTATAAGCGCGTGATGTTGCCGTGCCAGTTAAATGTGCTAATTGCGCCTCAATAATATCGTGATTCCAGCCTTGTTCATGCAAAATGGTAGATGCAGTACTACGAAAGCCATGTACTGACATAACATCGGCGGAGTAACCTAAATCTCTCAGTCGGTTGGTCGATGCATGAGAATATGTATAAAGTATACGAGCAACATCAATACCTGTTATTACTAACTTGATGAAATACACTCAATTGAGTTTTTTATCGAGAATAAAAAAGGTAAACCACAACTCGTCTCTGGTTGTTGCGGTGTATTATCAGTTAATACTTTCCTGATTAAGCATATCATGTCTAGCTTGGACACAAACTAAGTGTTTGACTCTGTTATAGGTTATCTTCACTAGGTAGTAAAAGTACTTTTCTCTATGACCCCCTATCAAAAAGAGATAGTTCATCGACCCATCTATGATGTGATCCCTTTTACATATAGCGTCCAGTTAATGGATAAATAATTTTGGCAAAAATAGTGACTAAAAAGCAAAAGCCAACGACTTTTTCCTGAAACTAATTGTGCCATACAACGCAATTTCGTCCCTCTCCTTTTGCCTTATACAACATATCGTCAGCCAACTTAAACGTAGCTACAGAACACATGACCTGCGTTGGAAAGCAATTGACTCCACCAATACTGATTGTCAGATATTTACTGCCCGTATTTTTTTCGTGTTCTATTTTCAGATCTTCCACTGCTTGACGACAAGACTCCATTATACTAAATGCATCTTGAGCTGGGGTATTCGGTAGCAACACAGCAAATTCCTCACCTCCGTAGCGAGCAACAAAATCAAAAGGTCTTCTTAATTGCTTAAAAATGACTTGTGCCACTTTTTTTAAAGCTTGATCTCCTGCCGCATGCCCATATTGGTCGTTATATTGTTTGAAATAATCTATATCAATCATAATCTGAGATAAAGGTGTCTTTTCTCTGACGGACATTCTCCACTCAAGATCAAACATTTCATAGAATTTTCGACGATTAGGAACACAGGTTAACGAATCTAAATTTGCTAACTGCTCAAGCTGCAAGCGCTGCTCTGCCAATTTCAAATGCAGATTAACACGCGCACTGACGATATCAAGATGGAAAGGTTTTTGGATATAATCACAGGCACCTAATGCCAAGCCTTGACTTTCATCGACTACATCTGTGAGACCTGTAATAAAAATTACAGGTATAGAAGAAGTTTCCTCATTATTTTTCAGTTGCATGATAACTTCAAATCCATTCATTCCTGGCATGATAATATCCAGTAAAATAAGATCCGGCTTAAATTTTATTATTTTTTCAATGCCCTGCGTACCATTTTTTGCCAAAATAATATTAACTCTTGACTTAAAAAGCTCACTTAAAATTTTAAGATTAGCTTTTTCATCATCTATGACTAAGATAGTTTGACGCTCAGGCAATAAGTTTTTCATGAATTATTTTCTCAGCTGTACTGCGATATTAAAAAATATGAATGCTACGTTACAATTGGCTAATTTCAGCATATAGTTTCTCGGCATATTCCGATGCTTCTTCATACTCAATATTATCAACCAGTTCAATTATATTATTAATAAAAAATGAATATTCACTATTCTTACACATTGTTTGTATTCTGGGTAAATATTTCTCCACCGAAAAATCAGAAGCTTCCAGCAACGGTCTTATTTTATCCAAGTCACTGCGGAGACTTTCAATTGAAAATGAAACTGCTAGCTCAGTTTGAGTGGTATTGACTATACGAGCAATATCTTCAAGTAGTATATCCAATTCCTTTAATGTTATATCGAATAAAGTCTTGCTTGGTGCTCCCTCTAGCAAGGTGTATTCCAGTTCATCACATAATGTCGATAATTCAAAAGCGCCTATATAAGCAGCATTCGACTTTAGCGAATGTATCATTCGGTGGAGAGTCTCCCAGTCGCCCTTTCGATACAAATGTTCAAGTGCTTCTTTTTTTTCTTGACCATTCACAAAATCGTTTACTAAATCCAAATAAAACTCGACATTACCTTTTAAATTATCCAAGGCTAAATCATATTTAATGCCTTTTACTTGCTTAATTAAAGATAATTTATCTTGAATATTTTGAGGGATATCAACTCCTAAAAGAACCGTACTATCAAGGTTAAATCCTGACTCTTCAGATTCTTCTAAATGCATTTCAACTGTAACACTCAAAAAATTGGTCAATGTTTTATACAATATATCAGGATCAATCGGCTTAATTAGATGAGTATTCATGCCGACCTCTAGACTTTTTTCAACATCACTTTGCATCGCATGGGCTGTCATAGCAACGATAGGTAGATCAACCAGTTCCAACGTCTGTCGAATTTCTTTAGTGGCAGTTAACCCGTCCATTTCCGGCATCTGAATATCCATCAGAACTAAGTCGTAAGTCGATTTCTGCAATTTGTCCAATGCAATCAAACCGTTTTCTGCAATATCCACTTGAACGTTCGTATCCTTCAAAAACCCTAGCATTACTTTACGGTTGAGAACGTTATCCTCAACTAATAAAATATGAAAAGAAGCTAAATTCGGCGTAGCAACTTCGGCTTTAAAAGCGCGTGGGCGCTCTTCCACAAGAGGTGACAGAACATTAATAATAGAATCTATTAATATCGATTGATTAACCGGTTTTTCAATAAACCCTTGAATCGCTGTGCCACTGATGAGTGGTTTAGCTGCGTATTTGTCATAAGCTGAAACCATTAGAATATGTGGCGATTTTTTGATACCCAACTCACTAATATGACGCACCGTTTCAATACCATCCATATTGGGCATTCGCCAGTCCATAAAAATAATATCATAGTAAATATCATCTTTTTCAGAGCGTTTAATAAACTCAATTGCCTCTTTACCTGATTCAGCTTCATCAGCATGAATACCGAGATCATTTAGCAGGGATTGCAATACAGATCTAGCTAGAGGAATATCGTCCACCATAAGCACCTTCAGCTTTGATAATTTATTTTTATCAATCGATATTTCCGAGTTGAAATCGTCTTTTTCTACCAAGGCTGTAAAATGAAAAGCAGTGCCTTTACCCATTTCACTTTCAAGCCATATTTCTCCATTCATTAACTCACTTAACTGCTTTGATATAGCTAAGCCAAGACCTGTTCCCCCATATTTTCGAGTCACAGAGTCATCTGCTTGAGAGAAAGACTGAAATAATCTAGATTGCTGTTCCTCAGTCATGCCAATACCTGTATCAATAACAGAAAATTGCAACATTAACTGTTGCTCCCTGTCTTCTTTAATCTGTAATTTGATACATATAGTGCCTATTTCAGTGAATTTAACAGCATTACTAATTAAATTAACTATGATTTGCTGGAGCCTGTATGAATCTCCTATAAGCTTGGGCGGTATATTTTTGTCTACATTAAGAATCAACTCAAGGCCTTTATCATGAGCTTTTAAAGTACTGAGATTGATTGCTTTACTTAATAGTTTTTCTAATGAAAATGAACTTTTTTCAAGCGTTAGCTTACCCGCTTCAATCTTTGAAAAGTCGAGAATTTCATTAATTAATACTAATAGACCTTCACCTGACTCCAAAATATTTCTAATATTATCTTCTTGTACATCGTCCAAGTCAGTTTTAAGTGTCAAACGACTAAAACCAATCACAGCATTCATAGGTGTACGAATTTCATGACTCATTTTTGCTAAAAAATCAGATTTAGCTTCGCTGGCTGCTTTTAACTTTAAGTTAGAGACTGCCAGCTGTGAAGTTCTCCGCTCAACCTTAGCCTCCAAGCCCTTATTTAACTCTATATTTTCTTCATTAATTAAACTAAATTTATTGGCCATAGCAAAAGCAAGTAATATCGATTCCAGAGCAAAACCAATCAGCCCCAAAAAGTATCCCGTGACACTTATAGGTGGTAATAGATCAAACGTAATCAAATTATTAAGCATATTCGGCACTGATAGGGTTATATATGCCAATATAAAATATCTTGCAGGCCTAAAACCAAGTCGCCAAGAATAGATTCCCGCATAAAACGCTAACAGCACATAAATACTACTTACTATTGTCAACAACCAAAACCCTGTGCCAGGAGCTGCCATAACAACAGGTATGCAACAAATAACGAAGCGAGCAAAATAAATGGAAAGTTTATTTAGTTTTGGATGAAACTCCTTCAATTTCAAAAAATGTGTATAAAAATAAATACCAAAAACAATCATTAAATCAACACCTAACCAATGTAGGTGTGAATAAGAGTCGCCTGATATTCGAGGGAAAATCAATTGAAAATGAGTCCAATAGAAAACCCATGAACCTGTAAATAATGAATAATAAAGGTGACTGAGATCTTTAAAAGCAATATATATTAAAAAATTATAGATGCACAACGAGAGTCCGATGCCCAAACACAGTACAACAATTAAATTTTCTAACGTAACTTGATCTTTAAACGCTTCAACCGGTGTAACACGTATGTTAAGTGATAAGTAAAAATAGCTACTTTCAATAAAACCAATAATATAGTGCGGTTCACCTATATTTAGCGTGATGTTATTACCGTAATGAAAATCGTATTCAGTCGGATAGTTTTCCCCTGAGAATACCTGCTGTACACCATTTTGAGAATAAATGGAGAAGCGCATATCCTCAATTAAAGTATTATAGGGATACAAAGCAAAGTCACTGTATTCAGACTGGTTGTAAATTTTTATCACAAACCAAAATTTATCTCCATTGGCGTTGATTTCTGAAGGGGGTAATACTTTTTTATCTTCAAGCCACCCAGGTATGTCATCTAAACCGGCAGGGAGTTCTACGTCGTCAGCTTGGTAGTATGTGACAAGATCGCTAAAGTCACGATCAACAGTAGAAGAATTTAATATTAGCGGCTCTACCTTTGTAGCACTTACACTGAATGACACAACAAACAACAGAGCGACACACAACAAAGCATTAACATATATGAATGTTTTTCTTAACATAAAGTAGACCAATCCAATAATACTAAAGGCGCTAAACAGTAATAATTAAATAGCGGAAGTTTTTAAAATCGCCAATTTACATCAAGACCATAGTGTCGAGGCATAGGCATAATATAATAATCAAACATAAACATTTGCTGAGCATTAATGGCATAAACGGGCTCATTGTTCTCTTCAATACTCTTAATCCACAGTGATACATCATAACTTTCATCTACTGACGACCAAGTAAACCTAGCATTTGACTGCATATAAGCGTCTGCTTTAATTTCCTCATACCCATAGTCATCATTGTAAGCAGAGAACCACTGTTTACTCACATAGTGACTATTTAAGTGCATTGATACTTCTCCCCAGCTCCCTTTAGCCGCGATGTAATCCACCGAAATATTCATATTTACACTGGGCGCCGAAGGTAATTGATTACCAGAAAGGTCGACGGGTAAACTTGTCGCCGGGTTTGTTAAGCTAAGTTCATCATACTCAGTATCGAGTAAACCAATACCTATATTAATTGATAAGTCCTGGGACAATAACGCACGAAATTCTAATTCCACACCATCAATGTACGAGCTACCCGCATTTTCCAGAAATCGTACCGCACCAACAATATTAACCAGCTGCTGGTTTTTGTAATCATTATGAAATATCGCGCCATTAAGCTGCAAGCGATTATTCCACCAACGAGATTTCATCCCAATTTCGTATGCCTGTACCGTTTCAGGTTCAGCTACGGTCAATTCAGTCGTACTGAAAGTTGCACCACCATTAAAAGCACTACTGCGATACCCCTGACTATAACTACCATAAAACATAAATTCATCGGATAATTGATATTTCAACCCCATACTACCGCTTACTTTGTCATCGTCGTAACGCTTAGTTGGCTGATCTACAATTAAGTCATAGGCGTGATTAGCATCATAATCGCCCACCCATGAATGGACATTAGAAAGTTCACCTTTATCTTTGGTATAACGCAAACCCAAGAAGCCTTCTAAAAACTCATTAATGTCGTAGGTTAAGTGAGCATAAATAGCCTGAGAATCACGCTGTTGTTGATAGCTTTGGCCTACGGTAAAACCACTAGTCGTTAGCGAAGGATCAAATGGCACTCCTAAAGACTCAGTGAACAACAGAAAGCTCAGGTCATTTTGAATTTTCATTTTATCGTGACTAACAAACACGCCAACAATAGCATTAAGATCCCCCTCAAAATTGGTAGTTAAACGTAGATCTTGTGACCACTGCTCAATCTTACTACCCCAATCTATTTCAAGAATTGAGACCGGTGAACCATCGCCGTTCTCATTTAAAGCTTTACCCTTTGACCATGCTGTCACGGAGGTATAATCAATATCTTTTGTTAATGCACCTTTTATGGCTAAATTAATACTATCTGTTTCTGTTCTATAAGCACCCACTTTATCTTCTGAGCCTTCAAAGTCATCATAGTTTTGTTCAATACGTTGTTCTATTGCACCACCACTAAAAAAGCCCGCCACATCATAACCATTAGGACCTCGCCCTTTAGCAATAATTCCCGCCGTATTTCCAAGGGTCTTACCTGACTGCAAACGTAATGTTGCATCAATAGTATCTGTTTTATAACGTAACGAGGTTCGAAGCGCCCAATTGTTAATCTCTCGTAAATCTTCAGCGCCTTCATAGTTATTTTTATAAAACCCGTCACTGTCGCTGTAGGTAAAAGCGGTTCTTAGCCCCAGAGTCTCATCAATAAATACGGTTTCAGCTGCGCCTGAAACACGAAGGTTATTATTATTGCCGTAGGAAAAATGCAAGCGTGCATTACGCTCAAATTCAGGAATTTTACTCGTAAAGTTGATAGCTCCAGCGGTCGTGTTTTTACCGTATAACGTTCCTTGTGGGCCACGTAGAACTTCGGCACGTTCAATATCAATCAAGTATGAAGCCTGCATAAAAGATGCCTCAATTGGTGACTCATCGACATAAATACCAACAGGGCTAGATTGATTGCTGTTAAAGTCCGTCATACTTATTCCACGTAATGTAAAAATAGGCTGCGCATCACCATAAGGTTGTGATACCTGTAGATTAGGCGTTTGTTGAGCAATATCTGACGGCAGGAGGATACCCAAGCTCGATAATGATTGGCTATCAAAAGCCGATATTGAAACCGGCACCTTTTGAAGGTTTTTTATGCGTTTCTGTGCCGTTACCACTATAACTTCCAGCACCGGATGTGGCTTTGGGGTTATATTTGATGGTAATAAAACATCCACGTTTGACGCCGATTCGCTATCGGTAGCAATGAGTGAAACAGGCACATTTTGAATACTTTCAACATCGTGCTTTCCAGTTACAACTAATACATCCTGATTATGGGCAGAAGAGAAAAAAGAGAATAGAAAGAAAGGAGCTACAAACTTTAAAGAAAAGCGTGAAGGAAACACCAGCATATTATATTAAAGTCCACAAAAAACCTGAGTCTTAACTATAAACATCCGACAGATTAATTTCAATGAACAATACCTCTATTTAACGGTATACCATACTTACATTATGCTTTTTTTATAAATGAAATGGAAAATTATAATAATTTTATCAAAGACCTATTTCATAAATATTTTATCTTTACCCATCAATGTAATTTTCTGAATTTTGATATTAAATACGTTATAAAAAAGCCAAAGTTGTTACTGATTGTTGGACTATAACTAGCAAGACTATTCACTAAGAACATACAAGATATAACACAGATCCTATTTATATTTTCCGAGAAGCTATGTCAGTAATGATCAAAGTGGATGATATTGATCTCCACCAAAAAATTTGTTTTTACAAAAAAAAACGTTTAGTGTTTGTGGGCGCATCAACTTGAGCCATTTTTCACGTTGATATCATAAAGTTATATTAAGGACATGAGTATGATGAATAATTTACCTCCCTACATTAACTACCCAGGCAATATGATTATACATCCACCCTGCAATATGGATAATGCCGATATGTATGGTTTTTTCGCTAAAGGAAAACTTGAAGCGCTACAAGCTAGCGTTGATCAATGCCTCAATACTCCAGCTAATGGCAAGATGCACTTTAAAGTGCTATCGCCCTACATCATGCTAACATTCACCCAGGTTGGTAAAGTCGCTCCAGTTAATCCTCCTGGTAAAGATTACGGTTGGTTTCCTGAAGGTGATGTTATTCCTTGGATTATGGTTGGCAGTATGGTCGAGCATAATGGGAAGCAAAAGCTTGATCATATTTTCTGGTATCCTCGATTTACTTGGGTAGATGATGGTATGGCAATGATCACCGGTAGAGAGGTTTTAGGCTATCCCAAATACCTCGGTGATATAGTTATGCCGAATAAATCTGGTGACCCTGCTACTAACTTTAGCTGTAGTGTCAAGGCCTTCCAACCCTTTAATGTCGCTACAGAAATGGCTAATCATCCTCTAATTGAAGTAAATCAAACCAAAGATGGTCCAGTAAAAAAGATAAAAACAATTTTTGATTTAATTGAACTGGCCAGCAATACAGAAGATTTGCTAGATTTGGATTTAGCTGGAATAGAACAGGTTTTAGATATTCTTAAAAAACCTGGTGTTGATCAACTATTTCTTAAACAATTTCCTAACTGTAGAGGTGATAAAGCGATATATCAGGCGATAATTCACGCGCCAGCCGCCATCAAAAAAATTCATTCAGTCGAACTGCTTGGAGGTCAATACAAATTAACCGTACAGCAAGTCGATAGCTTTCCTTTGGTAGAGACTCTAGGGCTAAAACTTGGTGCCCAAAAAACACTACTTCCCTTTCATGTGAATTTTGACTTTGTTATCGAGAATGGTACGGAATTGGTTAATAACTCTGACATTACACCCTAATATCACTTTTCTCAGTGCCTACTGAATTAATAAAAATTTCAGCCTCAACAGTCTATTGAGGTATGAGAGCAGTAGGGATGCTGCATTACAACAATTTAATAGAGCTCTTTCATTACTAAAGGCTAGGAGCAATCAATTATGGAAATAAATAATGTCTATAACTAATAAAAGTTCCCCTGATAACACGAATACTGCAGCTGAAACTACACCCGAAAAAATTGCCATCCTAGGAACTGGCGTAGCTGCTATGACCTCTGCTTTTTATTTAACAGACCAACCTTCGTGGAAAGAAAAATATGATATTACGGTCTACCAAATGGGCTGGCGTGCTGGTGGTAAAGGTGCAAGTGGTTGTAATGCTGAATATGGAGAACGCATTGAAGAACATGGCTTGCATATCTGGTTTGGTTTTTATGAAAATGCCTTTAAAACGATACAAGAAACTTATAAATTACTTAATCGTCCAGAAGGTGCACCACTGCGAACTTGGGAGGATGCCTTTAAACCTCACAGTTTTATTGCATTAGAGGAATACATTGATAAAAAGTGGGAGACTTGGCCGATTAATTTCCCTACTAACAACTTAGTCCCAGGCACGAGTGAACGAAGCGCTAATCTTTGGGAGCTTCTGCCGGCAGCTTATTCATGGATTAATGAAGCTATTGATGAATTAGAACCTCATTTAGTGAGTAATAGTGGTAACCACATTGAAAAATGGCTTACAAAACTCTCGAAAGAAATAGGTAAAGATCTAAAGAGTATTAATCACGCGACACTTCATTTAAAAGGACTTATTGATTCTTTACCAAAGCAAACTAAAAATCATGACAGCGGAATAATTAATGATATTTTCATGTTATTTAAAGCGTTTAATAAGCTTAAAAATTTACTGCCTATAATTTTAGATCCAATATTAAATGATCTTCCTGGCGTGCGCCGTTTATTTATTATTGTTGATTTAGGACTCACCATTATTACTGGTATGATTGAAGACAATGTTTTCACCAAAGGTTTCGACGTTATAAATAACTATGACTATAAACAATGGTTAATTAAACATGGTGCCAATAAAAAATATACCGCCAATTCTGCCGCTGTGATTGGGTTTTACGACTTGGCTTTTGCCTATGTCGATGGCAATGAGAAAAAACCCAATATAGAAGCTGGCACCATGCTGAGATCTTTTCTTAAAATAAGCCTTGAATTTCGCGGTGCAATCATGTGGAAAATGCAAGCCGGTATGGGGGACGCAATATTCGCTCCTTTCTATCAAGCTCTCAAAGAACGTGGAGTAAAGTTTGAATTTTTTCACAAAGTGGAAGAATTAATTCCTGAAGGAAATACCGTTTCAACCATTAAGTTAACAAAGCAAGTTAACCTAAAAGCTGATATTGAAGAATATAACCCTTTAGTAGAAGTTTATGGACATGGTTCAATTGAAGGTGAGCCACCACTCGACTGCTGGCCCAGTAAACCAAATTATGGCCAGATTGATCCAATTCAGGCGGAATTATTACAAGAACATGACATTAACTTAGAGTCATTTTGGTCAAATTGGGGAAAGGTATACAAAGAACATACTTCCAAAACTCTCCCCGAAATAATCCTTAAAAAAGGAGTTGATTTCGATAAGATTATTTTTGGTATTTCCGTAGCTTCATTACCGCACTTATGTCCTAAGCTATTAGAAAAAAGCGAGCCTTTGAGGCTCACAACAGAAAAAATAAAAACAGTGGTAACTCAAGCTTATCAAGTATGGAATAACGTGACACTGGAAGGCTTAGGCTGGTCGCATAATCCCAAAGCCGATCCTACGGCACAACCTGTTTTATCAAGTTTTGTTGAACCCTTTGATACTTGGGCATGCATGGATCAGTTACTTTGCAGAGAAGATTGGCCAACGGCCCACCAACCTAAAAATATCGCTTATTTTTGTAATGTTATGCCCGTAGACTTATTTCCTCCTGCCAGTGATTCAAGCTTTCCTGCGAAGTGTTATGACACCGTTAAGAAAAATGCCATGAAGAACCTTACTGACGATATTTACAACATATGGCCAGAGGTCGCTAAGAAAGGAGCGTTTAACTGGGATATTTTAGTAGATATTCACAACCAACAAGGTGAAGCTCGTTTTGATAGTCAATTCTGGCGTGCCAATATTGACCCAAGTGAGCGCTACGTTCAGTCGGTTGTAGACAGCACACAGTACAGACTAGCCACTGATGGAAGTGGGTTTGATAACCTTTATCTGACCGGAGATTGGATAAAAACAGGCTTGAACGTTGGCTGTGTAGAAGCGGCAACCATGGCTGGCATGCAAACATCTCGAGCTATTTGTGGACATCCAGAAACAATACATGGAGAAAAAGATTCTAATTGAGGCCAGTAGTCGCTATAACTGACAAATTTAGCGACTAACAACCTTTTATGAATTGCACACATCAATTCACATAAAAATGCTAGTTTCAACTGGAATTAAAAGCGTATAAAGTAAAGCATTAATTGATAAAAATAGCAGCTCCTTTTTCGAAATCAATAGCGTAGCATAACGTTTCTAAACCAACCCTACAGTGAGTATATGGGTAGTTTTTACTTATCATTTTCTCACTCTTTAAGAGAATAATCATTTGACAAGATATGCTTTCACCAGAAAGTTAGATTAGGATTGAAAAAAAGCCCGAACATTACTGTTCGGGCTTTCTTTATTTAGTGTTTGAGCTGTGTATATAGAGTTAAAAATTTCTATGCGTCATGCCGCCCATGTAGCCTTTATCTACTTGTTTTTATTGAATTAGTTACATAGGAGCTAGTGGTGATACCCCACTTCATACCCCTACACCTCAAGTATTCACCCTAACTTATTGAATAATAATGAAACATCGTTGTTTCATATAAACCTCACATAATTGAAAAATATAACATCAACATCCTAAATTGTTACCGTTATATTAATTACCCCGCTGACAATGCAACTCTATATTTTGATATTTCTCTATTAAATACAGCTACACCTTGATCCGGTAACTTATGGGCAAAATGACTTTCCAATGTTGTTCTCGCTTCTGAATAATCTACCCATTCAACAGAATGGGTATAACCATGCAAATCTGAAAAAACTTTAGTAATAGTTCTAAATTTATTATTTCTTGTAGCATCCCTTAGACCATTTAAGTAACTATCTCGGTGTACAGTAGGAACAATTATTTTAACTTCTTCTGCACTCACTAACTCGGCATTCATCATAATCCTTGCAAGTCGTCCATTTCCATCATCAAATGGATGGCACTCAGTAACTAGAAACTGGATAAAAATAGCTCTTGCTAGACCTTCTGGTAAGCTTTGATAGATTGGAAATGCCTGCGCAAATGTTCCCTCTATTTGATCCGGTGCTACAAATACTGTATCACCGGCTTTATTAGATTTAATTTTTAACTGCCCTGGTCTTTTTTCAGGGCGCGCGTTCATAATCAAGCTGTGACGCTGTGTTAGAAGAGCTAATAACTCTTCAACACTTTTAGGGGTCGTAGACATTTCAGTATAATCTTGAACGACATCAAAAACGGCTAAAACATCATGACTATCTTGATGGCGATTATTGATTTCATGTTTCTCAAAAACAATTTGCTCCGCTTCTTCGATCTCAAACTCAGTGCCTTCAATATAGTTAGAAAAATAACTCTCAAAGAATGACAAATTTCTCCAGCTAGATGAGTTGTATTGATAAGGTCTTGATACAAATTCACATTGACGTAAATACTTAGCCAAACATTCAAATATTTCAATCCTATTTGGATCGAACGGTTCTTTTTTGGCTACAGCAATTGCTCTTTCTGTAGATAACACCTCAATAGGCTGGGTAGATAGAATAGCACCGATCAACCGTTCAAGCGCCTGAAATTCTTTTTCCATTTTAAGTACAGAGAAATTAGCTAGTGCCTCTTCCCGGATTCGATTAAGTTCTCTTTCGCCATAACGTTCAAGTAATCGACAAAGCTCTTGTTCAACCCAATCTTTACCTAAAGATTTAGGAGCAGCTACGTCTTTATGGCTAATTTGTAAATTTTCCAATAAATACCGTGTCGGCGAACTTCTAAATGAATTGGGCTGAAAAGGCTCCTTAAGATGCTCAACATCACCGGGAAGTACCTCAACCGTCAAGAGATCACTAATCTGTATTTTTTTACGTATTTTTACTGGTGCAGTAATATACACCACTTTATTTTCAGGCAATAGTGAGACTGCTGTAGCATGAGAAACAACGGCAGAGGGATATAAATACCCTATAATTTGATACCACTTATTATGCAGTAATTTAGGTATATCCTCCCATGCAGCATCAGTATAAATACCTTGCCTTATTCTTTTCAACTTACCTTGAGCAACAGCCTTAGAAAACTTCTTGGCCTCAGACGTATCTTGAACAAAAATTAATTGACTCATAGCTTAATCAGTAAAAACTAAATATAAAACATATAATAAGTGAAATACTAGATATAAACAAACAGATAAGGTGAATATTAAGATATAAAAGCAATCGTATGGGAAATATAAGATATAAAAATAGAACCGATACCCCACTTTATACCCTTGAGCTTTATGCCTTTAAATTAGTGTCGTCAAACCACTAAAATTTTTCTTTAATAAAATATAAACTTGTGACACAAAATCGACATTATGTACGCTATTACTACTGTCATGTCTGAGCTTCTAACGGACTAAACCTTATTTAAAAACTTCCCCAAAAGACATATTATAAGAATATTTAAACGTAGAAAGTTATGACAAATATTAATTATAAATAGCCAATTGTTTTGTAAAAATATTGTTAAGCATGGTTAACTCATCCGTTCTGACATAGTTGGGTCTAATAATTAAGGCAATAGTGCGATGAGGGCTAGGTTCATTTAAATGCACAGCGACTAACTCTGACTCATTATTTATGAGTTGATCTAATGCCATTTTAGGCACAATAGTGGTGCCTATTTTCCCCGCAACCATTTGAATTAATGTATGCAAACTTGCCGCATCAAAATCGTTATTTTGCGTATGTTTTTTTAAACTACAGGCAGCTAACGCATGTTCTTTTAAACAATGTCCTTCTTTTAATAACATTAATTTTTCTAACTCAAGTTCTTGAGTGCTGATTTCTTCTAACTGACTTTGATGCTCATCTTTATGACACACCCAATAAAAGTCTTCTTGCCATAAGTCAAAACTCATCAAACCATCAATAGGGAAAGGCAGCGCTAATATTGCTGCATCAAGCTCGCCATTCTTGACCATATCAATTAAAACATGTGACTGTTCTTCATGAATTTTTAATTTAAATTCAGGGAACTGTTTTCTTACTTCGGGTAATACTTTAGGCAATAAGTAAGGTCCTACGGTAGGAATAACACCAATAGACATTGATGTTGAAAAGGGTGCTTTATCACGTTGTGATATTTGCATGAGCTGGTCAAGCTCTACCTTAACACGTTTCGCCTGCTCAAGAATAAGCTGCCCTTTGCTCGTCACTAATACTTTTTTATTGTTTCGTTCAAAAATATTTATCCCTAGCTGCTTTTCTAGCTCATTAATTGCTGTGCTTAATGCAGATTGAGAAACATTACAGGCATCTGCAGCTTTCTTAAAATGTAAGGTTTTCTCTATCGCGAGTGCATAGTGTAGTTGTTTTAATGAAATCATTTTAATAATCCATTGTTATACATAAAAGGTATTTCTATTTATTTTTCAATCATAAAATTTTATCTAAGAAGCATAGCAGGGTCACAAACTCTCCCTGCCCCATTATTCAGTTTATTAGAACATTAAAATCTATTTTATTAATTTTATCAATGATGCGGGGTGATTTATTATGACTATAGTGATGAAGAGCTACATTTATATCTTCAATCAAGTAATAAAAACTGTGTCTAAAAATACGGAGAAACTGATGACTATTAAAAATAAATTAACAACTGCTAACGGAAGCCCTGTAGCGGATAATCAAAACGTACAAACGGCAGGCCCTAGAGGCCCTATACTTTTACAAGATGCTTGGTTTCTTGAAAAGCTCGCTCACTTTGACCGAGAAGTCATTCCTGAAAGACGAATGCATGCAAAAGGATCTGGCGCTTACGGCACATTCACAGTAACTCACGATATATCCAAATACACGAAAGCTAATATTTTTTCAGAGGTAGGTAAGAAAACAGATTTATTTGTTCGTTTCTCTACTGTTGCCGGTGAACGTGGCGCCGCAGATGCAGAACGAGACATTCGTGGATTTGCAATGAAATTTTATACCGACGAAGGTAATTGGGACCTAGTGGGAAATAACACACCCGTATTTTTCCTTCGAGACCCATTAAAGTTTCCTGATTTGAATCATGCGGTGAAACGTGACCCACGTACCAACTTGCGCAATGCTCAAAGCAACTGGGATTTTTGGACTCTGTTACCTGAAGCACTTCATCAAATTACCGTACTTATGAGTGAACGTGGTATTCCTCGCACATATCGTCATATGCATGGTTTTGGTAGCCATACCTTTAGCTTTATTAATGCTGATAATGAACGATTTTGGGTGAAATTCCACTTGGAAACGCAGCAAGGAATAGAAAACTTAACCGACCAAGAGGCTGAAACGTTAATTGGGCAAAACCGTGAAAGTCATCAACAAGACTTGTATGAAGCAATAGAAAATGGCGACTTTCCAAAGTGGGATTTAAAAGTACAAATAATGCCAGAAAAAGATGCGGAGAATTATCGCTTTCATCCATTCGATTTAAGTAAAGTATGGTCGCACGCTGATTACCCATTAATTGATGTTGGCGTAATGGAACTGAACCGTAATCCTGACAATTATTTCGCTGAAGTAGAACAAGCGGCTTTTAACCCTGCGAGTGTAGTTCCAGGTATAGGTTTCTCACCAGATAAAATGTTACAAGGTCGCTTATTCTCATACGGAGACGCTCAGCGTTATCGCTTAGGCGTTAACCATGTACATATTCCAGTGAACCAACCACGTTGTCCAGTGAGCTCATACCATAGAGATGGAGCAATGCGCGTGGACGGAAATTACGGCAGCACCAAAGGCTATGAACCGAATAGTTTAGGCTTATGGCAAGAACAACCAGAAGCGAATGAACCGCCACTTCATTTGCAAGGTGGCGCCTATAACTGGGACTTCCGCCAAAACGACAGTGACTACTTTACTCAGCCGGGAGATTTGTTCAACTTAATGAGCGCTCAGCAGCAGCAAGCCTTATTTGAAAATACCGCCAGGAGTGTTGGTGGCGCATCGATTGAAGTTCAACATCGCCACATTGCTAACTGTTACAAAGCTACAAAAGCTTATGGAGAAGGCGTTGCACTCGCTTTAGGTATTGATATACAGAAAGTTGAAAAATAACAAAACGATGATTAGGTAGGCTCGCTAATAAAAGAGCCTACCTCATGATTAACTTTAACAAGCTCACGATATTTGCTGACACAGTATTCATTGATACAGTATACGCTGACACACTATAAAGGCCTTTTATGAAAACGTGGAAAAGTTATAAAAACACCTACAGAGAAGGAGCTGATATTTTTGATTTTGCGAGGCAGGGGAACCTTAGGGGTTTAGCTGATATGTTAGCTAATAACACTCAAGAAGAGTCTCTACTTAGTGTTACTTTAGATATTAACAGCACAAATAATCGTGGCTATTCCCCCTTAATGTTGGCTGTTTATAACGGTGAAAAAGACTTTTGTGAAGCATTACTACGGTTTGGCGCAGATGTTAACTCAATAGATTTTGTTGGTAACTCCGTGTTAATGGCATCGGCTTTTAAAGGTCATTTCGACATTTTTACACTATTGCTAAACTATGATGCAGATATTAGGTTAATGAATAAAAGCAACATGACGGTAAAAGACTGGGCATTAATGTTTGGACGAATAAACATATTACAGTTTCTCGATACAAACTATCCAGAAAATATGACGACTTCAAAATTAAAAAGCATATTTCGATTTTTAAAGCTTGGGTTTTTAATTTTTATAGCTAAATATCGTAAAGAAAAACAGGCAGTGAATAATAAACACAAAATCACAAACATTTAGTAAATAGCACAAAAGAGATAGTTATCATTATTCAAATATCACCGACGATAGATAAAGCCTCAGGAAATAAAAAAGCCCGAACATTTCTATTCGGGCTTTCGTTTAAGTGCTTGGAGCTGCAAAAAACAGAGTTAAGAATCTATTACATCATGCCGCCCATGCCACCCATACCACCCATGCCGCCCATATCAGGCATTGCAGGAGCTGCATCTTGCGGTGCGTCGGTAATCATAGCTTCGGTAGTTAACATTAAACCGGCAACAGACGCGGCAAATTGTAAGGCACTACGGGTTACTTTAGTTGGGTCTAAAATGCCCATAGCAATCATATCGCCGTAAGTGCTGTTACCCGCGTTATAACCGTAGTTACCTGTCCCGTTACGTACTTCGTTTAATACTACTGATGATTCATCACCACAGTTTGATACGATTTGACGAAGTGGTGCTTCCATTGCGCGAATAGCCACGTTAACACCGTGTGTTTGATCTTCGTTGATACCTTCAAGATCTTTAATTGCCGTTGCAGCGCGAACTAATGCCACACCACCACCAGCAACAACGCCTTCTTCAACCGCTGCGCGAGTTGCATGTAACGCATCTTCAACACGGGCTTTTTTCTCTTTCATTTCCATTTCAGTAGCTGCGCCTACTTTAATTACCGCTACGCCACCAGCTAATTTAGCAAGACGTTCTTGTAATTTTTCTTTGTCGTAATCTGAAGATGAGTCTTCAATTTGACCACGAATTTGCGCAACACGTGCCTTAATGTCAGCTTCATCACCAATACCATCAATAATCGTAGTGTTGTCTTTAGAAATGATAATACGTTTAGCTTGACCTAAGTCTTCTAAAGTAGCTTTTTCAAGCTCCATACCAATTTCTTCAGAAATTACCGTGCCGGCAGTTAACGTTGCAACATCTTGTAGCATGGCTTTACGACGGTCGCCAAAACCTGGCGCTTTAACAGCGGCAACTTTAACAATACCGCGCATGTTGTTAACCACTAATGTCGCTAAGGCTTCACCTTCAACATCTTCAGCAATAATTAATAGTGGCTTACCCGCTTTAGCAACACCTTCTAAGGTCGTTAATAATTCACGAATGTTAGACACTTTTTTGTCAACTAGAAGAATAAATGGATTTTCTAATTCAACCGTGCCGTTTTCTTGGCTGTTGATGAAATAAGGAGAAAGGTAACCACGATCAAACTGCATACCTTCAACAACGTCTAGCTCATCTGTTAGTGCTTGACCTTCTTCAACGGTAATAACACCTTCAGTACCCACTTTTTCCATCGCTGTGGCGATAATTTGGCCAACAGTTTCGTCAGAGTTGGCAGAAATTGTACCTACTTGCTCAATGGCCTTGTTATCAGTAACAGGTGTAGAGCTTTCTTTTAATGCGGCAACGGCAGCAATAACCGCTTTGTCGATACCGCGTTTAAGATCCATTGGATTCATGCCCGCTGCAATTGATTTCAAGCCTTCGTTAACAATAGCTTGTGCTAAAACAGTGGCAGTAGTTGTACCGTCACCGGCTTCGTCATTGGCTTTAGAAGCAACTTCTTTCACCATTTGCGCGCCCATATTTTCGAATTTATCTTCTAATTCGATCTCTTTAGCAACTGAAACACCATCTTTAGTGATTGTTGGGCCACCGAAAGATTTGTCTAATACTACGTTACGACCTTTAGGACCTAAAGTTACTTTAACCGCATCGGCTAATACATTTACGCCTTTAAGCATTTTTACACGGGCGTCATTTCCAAATAATACGTCTTTTGCAGCCATGTTATTTATTCCTATATTTTTTGTTTATACAATAATTAATTTTAAATCTATACGCTCAAGCAGCTTTTTAATTAAGCTAATTCGCTTAAGAGCAAAGAAGAAGCACGGAGCTGACGCTAGTCAGTGAGTACTTCTGATGCCGACCTTAAGATGAAAGAGCGACATTAAAATTTCTGCGACTACTCTACGATTGCAAGAATGTCAGACTCAGAAAGAATTAATACTTCTTCGCCATCAATTTTTTCTGTTTTCATACCGTAACCTTCAGAGAAAATCACTTGATCGCCTACTTTAACGTCTAATGCACGCACTTCACCATTTTCTAGAATGCGACCATTACCTACGGCAATAACTTCACCGCGAGTTGATTTTTCTGCTGCACTACCTGTTAGTACAATGCCACCCGCTGATTTTGATTCAACTTCTTTACGTTTTACGATAACGCGATCGTGTAATGGACGAATGCTCATTTATTTTCTCCTGAAATTTTTGAGTTTAACAAACTTATTTATGTGTTTATTTATATGGTACTAGTGTGTAAGTAAATGGGGTTAAAAATGTACTTCACAAGTCTTTCTATGAATTTTTTCGCGCTTACCATGCAAACAATTAATCTTTGCGTTTAAAATCCCCTTCAATGGTTTCACCTTGATGGTGCGCAATAGGTTTCTGCGGAGTAAACACATCGCTATTATCTACTTCATTATCATAAGTTTGGCCGCTTGTTTGAGTGAAAGTAGATGAATGAAAATGTGCATTAGCGCCAAAAGCGCCAGTTGGGTTGGTTTTTATATGCTGCTGCACTGTGTTTGCCAATGCTTGACGAACCTTGGGTACAAGTAGTGACAAACCAAAAACATCGGTCACAAAGCCCGGTGTCACTAACAGTACCCCAGCCACTAATAACATCAAACCTGTTACTATTTCACTCGATGGCATTTCACCTTGTACCATTTTAGTTTGTACTGATTGCAACGTAGCTAAACCTTGTTGACGAACATATTTAGCTCCCAACCAAGCACTAATAATAACAATAGCAATCGTTGGCCATGCGCCAATAAGCTCTCCAACCTGCATCAAGACAGTGATTTCAATAATAGGTATGATAATAAATAGTGCAAATAATACGCGAAACATAATAATTCCTTAATTTCTTCTGCAATTAATATGGGGCAGTTCGGGTCTTTTTCAAGCATAGGGTATTTTTACAGTAGTTATTACTGGTGTTGTTAAGTTTTTTTTAAGAGAATAAGTCTACCTTTTTATTCATACTCTGGGTTAGGTTTGCTTATGGCATTGCAACTCGTATTGACAACGTGTCCCAATGAGCAAATAGCTAACAGCATTGCTCAACACTTAGTCACAGAAAAGCTAGCCGCATGTGTCAACATATTACCAAATATAACGTCAATTTATCATTGGCAAGGTGAAATACAGCGCGATAGTGAAGTGCAGCTTTTAATAAAAACAGACAGTGAAAAATTTGCACTGTTAAATGCTCAAATTAATGAACTACACCCTTATGATGTAGTTGAAGTGATTGCTTTGAATATCCAGCAAGGCGATAACCACTATTTAAACTGGATCCGTGAATATTTGAAGTAGTATTAATGAAAAAGTTATCGTCGTTTTTTAGCTTATCTGTCAGTAAATCATTAAGCATCTTTGTTGCCTTAATGATCACACTGATAAGCTTTCAGCCTATAGTTAGCCATGCACAGCAGTCTATTTTTGACACCTCTGATTCATCATTATTTAGTAATGACGATGAATTTTTAAAAGTAGACCAAGCGTTTGTTTTTAATTTTGATCAGCAAAACAATCAGCTTCATATCAGTTTTGATATCAGTGAGGGTTATTACCTTTATCGTCATCAATTTAAATTTGCCAGTGAAAATGCGACTTTATCGACGGTAGAGTTACCCCAAGGTATAGATCATGAGGATGAGTTTTTTGGTGTTCAGCAAATTTATACTAGCCAACTCACCTTCACTATCAATATAGAACAAACAGGTGAAAACCCTCTTGTGACTGTGCGCTATCAAGGATGTGCAGAAAAAGGTTTATGCTACCCGCCAACCAAAAAAATTATCGCTTTAGACGAAGTACTTGAACAAGCACTAAACAGCAACAGCACTTCAGCCGTTTTATCGGCATTAAATAACGAAAAAAGCACTGCCGTTACTACTAATAATGACGAAACAACGGTGGTTAGTGAGCAGCACCAACTAGCCGATATGTTAAAGCAAGACAGCTTGCTTCTAACCCTTATTGCCTTTTTTATTGGTGGTTTATTACTCTCTTTTACGCCGTGCGTGTTTCCTATGTACCCTATTTTAACAGGGATTATTGTCGGTGCTGGTAAGCAGTTAACCACTAAGAAAGCGTTCACTTTATCCTTTTTCTACGTACAAGGCATGGCGATTACTTATACTTTATTGGGTATTGTGGTTGCCTTGGCTGGCGCACAATTTCAAGCCATGTTTCAGCACCCTATCGTGCTAATCGCACTGAGCGTTTTATTCATCTTTTTAGCCCTTTCGATGTTTGGTGTTTTTAATTTAGCATTACCGACAAGCTGGCAGAATAAATTGAATAACCTAAGTAATAAACAAAAAGGCGGCTCTCTTGCTGGCGTTGTTATGATGGGGGTTATTTCAGGTTTAGTTGCGTCTCCTTGTACTACTGCACCGTTAACAGGCGCCCTACTCTATATTTCGCAAACGGGTGATGTAGTATTAGGTGCTTCAGCTTTATATGCATTAAGTTTAGGTATGGGTTTACCCTTGCTTATTTTAGGTAGCTCGGGCGGTAAATTATTACCTAAAGCCGGCGCTTGGATGAATATCATCAAGAACATTTTTGGTCTATTGCTGCTAGCTGTGCCTATCTTTTTATTAGAGCGCTTCATCCCACTGGTTGCCAGCCAAGCATTATGGACATTATTGGTATTAGGTGCTGCAAGTTACTTTTACGTGGCTAATCAAAATTCAGCGCTAGATAAACCTAAAGGTTTTGCCTTTGGCTTACGTTCACTATTGATTTTCTTAATGATGTTTATCGGTGCAAATATGGCTTATCAGTTGATTATGCCGAGCAATAATCAAGCTTCTGTAGAGGCTCCAAAAAACAGCCAAATACAGCATTTTGCACAAGTATCAACATTAACAGAATTACAAGCCGCCGTAGCCCAAGCAAATGAGCAAGGTAAAACAGTGATGGTAGATTTATATGCTGATTGGTGTGTGGCTTGCAAAGAATTTGAAGAATATACTTTCCCAGAAAAATCAGTACAAGCAGCACTGACTAATTCAGTACTACTACAAATAGATTTAACCGATACCGGTACTGAGCAAAACGTAGCATTGATGGAACACTTTAACGTTTTTGGTTTGCCATCAATTTTATTTTTTGATTTAAACGGTAAAGAACTCAGTCAGCAAAGAGTAACTGGTTTTATGGGCGCAAATGAATTTAGCACTCATATTAAAGCGATATTTTAAATAAACCTCGCGGTTGTAAACTGAATCTCGAGGATAAATAAACCTCGCGGTTGAAACCGCTCCTACATTACATTGCTTATGTTGCTTAGGTTGTTTTGGCGGGCGAAAGATCGATCAGATAACTTTCTTGATGTAGGAGAGAATTTATTCTCGAGGTTGTAAAATAAATCTCGTGGATAAATAAGTCTCGTGGATAAATAAACCTCGCGGTTGAAACCGCTCCTACATTACATTGCTTATGTTGCTTACATTGCTTAGGTTATTTTAGCGGTCTGCTTATCAACTTTTGTTTTCCAATAGCCGTTTTGAATTTGATTATCAATAAAATCAAAAAGCTCAGTTTCTGGTACCGGCTTAGCAAAATAATAACCTTGAATGATATCACAGTTATTTTCTGTTAAGCTGCGCAATTGTGCAGCCGTTTCAACACCTTCAGCAATAACCGTTAAGCCTAAATTTTTAACCATGGCAATGGTTGACATGATAATTTGATAATCAGCATGGTTTTCTAACATGCCGAAAACAAAACTTTTATCAATTTTAATGACATCAATAGGCATTTTTTTAATATAGGCTAAAGAAGAATAACCGGTACCAAAATCATCAATAGCAAAACTAAAGCCCATCACTTTAAGGCTATCCATCATAGCAATAGTGTTATCAATGTCTTTAACTAAGGTCTGCTCGGTTAGCTCTAATTCAAATTGCTTGGCTGATAATGAAAATTTATCTAATAAACTCTGTAAATAGTTAGGTAAATTAAGATCTGCAAATTGTCCTGCTGATAAATTTATCGCAATTTGAATATCTCCCAACCCTTGTTTTTTAAATGATGATGCCAGCTCAAAACAGCGGTGAATAATCCAATAGCCCAACTCAATCATGTGCTGAGAGTTTTCTAAAATAGGAATGAAATCTTCTGGTGAAATCATGCCACGCTCAGGATGCTTCCAGCGTAATAAGGCTTCAAAACCAAATAATTTTTTATTTTTAGCACACAATTGCGGCTGCAAGCTCAAGCTGAATTGTCCTTTAGCCAATGCTTGCCTAACTTCCCCTTCAAGCATTACTCGATGAGCTACACGCTGGTACATTTCTGGATGATAAACATGATATCGAGCACCGCCATTGTCTTTTGCTTCATACATGGCGATATCTGCATGAGAAATTAAATCTTCTACTTTTTCATCCGCCGACTCTGTATAAGCAATACCAATGCTGGTAGAAACATAGAAAATACTAGAGCCTAACCTAATTGGCTCTCTAAACTGAACCAGTAATTGTTCGGCAATATTGAGCGCTTCATCGACAGACGATAGGTGCCCCAACACTAAAACAAATTCATCACCGCCAAAACGACAGGCTAAATCTATTTTACCGGCACTTAAGCGCACACGATCAGCAGCTTGAATAAGTAACTTATCTCCTTCACTATGACCATTACTATCGTTCACTTTCTTAAAGTCATCTAAGTCTAAAAAGAGTACCGCAACGCCATGACCATAGCGTCCAATATTGGCAATAGACTTACGTAATTGATAGTTAAGCATATTCCTATTTGGTAAGCCGGTAAGTAAATCGTACATGGCTATATTTTCTAGTTCTTTGGTTTTTTGATCGACTTCAATATTTAGCTGCTCTAATTCATAACTGAGCTCTAATGCCGAATCGGTCAATACGTCAAGCTCATCAGAAAATAAGATAGGCCTTTTTAATTTTACCTGTCTAAATTGGTCAAACTTTTTATTTGCTAATAAAGGTAAAGCATTTGATAGTCGCACCAAACGTTTGGTAAATGGCCGAGCAACAGAGTAAACAAAAAAAGTTAACACCAGAAACAACGCTGTTAACGACAATAAAAATTGTTGTTGGTATTTAGTATTTTGTGCTTTAAAGGGCGTAACATCATCAATTAACGATAAATAGAATTCGCGTTCATTACTTTGCGCTAGGGGCAATAAATTGATTAGGTAACTCCGCTCTGCTAAGTCTATTTGAATGCCTTGCTCCAAGACGACATTAAGATCACTTTGTTGATTAGCATCTAAAAGAGACTGCGTTAAAGACATGTTGGATGCAGAGATGATTTCTCCATCGCGCTCTCCACTTGATTGTAAGTCAAAACTGAGCACTGCTACATCACTATTTAGCGAGGTATTAATCGCATACAGCATATCAACCAGTGACGTGCTCATGGTTACCACCACAACCTCACCATGTCGATTCAATAAAGGTAAGCTCAATAATAATTGGCAGTGTTGTTGACAATATATTTGGTGCTGAGGTTGCTGCAATATCAGCACTTGTTTGATATTTTCTTGCACCATTTTAGGTATTGCCGTGGTCATAAAAAGCGGATTTTTTAGCCCATCAACTAACCACAGGTTTTCAACATTTAAATGCAATTGCAGGCCATCAAATTGCTTAGCAAGTTCTGCTGAAAATTGCTCAAACGTATCGTGCTGGGCTAGTTGAGTTAATTCTGCAAAAGACTCCAACCACACCGTCAACTTAGAACGTAAAATATCACTATGAAGTTCAAATTGAGCTTGCCCTTGATCCAGGGTGTTTTGTTGATGTTGCTGATAGTCTTCTTGTAACCGAGATAATGACAAGGCAGAAAAGCCTATCGCCAAAAATAACAAGGTTGAAATAACTAAGGTCAGTAATTTAGTCGGAACACTAATAAATGTTTTTGCCATCAGTTATACCCCCTAAAACCAATACATAAGGTGCATGGCCCATAATTGCCAACTTTCATTATCATTCACTTCTGGATTTGGTAAAATAACAGGTGTCAATCTGGCCGCCCCCTCGATGTAATGATATTCAAATTGCAAGCGCAGATTGTCAGCCAAATCGTACGATAAACCCAAGGTAGCATCGTGTTGGTAACCAAAATAATTAGGAACAAAACCTCCCGTGCTAGCTTCTAATTCTCGGCCACTTCGATCATCTTTATTGGCATAGTAACGTTCGTATCTCGCTAGTAAAGTTAAATCACTATTAACCTTATATCGAGATTGAACATAAATACCTTGACCTATACTATCCCGATGAAAATTGTCAAAATAAAAATCTTCTAGAACAAACCGCTCTTGTAATACTTCACCACTAAACTCCCAGTTTTCACCTTCATACAACACATTAGCAATGACACGCTGTAAAGTAATATCGGCATCTATAAACATATCGCCTTGCGCTACTGCCTCATATTCAAAGTCACTGTCGAGTAAGGCCAAACCAAAACGCCAAGAAGATAAAAGCGGTTGCCAATACAGGCTTGTTTGCAAATCATAGCTATGTTTCATCTCGCCAAGAGCAAAATCCCCCATAACAATTTTAGTTTGCTCATTCGAAATAGAAGAAGAACCGGTACTGATATTAAAATCAAAATTACCTAAAGTATCAGAACTATGGCTTATTTTTAGCGCACCACCATCAGCACCCACAGAGATATCACGAAAACCATCAAAATAGACCGATTGTGGCAAAATAATACTGGGCCGAGTAAAAGGAATATCGCGCGTACTTGAGTACAGCCAATGGTAATTTTTATAACGGCCAAGATAAAAATTCACCTGCCAGTTTTCATTGCTATAAGCCGACCAGTCTAATAACGCGTAATCAACCCTTACCCCATCGTCATAGCGATTGCCACCATCTAGGTACACTATTTGACCGGCTAGCCTTAATGTTTGCGTTAAACTATATGAAGCATTTAAACCAATCTCTGTTAATTCAGTTGATAAAGCACCGTCATCATTAACATAGTTGCTGCCATTAACGTCAATGATACCTTGGGCAGCAAAACCGTGAACTTGAAAGTTTTCACCCTGACAATAACCACTCATCATCAAGCCAACAGATGTCATGTTTAATATGAGTAAGGTACGCATTTTTATGCGCTGGAAATTACTTTTCAATATTGATGACATTTACGACTCCTTTGTCGACAATTGTTTCGGCATAACCTATGGCACCAGGAGTTTTCATCACAGCAACGATAAGTGCCTCTGGCGTGCTAACGAGAATAGGCGCAACACCAAGACCTGAGTAGGTTAATTTATTCCAAATTCGCTCAAGTTGATAAGGGAAAATTTGCAAACGTTCCTTACTGAAACGCTGATGCAATGAATGCTGCTTTGGTAAAACAAACACAACAATAGGCTGGCCATCAGGCCACTGAGTTTGACGCATAGTATAAATACGACGCAATTGAGATGTAGTGACATTGTTCTCACTTACTGACAGGTGCACAATAACGTCAACAGCATTCACTGTTGGACTAAAGCTACCCAGAAAAATAAGTAAGCACAAAAAATATAGTGTTTTGATAATACAGTCCTTGCTACACCAATTATTAAGCGGGGGAATTTAATAGGATTGGTGTTAGCTACAAGAAAAACTCAAACAAATAAATTATAGCTTATTGAAAATGTTATACAAAGGTTCACATTTTTAAACAAGGTATCAGAATTTACCCTTAAATTACAACCATTAGTTTTTAACTAAGGCTCAGTATGAACAACCATGACATCAACATTCATCATTAAAGTTAACCATTTGATAATAAAAATAAAATTGCAATTCATCACCATAAAATCAACTTAACCAACAATCAACGACTCCTTTAAAAACAACAATTCCCTTATAAAACATAACCTTAGTTAATCGCCAACGCTCTATAAAGTGTAGCCTTAAAAAGGAAAAAACACCAAAAAACTTGCCCCTAAAGAGATAAGACCAGTATTTTGCTGCTATATTCTTCGAAATACCCCATAATATCGTTAATATTAAAAAAAATGCTTTTTTAATTCACAGCATTAACGTTTTGTGTAATTATCAATGAAATTTTTATTTTAAAGGTGTTTTTACCGAAGATGACTGCAAAATTCAAAGTTTTAGTATTAAATGGCCCTAATTTAAACATGCTAGGTAAGCGAGAGCCTGAAATTTATGGTGCTCAAACCTTAGTTGAAATAATTGAACAGTTAACAATACAAGCCGAAGCACAGCAAATTGCCTTAACACATTTACAAGCTAACGCTGAACACCAAATAATTGAGGCTATACATCAAGCGTTCAAAAAAATAGATTTTATTATTATTAACCCTGCCGCGTTTACCCACACAAGTGTCGCTATACGCGATGCATTGTTATCGGTAGCAATTCCTTTTGTTGAAGTGCATTTATCAAACGTACACGCGCGAGAAGAATTTAGACAGCACTCTTATTTGTCCGATGTTGCCACAGGTGTTATTTGTGGATTAGGCGCCAAGGGTTACGGCTATGCACTTGATTTTGCAAAAACATATTTAGAAAACAAATAACCAATATAAAGGGGCTTTCGAAGCTATTCGAATAAAGCTTCCTTTATATCATTAATTTTAGCTTAAACGCAGATAAGGTATCACAATGGATATTCGTAAAATTAAAAAACTCATTGAATTAGTTGAAGAGTCAGGCATTAATGAATTAGAAATTTCAGAAGGTGAAGAGTCGGTACGCATAAGTCGTGGCGCACCTATTATGCAAGCTGCCCCTATTATGCAAGCTGCCCCTATGATGCAAACAGCTCCTGCGCCAGTTAGTGCCGCAGCACCCGCTGCTGAAGCTGGCGCACCGGTATTATCAGGACATATAGTTCGCTCTCCTATGGTGGGTACTTTCTATGGTTCTGCATCTCCTGATGCACCAGCATTTGTTGAAGTAGGTCAACATGTCAATGCTGGCGATACTTTATGTATTGTTGAAGCAATGAAAATGATGAACCAAATTGAAGCCGACAAATCGGGTGTTGTTAAAGAAATTTTAGCGCAAAACGAAGATGCTATTGAATTTGATCAACCGCTATTCATCATTGAATAAGCCCAACCTAAAAGGGTCATTCCATGTTAGATAAAGTTGTTATCGCCAATCGTGGCGAAATTGCCTTAAGAATATTACGCGCCTGTAAAGAGCTCGGTATTAAAACCGTTGCTGTACATTCAACCGCTGATAAAAACTTGAAGCATGTACTATTAGCCGATGAAACTATATGTATTGGTAAAGCTTCTGCACTTGATAGTTATTTAAATGCGCCAGCCATTATCACCGCAGCCGAAGTCACCAATTCTGTTGCTATTCATCCCGGTTATGGCTTTTTAGCTGAAAATGCTGATTTTGCTGAACAAGTTGAAAAATCTGGTTTTGCGTTCATTGGTCCAAAAGCTGAAAGCATCCGCATTATGGGTGATAAAGTTGCCGCTATTCGTGCCATGAAAGCCGCTGGCGTTCCTTGTGTTCCTGGCTCAGACGGCCCATTAACTGATGATGAAGACGCTAATAAAGCGCATGCTAAACGCATAGGCTACCCTATTATTGTTAAAGCAGCTGGCGGCGGCGGTGGTCGTGGTATGCGTGTTGTTCGCAATGAAGAAGAACTCGTTGAATCAATTGCCTTAACAAAAAAAGAAGCCGGTACAATTTTCAAAAATGATATGGTGTACATGGAAAAATTCCTTGAAAATCCGCGTCATGTTGAAATTCAAATTATCGCCGACGGTCAAGGTAGCGCCATTCATTTAGGTGAACGTGATTGCTCAATGCAGCGTCGTCATCAAAAAGTCGTTGAAGAAGCACCCGCACCAGGAATTACCCCTGAAATGCGCGCTAAAATTGGTGAACGCTGTTGCAATGCCTGTATTGAAATAAACTACCGCGGTGCGGGTACATTTGAATTTTTATATGAAAATGGTGAGTTCTACTTCATTGAAATGAACACTCGTATTCAAGTTGAGCATCCCGTGACTGAAATGATCACTGGCGTTGACTTAATCAAAGAGCAATTACGCATTGCTGCCGGTCAGCCATTGTCTTACACCCAAGACGATATTAAAATTGCTGGCCATTCAATTGAGTGTCGTATTAACGCTGAAGATCCGCGTACTTTTATTCCTTCACCGGGTAAAATTACTCGTTTCCACCCGCCGGGCGGACTGGGCGTACGTTGGGACTCTCATATTTATGCTGACTATTCAGTACCACCACATTATGACTCTATGATTGGTAAGTTAATTACTTGGGGTGATAACCGTGACGTTGCTATGGCTCGTATGCGCAATGCACTGTCTGAATTAGTGATTGATGGTATTAAAACCAATATCACCTTGCACCAAGATATTTTGAACGATCAAGGCTTTGTTAACGGCGGCGCTAATATTCATTATTTAGAGAAAAAACTAGCTGAATCTGAATAACACACCAGCAAATAAAACACTTTTAAAAGCTCTGCATTCGTAGGGCTTTTTTGTTTGCTCGTCTTTAAGGTATAATACCAATTGCTATAATGCTACCAAACGATTAATTGAGATTTAATCATGACCGAACAACTAGAAAAACCTTTTCCTCCTGCCGACGATGATTGTTGTGGCGGCGGCGCTTGCAACCCGTGTGTATGGGATCATTATTATGCCGAATTGCAACAATGGCGCGTTGCTGAAGCCAAAAGAAAAGAGCAACTACAAACTGAGTAAATCCTCTTAACAGCAAAAAGTCATAACGATTGCAATGGCTTTCATCGTATAACACCTGCCTTTCTCCCATACTATTCCTGTCACCATTAGGTAGTTACTAAAATAGCCAGCTCCCCCTTCTTGTCACTAAATCGCAATCAAACTGTAATGTGGTTTTCATTAACTCTTAATATTTCCAATTTATGCTTTCCCAATCTGTAAATAAATATATCTATTAAAATATAAAAGGGAAAAAATGAAACACACTAAATTAACTTTAGCTTTACTTGCTACCTTAGGTTTGGCTGCATGTGGTGATGATGGAGACCAAGGCGCGCAAGGAACTAATGGCCTAAACAGCTTAATTGCTCATGAAACATTAGCACTAGGTAACGACGAGTGTGTTTTCGGTGGTTTAAAAATAACCTCTGGTTTAGATACTGATGCTGACAATGTATTAGCTGACGGCGAAGTAACCAGCACCAGCACTAACTGTAACGTAAATCCTGTAAATGCATCAGGTTCACCATTACCTTACACGGTACTGCGCGCTGATATTGATAATGGCGCCATGCCCGGCAGCTTTATGGAAGTTCGCAACGGAGGCTATGGCTCTGACATGGTCGCGCACCCTACCGAACCTACTCGTTTTTATGCCTTAACTGACCGTGGCCCTAATGCTACCTTTACGGGTGAGCAAGGCAAAGGCAAAAAATTCCCAACCCCTGATTACACGCCACGCATTGGCTTATTCGAGTTACAAGCAAATGGTGACGTAAAAAAAATCTCCGACATTTTATTAAAGCGTCCTGATGGCACACTGATAACGGGTTTACCGAATACTGCGGCATTAGGTGGCACAGGTGAAACCCCCTATGATGCCGATGGCAACGTCATTGTTGAAGATATGGACTTACCCTTTGACGAAACCACCAACCCAATTAAATTGGATGACTACGGTTTAGACGGTGAAGGTTTAGTCGCCTTATCTGACGGCACATTCTGGATAAGTGATGAATACGGCCCGCATATAGTTCATTTTAATGCTGACGGTGTTGAAATTGGTCGCATTAATGCCTTTGCTGACGATACCCGCAATACTTTTACCTTGCCTGCAGAGTTTGCTAACCGTCGTGCTAACCGTGGCATGGAAGGCCTAGCCGTCACACCCGATGAAAAAACATTAGTCGGTATCATGCAATCGACCATGTACAACCCAAGCAGCGCCGTTAAAGTTAATGACATAGTACGTATTGTTACGGTTAACTTAACTGACGGCGTAGTTAGTCAATATCTATATAAGCAAGAAAAAACACAAAACTCACAATCTGGCATTGTTGCCTTAAGTAACACTGAATTTGTCGTCATTGAGCGTGATGGTAGTTTCTATAACGAAGATGCTTCCGCAATGAAGCACCTGTATAAAATTGACATCAGTAATGCTACTGATTTAGAAAGCATTGCTGCCGCTGGTGATACCACACAAGACGAGGCATTAGGTCTGCTAATCGCAGGCAAAACGTTAGAAGAAGTAGCGTTAGAAGCCGACGGTTGGACCACTATTGCTAACGCAGGTATTGAAACTATTAGCAAAACTTTATTAGTTGATTTAGTTGCAGAAACGAGTTACCCGCACGACAAATTAGAAGGAATGTGGTTAATCAACGATAGCACTATTGGTGTCTTAAACGATGATGATTTTGCTACCTGGGCATCAGGTGGCGTGTTAGAGCAAAAATATCTAGATGCGGGTCAAACAATCATTGATGGCAACCGTTTATACATCATCGAAAATGTTGATTTAGCAAACTAAGTTTTATTAATTTTATGAGTATCACTTTAGTCATTTAACAGCACTAGCATGGCTGCGTTCAGCAATAACCTGTCGCAGCTATGTTGCCAAGTCAATTGACAAAGCGCCCCTGATTCGAGCCATAATTTCACGTTAACGTCAGTATTAGCACAAACAAAAAACAACACTTACCTAGTATTAATCTAACATTCATCTAACATTTCAAAAATATTGCTGCCCTCTATTTTCAAAGTAGGCAATCGCATAAATTAATCTCTCGCCTCGATACTAAAAACACTATACATTCAGTTAACATTGCTAATAATGGCAATATGTTTCATTTTGATGAAAGCTGATACTTTAAAAACCTTTTTATCAAACGGTTAAATGGTTCAGGTATATTATTTATTAAATAACGAACGGTATGTATTTATGAAATTTAAGGTTTTATTAGTTAGTTTAGTGTTTACTTATTCTTCTCTATTGTTTGCTGGTAACCCACAAGGGGCGGTTGCCATGCCGGATAGCTACAGTGCCGACGCAGCTATCAAAACATTAAAACAAGGTGGTAATGCTATCGATGCCGCTATTACCGCGCAATTTGTTTTAGCCGTGACTTTACCTGAAGCAGGTAATATCGGCGGCGGCGGTTTTATGTTAGTGCATAAAGATGGACAAGATGATTTTATTGATTATCGAGAAACAGCCCCCTTAACCGCCAGTAGAGACATGTATTTAGATGAAAATGGTGAGGTGATCCCTTACAAGTCTGTTTATGGTATTTTTTCCTCAGGCGTTCCAGGAACCGTAGCAGGCATGTGGTTAGCACATCAAAAATACGGTTCTCTACCATGGAAAACCTTAGTACAACCTGCAATTGACTTAGCTGAGCAAGGCTTTATTGTGCACCCAAAACTAGGCAGTAATATCAATCGTTATATTAAGCGTATGGAAAACAAAGGCCTTGTAGTTAACTTTGCTAGCTACTTCTCAAACGCAACGTCGAATAAACTTTTTAAACAGCCCGAGTTGGCTAGCACCATGATTCGCATTAGAGACAAAGGCAAGCAAGGATTTTATCAAGGTAAAACCGCTGACTTAATTGCCGACTTTATGAAGAAAAATGGTGGTTTAATCAGCCATAAAGATTTAGCGGCTTATCAAGCAAAATCAAGAATGCCCATCAGTGCCAATTGGAATGGCTACAAAGTGCTGACATCACCACCACCAAGCTCAGGTGGTATTGCTATTTTACAGTGGCTTAAAATGTATCAATTAACAGCGCCAGTAAAACAAGTAGCTCATAATTCAACACCATACATACACTTATTAGCTGAAATTGGTAAACGCGTGTTTGCTGATCGGGCGCAATATTTAGGTGATCCTGATTTTATTGCTGTACCACAGCAGCAGTTGATTTCAGATGATTACCTAGCTATGCGCACCCAAGGTATAACATTGAATAAAATATCAACCACTGAAAAAATTCAAGCGGGTATTATCGAAAGCGAACAAACCACCCATTTTTCGGTGGTCGACAAATGGGGCAACGCTGTCTCAAATACCACCACCTTAAACCTAGGTTTTGGTAGTGGTATGGTGGTGACGGGTGCTGGCTTTATTTTAAATGACGAAATGGATGATTTTAGCGCTAAGCCGGGCGTTGCTAATGTTTTTGGCGCTTTAGGTGGCGTCGCTAATGAAATTCAACCACAAAAACGTATGCTGTCATCAATGACTCCCACCATAGTGTTAAAAGACGATAACATTTTTATGGTGACCGGCTCTCCCGGTGGTACCACCATTATCAGCTCAGTATACCAGTCTATTTTAAACGTGATTGAATACGACATGACCGCCGTTCAAGCAGCAAATGCTCCGCGTTTTCATCATCAACTTTGGCCAAAAAATGTGATTCGCCACCATAACGGCATTCACAACGATGTTAAGTCTGAGTTAGTAACGATGGGGTATAAGCTGGGCAATCGTAACTTTGGCGATATGCACATTATTGTCAACCGCGATGGTAAATTAGATGCTGGCTCCCAAGCTAGTGGCCGTGGTAAGTCGATAGTCATCCATTAATGGATGCCAAGTTTTATTACCTCTGGTGTTTTAATATTCTAGTCATTATTGCTGGGCTTGATTCGTGCAGTTCCGATTAGTTGTCAAATTGTTTTCAAAGCATACACCCATATAAAAACAAAAAACCCAGCAAAAATGCTGGGTTCAATAAAATAATTTAGTTAATATAAGTTTATATTAACACTTTTAGATTAAGCGTAAGCTAGAACGGAATATCATCATCAAAGTCAATTGATGGCTCTTGTGGATTTACTTTAGGCGCTTGTTGTTGCCCTTGCTGATTAGAGGCATAACCACCTTGCTGCTGTCCTTGCTGAGAGAAGCCACCTTGTTGCTGCCCTTGCTGATTTGATGCATAACCACCTTGCTGTGGTTGTGGTGCTGGCTTGCTATAAGACTGTTGCGAGGCTGGTTGTTGTCCCTGCTGGGAGAAACCACCTTGTTGTTGAGGCGCTTGTTGAGTTTGAGCAGTATAACCACCTTGCTGTTGAGTAGTTTGCTGCTGTTGCCCTTGCTGAGCGAAGCCACCTTGTTGCTGACCTTGAAAACCACCTTGACCTGATGACTTACCGTCTAACATTTGCATTACGCCGTTAAAACCCTGTAATACGATTTCAGTGGTGTACTGATCTTGGCCTTGTTGGTTGGTCCACTTACGCGTTTGCAAAGAACCTTCAAGGTAGACTTTTGAACCTTTTTTAAGGTATTCACCAGCAATTTCAGCAAGCTTGCCAAACATGACCACACGGTGCCATTCGGTTTTTTCTTTTTGCTCACCGGTTTGCTTATCTTTCCATGAGTCTGATGTTGCCACAGTAATATTAGCGACTGCACCACCATTTGGCATAAAACGTACCTCAGGATCTTTACCTAAGTTACCAACGATAATTACTTTATTTACACCTGCCATGAAAAATCCTATTGATTGTGCTCAACAACAAGTATTTTTACCCAAAAGGCATGCTTATTTCTGTTATTGAAAAGTTTTATTTAAGAGAACAATTCTATAGTTTATGAGGATAATTATCACTATTTTTCTCTCAAAAAAAATATTTATTTTAGCTGTTTGATTTTATTCTATTTACCCCAAAAATATTATGTTTCACTATATAAATGCTGTGATAGCTCATAATGGCATAGGCAAAAACGTCAATAGCGAACACTTGCTTTAGGGGGAAGAATTTTATCTTCTACCCAGCCTCGCCTGTGGTCATAGTTTTACCCTGTGTTTTTATCTTCACCACATAAAAAGGCACGACGAACACAACGGGAAATGCAGTGATAATAAGGCGTATCGATTAAACTGACTTGCTGTTTTCTTACCGTTGCCATAGTAACCTCAACGGGTTTTATTACTGATTAAATAAGCCTAGTTGAGATTTTTATTTATTTCCATTGAGGGGGGAGTCTGCTATTTTTTAGTTGATCCTAAGGCGTAGTTATTTTATTTTCTAAATTTTTAAATAAATTTTTCTTAGGATCAAACTCAACATTGGTATCACCGGGAGCTGGATTAAGATAATAGTTAAACGACAAAGAACCTCTTGCTGAAAAACCTACCCTGCCATAGATTTTACCGTACAAACAAGTGCTTTCGTCATCTTCATCACAACGAATACGAAAATAATAATTATAGTCTCCATTTTTATCATAGGAAGTTATAGAGAGTTGACCCGGTGCATTGACTCTCCGATACATTACACTTGGTTGATAACCCGTTAAAGGCGCATGATGAGAAGAGATAAAGTTACTCCCGCTTTTTTTGTCAACTATAAAAGGTTGTATACCATCAGCGTCATTAGAGAATTCAAGTGAAAATGCCACACGACTATCCCTTATACTTTTAAACTCACCATCGAGTTTAAATAGAAAATCCTCCGTTACCCCCTTACCGTAAGGTGATATCCAATCATGTTTAATAAGATCATAACCTATAACGAGGCCATTGGTATCAGGTATCATTATAGGTGATATGCCAGTAGAATAAGCATACATAGGGATAGGGTTTTTCTTCTTTTTCAAAATCACTTTTAAAGTCGGGTTCCACGGTTGCCACTTTCTAAAGCCAATTACGCCGCTAACACCTGTAAAACCATTGTACTTAAAGCTTGTGCCATAATAACCGTTCGCATCAGCGCCATAAACACCATATTGCTCCGTCGCCCCCTCGCCCGTAAAAAAACCACCTTTGTCTGTTTGTCCTGAAATAAAATTTGTTTTTCCGCCCCACCCTTGAGATTTAGGACGCATAAAACTAATACTAGCGTCAGCTCCTTCAATGGGAACTCCCTGTTCATCAACCACTAATAATGTATATTTAGCTGTTGGCAGTGCTAGAACCACATTTGGTAACAAGAATAATAGTGCGACCATTAATTTTTTCATTTGTTTAAATTTCCTTTTTCTACCCATTTATTAAAAAATAGCAGAAATTAACTAGGACACTCGCTTATAAAGTAACCTGAAAGAAAACCATAACACGAGCTAAATAACCACTCGAAATACGCGCAATGATTATTAATAAATCCTGAATTAAAATAATATTTACCGAGTTGTAAAATAAATAAGAAAATGCTGTTTTTTAGACATGACAAAAACATCAGGCTTAATGTGCCAGTAAATATGTCGGTATTTAATATGTTTTCCATTCACCTTAATTATTTTGATATAAATGTTGTGACAGCTCAGCACGAATATCATCTGGTAGTTTTTTAGAAGTCTGCTTTTCATAATCAAAATGCACTAGAGCAGCCGTACCAGAGGCGCACTTTTCACCGTGTTGCCATAGCTCTTGATAAACATCAAAAGAAGCACCGCCAATACGGCTAATATAGGTTCTAACCTCTATTGGCTGACCAAAAAATATTTGTCCATGATAATTTATTTCAATTTTGGCTATGATTAAATGCCAGTCTTTGGGGTTTAAATCAGGGGTGAACAATTTAAAAACAGGCTCACGCGCCCCTTCGAACCAAACGGGTATTGTGGTGTTGTTTATATGGCCTAGTGCATCGGTGTCACTAAAACGCGGCATTAATGATTCTGTATACATGTGAAGTTTTCCCTAAATTTATCAATGAATAACCGCTATAGTAACTTTAGTTTTACTAAAAATCAGTCTTTACTTTTTTGTTGTTACTCTAGCCTTTCATCAAGACGAAAACAAATAAAAGACAAGTAAAAATAGTAATGAAAGGCTATAGTTAAACGATAGCCTTTCATAAAAGGATGCTGATTATTTCTATGCACAGTAAATCTCTAAACTTTCCCTTTTGCATAACTATTATTTTGCTTTCGTTAGGTGCTAGCATCACAGCTGCTAATGCTTACGCGCAAGAAGCTTTGCACCACGAAGAATCCTGCAATCAAGAAAAACAGCAAGTGACTTTTAAGCCGCACACTATTTTTGATGAGTCTGAAGAAGGAATAATTTTCTTACATCGTTGGGCTAATGCCATTCATATAGATACCAAAGTGTTAACATTAGAAAATGAAGCGGCCTTTTTTTTAGATAAATGCCGTAAAAATCATGCCGATTTAGCTGAATTAGAACGTCACTTGCGTAGCAAAAAATATATTCGTGATGCTAAAGTGACTGGCGATGAAATGATGGAAAAAATCACTATCACTACATGGGATAATTGGTCATTATTGCCAACGATTAGTTTTGGTCGCCAAGGAGGAGAAAGCAAATACAGCTTTGGTATCAAAGAGCGTAACTTTTTGGGTTTAGGCATAGATGCTGAACTGGAGTCATACAAAAACTCACAACGTTCTGGCTATAAAGTTAAAACTACTATCCCTTTATTTTCTAGGCAAAGTATTGATTTAAGATTACGCTTTGCCGATAACGACGATGGCAAACAAAAATCGTTATACTTACAGAAGCACTTTGCTGCTTTCCATACTAAAATGGCCTACAACCTAGGTTATGATGAAGAGTCACGTAACGACACCATATTTCAAAATGATATTGAACAAGCAATTTACCGTCACAAAATCAGTTTTAAAACCCTAGATTATGCTTGGTTAAGCTTTAATGATGACAAAAGCTTGCTGAGGTACCATGTAGGTATTACTCAGGATTATAATAAATTTTCCGACACCACTGAGTCTTATAACAACTTTCCTGAGCAAATATTACCGCAAGACCGAGTGTTTGTTTACCCTTGGCTTGGTATTGACTACCTCGAGAAAGATTTTAAAAAACTCACCAATATTCACCTTATTACTCAAATTGAAGATTTTAATCACGGTTGGCAGTTTAATGGTCGTTTAGGATTAAGTGATGGCAGCAAGGAAGATTCTGCTTGGGCATTATTTTCAGCGCAAATCAATAAAGGCTTTGAACTACATAGCGATGCCTTATTGCTGATGAATATTAGTGTTGAGGGCGATATTTATCAGAACAGCGAACAACGTTTTTTGCTAACGCTGAACAACGAATATTTTTATCGCTTTACCAAAACATGGGGATTATATTTAAACAATATTAATATACTAAGCCATAATCAATACTTAGATCAACCCGTTACCATGGGAGGGAATGCTGGCTTGCGGGGCTTTCCATTACAATACCAACATGGCGAACACAGTGTAAAACTCACTAGCGAAATACGCTATTACCCCGAAATAAACTTATTTAAATTATTCGACCTTGCCGGTGCTGCTTTTTTTGATAGCGGTAGAGCTTTTGGTAGTTCACTTATCGCTAATGTAGAAGATGATTGGTTATATTCCGTTGGCATTGGCGCTAGGTTATATTCACCACACTCTAGCGGTAATCACCAAGTGATCCATATTGATTTTGCTTTCCCACAAACAGATAACTCTGACCTAGACAATTTTGAAATCAGGGTTGAAGCGAAGCAATCTTTTTAATTGCCAAGGCGCTATTAACAAGCACTCATACCAACCAGCATTTATATCAATCAGATTACAAAAAGCGTTTTAAAATCCGATCAATTTGGGTGAGGCGGATCTTTCTAAGTAATTTTTGCGGTTTTTCAGGGTAGTCGCTAACACTATCAAGCTCATCATAATGATGTACTTGCTTAGTATGCTGCATAATCGCCATCAATTCAGGAGCAACTTTATCCAGCAATGATTTAGAAGGATCGTCAAGCAACAAACCGTTTTCTAAATCAAGCGTCCAAGCGCGAGGATTAAAATTACTACCCGTTAAAAAATGATAGCGTTCATCACTGATAATACCTTTTAAATGAAAGCTATTATCGTCATGTTGCCACAAGTGAACAGTCAATAACCCTTGATCGATAAAATTTTGATAACGTTTAACAAAACGTTTTAGTAGCACTTCATAAATATAAGGCACAATACCAATAGTGCTAAAGGCATCTTCATCTTTAATAAAGAAATCATTGGCGGCTTTATCGCCAACAACCAAGGTAATTTTTACCCCTCGTTTAAGTGCGTTAACCACATCCTTTGCCAAAACAGGCGGCAAATTAAAATAAGGGGTGAACATTAAGAGTTGCTGCTGAGTGTTTCTAATCGTTTTTCTGATAGCACGATTAAGTTGATTTTTTCTTCGTCCATAACCAATAAAGGCCGTTATAGTTATCGGCTGTTCAATAACTGCTGAGCATTTGCTGATATCCATACTCGACACTTGATAGGCACTTTTTTTGAGTTTGCTCTTTAAAGCAATCGTATTACGTTTTTGTTGACTCTGGCTGGGCAAATAAGTTTTATTGAGTAAAGGCGCCAAACCTGAATCGATAAATGTTTTACGTAAATACTGGCAAAAGCTATTGGCTAATGAGGCATTATTGATTTGATAGTATCGGTCTAAACGGTAGCGAGAGCCTTGCTGCATATAAATATCATTAATGCTTGCCCCCGTATAAAAAAGCGAGTCATCAAACACCATACCTTTTAAATGCAAAACGCCAAAAAGCTCTTTACGTTTTACTGCCACACCATAAATAGCGACTTGCTGCGGATATTTTTCAGCCAATGCTAAATAAAGGGCGCGATTACCTAAGCTGTCTTTTTCACCAATGAGCCCTCGCTGACCCCGATGATAGTCAACAAAAATATTAACTTCTAAGCTTAGAGTCTTTGCTTTTGCCTGATACAAAGCGTGCAGAATTTCTCTGCCTGCTTCATCGTCTTGCAGATAAAGTGCGGTAATATAAATACGCTGACTCGCACCAGCAATTAATGACAATAATTGCTGCTTATATTGCGTGGGAGCAGTGAACACCTCTATATCGGTATTCTGAATGACTAAACTATTTTTTACAAAGGTCAAAGTAATGGCTTAATAATTTTTTATAAACTCAAGAGCGGCAGTATACTCATTTAAAAAGTCACTGACTATTTTTCTAAGGTAAATTTTGCTAATTGTAGCGAGAGTTTATCAGCAAGATGTAGTAAATTTTTACCTGCTTCAGCAGATTCTTGCGCTGCTTGCATAACTTCATCGGCTCCCTTAGCAATATTGCTGGTATGACTCTCAATGCTGGTAACCATTTGACTTTGTTGCTCAACGGCGGCAGAGGTTTGTTCAGCGCCACTGACAATTTGTTCAACATTTTGACTAACTTCTAAGAAAGTAGCCGCCACTTGTTGAGTTTTTTCAACACCTTGCTCAGCCATAATAACGCCTTGGTTCATCACAGTAACAGACTTTTCAGCACCGTGTTGTAATTGCTCAATGATACGTTGAATTTCACCCGTTGATTCTTGGGTTCTACTGGCTAAAGTACGCACTTCATCCGCAACGACAGCAAAACCACGCCCTTGTTCACCAGCTCTTGCCGCTTCAATAGCCGCATTTAGTGCTAATAAGTTAGTTTGATCGGCTATTTCTCTAATCACATTAACAAATTGACCAATATCATTGCTCAACGTCGCCAATTCATTAATAACAGTCGCGGAGTCGTTAACTTCGCAAGAAATATTATTAATGACCGCCGCGGTTTCGCTGATCACTGCTTCGCCTTGTAATACGTGAGCACTCGCTTGTTCAGTCACCTCTCTAGCACTGTTACTACTTTGTGCAATAACCGCGACAGAATCGCTGACTTGATGAATAACATTAACAACATTATGGGTGTTTTCTTGCTGAAGCGCTAAATTTTCAGCCATAGCTCCAGAAAGTAAATTAATATCGTTGGCAGCCAATTCAAGCTGCTTAACATCTTGATTAAATAAGGTCAGTAATTGATGGATTTTATGCTGCATTTGATTAAATTTATTAGCGACATCACCCAGTTCATCCTGAGAATTTGAGATAATAGCTTGGGTAAAGTCACCTTGTTCAAGCCTTGAGGACGCTTGATTTATTGCTTCAACATTTTGCTTTATCGACATATAAATAACCACTAACAAAAATGCGGTAAATATTGCCGCACCGATCAGCACAGAACAAAGCAACAACAGTGACTGTAAACTACTCGCTCGACTTGCTTGTAATTTATCAGTTAATAATTTTTCACTTTCGCCAAAAATTGTACGAGCAAGTTGTTGCGATGACGAAATAGCGCTTTGTGCTTGGTTTGCTTGCCATTGAATATTGTCAGGATTGATAACACTGGCGCGTAAAGACGTTTGATAATCATCAATCGTTGTTAAAAAATTAACAATATTATTGCTATAATTCTTCGTGCCTTTATTATCGACACGAAGCAGTTGTTCATTTTCTTTACTCAATTGCATCTGCAATTCATCTAAGCGCTTATCTAACGCGACAAGTAAGGTATAGCTTTCTGCAGTGAAACCATCGTTTTCAATAATACTTGTGGTCAGCTCACCTGTTCTCGCAAGGTACTCGGTTAATGCGGGTAAACCTTGCACCACCATAGCCGCTAAATAAAAGGCACTGGCATTGCTTTCGCGCCTCAAGCCACTTAATGCGGCAGCATTTTCTCTAAAGGTAAGCGTTTTTTCATACATTAACGCCCGTTGCTGATATGAGGTTAAAGATGCCTCTTTTTCTTGCGCTTGTTGAGTTATATGATGGCTAGCTGATGCTAATTCGTCAGCAAGTGAAGTGTTAGAGACCTGTTTACGTAGCGCTATCGCTTGGCTATTAACATTTTCTTGTTCATGAAGGCTTTGCTCTAACATGACAGCCGATTTGATTAACCCAAGCCCTTCAATTTCTAAATCATATTGACTAATACGTTGCCACTGTGAAGCCACAATCCACCAAGCACTAGCAATAATAGGAATAAAAAAGATTAACGCCAGTACAGAAAACTTAGCTTTAAAAGCCAGTTTATTAGACAACGAAATAGCTGGAGAAAAGATGAAGCTCATTGTTATTTTTATCCCTTTGATTAAATTTAAAGCAGTATTTATACCAAATAAACACTACTCCAAGAAGTATAGACCAAGAATAACAATGAAAACTTTCCAGCTTATGTTTTTATGTTTGATTTGACTAAATAACCATCGCTAATTCCGCTGCTTGGCGAATAGCGAGTTTAGCATCAAGTTCGGCAGCAATATTGGCGCCACCAATTAAATGCACATTAACGCCAGCGCTTTCAAGAGCTTGTTGTAAATCACGGTTAGACTCTTGCCCGGCACAAATAATAACATTATCGACATCAAGCAACTTCGGTTTACCATCAATCTCAATCAACAAGCCATCATCCGTGATAGATTTATAAGTGACGCCGGGGATCATATTAACGCCATGCTTAGCCAAATTAGCTCTGTGCACCCAGCCAGAAGTTTTACCTAGCCCTTTGCCGACCTTAGTCGCTTTACGTTGCAGTAAAGTAATTTGGCGTTTTGTTGCTACTTTTTCAAATAATTTTTCCGTATCCAAGGCACCTGTTGCCTGATAGCTTTTATCTACGCCCCAATTCTTCAACCATGCATCAGGGTTAGTGGTTAGTGACTCACCATGCTCGGCAAGGTATGACGCTACGTCAAAACCTATACCGCCAGCACCAATAATAGCAACCTTATCTCCAACAGCGACTTTCTCGCGTAATACCTGCAAATAACTCAACACTTTAGGATGATCGATACCTTCAATATCCAGTTTCCTTGGTTTAATGCCTGTGGCTAAAATAACTTCATCAAAACCTGCGGCTAATAAACTTGTCGCACTTTGTTCGCTATTTAAATGCACTGGAATATTATGTAGCGAAAGTTGTTTGTTAAAATAGCGCAAGGTTTCAAAAAACTCTTCTTTACCGGGTACTTGTTTCGCAACATTAAACTGTCCGCCAATTTCACTGATTTTATCAAATAGCTCAACTTTATGGCCTCGCTCTGCGGCATAAACACTAAAAGCTAAACCTGCGGGGCCAGCACCTATCACAGCCAGCTTTTTAGCTTGCTTAGCAGAGGCAATTTTTTCAAAATTAAGTTCTGTTTCATAACAAGCTCTAGGATTAACCAAGCAAGAAGCGCGTTTTTGCTCAAAGACATGATCTAAACAGGCTTGATTACAACCAATACAGGTATTTATTTCATCTGATTTATTGGCGGCGGCTTTATTGACAAAATCAGCATCCGCTAGAAATGGTCGCGCCATCGACACCATATCCGCCTGCCCTGTCGCTAAAATTTCTTCTGCAACTTCTGGGGTATTAATGCGGTTAGTTGTGACTAGAGGAATAGAGACTTCTTTTTTCATTCGCTCAGTGACCCAGGTAAACGCAGCTCTTGGCACCGATGTGACTATGGTAGGTACTCGTGCTTCGTGCCAACCGATACCGGTATTAATTAAAGTAGCGCCGGCTTTTTCCACCGCTTTTGCCATGGTAACCACTTCATCCCAGCTATTACCGCCTTCCACTAAATCCAACATAGATAAGCGGAAAATAATAATAAATTTATCACCTACTTTTGCCCGTACCGCTTTGACGGTTTCAACCGCTAGGCGCATACGATTTTCAATATTGCCGCCCCATTCATCGTCACGTTGGTTGGTGCGCAGACAAGCAAACTGGTTAATTAAATAACCTTCACTACCCATGACCTCTACACCGTCATAGCCTGCTTTTGCCGCTAAACGGGCGGCATGAGCATAATCTTTGATGGTGCCTTTAATTTGTCTTGCTGACATAGCTTTAGGGGTAAAAGGCGTAATAGGCGATTTAACTTTACTCGGCGCCACACTAAAGGGGTGATAGGCATAACGACCCGTGTGTAATAGCTGCAAGCATATTTTAGTGGGGTATTTATGTACTGCCTCAGTGACTTGCTTATGCTTACTTATTTGAAAAAAATTACTGAGTTGACTACCAAACGGAGAGATTCTGCCACGTATATTAGGACTAACGCCACCCGTAACAATTAAACCAACACCACCTTTAGCGCGCTCTTCATAAAAAGCCGCTAGTTTGGCAAAACCACCTCTTTCTTCTTCAAGGCCGGTGTGCATAGATCCCATTAACGTGCGATTGGCTAATTGAGTAAAACCCAAATCTAAGGGGGCTAATAAATGCGGAAATGCTGTTGTTGTCGTCATAGTTACGGTGCTCTCGTTAATAATTTACTGAATTATAGACACATGATTTGTGCGCTACTTTCATGTTCAAATAGCTCAAAGCAGATATTTATACCTTCAATTTACTGGCATTTTGGATAAAACACAAGCTAATTTTGACACCTGTCAGATTAAGTTTTTTATTATTGAATAACCATTAAAAAAGCCAGTTGCGTTCAACAACTGGCTTGACTGTAAACATGGTGATATTTAGAGGTTGTTAATCTTGTTCATGTAACCAAGCCGCATGACTTGGTGCGCGCTTAGTTTGCGCCCACTCTTCAATCATTTCAGCAGCAACGCCATTAAGTTGTTTGTATTGCTCTGGCGTTCCTGTGTTGGCGGCTAATTCTAAGCGATGCCCGTTTGGATCAAAGAAATAGATAGATTTGAAAACGCCATGATTTACCGGACCTAACACCTCAACACCTTTACTTTCTAGGTCTTCTTTGGCTGAAGCTAAAGCATCAACACTAGCGACACGTAAAGCTAAATGTTGCACCCAGGCCGGGGTATTTTCATCACGTCCCATATCTGGCGAATTGGGAATTTCAAAAAAAGCTAAAACGTTTTCATTACCGGCATCAAGAAAAATATGCATGTAGGGATCGGGCGCTTTAGTAGAGGGCACTTCATTTTCGGCAATAGCCAACACTAAATTCATATTCAGCTTGTCTTTATACCAATCAGTGGTTTCTTTGGCGTCTTTGCAGCGATAGGCTACGTGGTGAATCTTTTCAATGTTTATCATTTTCAGGGCAGCTCTTGTTTTACCAAAATATGCACTAATTTTACTCACACCTCAGCCAAGTTCACCAATTTTAACCACATTTAAAGCCTAAACCAACGTCAGCAATTCACTACGCCTGATTGTATAGATTATTTTACACCCCTTACTATTGCCAAAATTTAAGCCAATATTACCGTTTTATCACCATTAATACAGACTCGCTGCTCAGCATGTAAACGCACGGCATGACTTAATGCGGTTGCTTCTAAATCATGCCCCATGTGCACCATTTGCTCTATGGTGAAAGTATGATTTATCGGCTTAACTTCTTGCACTATGATAGGTCCTTCATCTAAGTTGGCGGTCACGTAATGCGCGGTAGCACCAATAACTTTTACCCCGCGAGTATGTGCTTGATGATAAGGTCGAGCGCCTTTAAAGCTAGGCAAAAATGAATGGTGAATGTTAATGGCACGGCCTGAAAGTTGTTGGCATAAATCATCAGACAATATTTGCATATAACGAGCAAGCACCAACAAGTCTGCTGCAGTTTTTTCCATTAAGGCGACAATTTGTGCTTCTTGCTCTGTTTTGGTTTCCGCGGTAATGGCTAGGTGATGAAATGGCACACCATGCCAATCAGCCAACGATCGACAGTCTTGATGGTTTGACATTACCGCGACAATATTAATTGGCAACACACCTGATTTCCATTTAGTCAGTAACGACACTAAGCAATGATCATCCTTTGAAACCGCAATAACGACATTAGGCACATCTTCTTTGTTACGTAGTTGGTAGTTCATATTCAAGGGACTGGCTAATTCATTAAGGGCTTCAATAAATTCACTGGCAGAAACCGTTAAATTGCGATCATCAAAGGCAATACGTGAGAAAAAAGTTTCGGTGTAAGGGTCACTATATTGAGACGTTTCAGTAATAAAAGCGCCATGTTCGAACAAACTTTGCGATACTTTAGCTAAAACGCCAGTATTGTCTGGGCACTGCCAAGTAAGAATATAGTGATTAGGTGTAGTCATGCGATGTATTCCGAGAAAATTGAAACTTAATGATTGGCGATATTAACGTTTAATACCAGTATTTTGCTAGCTTTCTGGTTATATAATTATTGCTTCTGTGATAGTTGATGCTTATTTTTAATATATAACTGTTCAACTTTTTCACGAGCCCACGGAGTTTTACGTAAAAACTTCAAACTAGATTTAATACTGGGATCTTGCGTGAAGCAGTTGATTTTAATTTGTTGACCTAAGGACTCAAAACCAAAATAAGCTTCTAACTCAGTCACTATTGTTTTTAGCGTAACACCATGTAGCGGATTGTAAGGTTGGTTGTCCATAGAAGTACTTCAATACTTAAAAATTCTATTATAACAAAAACAAAAAAAGGCACCTACTTTTAAAATAACTTTAAAAGATAGATGCCTAAATAGCCTAGCAAGCTGAAATTATTTAACTATTTATGCAAAATGTTGTGTTAACTCATCGGCACCACCAATGTGCTTACCATCAATGAAGACTTGCGGCACAGTGTCAGCATTGGTAATAGCTCGCATGGCTGAAATACTGATTTCATCACCTACGGTTAGCTCTTCATATTGAAAACCTTGCTGAGCAAGTAATGTTTTAGCTCGTGCACAATGTGGACAACCGGGTTTAGTAAATATTGTCACTTGTGCGCTTTGCACGGCTTCAGGGTTAATGTAGGCAAGCATAGTATCCGCATCAGACACTTCAAACGGGTCACCCGGTAAATCAGGTTCGATGAACATTTTTTCAATAACGCCATCTTTCACTAGCATTGAATAGCGCCAGCTACGCTTGCCAAAGCCAATTTCATTCTTTTCAACTAATAAGCCCATGCCTTGAGTAAAATCACCGTTACCATCAGGAATAAAGCTGACATTTTCAGCATTTTGAGCTGCTGCCCAAGCATTCATAACAAAAGTGTCGTTGACGGAAACACATAAAATTTCATCAACACCATTTTCAGCAAATTTACCAGCTAATTCGTTGTAACGCGGTAAATGTGATGAAGAACACGTTGGAGTAAAGGCACCCGGTAATGAAAAAACAACCACGGTTTTACCGGCAAAAATTTCTTGGCTATCACGCTTACTCCATGCATCGTTAACACGCATAGGAAAGGTAACTGACGGGACTTTTTGACCTGCTTTATTTTCAAAGTTAGTTTCACTGATAGACATAATGTTTCCTTTTGATTGATTAAAGTAAAATGGTATTAAGTAACTGCTTTTAAGTAACTGCTTTTAAGTAGCTGCTTTTAAGTAGCTGCTTTTAAGTAATAACGCTATTATTGCTCGTAGCAACAAATAATTAAAGTGATTAAAATCAACAATAGTAATCGACAAAAGCGATTACACAATATTGAACGGCTTTATATTGAAATTGTTTTAGCTTAGTCAGGTCTTAATTAACACACAAACCAGACTAATTGATTCGAAGGACAACACCGTGCGTATTACCAAAACTACCCTACTAGCAAGCCTATTAATTTTGTTTGTTAGCTCACAAACCTTTGCAGCTAACAATATTTCAACCAGCAACACCTCAACCATTAAGGCCATCGCTGAAAGTGCCGAGCAAATAACCCCTTTAATGAATGGACAATATGTTCCTACGAACATTGAAGTTACCACAGTGTCTGGTAAAAAAATGCCTATAGCCAAGGTATTAAACAATAAAAAAACCATCTTATTTTTTTATCGTGGCGGTTGGTGTCCATTTTGTAATACTCAAATGGGACAACTAAAACAAATTGAGCCACAACTTAACGATTTAGGCTTTCAACTAATCGGCATTTCCACGGATAACGAGCAAGACTTACAAAAAAGTATTGGTGAACATCAGCTAAACTATCAACTATTGGCTGATTTTAATTCAACCACTAGCCAAGCATTTGGCTTAGCTTTTTATGCTAGCCAAAAGGTTACCGATAGATACCTTGCAGCAATGAACTTGAAAAATCCACTGCAAAAAAATGCCGCTGGTGATAAGAGGCTAGTATTACCCGCACCAGCAATCTACGTGATTGATAGCCAAGGTTTAGTGCAGTTTAATTATGTGAACACTAACTACAAAGTACGCTTACACGCAGAGCTGTTATTAAAAGCGGCTCAACTAGTGAAATAGCCATGAATGAAACTGGATAGCTAAAATATTTGCTAATCGTTCGCTTGGCGTGATAAATTAAACACTCAACTTGTATATACAAGCAAATACAGCTGAGTGTTTAATTATTTAATCAACAAAGAGCTAATGATGAATTCAAATTACCACTTAACCTCCGGCGATGTTGGTGTACTGATCAGCATGCCGCATAATGGCCAATTAATACCGCAAGATATCGCCATTAACATGGCTGATTGTGCACTAAAAGTCGCTGACACCGATTGGTATATGGATAAACTATATGACTTTGCCAAAGCGATGGGAATATATACTCTAGCCCCAAAATGTAGTCGTTACGTTATTGATTTAAATAGAAACTCTAGTGGTGAGTCTTTATATACTGGCGCTGACAATACCGAACTTTGCCCGACCACTAGCTTTGATTTATCACCGCTTTATCTAACAGGGCAACAACCATCAAAGCAAGAAATTCAGCGTAGAATTGAGCAATATTGGCAACCCTACCACCAAGCAATCGCCGAAACATTACGGCAACTAAAACAACAATATGGCAAAGTAGTTTTGCTAGACGCCCATTCAATATTATCGCAAGTGCCACGTTTTTTCTCAGGAACACTGCCTGATTTTAACTTTGGCAGCGCAGATGGCAGCAGTTGCGATAAGCAATTATTAAACAATATTGCAAAAATCAACTTAGCGCCCTATACAAGTGTTTTTAATGGTCGCTTTAAGGGAGGTTATATTACTCGGGCTTATGGCGATCCAGACAACAACATTCATGCTATACAACTTGAGTTGTCACAATGCACTTACATGGATGAGCCAGGCAGCCATTATAATGAACAAAAAGCCGCACAAGTAAAAGTACAGCTTAAAAACTTTGTGCAGTGTTTAGTCGATTTCGCCCAAGAAAAATGAAACAACTTGAGTAAAAATGATGAAATATTACGTTGAAAACATTTTATTAACTGATGGTTGGGCAACCAATAAAACACTCACCATTAAAGAAGGCATAATCACCGCCATCACCACAGGTAAAAGTAATGATGCAAAAGTGATTTCAGGCACCGTTATTCCTGGCATGATCAATTGTCATTCCCATGCTTTTCAACGGGCATTTGCGGGTTTTAGTGAACAATGCAGCGAAGGACAAGATAGCTTTTGGACTTGGCGAAAGGTTATGTATAAGTTTTTGGCTAAATTAACAGCTATTGATGCCGAAGTTATCGCCAAGCACCTTTACATCGAAATGCTAAAAATGGGTTATACCCGCGTTGCTGAGTTTCATTACTTACACCATAATATTGATGGCTCTGCCTACTCAGCCAGTACAACGTCAGAAGAAGCTAACCATAAAGGTTTAGCCACTATGGCACAGGCTATTTTTTCTGCCGCTAAAGATGCAGGTATTGGCTTAACTATGCTCCCCGTTTTATATCAATATGCTGGTTTTGATCAACAATCACCCAATGAAGGTCAAAAACGCTTTATTAATAGTACAGAGCAATTTAATCAACTGGTCAGTGAATGTTTTGAATTATCCACTCAATTTACCAATACCAATGTTGGTATAGCGCCTCACTCGCTTCGCGCTGTAGACAAACAATCTATTGAGCAAGCAGTGACTCATGTGCGTGCGCTTGATAGTAACGCACCAATTCATATCCACATTAGTGAGCAACAACAGGAAGTAAGCGATTGTCTTGCTCACTATGGTAAACGCCCTGTACAGTGGCTTTTAGATAATATTAGCCTAGACAAACATTGGTGCCTAATTCACGCTACCCATATCAATGAGCAAGAGCAACAAGGCATAGTTAAAAGCCAAGCCATTGCAGGGATATGTCCAACAACAGAAGCAAATTTAGGTGATGGCATTTTTCCAACGACTGAGTTTTTAGCATTAAAGGGTACTTTGGCTATTGGCTCAGATAGCCATATCAGTGTTAACCCTATTGAAGAATTACGCTGGCTAGAATACGCCCAGCGATTAACCAAACAGCAAAGAGCCATACTTGCTTCTTCAGACACCGCCTCGGTGGGGCAAAATCTATGGCAAAAAGCAGCACTGGGGGGGGCACAAAGTACCAGTTCAAATACTGGTAGTTTAGCCATTGGTAAACAAGCAGATTTATTGGTGCTAGATGAAAACCAAACGCGCCTTTATGCTAATAATAGCCAGCATTTACTTGATAGTGTCATTTTTGCTAGCAGGGAAAATATGATCCAAGATGTTATGGTTAATGGTCATTGGGTGGTGCGTAATGGCGAACATGCCCAAGCGCAAAGTAGCGCCGATAATTTCACCCGATTATTAACAAAGCTATCAAATTAATACTTTAAAACGAAAAACCTTAGAGCATATTTTCATATTTACTTATGGTCTGGCAAACACTGGCTTGGTTAGTGGGATGAAAAATAATACTCGCTGCTTTTCCTTTACAGTAACTTTGGTAGAACTCATTAACCTTGGCTCTCGAGGAAGTGACCTCTTTTAAAGACTTCACTTCTTCTGCAGAAAAACTAGCTAATTTAGGTTGCAGATCAGTAAAAACCTTATCAGCCTTTAAGCGTACTTGGGTATCACTAAACTCACTAAAACCATCGAGCAAAACTTTTTTTTGTTCGTTATAGAATTTCGTTACCTCAGGCTGAGGATAAAAATGTAAAAAAACCGCGGCAGCCACGATTAAGATCAATAAATTTTTCATAAAAGCCCGTATATTAGTATGCTCTAATTTATGTTATTCTTGCTAGGGACAATAACATAATCCATTTTCTTATACTAATTACATATTTGTCTTCTAAGGATTTATCGTGAGAGCCGACGAAAAACCATCTGTATCCAATACCAACAGAATTCCCATCAAAAATGTAAAAATTCATCCCGCTAAAAATGCTCATGAGCGTTATAAACCCGGTGATCAAATTTATGTACGTAAAAACTCTGGCTTTTTTCAAAAACTAAGACAACGTATGAACTTAGTTTATTTTGCCTTTTTCGCCTTACTTCCCTGGTTACAATATAACGGTCATCAAGCGGTATTATTTGATATCAGTGAGCAACGCTTTACTTTGTGGGGCTTAACCTTATGGCCACAAGATTTAACGTTATTAGCTTGGTTCTTTATTTTTGGTGCTTTTTTACTGTTTTTTGTTACCACCTTTTTAGGGCGCGTTTGGTGTGGTTATATGTGCCCACAAACCGTGTGGACCTTCATTTTTATTTGGTTTGAAGAAAAAACTGAAGGTACCGCTAACCAACGAAGAAAGCTAGATCAACAAAAAATGAACGCCAGAAAACTTTGGAAAAAAACACTAAAACATAGTTGCTGGCTGTTTTTCTCACTCTTTACGGCCATGACCTTTGCTGGCTATTTTTCGCCAATGAGTGAGTTATTCTTCAACATTGTCACGCTCAGTACTTCGGCGACTATGGCGACTATTTTAGCCTTTTTCACTTTTGCTACTTATGGCAATGCGGGCTGGATGCGTGAAACCGTGTGCTTGCACATGTGTCCTTACGCGCGTTTTCAATCGGCGATGTTTGATAAAGATACACTCACTGTTGCTTATGATAATGAGCGAGGCGAAAACCGCGGGGCCCGTGGCAGAAAGCTAGATCATAAAGCTTTAGGCTTAGGCGACTGCATCGATTGTAATTTGTGTGTTGAAGTTTGCCCTACGGGTATTGATATTCGCAACGGCTTGCAATACGAATGTATTAACTGTGGTTCTTGTGTTGACGCTTGCTCAAGTGTGATGACAAACATGAAATACGAGCAAGGCTTGATCCGCTACACCACAGAGCATGAGCTTGATGGCAAAAAAGTACACTTAGTTCGCTCAAAACTCGTCGGTTATGCCGTTGTGTTGGTGATAATGAGCACTATGTTGGTATTAGAAGTCGTTAACCGTGTGCCCTTATCGCTTGATATTATTCGCGATAGAACCGAATTGGCAAAAGAGAATTTTAACGGTGAAATAGAAAATGTTTTCACCTTAAAAATTCTCAATATGTCACAAACCGATAACACCTATAAACTTTCGGTTAAAGGCATTGAAAACACGCAGTGGCATGGTAAACAAGAAATATTTGTTAAAGCCGCTAGCGTATTTACTTTACCCATTAGCATCTCTGTAGATCCCTATGAACTTAAGGGCTATATGACAGACATTACTTTTAGGGTTAAACAAGTATCTGCTGAAGATGATGTGAGTATTGAACACGAAAGTCGCTTTTTTAATAAGCGCTAAGAGTTCACCCCTAACGCGTAAATAATTCGCAAACAAAAAGAATATTAATGGCTAATTTTGATTTTAAAGCACTATCACCCGATACTATTATTGATGGCTTAGAAAGTGCTGGTTTTACCGTTGATAGCGGTTTGCTGGCGCTTAATAGTTACGAAAATCGTGTTTATCAGTTTCATGATGACAAGCTAACTAAATACGTGACCAAGTTTTATCGACCACAACGCTGGCAATTGGCACAAATTCGTGAAGAGCATGAGTTCTCCTTTGAACTTGACGAACAAGAGCTTCCTATTGTTGCGCCACTCAAAGTAAATGGTGAAAGCTTATTTGAACATAAAGGCTATCATTTTGCGGTATTCCCTTGCCGAGGTGGCCGTATATTTGAAGTAGACAACCTAAATCAACTTGAATGGATGGGACGCTTTGTTGGTAGAATTCATGCTGTTTCGGCACAAGAGTCTTTTCAACACCGACCCAGTTTCAATATTGATGAAATGCTCTATCAAGCCCAAGAAACTATCGCCGCCAGTAACTTTGTACCCTCAGTGCTACACAAACCTTTCTTCACCATTTTAACGCAAGTCATTGAAGTGGCCGCACAGCAATATAAGCCCAAACAACAAATCCGCCTGCACGGTGATTGCCATGCTGGCAATATATTATGGCGCGATGAAGGGCCACACTTTGTTGATCTTGACGATTGCCGTACTGGCCCGGCTATTCAAGATTTATGGATGATGCTTTCAGGAGACAGACAACAACAATTGTTACAAATTGATACCTTATTAATGGGCTATGAAGAGTTCTTTTCATTTGAATCTAGTCAACTTGTTTTGATAGAATCATTAAGAACCATGCGCGTAGTTAATTATATGGCTTGGTTATGTAAGCGCTGGCAAGATCCTGCGTTCCCACAAAATTTTCCGTGGTTTAATACGGAAAAATACTGGGAGCAGCAAATACTTATGCTTAAAGAGCAAATGTCAGCCCTACAGCAACCACCATTAAGTTTATTACCAGCTTAATAAACGTTTAAACTCAAAAGACAGCGAAATAAATAGGAAGAATAACGATGAGAAAAATACAACAGCACTTTATGGTGCTATTTATACTTTTAAGCGCATTTTCAGCCAGTGCCTATGCAGCAACATACACCGAAGGTAAACAATACTCTAAAATAAGTGAGACACTTTCTAGCAAAACAGAAGTGCGTGAATATTTCTCTTTTTATTGTCCTCATTGCTTTAGTTTTGAACCTTTTATGGAAAGTGTCAAAAAGAATTTACCTGAAGGGGTTAGCTTTGAACGTAATCATGTAGATTTTCTTCGTGCTGCGTCACCAAAAGTACAAGCCATGCTAACTAAGTCTGTTGTCGTAGCGGAGCAGTTAGGGATGGATAAAAAACTTGTTAACGCCGTATTTAAATATATTCAAGTACAACGTGCCGTGATCACCTCTGAAAAAGACATCCGCAACATTTTTGTGCTTAATGGCGCTGATGGTGATAAATTTGATAAGTTAATGAAAAGCTTTGGCGTCAATAGCAAAGCAAAATTGATGAAAAAGAATCAAGAAACCATGACACAAAAAAGAGCCATAACTGGCGTTCCTGCGGTGATCATTAATGGTAAATATCGCATTAACGCTCAAGAGCTAGACAAAAATAATTTTGAGCAAGATTATCAAAGTTTAGTCGCGTATTTATTAACGCTAAAATAATCATTTATTTCTAATAGCAAAGCCGCCAATTATTTAATCCTTGGCGGCTTTTTTGTTTTTATTCAGCTTAAAAGTATTCACCACAGAGATTATCGCGGCTCGGTGGTAAACCGTTACTTTTTACCTTTTGACTTGTTACTATTTATCAAACAGGTTTTTCAATAACTTAGCTTTTGCTTGGGCAAACTCATCCGTTGTTAAAAATCCCTGTTGCTTCAAAGCCACCAACTTCTCCAAAGCATTAACCAATTCAGTGTCTATAGTGCTATTGGTATGTTTAGCCACGATAGCAGCACTAGCTTGTGGTGTTTTTGGCTTAGCTACCACCTTGTTAGCCACTTGCTCTGTTGCGTTAGCTACTATTACCTTAGCTTTAGGATTAGGATTAGGATTAAGCGTAGGCTTAGCTTGAGTTTTTGATTGCTCTGCAGGCTCAACAGGTATTTTATGGGTAGCCGGACGAATAGCCGCCGCTTGGTTGTGTAGTGGTGCGGCTTTTTTCTTTTTTGCAGCCATTTGCGCTGCGGATTCAGCAGATTCCGCAACAGCTTTAACTTTTCTCTCACTGGTTTGCCCGGCATTGATTTGTTTACCAATAAGCCAGCACCAATCAATTAACTCATCAATCACCTTAGCATAGCTTTTTTTAGTGATGCGGTTACTGCCCTTACGCATATATAAACAAACAACATAGCTGTGCTTTTGCTTATCGGTTAGCTGCACACTGATTTGCCTGATTTTACCATCAATCATTTTATCAACATGCTCTTTAGTAAAAATAGCGCGCAAGTCTTGCTCTTTATCATCACTAAAACCATGACCAACATCATGATTAATAAAGTTGATACAGCTTTCATTCAGTTGTACCTCACTACTGACAATATCGGCTAAATCAATAATAATTTCAGCACTACTTTTATGACGGCGATATAAACCTATTTGCTGCTTAGACTCACTTAACTCAAGATGGGCATATTGCTGTCTTACTAAAGTTTTCGCAGAAAATTTATTACGCTTAACTAGATAATAAAAAGCTCCGCCAATAATGGCCAATATAAACATGGCTAAAAAACTATTGCCTGAAGAAGCCTCTTCCGGTATTTGTTCTTCACTATCACTTATCAGGTCAAGGTTGTTTTGCGATAAATGGTAGAGCAGATTTTCATTATTATCTAATAACAAAATTTCAGCCGATAAATTCACGCTAAAGCTCGCTTGACTGTTAGCGGGTAATTGTTGCTGGGTAAACTGCCACTCTACTTGCGGCGTGTTTTCTTCATTATTTCTGGCTGACAAAGAGCCCTTAAACACTAGCGACTCCATGCTCCAGTTCTGATCGTCATGTTTGAGTAGCAATAATTTATTTCTTAAATAAGGAAGCTTTCGTCCGCGATACATGAGTAGATCGTCAATAACCTCATCACTTTGATAAAGTATTTTTTTCGGCACTTTAATCCGCCAGTCATCACGCCCTGCGGTTAAAGATAATAAATTTTGTTGATTATATTGGTGCACAAGCAAAATTTGTTCACTGTGCTTATCTGGCCAAATAAATTGTTGAATACCTTGGCCACCCAACAAATAAATAGCATCTTTGATTTGGCTATCTTTCAAAAAGGGATTATCACTGGGTACGGTAAAACTGCGCAAGCCAAACTTAGTGGGATTTATCCGTAAAATAACCCCTGAATACAATGGCTTTTGCCATTTTTTATCGCCACTTAAACTAATATAGAGTAAACCAAAATTATCATTCCACGATTTAACCGCAGGATTAAATGACAATTGTGCAATAGTAAAGCTTTCATCAGGGACCGCAATTCGCAGTACCTCTCGCTTAGTGCTGAGATCCACGTGTTGATGATTAACCGAGTTAAATTGCCACTCGGTGACGACTGCATCAAACTCAAGCGCCAAGTCAGCTGAGCGCTCTTGTAATCGCTTAGTTTTACTTTTTTTGTTGATTGGCTCCAGATGAGCAGTATAAAAAGTGCCATACCCCGCTTGGTCACGTAAAGAAAAACTAGGATGTAGTGCCATCGCGGTTAATTTAATAACAGCGTTATCATTCTGCTCGGTGCTTTCTGATCGGACTGACCGAACACTGGTTAAATCTAATATCGCTTTTGCTGCAATCGTGTCTTCAAGTAAATAAAGTTGCCCCGTACCATTAATAATGAAAAATTGTTCTTTATTGCTCGGATTAGCAACAATTTGCTGCCAATTCTTATCCTTTATCTGCTGCTGATTTAATTGAGATATTTCATCTAGTTGGTAACTGTTACTATTGGCAGCAAGATTACCCGAGTGCAATAAAAATAAACTCACTAGCCAATAACATGCGAGTAATAATTTTCCTTTTTTTACCAAATACCGTTTAACAATCATTACCATCACGAAATTTTTTGCCCATAAAAAATATCTAACATCTTAGTAAATAATACTTTATCTACAATTAACATCAATAAAACAAAGCATTAATTTTTCAATAAATGAATTGTCTTACCTTCAATGAACTGCGTTTTAGCTGCCGTCGATAAATAATTCAACTTACCTGCTACGATAATATTATCGCCTATAATTGCTTTTTCAGCCAAGTCTTGCGCTTGTTTTCCCCACACATGTAACTCACGTTCAAGCGTAGTAGTTTGCCAACTCTGTTTATCTATCGCATAAGTTTGCTGATTAATAGTTATATTCACCTGTGCCATCAATTTATTGTTTGCCGTGGTGATAAGCTGCGGCGATGAAGCGAGTTGGCCACTACAATGAATTTGATTAACACTTTTAGTGTAGCTTTTAGCAAATTTTTGAATAAAACTAGCATGAATAATAGCAGGATGATTTTTGGTGGTTACCGTACTCGGTTTGATATGACTCAAGTGGCCTTGTATTAACACAACATCACCCTTTTCTGCCTGTAAAAGAGTCTGCTCAACAAGGTAGCCTTCAACCTTAACGTGATGGAAACTTGTCCATTCTTTATATTGATTGGTTTTTTTATCTAACCATTTACTGCGGGTTGCCAAAACAATTTCAGTAATGGCCAACACGGGGTTAGCACGATAACGAATATCTGGTTTACTGACTAAATTACCCAGTAAAGTAACCGCACATAATTGTGGGCACTGTACTGGAGCACTGGCTTTTGGCATAAAAATAACTCTTAGCTTAAAAATTCATAGCGATCAATGGTATGAAGTTTATACCATTGACTGCAATATAGGCTCGTTATTTTTAGCTAAATTTTGATAATCGTTGACTATTAAACACTTTGATGTTTTATATACTAAAGCATCTGGTTCTTTTATTCTAAAATAGATGTTAATACTAAACACACAGGGCTAAGTGTTAATGATAAAAGCACACTATAAATTTTCAATGGTTATGCTCTTAGTGTTGCTTTGTCTGCTTTTTCCCAAAATAACGTTCACACAACAATTAAGCAAAGAACAAATTAAAGTTGCCTATCTCTACAATTTTTTAAAGCATATCACTTGGCCTGAAGAAGCGAGCAAAAAACAATTTATTATTGCCGTTTATCAAGATAGCGAGTTCAACGCTTTACTAACACGCTCGTTTAACAACAAAAAAGTCAAAAACAAAAATATAAAGATATTATCTATCAGTGATATAGCACAAGGTAGAGCCGCCGATTTACTTTATATCCCTAATCGCTTTAATAAGCAACTGACCCAAATAGCCACACAAGTTCGTGGCTCTCAAACCTTACTCGTGACCGATAATAGCGCTGATAAGCACAATGCGATGGTGAACTTAATTAACGCGGATAACAGCAAGGCTATTGCTTTTGAAATCAATAAATCTAACATTGTTTATGAACAGCTGAAAACGTCAGCACAATTATTATTACTTGGCGGAACTGAGCTAGATATTGCTTACTTGTATCGAGAAACTGAACAAGCCATGCAAGCGACTAGACAACGAGAATTAACTTTAAATGCCGAGTTAGTCATTCAGCAAGCCAAAATCAAAGCCAGCAATCAAAAACTCAGTCAACTTAATGCCGATTTACAACGCAGCACTAAAGAAGTTAAGCAACAACAGCTTGCTATGCAAAAATTAACACAAAATGAAAAAAGACAACAATTAGTATTACAAGCGCAACAACTAGCCTTACAAAAAAAAGAGCAAGATCTCGCTCTCATCCTCCAACAATTAAGTGCAGCTAACAAAAACTATGGCGAACAAACACAGGCCATAACGGAGAAAAAGCAGCAAGTAGCAGCAAAAGAACAAGAGAATCAGCAAATGGCTGCTTTAATAAAACAAAACAGATTGATACTGCACAAACAGCAGCAAAGTATCACCAGACAACAACAAGCGCTCGACGTACAAGATGATGAATTAGCGGTACAACAACAAACCATAGTAGAACAAAAAGCCACCATCACCATAACGACTATTTTAGTGGTTATCATAGCTTTTGCTTTTGTGCTAGTCGCGGGTTTATTTTTGAAAAATAAAAAAACTACTCGTAAACTCAGTATAACTTTAGCGCATTTAGAGGAAACTCAAAATCAGCTAATACAGTCTGAGAAGATGGCATCACTAGGCAAACTCATTGCTGGCGTTGCCCATGAAATTAACACTCCCCTTGGCATTGCCGTAACTTCTACCAGTCTAATTCAGGAAAATACTGAAGATATTGCTCAGAAGTTAAAAGATAAAACCTTAAGTCAAAAGCAATTACAGTCTTTTATCAATATTATTAGTGAATCGTCGCAAATATCTAATAACGGCTTAGAGCGAGTCATTGAGTTAATGCATAACTTTAAGGAAGTCGCTGCCGATCAAATTATTGAAGAGACAAGAGAAATAAATCTAGCCGATTATATTAATGAAGTCATGACGACTTTAGCCAACGAAATGAGAAGAAGGCAAGTGCATTATCAATATAGCGGCGAAGCTGATCTTTGTATTAATACCATTCCGGGAGCTTTAGCTCAGGTAGTGACTAATTTAGTAAACAATTCAATTCGTCATGGTTTCGATCCTGATAATAACCACGACAATTTAACCAATAACATTGCTATTCACCTAGAGCAAAATAGCCATGATGAAATTAGTTTAATCTATAAAGACAACGGCATCGGCATGGATGAAAACACTTTAATGCAAGTATTTGATCCCTTCTTTACCACTAAACGGAATAAAGGTGGTACGGGTTTAGGCATGAATATTGTTTTCAATATTATTGAACAAAAATTGAGTGGTCGCATAGAAATGCAAAGCGCTTTAGGAGAAGGCGTAATTTGTACCATCACCCTTCCTTTGCTGATTAGCACTGCCAACTAAGCGTCATCGCGATTAGGCCATACCAATTAGCTCATACCGATTAGCTTAACTCAAAGGCTGTTTGCTCTTTCTCATATAATGAAAAGAATCTACACTATATAAAGCTAACGCTGACCAAATAAAAATAAAAGTTATAAATTCAGCTGCCTGCATTGATTCATGATAATAAAATACCGCTAAAACAAACATGATACTCGGGCCAATATACTGAAAAAATCCTAAACTAGATAAGGTTAAACGTTTAGCCGCAGCAGTAAAGCACAATAAAGGCGCCGTTGTCACCACGCCCGCTAAGATCAGCGTTATATTCAAACTGTCACTATTTGCCATTAAATCCGCTGTCGCACTGTCAGCAAAAAATTGCCAATAAATTAATGCGAACGGTAACATTAATAATGATTCCACCAGCAGGCCAACAAAGGAGTCCACTTGCATTTTTTTACGTAGCACGCCATAGGCAGCAAAAGAACTCGCCAAAACTAACGATACAATAGGAATTGAACCCAAGGTAAAAAGCTGTACTAAAACACCAATAACGGCCAAAATTACCGCAATGAATTGATTTTGTCGCAAGCGCTCACTAAAAAACAACATACCCAACGCCACGTTAAACAAGGGATTAATAAAATACCCTAAACTGGCATCAAGCAAGTGATCATTATTTACCGCCCAAATAAACAATAGCCAATTCACGGCTAATATCGCGGCAGAAACAGCAAGTTTGAGTATGAGCTTTGGCTGTCGGCATAAAGCCATTAAAACTTGCCATTTTTTCATCACTAAGACTAATATCAGTAAAAATAGGCTAGACCAAATAACGCGGTGCATTAAAATTTCACCAGCACCAATATCAACAAGTAATTTGAAATAGATAGGAGCAACACCCCACATAACATAAGCGGCGAGTGCGTTAAACACTCCCGTACGCGTTGTTGCTTGTTGCTCTGTTAATGGTATTGAGTTCATGAATGAAAATTTTTATATAAATAGAGAACGCGCATAGTAACACAAGCGCCATTAAGATCTCGCCGACATTCCCTGTCCACACAAAAGCCCCTGTTCACAGACAAAAATCTGTAAAGCTAACCTACCATATAAGTACCCGTACCAAAGGCAATATGATCACCTAGTTCATTGTGCATTTCCATGCGAGCAACAGCTACTTTACTGCCGCTACGAATAATATGTGCGGTGACAATAAATTGCTCGCCGCGACCAGGGCGTAAAAAGTCAGTGCGTAAATCAATGGTACTTATTTTACTTAAGCTTTGTTGGATAGTTTCAGGGGTTATTTCAGGCAATTGCTCAAGAATATTGGCGGCAGCCACCGCACCACCGGCTAAATCTAATGCGGATGCAGTTACGCCACCATGAAGAATTTTCTGCCTAGGATTACCCACTAATTTATCGTGCCAAGCAAAACGTACTTCTGATTGTTTAGCATTAAAATGTGTTATTTCTAAACCCAGCAACTTATTAAATGGCATATTACGATTCCATTCATCTGATAGCTGCTTATACACTTCTTCATACTGCATAGTACTTTCATCTCTAGTCTAATATATTGATAATTAAGACTAACACCCTTTTTTAAAAATAGCGTGAAAATAATGCTCACTCACCTGCCACTCTAGGGTAAAATACTTGTTATCAAACTACCTTGAAGAAATCTTGTTGAACACGAATACTAGCCTTTCTATTTCAGAAACAAACCACACTCTGTTGCAAAATACTTTAAAACATTATTTTGGCTATGACAGCTTCCGTCCTGGGCAAGCTGAAATTATAGATAATCTGATGCAAGGTAGAGACTCATTAGTGTTAATGCCTACAGGTGGCGGAAAATCTTTATGCTACCAGTTACCGGCAATTTTACTGCCTGGCGTTACCATTGTGGTGTCGCCGTTAATTGCATTAATGAAAGATCAAGTAGATAGCTTAACTAGACAAGGTATTTCTGCCGCATTTATTAACTCGTCGTTAGAACCGCACACTATTAATGATATTTTTTCCCGCCTCGATAAAGGCGAGATAAAACTACTTTACGTTGCGCCAGAGCGCTTAACTAATCGCTATTTTTTGCAAAGATTACATGAGTTACCCTTAAGTTTATTTGCCATTGACGAAGCCCATTGTATTTCCCAGTGGGGACATGACTTTCGTCCAGCCTATACCCAGTTGCAATGTTTAAAACAAAATTTCCCCAACGTACCGGTTATGGCACTTACCGCCACCGCCGATGTTACCACTCGCAAAGATATTTTAACGCAGCTTGCCTTAAACAACCCTTACATTCAATTAGACAGCTTTGACCGAGCTAACATTCGCTTTACCTTAGCGCCAAAATATGACGGTGAAAAACAAGTATTAGGTTATATCCGTAAACAAGCGGAAGACAGCGGCATTATTTATTGTAATAGTCGCTGGCAAGTAGAAAAACTGACTAAATATTTAGCCGCTTGCGGTATTAACTGTGCGGCTTACCATGCTGGTTTAGAAAATGAAATTCGTGCCATGGTGCAAGAGGGCTTTACTAAAGACAATATTCAAATTGTTGTCGCTACGGTTGCGTTTGGTTTAGGGATCAATAAACCCAATGTTCGCTACGTTATTCATTTTGAGCCGCCGCGCACTTTAGAGTCTTACTATCAAGAAATTGGCCGTGCTGGCCGTGATGGCCTACCCGCAGAAGCTTTATTTTTAGTGGCTGAAAAAGATATTGCCCGCATTAAAAAGCGTATTAGCGAGGGTGATAATCAAGCGCGCGTAAATGTAGAATTACAACGCTTTGCCGCCATGGATGCCTTTGTTGATGCGCAGACTTGTCGCCGACAAGTAGTGCTTAATTATTTTGCCGAATATACCGAGCAAAGTTGCGGGAACTGTGATATTTGCTTGGACCCTCCAAGCCAGTTTGATGCCACCATTCCTGCGCAAAAAGTTCTTTCTTGTGTTTTTCGTATTAAAGAGCGAGGCGATATTAATCATGTTATTGATGTACTACGTGGCGAATCAACCAAACAAGTAACAGCACTCGAACATGACAAGGTCTCCACTTTTGCCATAGGGCAAGGAAAAACGCCTGGCTATTGGTTTGCTTTAATCGCTCAGCTAATACATTTAGGTTACCTACAACAAGACATTGAGCAACAATCTAACTTGTGTTTAACACAAGCTTCAGGCGTAGTGCTTAAGGCATCCGAACCCTTAATGTTAGCAAGCCCACGTTTACAAAAAGCCAGTTATTGGCAACATAAAAGCCAGCAAAAAACGTATGATAGAAACTTATTCGCCAAAATGCGTGAATTACGAAAGAGTATTGCCGATAGTGAAGACATTGCGCCATTTATTGTTTTTAATGACGCAACCTTGTCTGAGTTAGCACGAGTACAGCCGCTAACCTCCCAGCAAATGCTAGCGATTAGTGGTATTGGCGATGTGAAACTTTCCCGTTACGGTCAGGCTTTTTTATCTTTGATTAAAGAGCATAATCAATAAACCCCTCTAAATTTCAAAAGCTATTCACCACCGAGTCGCGATGCTCCAAGAGGGCTCTTTGAGCCTACACAGAGGTTTTATTATGCTCGGTGTAGTGCTGTAATCTCGGTGTTCTCTGTGGTAAACGTTTAAATTAAATAAATACCATTTCAAAAATCAAGATCAAAAAAAGCGCCAACGGGCGCTTTTTCATACACTACAAATTCACTCTAGCTTATTTTAAACTAGCGTAATATGCTGCTAGGTTAGCGATATCAGCTTCATTTAATGCTGCAACCATACCTTTCATAGTAGGATCGTTACGCTTACCCGATTTAAAATCGGTAAGTTGCTTAGCCAAGTAAGCTTCTTTTTGGCCGGCTAGGTTAGGGTAAGTTGGAATAGCAGAAATACCAGCAGCACCATGACATGCGCTACACATCATAGATTTTCCTTTACCAGCATCAACATCGCCAGCGAAGGCAGAACCCGTCATCATTACGGTTGCAGCAACTGCAAGAGTAAGTTTTTTCATAGTAGTTATCTCTCTTTGTCAATCAGAACTATTTATTGTTTCAAATAGTATATGTAAAATAGTTTATGCTGTCGTTATTTTTTTAACTTAATAGTATGATTAACATCAAGCATTACTCATTGGAGTGTCTATGTTATCCAAACAACACACGATTAACTTAATTAGCACTATTGATAATCAAATAACCATTACTTTTAATACTGAGTGGTTTCAAGAAGACATTAGTACTCTGAGTCAATTAATCTTATCAAAAATTTTCCACCACCAGTTAAAAGAAAAAATCATTGGTGCCGACAGAGAAAACTTACGCTTTACCTGGCAAGCAAGTGAATTTTTACTCAATTTTGATTATTACAGCCAATCTTGCTGGGTTAATGCTCATGATGAAGTGAGCCAAATGACCATACCGGCGTTGCATGAGCTATTAACAGCAAGTTCATCCCAATAATGAGTCATATTAATGTTTGATAAAATTTTAATCAGCCGATGCTTTTTAGGGGATAAGGTTCGTTACAATGGCGAACAGAAGCGTCTTGAGCAGTCATTAATTACCTTATGGCAACAACAAAACCGTTTGGTGGCTATTTGCCCCGAAGTTTCAGGAGGGTTATCGGTACCAAGAGAGCCCGCCGAGCAAAACCTAGCCCGTGATCAAGTATTCACCCAAACAGGCGTTAATGTCACCATGCAATTTAACGAGGGCGCACAACAAAGCCTAGCGCTATGCAAAAAGCATCACCTGCGTTTTGCCTTGTTGAAGGAATCGAGCCCCTCTTGTGGGAGCACGTTGATTTACGATGGTTCATTTTCTAATAAGAAAATTAGCGGCCAAGGAGTGACCAGTCGCTTACTTACTCAGGCAGGTATTAAGGTTTTTTCTGAGCATAATCTAGCAGCTTTAGCGAAATTACTTGATAAATAATGTCTATTCTCTATTCTCTATTCTCTATTCTCTATTCTCTATTCTCAGTCATAATAGCTTTACGGCTACGGCTAATAAACTGATTTAGCCCTTCTTTGGGCTGCATTTCCCCCACGCCTAATGAAACACTCATTTTAGGAAGACGAATGCCTGATTGCACACTAACAAAACGCAATTTCTCTACACCTTGTTTTATTTTTTCAGCTATTTCGGTGGCAATACCACCGTCAACATCGGGTAACAAGACAATAAATTCATCATTAGCTGAACGTACCGGCAAGCCGCTATCATCAACATAACTGGCTACTTTTTTGGCTATTTTTGATAAAATAACATCACCGATTAAATCGCCAAACTTTTCACTAAAGTGGGTAAAATGATCAACGCTCACCACAATCGCGGCTACCGCCCTATCCGCATCTTCAGTCAACCAAGTATCTATATGCTGTGACATTGCTTTGCGATTATATAGCCCGGTCACTGGGTCTAAATAAATCTCCTGACGCACCTCTTCTAACTCATCTTCTAGCGCTTTGGTCTGTTGTTGTGATTGTTGTAATTGTTCAGCCAATTGCTGCTGTTGTTTTTTAAAAGACAATGAAGCTCGGTGCAATTGCGTAATCGCTGTTTTTACTGCGGATTTATCATGAGACATTAAGGCAGGAATATTGTCATCTAATTGTTCAATGAGTTCTTGGGAGCTCGAGGTCGATAACTGACAACTGTGCTGAACTTGTGCAAATAATTGGCCGAGATCAGCAACAATTTCATGACGAAATTTACTTTGTTCAAGGCAGTGTTCTTTATAAGATTGTTCCATAAAAAAACCATCTATTGCCTTGCCTGACAACAATATGCGTTTAATGCTAGCAACAAGTATGGGATTGTTTTTCTTGCAATATTCATAACTAACGGCGTAATTAATGGGGTTAACCGCCAAGTGCCACTGTTTTAGCTGTTTAACAGCCAGTATCATGGTTTTATCTGCTTGTTTTATCGAATCGTGATATTTCACCGATTCACCTCATTGAGTTGTGGCACTCCTTGTCGCCTTTATAGTACTCTTTGGTACCTCTTAGTTTATTCTCTAGTATCTCAGAGCAAATATCTACCAAATTTATGTTATTTATCTGTTACCTTAGTTAATCACTAAAGTAACGTAATCAAATTGTCACTATTGGGCTATTTAGAATGAAATTTTTATTTCCTATTATTATTGTATTTTCGCTAATAAGTTGTAGTCAGATTCCCCAGACAATGGATAAGTCCAAAAATATTTCCTCAAGTAAAAGCGATCAACAATTACAGCAATTAATTATTACTCACCAACAGTTTTATCAGCAATCTAGCCCTTTTAACGACCCACAGGTCGGCGGTAATAACGGTAGATTGCCTAACTTATCACCAAAATATTTGGCTGAGCAGAATGAAAAGCTCAATAGCATATATCAAGCGTTGGTTAATATTGACAGCAACACGCTGAGTAAAGAAAACCAAATCAATAGTGCAGTATTAATTTATGCCATTAAAAACCAACTAGACAGCTATCGTAATAAAGAACACTACATGCCATTAACTGCTGAGTCAGGCTTTCATGTTTGGATAGCCAATATAATTCAACAAGTTAACTTTAAAAGCACGCAAGATTATCGAGACTATTTATCAAAATTACGTGCCATTCCTCGCTATTTTGACCAACAAACGGCTTGGATGAATTTAGGTATAAAGGCAGGGATCACTCAACCCAAGATAGTGCTAAAAGGATTTGAGCAATCTATCAAAGCCTATATAGTGAGTGATGTTAGTAACAGCGACTATTATCAACCCTTTAAAAAAATGTCAGCACAAGTAACAGCCGCAACACAAGCAACACTCAAACAAGAAGCAAAAGCAATACTTCGCGAGCAGGTGATTCCTGCGTATCAAAAATACTACCACTTTATGGTGAATCGCTATCAAGCCAATGCTCGCGACAATATTGCCGCCACATCATTACCCAATGGCAAGGCTTACTACCAAAATAGAGTACAGCATTACACGACTTTACCGTTGAGCGCTGATGCAATACATCAACAAGGCTTAGCCGAAGTTAAACGTATTCGCGCTGAAATGGATGTTATTATCAAGCAGGTAAAGTTTGAGGGTGATTTTGCTACTTTTGTCGAATTTTTACGTAGCGATGAACAATTTTATGCCAAAACCCCAACAGCATTATTAAAAGAGGCCTCTTTTATTGCCAAGCAAATGGACGCTAAATTACCCGCTTTGTTTAAAACCTTACCAAGAACCCCTTATGGCGTTATTGAAGTGCCAGCAAACATTGCGCCCAAATATACTACCGGCCGCTACTCTGGCCCTGCTCGCGATGATCAGGCCGGCAATTACTGGGTGAATACTTATCGACTTGATAGGCGCCCTTTATATGTACTGACCGCATTAACATTACATGAAGCTGTGCCGGGGCATCATTTACAAGGTTCAATTGCTAAAGAAATGAAAAATGTGCCCAAGTTTCGCAACCGCACCTATATTTCGGCATTTGGCGAAGGTTGGGGCTTATATTCAGAGTATTTAGGCCTTGAGGCAGGTATGTATCAAAATCCGTATCACAACTTTGGCCGCTTAACTTATGAAATGTGGCGAGCATGTCGCCTTGTTGTTGATACAGGCATGCATGCAAAAGGTTGGTCACGTCAGCGAGCTATTAATTACCTTGCTGATAATACCGCATTATCTTTACATAATGTACAAACAGAAATTGATCGTTATATTTCATGGCCAGGCCAAGCTTTATCATACAAGATTGGCGAATTAACCATTAAGCGTTTACGTGAAAAAGCAGAAAACACCTTAGCAGATGACTTTGATTTACGTGACTTTCACGATCAAGTTTTAAAAAATGGTTCTATGCCATTGCACATGTTAGAAAAAGTAATAGATGATTATATTGCTAACGAAAAGATAAAGCATGATAAAGCGAAAGAAGCTAATAATTAGAAGATAAGAGTTAGAAGATAAGTATTTGGACATAAATATTAGAAAGTAAGTATTAGGGAATATAGGGGATAAGAAAGCTAATAACTGGCTGTAAAAACAAGGCAAGGAAGCCACGCAAAGTAGACCGAGGAAACAGACAGAAAGCTGTTAAAATAGAAGAGCCCCCACTACATCTAAATTTGGCAGTCCCGCTGTCATAGGTTTCCCGTTAGACCGGTAACTTTGCGTCTCTAACTTTCGTTAGATTTGCCCTTGTCGAGCTTTAGCAGCTCAAGGTCATTATAAGCCATGATTTTAGATTGTAAACAAAAAAAACTAACAAGTGAGCAAAAATCACGTTAAAATAATATTTAGACTCTAACCAAAGCTGCGTTTTTACTGATGTTCTCTATAAAAAAAATATTTTTTTTATTTAAAATTTTAACCACTATCACCTTTGGTTTTAGTGTTTCTAATGCCTTTGCAAGTGAAAATACTTTAGTGATGCAAGAGCAGCTCATCAAACAAGTAGAGTATTTATTTCAACAAAACCCTGAAAGCTTACGCTCTGATGAGGTGATCCCCCTAAGCAATAAAATAATTCCTCACCGTAATAAATACCCCAATGAAATTGTTACCAAAACTTATTTGTTGCTCATTGACATTGCCATGAATAAAGGAGAGCTAGCAACCGCGTTTCAATTTGCCCAAGATGGCATAAAATTAACCAACTCAAGCCAAAAAACTTATCTTTGTTTACAAGTACAACTAGCAAAAATTTTTACCGCAAAAAAACACTACAAAAAGCTACTCAACGTTACTGAACAAACGATTAAATCTCCCATAACTAAAGGTAATGCTAAATATTTATTGTTTGCGCTAAGTTATAGAAGCGCCGCTTATGCCATGCTATCGCAACCCGGTAAAGCGCTAAAAGACATGCAACAAGTTCAAAATATTATTAAACAAAACCCTGCCTTTAATGAACACATTTCTTTGTTGTCTATTTTAGCTAATGCTTATTACCACTTGGGTGACTTTGAAACCTCTCTCACCGTACAACTGAAAATATTGAAACTTCGTTTTAATCTCAACAAATTAGAGAATGTTGACCAAACATATTACCACCTAGGCAATGCTTATTTTAGCTTACAGCGCTACAACGATGCCTATAACGCTTATTGGGAAGCTAAACGATATGCAGAAAAAAAATCCGCCCCCATCTATGCTGCTTATGCTGGACAAGGTTTAGCCTTAACATTGCAACAGCAACAACAATATTCACAGGCAACAACAGAGCTGCTACAAGCGAAAAAAATATTTCATCAACACAATTTAACAACATCCTATTTAGAGACACTTATCACGCTTGCGCAAATAAGCCGTGCAACCAAGCAATTACCGGCAAGTTTACACTACTTAACTACGGCAGAAAAAATAGCTGAAAATGTTATATTGAATAAAAATTATATTATTTTTTACCAATTACTTGCTCAGATGTATTTAGATAAAGGTGCAGTTGATAGCGCTTATTTTTGGCAAAAAAAATACAGCCAAGCTTTACTTAACAATAAACCCATCAATATCAATGCCAAGGCGAATAAAAAACAAAACCTTGTCGACAGTTCAAAAGCTAGAAAGTTAACCTTGAAGTTGGCAGAGCAAAGTGAATTAACCAGTACTTTTGCAAGTAAGTATCAGCAACAACAAACCATAATTTTCCTGCTGGCCTTCATCATAATAACGCTATTATTTAGCCAACTAGTTATCTGGCTAAGACGCAGAGCCAAGCGTTCGAAAAACAAGTATGACGCCCAAGATAAATTTAATGTGACTTTAGCAAACCCAGCTCAAACAAAGCAGCTATACCGAACTAATTTTAATATGGCAAAAAAATACTCCTATTCGTTAACATTAGGTTATATTTCAATTACTAATTGGCAAGAGTTAACGTTCAAGTTTAACCAAAAGGTTGTCAATGAAGTGAGTGTCGGTATTGCGAATTTAATTCATGAGTATACCAATGAATTTGAGCATGCGGGCTTGATTAATGACGGTGAATATTTACTCTTTTTCCCTCATCAAAGCAAAGAAGAAGCTAACTTGACAATGGAAAAAATAATACAGGCGTTACGATTAAGATTTTTTGCCAATTTAGGGGAGTTTTCAGTTACACTCTCTTATTCAATAGAAAGTCCAGATTTTCAAGATATAGACCCTTATATTTTTCTGTCGCGACTAAGCGCGGCAGTAAAATCAATATAAGCATACCCATAAATTTTAGGTGAAAAATGTTCGCTGTATTACTCATTACTGTTCTTTTCGTTGCTATTAGTGTTTATTTTTATTTTCGTTCTGAAAAATTACAACGTGATTTACTTATTTCAAAACGCGAATTAGCCAATACTCAAAAAGAGAGTATAGCGTTATCGAAATCAATTGCATTGCTTGCTAGTAGTCATGAAGACTTCGTTAAAACCCGGCTCAATCTACTCATCGCTAAAACAGAGCAATCATCAGAAAAAAGTGATGTGAGTCTGCTAAAACCATTGATTAGTAATTATGCAATTATTTTTCGAGAGTGTTTAACGGGTAAAGGGAAAATGCAAAAAATCATTAAGAAATGTTTTAGTAATCAAGATCCTGAAGTATTCAAAGAGTTTACCCATAAAGTAATTAAAGCTGACACCAAATTTCAACGCTTATGGGGGAGTAATAACTTAACCGGGTTCGTTTCGTTAGTGGAGTCACTATTAATAAAGTACGATGGGGTAAAAAAAACAGATAAGTAGTTGGCTTTCAACGGACAAAGAAAAGCCAAACTGAATTTTATAAGTAGAGAGCTGTGACTAGCCTCTAATAATGATATTGGGTGAAGTATCAATTTCACCTTCACTAGAAATAGTCGCCGCATTATCATTACATAATAATATCGCCAAGCCTCCCGCCTTATAATGACGAATGTAAGTCAAGTCATAACCAAATTGCGTCAAACTACTGGCCGCAAATTTTTGTGCTAAAGACAGTTTATTCCATAGCGTTTCAGGCGCTGAATTTCGCTGACGTCTTTCTAGGAGTGCTTCTCTTTCTGCTATTGCTTGCATGCTGAACCTCTAATATCTAAACGTAGAAAATCCATTTAAATTACCGCTTAGTTTAAAAATTAAGCGCATATAGAGCAATTTAACTTACTTTTTTATCCACATCAATATTTATATTATAAAAAAGGCTGTTATTATGAATTAATAATAGTGGGTACAATTACATAACTATAAAGAACCATAAAGAACCATAAAGAACTATAAATAATTAAGAGAACATATATGAGTGTCGTTTTAGATGAACTACTGGCTTTATTAAAATTAGAAGTTATAGAGCAAGGAATTTACCGAGGCCAAAGTCAAGATTTAGGTTTTCGGGCTTTATTTGGCGGTCAAGTCATGGGGCAAGCATTATCAGCCGCCCAAGAGACTGTTGGCGCCGATCGCTTTGTACATTCACTTCATTCATACTTTTTACGGGCTGGAGATGCCTCAAAACCTGTGGTTTATGAGGTGGAAGATCTTCGAAACGGTGCTAGCTTTAGTACGCGTAGAGTGCAAGCCATACAAAATGGTAAAGCCATTTTTTATATGACCGCTTCTTTTCAGCAACCTGAAGAAGGCTTTGACCATCAAGATACTATGCCTGATGTTCCCTCGCCTGATGGCATACGTTCGTATGGTGATTTTATGGTTGAACACCAAGATATTTTACCCCAATCTATGCGTGAAAAATGCTTAGCTGAAAAACCTATCGAAATTCGTCCCGTTCAGCAGTATAACTGGCTCAAACCAGAAAAAGCCGCTTCACATAGTCAAAGCTGGCTAAAAACCAATGGCAGTTTACCGAATGACTTACGCATTCATAGCTGTATGCTTGCTTATGCGTCAGACTTTCATTTTTTACTGACGGCATTATTACCGCATGGCACCAGTCATTTTAAGCCCAATTTTCAAGTCGCAACTGTCGACCATGCTATGTGGTTCCATCGACCATTTCGCTTTGATGATTGGTTGCTATATTGCATGGATAGCCCTTCAGCAAGTAATGGACGAGGCTTAGTACGTGGGCAAATATATAATCGCCAAGGTGAATTAGTTGCTTCTACCACGCAAGAAGGTGTGATGAGACAAAGGTAATCAGCGATGGCACGAAACAGTAGTGAGATATAAAAGTTGCGAGTATCGAAGCGCTTCTTTTTACCACTCGTGACTCATCACTTATTTAGCTGCGTTTTGCCAATCAAACCCTGTTGGGTGCTGAAACACTCTTAAATCGAACTGTGGTGCTATGGCAAAAAGATGATCAAAAATATCAGCTTGAATAGCCTCGTATTCCGCCCAATCGGTTGTGTTGGCAAAGCAATATAATTCTAATGGTAAACCGCTTGCTGTCGCAGGTAGCTGTCTTACCATACAGGTTAAGTCGTTACGGATACTCTGATTTTGATGTAAGTACATGTCAATATAAGCTCGAAATGTACCAATATTCGTTAACTGACGAGTATCTATTTTATTCGAATTGTCATCTGAGTTTTGTACTTTATTTTCAACTTCAAGCTGCTGTTTTTTATTCGTTAAATAGCTTTTCAATAAGTTAGTATTCGTTAAAAAATCTACTTTTTCTAATGAATAAAAATCAATGCTAGCAATATCTATAATCAAGGTACGTTTAATGCGCCTTGCACCCGTGTGATACATATTGCGCCAATTTTTAAATGAATCGCTGATCAACGCATAAGTGGGTACTGTGGTAATGGTTTTATCAAAGTTTTCAACTTTAACGGTATTTAAACCTATTTCGATAACATCGCCATCAGCACCATATTTTGGTAACTCAATCCAGTCTCCCGCCACCACCATTTTATTAGCAGAAATTTGAATGCTCGCCACTAAACCTTTAATGGTGTCTTGAAACACTAAAATTAACACCGCGGTTAGCGCACCTAAACCACTGAGTAAATATATTGGTGAACGATCTAAAATCAATGAAATAATAATAATAGCAGTCACTATATAGACCGCTAACTTAATAACTTGAATAATGGCATTAAGTGGTAAGTATTTTTGTTTTGCCGTTTCGCGATAAAGGCTTTTACTGACATTGAGTACGGCACTAATAACCCGTGCCACCTGAAACGTTAACAAAACTTTTGCTAATAAAACCAGCACCTCAGCGAGTAAACTCTCAGTAGGAAAAATAAGCGGCGTTAAAAATAACACTAAAACAAAAGGCAGCAATAGCGTTAAACGAGTGAGCACCTTATGCTCAATTAACGCGTCATCCCAAGTGTTTTTAGTTTTAACAATCAGCTTATGGACTAGCTTAAGAATTTGATGTTTAACGAAATAATAACTCGCGATAGCAAGCAAGAAAATAATGGCTAAACCAATTCCTAGTGCACTTAATTCAAGGTGACTGTGACTAACGCCCTGCTCTATTAACCACGTAATGATTAGCTCATTCATTCAACTGCCCCATACATTTAAGTGTTACTGATTGAACTTTGCCTTATTTTCTCAAGCCTAGCATCTTTTTCATGCCAAAATTGCGTTAACCATTTTTGAAAGGCTATTTTGTGATTACGATCATTCATGTAATCACCACTGAGTTCATTGTCTATTGCGCGAGTATGAACTTCTATATGCACGTTTTTTACCTGACCACGGAGACAATCAACAAACGTTGGGATACCTTCGGGATAATATATGGTCACGTCAACCAGCGTGGTTAAATGTTCACCCATGGCATCAAGCACAAACGCAATGCCACCCGCTTTAGGCTTAAGCAAGTGCTTAAAGGGTGATTTTTGCTTGTCATGTTTAGCTTGGGTAAAGCGCGTGCCTTCAATAAAACTCATCACACTAACGGGTTTATGTTTAAATTTAGCACACGCTTTACGTGTGCTTTCTAAATCTTTACCACGTAAATGAGGGTTCTTTTTCAAAAAGGCTTGCGTATAACGCTGCATAAAAGGGAAATCTAATGCCCACCAAGCCAAACCTAAAAGAGGTACGTAGAGTAGTTCTTTTTTTAGAAAAAACTTTAAAAATGGCGTTTTACCATGCAGAGCTCGTTGTAAAACCAGAATATCTACCCAGCTTTGATGATTTGCTAACACCAAGTACCAATCTTTTTCATTCAATTCTTCTAAACCTGTTACTTTCAGCTCCATTTTTGTGAATAATTTTTGATTAAAAGTATTCACTGCCACCCAGTTACTCGCCATTAAGTCTAATAAATAACTAAATATTTTTTGCGAAAAAGCTAACGGTATTAAAGCTTTAAAAAAAGAAAAAACCAAAATAGGTATCAACCAAAAAACAGTATTAATGGCATAAAAGCTAAAAGAAAAGAGGATAAGAAGTGGTGCAGGCAAAAAATTAAGCATGTTATAAGGAGTAACTATAAGTAATTAAACAAAAAGAGATTAGCTATATTTAATCATGCTTTGCTCATAATTTATATTTTTATTGTTAAACTCAGCGCAAGATCATGATCTTTTCGTAACGGCTATTCATAAAAGCACCTCTATTTGCTATCAAAATACTCAAACCAAAACATTAAATGATAATGATTTCTATTATCTTATTTGCTATGATAGTCGCTCTTGCGCATTTAACCGTAATCATTCTACAAAGTCAGCTTGTTTAATCATCATGCGGATAACTAGCTAGAATTTAAATAGACTTGGAATAAAAAAGTGTCTTCCTTACTGCATAAAGTCAACTTTACTAAGCCACGCTGGCAGGTGTTTTCACGAGTGTTAGCGGCTGTTTTTGGTGGCTATGCTTTAGCCACTGTTGCCTCGCTTTTTATTGCCCAATTGTTAATCTATATTATTGAAAAAAATCAAGCTATTCATATTAGCATAATGTTAACGTTCCTCATTTATGCTGGTACTGCGATGTGGGTATTTGCCGTAACAAGCGCTCGTCAAGCATGGGTAGGCTTACTTAAATTAAATGCCATTTTACTTGCCAGTACTTGGCTGTTAATGCAGTTTACGGGTGTGAGTAGCTAATGAAAGATACTTTTAGGCAATCAATGAAGTGGTTTCATACCTGGGTTGGCTTAGTGGTTGGCTGGGTCTTATTTTTTATATTTATCACTGGCTCAATCGGCTACTTTTATAAAGAAGTCACTCATTATATGGAGCCTGAAAGACCCTTAATAAATCATCAGCTCAGTAAAAGTGACATGCTTGATAAAGCGCAGCAATATATGAGTATTTATGCTAGCGACGTGCAAGCATGGGATGTATTTTTACCGAGCAGCCGAGATGCCAATTTACAAGTAGGTTGGCGTCATGCTCCGAAAGAGGGAGAAAGCCGCGGTAAATATATTAAACAGGTGCTAGATGCCAACACCGGTCAACAAGTTATCACGCGAGCAACGGGGGGTGGACGTTCACTGTATCGCATGCACTATCGTCTCCATTATTTAGAGACCCGCCTTAGCTACTGGATTGTTGGCTTTTGTACCATGCTGATGTTGCTAGCAGTGATCACGGGTGTAGTCATTCATAAAAAAATATTTAGTGATTTTTTCACTTTTAGAGCAAAAAAAGGCCTACCCGGCTGGTTAGATAGCCATAACGTATTAAGTGTTATTGCTTTGCCTTTTCATTTTATGATCACTTACAGTGGGCTATTATTCTTCCCGTTTATTTACATGGCGTTAAGTGTCAGTATTCAAACGAACGAGCAAGAGCTAAATGAGTTAATGGATGAGGTTTATCCAAGTTATGCTGAGGTTACTCCAGCCAATACTCCTGCCAAAATGCAATCATTATCATCACTGTACGAGCAAACTAAAACTATTTGGTCAGATGATAAGCTCGAATTAGTTGAAATTTATGCGGCCAATGATATTAATGCCCATATCAGATTTAGTCGTGGCGTCACAGATATTACTTATAACCCCAGTGATGAAATTGTCTTTAATGGTGTCACTGGCGAAATCATCAGTGAACCAGAGCGTCAGTACACCGTATCATCCATGATACACAACGGCTTTATTTCCCTGCACGAAGGTCAATTTTCAGCAACAATTGTCCGTTGGCTTTACTTTTTTACCGGTCTAATCGGCGCGGCAATGATAGCTTCAGGTTTAGTGCTTTGGACGACCAAACGCAAATCACAGCAAATGAAAAAACCAAACGGCCCTGATTTTGGTTATCGGCTAGTCGAGCAGCTAAACATTGGCACTATTGTCGGCTTACCGATTGCAATCGCCAGTTATTTTTATGGCAACCGTTTATTGCCAGTAGAGATGGCTAATCGGGCTGAATGGGAAATTCATCTGCTGTTCATCAGTTGGGCGCTATTATTAACCTATCCCGCCTATCGGCCAAAAGCCAAAGCTTGGTCTGAGCAGCTTCACCTTGCTGCCGCGGTATTTATTTTTATGCCCGTGCTCAATGCACTCACTACCGATAAACACTTAGGCATAACCCTGAGCCATGGTGATTGGCTCTATGCTGGTTTTGACTTAACCATGTTAGCAATTGGCCTGACTTTTGCTTTTGCTGGCTTTAAGTTTAAAAAATCACAGCGTAATAAAACATCACAAAGCAAGAGCGCCAAAACACAGCGGAGTAACATTAAAACCACCGTTGATAATGAGCTAGTATTAAACAAAGAAAATAGCGGAGTGCTATAATGTTACTGCTTATATGTTTAAGTTTCTCGGCTATGGTGTTGTTTTGTCTGGCCATGGAAAAACATCGTCAGCGGGTAACAGATAAAGCATTACCTCCATTTTTATCACACTCTTTCAAGCCATTAGCTTGGCTGATCTTAGTCATAGCTTTTTACATCAGTGGCAAATTATATGGTTGGTCTATTGGCCCCGCGGTCTTTTTTGGCGCCTTAACGGCAGCTTTGTTACCGTTAATATTATTATTAACTTATCGAGCGAAAGTTGTACCTATAGTGGCAATTGTTTTGCCACTCGTTACCTGTGCAAATTTTATCCTTGCTTAACAGATGAACCTCGCACAAGCAGTGAAAAATTGGCTTGGCCATGCGCATTTTTTATGCTGCAAAAAAGCTTAAAAAACTTGCTATGTATTCCTAAAAGCTATTAAAGTGCGCAATTTACTCTAGCAACTACGCTGCATATTTACTTATATCTATTGAATGACTACCCAGTTTTCATCATACTGCCAAGGGAAACCATCACAGGAGGAATAATGGACTTTAATAGAGCTGTAATCAAAGTGGGAAGCGCCTTAGTTGCGCCAACAAAAGCTGGTTGTAGCGGACAGTATACTTTAGCAATTGCACAATTTATTACTAAATGCCAACAGCAAGGTAAGGAGATCATTCTTGTTTCTTCTGGGGGCGTCGCCGCAGGTCGCAGTGTCATTCACCATGGTAGTCCTAGATTATCTGTGGCCATAAAAAAGGCCATGGCTTCAGTCGGGCAAATGCAAATGATGGCTAATTGGCAACGCTTTTTCGATACTCCTTGTAGCCAGATATTAATCACCCAAGATGACCTTGAAGACCGTGAACGCTTTATTTCCATTAAAGAAACCATTCAAATTCAACTTGAAAATGGCATTTTGCCGATAGTTAATGAAAATGATACCGTCACCACCGAAGATTTAAAAGTAGGTGATAACGATAATCTAGCCGCCCTAGTTGCCCAAGTATGCGAAGCCGATAGCTTGTTTATTTTAAGCGATATAGATGGTGTTTTCACCAAAGATCCAAACGTCCATGATGATGCGGTACTGCTCCCCAAAATAGATGAAATTACCGATGAAATTTACGCCATGGCAGGCACCAGCCGCAATCACCTTGCCACGGGCGGTATGAAAACGAAAATAGAAGCGGCAGAAAAAGCCACCGAGCATGGCATTAATACCTATATTGTCAATGGCAGTAAAAGTGAAGTCTTTGCTTCATTGATAAGGAAAGTAAACCCGGGTACGAAATTTTCTGCGGATAAAAACATCATAAGTGCTAAAAAACATTGGCTTAAACATACGGTAAAAAGTCAGGGCAGAGTGACTTTAGACAAAGGTGCGGTGAATGCATTATTAAATCAAGGCGCATCTTTATTGCCCATAGGCATAAAGTCTGTCGCCAGAAAGTTCGATGTAGGAGATTGTGTTGATTTAATTGATCAACAAACCAAAACCATTATCGCCAAAGGCATTACCCAATATAGTCATAATGAATTAAGGCGCATTAAAGGTAAACACAGCAATGAAATTGAATCCACTTTAGGGCACGAAGAAGGTGCCGTGGTTATTCATCGTGATGATATGGTTATCTTAGAGCAAAGCATTGCCCCCAAAGCGGCCACAAAAGCGCCTAACAAGAAAATAATTAAAGAAGAGGATTAATCCAATGAGTCAAACGTCCTTCAGCATGGTGAATATGGCGGCTAATGCCAAAGTAGCCAGCCGAGTAGCAGCACAACTCAGCACCCCAGAAAAAAACATTATTTTAAATGCTATCGCTGATGTCATTGAGGCTAATAGCGCTAACATCATTAGTGAAAATGCTAAAGACATTGAGGATGGCCGCAGCAAAGGGTTAACTCAAGCCATGCTGGATAGGTTGGTGTTAACCGAGCAGGGCGTGAAAGATATTAGCTCAGCCATCCGTGAAATTGTCGCCTTAGCCGATCCTGTTGGTAATATTAGTAACCTAGCACTGCGCCCTAACGGCTTACAAGTGGGAAAAATGCGCATTCCTTTAGGGGTTATTGCCATGATTTATGAGGCGCGCCCTAATGTTACCGCAGAGTCCGCTGCTTTATGCATAAAATCAGGCAACGCGGTTATTTTGCGAGGGGGCTCAGAAGCTATTCACTCAAATCTAGCCATTGCTAAATGCTTACATGGGGTCTTAACAGAGCACGGCTGTGATAAAAATATAGTCAGTGTTATTCCTGATACCAGCCGCAGCGTCATTGAAACATTGCTCAAACAAAAAGACACTATCGATTTAGTTATTCCTCGCGGCGGTGAAGGACTGATCCGCTATGTCAGTGAAAATAGCCAAATCCCAGTGATCCAGCACTTTAAAGGCGTGTGTCATTTATATGTTGATAAATATGCCGACCTAGACAAAGCCGTCAATATTTTAGTCAACGGTAAAACACAAAAGCCTAGCGCTTGTAATGCCTTTGAAACGTTTTTAGTACATCAAGATATTAGCGATAAATTTTTACCTTTAGCCGCTAAGGCTCTGGCTGAATCCGCACAAGTCAAAGTGCATGCCTGTGAAAAAAGTTTACCTTATTTTGCTGGTGGCCAATTAGCCACCGCAGAGGATTATCACGCTGAATACTTAGCACAAGAAATTGCCGTGAAAGTAGTCAACAGCTTTGATAGTGCCATTATTCATATTAATGAATATACCTCAGATCATACTGAAGTTATCATCAGCCAAGATATTTCTCGCAGCCAAACTTTTATTCGCCAAATTAATTCATCCGTAGTAATGATCAATGCTTCATCACGTTTTTCAGATGGCAATCAATTAGGCTTAGGCTCTGAAATTGGCATTTCAACCAGCAAGTTACATGCCTACGGGCCAATGGGCTTAGAAGCCTTAACCACTGAAAAGTTTGTTGTTTATGGAGATGGTCAAATAAGAGAGTAGAGCCTATGGTGCTCACATTCGAAATTGGAAGCCTTAACCACTGAAAAGTTTGTTGTTTATGGAGATGGTCAAATAAGAGAGTAGAGCCTATGGTGCTCACATTCGAAATTGGAAGCCTTAACCACTAAAAAGTTTGTCGTTTATGGTGATGGCCAAGTGAGGGGATAATTATCCTAACATCACTAATGAGCCTATTTAGGCTCATTAGTGAAATGTATTTATTCAAGCTGACTTAGACGTCAGAAATTTTTACACTTTCCCTTTGCTACTAAAATTGCCTATTTTTAGCATATTGTTTTAGTTACATAAAAAATAAAGGGTCTGCTTTATGCATTAACCTGCTGTTAGCATTGTCAAGTTAAGCAACATACTAAGGAATTAAAATGAAGATTATTAAAATACTGATTTTAAGTACATCATTACTCATAACATCACTAGCGCAAGCGGCTTTTATCACCACCAATGAACCTGCCTTAGATTCAATATTTTCTCAAGCAAACTTTGGCAATACGCCCATTGATATTCGTATTGGCGCGGCCACTGAACTAGTTTTTCCTAGTTTGTTAGATATCACCACCGATGCTGAAATTACCTCACTGTTTGGCATGCATGTCGGGGCAGCTACCGTAGTTAACTTTTATTTTGTTGATACCGTTGATGCTTGCGGTGGCTTTAATGTTAATATCGTGGGTTGTGGAGAACTACCAGGTAATGACTTTGTTGTAGAGTCTGCTTTCGCTGCTGGCGGATTTGGTGGCGAATTACTCGCCCATGAATTAGGACACAATTTAGGGCTGGGACATTTAAATGGTAATTTCTTAATGAATCCATTTCTTAATGGTTTTATTGATTTAACCGTCGGTGAAGTTGCCACCATTCATAATAGCCCGTTAGTACAAACCGATGGCCAACGTTTTTGGATTGATATTAATCCGGTATTAATTGTTGCCCAAGCGTCTAAACCAATTCCAGAGCCTAGTATCTTATTGTTATTTTTACTTTCTTTTGGTTTGTTCTGGCAAAACAGTTTACCTAAGAAAAAATAAAAACGCTTTAAATAGGGCGGCACTTACCTCATGAGTGTGTGATTAAGTGTCGTTAACTTTGGAAATTATCTATGCAGCTTAAAAAGTTATCATTATTGGCTTGCGCTTTAGTTTTACTCCTTATGAGTACTTCACCTAATGCCGCTGAACAAGATCAGCATAAATGGATTGAGTCTTGCCCTAACAGCCATTTGTGCTTCGAGCACCCGGAAAATTTAATGCCTGTTAATGTCCAAATCATTGATTCAAATGCTGGGCAATACCACAACGATAGCTTGACCCTTACTTACGACTTGGGTTGGTATGCTTCGCAGTTTAGTGAGATGACCAACGCCATTATAGAACCCGTAAAAATTGACGGTCATCGCGCACGTATTTTAATACAAGCTAATCGCATGGCATTGAGTGTGCCAAAAATTTCAGATAAGGTTCGCTTCTCAATGCTGCTTGAGTTTAAAGGTGCGCTTCAGCTTGAACAGGGCCGAAGAATATTCAATTCCATTAGATTTACTTATAAGTAATCCATTTATTGAATATAATACCAACCTTACTAACTATATAATCATTTCTTTTTATTGTTGATGGTAACGAACAAATTCGAAGCTAAGTTTAATTTATACTATTTAACTTCACCCTTGCACATAACAATATAACTCAGTATCCTACGCGACCTTTTCAGCACTCAAATGGCAAAATATAAATGATCGGTTTTGATTACGGCACTTCTAACTGTAGTGTTGCTATAATGGCTGACGGCCAACCTCAAATTATTCCTTTAGTTAACGTTAACAATCAGCAAAGCAATACCATCGCCTCAAATCTATATGCCCCTGATCGCGATATTATTACTCACTGGCTTTACCAAAAATTAAGCGCGGAGCAACAAAGTTCTTTTAAAGCAACTCGCACAGTGCAATTACAAAAAGCACAAAGAGCCTTGCGCGAATTAAACTTTGATGGCATTGCTAGTGACTTGTTATTTGGCAAAGCCGCGCTAGATAAATACCTAGAAGATCCTGAAGAAGGCTACTATATAAAGTCGCCCAAATCATTTTTAGGGGCTAGTGGCTTAGCGCCCATGCAAATTCAGCTCTTTGAAGATATTGTTGCTGCGATGATGAGCAATGTTAAAACACTGGCTGAAGCTCATTTGCAACGAGAAATAACCCAAACGGTTATTGGTCGGCCAATAAACTTTCAAGGCCTACATGGTGAAGAGAGCAACCGACAAGCAATTACGGTACTAACGAATGCCGCCAAGCGCGTTGGCTTTAAAGATATTGAGTTTCAATATGAGCCCGTAGCAGCAGGCTTTGAATTTGAAGCAAGTTTACAGCAAGAAACTAAAGTATTAGTAGTAGATATTGGTGGTGGCACGAGTGACTGCTCAATGTTATTGATGGGGCCAGAACTAAGTAATAATGATGATAGAACTCAGCACTTGCTAGCTCATAGCGGTGTGCGTATTGCTGGCAATGATTTTGATATTCAATTAGCTCTACAAGGCATTATGCCTAGTTTAGGCATGAATAGTTTACTCAAAACAGGTAAACCCATGCCGACCGCCAGCTTTTATCAAGCGCTGGCGATTAACAATATTAATGAGCAAACCGAGTTTTACAGCGCCAAGAATCGACGCGAGTTAATGCAATTGTCACGAGACGCTAAAGAAACCGCCATTATCGAACGTTTAATTACCGTGCATGATCATAAGCTTAGTTATCAACTCGTCAATGCCGCCGAGCAAGCTAAAATAGCGCTTTCTGAGCTTGATAGTCAGGAAGTCCGCTTAGATTATATTGATGATGGTTTACAGGCTACCCTAGATAAAAATATTCTTGCGCAAGCTAATCAAAGAACACTGGCAAGTATAGGTGAATTAATGCAAGCAACCGTTGAGCAAGCGCAGTGTCAACCCGATGTTATTTTTGTTACTGGCGGTACGGCAAAATCCCCCGTACTCAGTAATTTTATCCAACAGCAAATGCCGCATACTCCGATAATAATTGGCGATCACTTTGGTAGTGTCACCTCTGGGTTAGCACGTTGGGCTGAGAAAACATTCAAATAAAACCACTAAAATATTTGCCGTACTCATGATCACCTATTTATTCCTTATATTTTCTTATATCAGTTTTCATGTTGACGTATTTATTATCACTATCCATCGTTATATCACTATAAAACTTCGTCATCTTCTGCAAGGTGATATCTGGCTGTTCAATGGCTTGAATAGTAAAGTTAATGTCGGTTACTCGTTGGGTTAAATTATAATCATTTACCGATAGCGTGGCTGGAATTTCTCTCATCACCCCCGCCGCTATCTTTAAGTCTTTTGGCAGCGTTAAACTAGCACCTTCAAGGCCAGTCACTGAAATTTGATAATGTAATGCTTGTTGGGTTTTATTGAGTATTTTTAAGGTGTAAGTATTTTCTACCAGCCCTAAATAGTTAGTACGATACAGCGCATTTCTATCCCTTAAGATGGATGTTTCCAATGGCACTCTACTGCTGATCCAATAACTGGTCGCGATAGAAATGGCCACAGTAAAGATGCCATAAGCAATCACTTTAACGTTTGCTTGTTGTGGTTTTCCGCCCAACAGCTGTTGTTCGCTGGTGTATGAAATCAAGCCCTTTTGATAATTAAAGCGCGCCATGGTGTCATCACAAGCATCTACGCATAAGCCACAATTAATGCACTCGTACTGCATGCCGTTACGTATGTCTATGCCCGTAGGACAAACCTCCACACAAAGATTACAGTCAACACAATCACCTAAACCAAGCTGCTTAGCATCATCTTTAATTTTTCTTGCTCCTCTGCCTTCACCACGCGTTTTATCATAAGCGACTAATAAGGTGTTTTTATCAAACATTGCTGCTTGAAATCTTGCATAAGGGCACATATCAATACAAACTTTTTCTCTTAACCAACCCGCATTGCCATAAGTACAGACAGTAAAAAAGCACAGCCAAAAACTGACAATACCACTGCAATTAAATGCGACGATATCGCTATATAACACTGTGGTGGGAATAAAATAAGAAATGAATGTGGTGGCGCTAACCGCTGACATTAGCAACCATAAGAAATGCTTGGTCAGCTTTTTTTGTAGCTTATTAAACGAGTTGGCCTGTTTATCAAGTGCTATTCTCTGATTTCTTGTTCCTTCAATTCGATGCTCTACCCAAATATAAGCTAGCGTCCAAACGGTTTGTGGACAAACATAACCGCACCAAACTCGGCCTAACCAAGAGGTAACAAAAAAGAGCGCAAAAGCAGCCACCATCAAAAGGCTGGCCAGTAGAATAAAGTCTTGTGGCCAGAAAGTGATAGCAAAAAATCGAAACTGTTGATTGACAACATTAAGCAATACCGCTTGTTGTCCATGGTATTGTAAAAAAGGAATGGCAATAAAAGCAATAATCAACAGCCAACTAAGTACCCGTCTAATTTCTTGATAACGGCCATTTTGCTCTCTGACATAAATACTTTCATGAGATTTATAAGGCTTAATGATCAGGTGTTCTTCTTTAATATCAAATTTCATTGATAACTACAGTGTAATAATAAATTTATTACTCTATAACAAGAATTAGGCCAAACTTTTTATAAATTAACTGATTGAATTAAAAGGGTTTATATTCTGATGAACCAAACAAAAACCACGGTATATCGTGTGCTAGCGACATATCGTGGTTTATATTTATTCAGCCTAGAAATATTTACCACAGAGAGCTCCGAGAGGCTACGCACTACACCGAGACTACATAAAGATAACAAAGTCTCTGTGTCGGCTCGAAGAGCCCTCGATGAAGCATCGCGGCTCGGTGGTGAAAGTTACGTCTTTTATAATTAACGGCTGATAGAAAGCTTTTTCATTCTCGATCTTAACGTACTGTCTGGCATGCCTAATATTTTTGCTGCGCCGCTAGCACCACCAATTTTCCACTGACAATCATTCAACACTTCGCTGATATAGCTCTTTTCAATACTTGCTAAGGTCTGCTTACTGGCACGAGTGGCCGTATTACTGTTATTAAAGCTTTGTTTGATATTTAACACAGTTGAGCCTGATAAAATAACCTCTCGCTCCAGAACATTTTGTAGCTCTCTGATATTACCCGGCCAATTATAATGCGATAATTTGGCTAAACTCTGCCTGTTGATGCCGGTTATTTGTTTTTTAAGTCTAAGATTTAATTGGCTTAAAATACTTTTGCACAGCGTAGGAATATCTTCAATTCGCTCTCTTAAAGCCGGTACGGTTATTGGAAATACATTTAATCGATAATATAAATCCATACGAAATAGCCCTTGTTCCACCATAGCTAATAAGTTTCTATTGGTAGCGGCAATCACTCTAATATCAACTTTTATGGTTTTACTGCCACCGACGCGTTCAAACTCACGCTCTTGTAAAACTCGTAATAACTTTGTTTGCGCCTCAGCAGAGAGCTCTCCTATTTCATCGAGAAACAAGGTGCCTTTATCCGCTAATTCAAACCGTCCTTTGCGCTTTTCATTAGCCCCCGTAAAAGCGCCCTTTTCATGACCAAATAATTCTGATTCTAATAAATTAACGGTAAAAGCTGCACAGTTCACTTTAACTAAAGGGGAATTACAGCGGTTGCTTAATTGATGTAAATTTCGCGCAACAACTTCTTTACCCGTGCCATTTTCACCTAAAATTAATACCGTGCTGTCAGTTTGACTAACCACTTTTATTTGCTCTAATAGCTGTAAGAATAATTTGCTAGAGCCCTCTAAGCCTGAGCCAGTCCAGTTATCGTTGATTTCATTTTGTAAATAAATATTTTCATCTTGAAGTTTTTCACTAAGGGAGTGGACTTTTTTTAATGCTTCACGCAAATTATGATCGGTTAGTTTCTGTTGACTGACATCTCTAAAAACAGCGACCGCGCCAATAAGCTCCCCCTGTTTATAAACAGGCGTAGAAGTATATTCAACAGGAAAAAAACTGCCATCTTTGCGCCAGAATACTTCATCGGTTACTCGCCGCTGAATGCCATCACGCATAGTGTTGTAAATTTCACATTCATCGACAGGGTATTTATCACCGTTTTCATGACTATGGTGATGATATTCATGAATGTTTTTGCCGAGTAACTCTTCCGCAAGCCAGCCGGTCATTTGCTCTGCCGCGGGATTTACAAAAACGGCATGGCCATTGGCATCAAAGCCATAAACCCCTTCGCCAACCGCATTTAACAGTAGATCTGAGTCAGATAAAAATTGCTTGATCGTATCAGTCATAAAAGCCCACCCTCAATGCACGATATATCGTGGCTTAATAAGAGTGGATTATGAATGATTTATCGTTAAATGAAAACAAAGTATTGCGGAAAGTAAGTTTGTTATACCAATTTAACCAACATGGTATTACCTGATATCGCCACAATAACACACAGGCTAGTGTTGCAAATTTTATCGACACCGCAATCTTCGGCTAAGCGCGCACTCCAGTTGATACCCGAGTAGCGTATGCTACCACTGGTTGTGGTAATATCAGCACTGGCAGGCACTTTTAAGCCAATCATATCGCTAGAAGTATCGGTCGTCGTCCTTGGATTTTGCAGCTGCTTTAATGGTTTCCACAAAATAATTGCCGTTATCGCGGTTAGTATGCCGACAGCAAGCACTTGCATTTGCCAACTATCAAGCAGGTCAATATTCACTAAGATGCCGGTCATTAAACTGGCAATAGCAAAAAATAATAATGGCCCACTAAGCCCCATAATGCTTAGTTCAATAACAAAACTTAAGCCAGCGATTAAAAACCATAAATGCGCAGGATTTTCTAAAAAATATTGCATAAAACCTCTTGAAAAATAAAGCAGTGGTTACCTAGCTTTCTAATACCCTTTTCTAGTTAGGCAGCTGCAAGTTGCTGGCATTCAAGCTGCTCGATACGGCAATGGCTTGTGCTACGGTATTCGCTATATTATCACCAGTTTTACCATCTGTGAGTACCACAGTACTATCACTAGCAATCGCTTGATGAGCTGAAATTGCATTCTGCGCTAAAGTTAATGTCACCGCTGCTTGACCTTGCTCGGTGTTTGCTACCTGGCCAACAACATCTAAAGCATTCGCGTCAGCTTCTGCCACTAAACGGATGGCTTCAGCTTTACCTATTGCTTCTAATATTTGCGCCTCTTTAGATGCTTCTGCGGTTAATACTTGCTCAGCTTTTGCCGCCTCGGCATCGAGTACACGCGCTTGTTTTTGTCCTTCAGCTTCGGTAATAGCCGCCGTTTTTACCCCTTCAGCGGTCAATATTACTGAACGTTTCTCACGTTCGGCAGTCATTTGCTTTTCCATATCTTCACGGATCGTTTGTGGTGGCGTGATATCTTTAATTTCATAACGAGTTACCATAACCCCCCAAGGCGCCGTAGCTTCAGTCATGGCTGTTAAAATTTGGGCATTGATGGTATCACGATTTTGGAAACAATCATCAAGCTCCATTGAGCCAATGGCATTACGCATAGTGGTCATAGCAAGTTGGGTTACCGATAATTTATAATCGGAAATATTATTGGTTGCCGCCGCGGCATCAGTCACTTTCATAAATAAAATACCATCAATGTCTAAGGTGATATTGTCTTTGGTAATAGCAGGCTGAGAGATAATTTCTAATGATTGCTCTTTTAAATTGCGATCGGCAGCAACTGATTGTACATAAGGAATAATAAAGTTTAATCCCGCGGAGAGGGTTTTACTGTACTTACCTAAAGTGTAAATAACATAACCACGGTTTTGCGGAACAAAATAGATACCCTTTTTTAAGGTATATAAAATAACAACGGTAAGCCAAAGTACAGGATTGGTGAGTAATTCTTCTAATAAAAGCATTGATATAGTCCTTTTAATTTATTTACTTTACTTTACTTGTAATGAGAGTAGATACAACAGAGTTTCTAAGAGCAACGAAAAGTTAAATGAGAATGGCTGTTAAAGCAAGGGGAATATTGTAAGAAAAGAATATTTGAACTGTGCATCATCACCGATGCCGCGCAGATACTTTGTTATGCTCGGTGTAGTGCGTAGCAAGACCTACATGGATGTAGGTCACTTAGGTTATGCATGGAGCATATAACCTGCCTCGGTGCTCTCTGTGGTAAATATTTTTAAGATGAATTGAGTTAAGTTTGAATTCAGTTCAAAAATCATTACGAGTTAACTTTTATTGGAAGAAAGCAGCGGCGCTGGCGAAAATAGTCATCACCAAAACCATCACTTTTAAGGTTTTCGCTTTAACTTCTACGGCAAACTTTACCGCAATTTGGGCACCCATAATGCTACCGATCCCTAATAAAACACCCGGTAACCAAGCAATTTGATCTCTAAAAATAAACACCAATAAAGCAATACTGGTAAAAATAACCGTGGCAACAACTTTCATGGCATTGGCGCGCAGTAAGTCGTAATTCAAGGCGCCAACAAAGGTAGCAATGAGTACAAAACCAACACCAGCCTGGATGAAGCCACCATAAAAGCCCGCAGCAAAAGTCGCTAAAAGAGTAAACTTACTATCGTAACAACTTTTTCGTTCACTATGCTCAACAGCCTTAGTGTCACTTTTAAAAACCACCCATAACGACACTACAATCATAGTGCCTAACAATACCGGTTTCAGTAATTCAACATTTAAGTAAGATGCGCTGATAGCGCCAACTAAGCCGCCAAATAAGAGCGGCAGAAAACTGTCTTTAACGGCAGCAGAGTCAATTTTATCGCGCTGGTAAAAACCACGAGCCGCGGTCATTGACTGCATTAACACACTCACTCTATTGGTGGCATTGGCAATATCTGCGGGCAAGCCATACATCATCAAAGCGGGTAGTGATAAGTTTGAACCACCACCTGCTAGGGTATTAATTACGCCAGCCATTAACCCTATAACAATAAGAATAATGGCTTGGTAAAAATCGAAGGCGTTAAGCATGGGTCAGTCTATTCTCGGATGCAATTATTCGCTGATGTAATTATTTACTAGGGTAACTATTCACTAATGTAGTTACAGCAATAATCAACCAGTGTTTTGGCTTTTATTTCAAACTCACTGTTAGCAGGCACATAAAAAGACTCGCCGCCTTTTATGGTTTGCCACTGTGTAGTTTCAGGTAAAAGAATTTCACAATCACCGGCGGTGATTTCCATTAACTCTTTCTCTGCCGTACCAAATTTATACTCACCCGGCATCATAATACCTAAGGTTTTAAAACTGCCATCAGCGAAGGTCACTTTACGGCTAGTCACTTTACCGTCAAAGTAAATATTGGCGGCTTTTTCTATGGTTACATTAGTAAATTCAGTCATAATTATTTTCTCATAAAAGGAATAATACCAATTGAACTAATGAGTTATCATCATTTCAATTGGTATAAAGGCTTGCTATCCCACTCTCTCGTTCGAGAGAGTGAACACATCCATGTATAAAAAAAGGTACCGAGCTATACTATTCAGCAAGGACCTCTGTTTGCCAGGGAGCAAAACAAAACTATTGGCTTGAAATACGTTTCATATCAGTCATGTAGCCGCGAAGCTCTTTACCAATAACTTCAACGCCGTGGCTGCGAATGGCTTCATTCACTTCAATTAAACGGGCATTATCAACATTGTTTGAAGACTCTTTAAAACCTTCACCTAATTGCTCTAATGTTAAGTTAGCTGTGTATTCTTCAAGTAATGGTACCGCAGCATGAGTGAATAAGTAATTACCGTATTCAGCAGTGTCTGAAATGACTACGTTCATTTCATATAATTTGTTACGAGCAATACAGTTAGCAATTAATGGCGTTTCATGAAGTGACTCATAGTAAGCCGACTCTTCAACGATACCCGCAGCAACCATAGCTTCAAACGCAAGTTCAACACCGGCTTTGATCATAGCAACAACAAAAATGCCTTTATCATAGTATTCTTGTTCGGTGATTTCAGTGTCGCAATCAGGGGCTAATTCAAATGTTGATTCAGCTGTTTCTGCGCGCCATGTTAATAAGTTAATATCATCATTTGCCCAGTCAGCCATCATAGTTGTCGAGAAACGACCTTCAATGATGTCATCCATGTGCTTTTCAAATAATGGGCGTAAAATTACTTTTAATTCTTCAGACATATCAAACGCTTTGATTTTCGCAGGGTTTGATAATCTGTCCATCATGTTAGTGATGCCGCCGTGCTTTAAGCCTTCGGTCGTGGTTTCTAAACCATATTGTAGTAATTTACGAGCGTAAGCTGCATCCATACCCTGAGCAATTAATTGCTTGTGGCCTAATACTGCTGCTGTTTGTAGCATGCCACAAAGAATAGTTTGCTCACCCATTAAGTCTGACTTAACTTCAGCAATGAAAGATGATTCAAGCACACCCGCTCTGTCACCACCGGTAGCGCTTGCGTAAGCTTTAGCAATAGCTAAACCATTACCTTGTGGATCATTTTCTGGGTGCACGGCAATTAGCGTTGGTACACCAAAACCACGTTTGTATTCTTCACGTACTTCAGTACCTGGACATTTAGGGGCAACCATAACTACGGTGATATCTTTACGAACTTGCATGCCTTCTTCAACAATATTGAAGCCATGAGAGTAAGCTAACGTTGAACCTTGCTTCATGTGTGGCATAACAGCCGTTACCGCTGAAGTATGTTGCTTATCAGGTGTAAGGTTTAATACTAAATCAGCTTGTGGGATTAATTCTTCATAAGTGCCAACAGTAAAACCATTTTCAGTAGCCCACTGCCAAGATTGACGTTTTGTGCTAATTGCGGCTTCACGTAAAGCATAAGAAATATTTAAACCAGAATCACGCATGTTTAAACCTTGGTTTAAACCTTGGGCACCACAACCAACAATAACAATGTTCCAATCTTTGATGAAGTTACAGCCATCGCTAAACTCTTCACGTTGCATAAAACGACATTTGCCTAATTGGCCAAGCTTTTCACGTAAGCTTAAAGTATTAAAATAATTGCTCATGATTTTTCCTATTGGTATTGCTAAAATTAGCGCTTCTAAAGTTAACTTTGCTAAGAGAATGCTCAAAGATCGTTCGCGTTCTCTGACAGCGTTTTTTACTATGGCAACAGCATAGCTCAAAAACAGTATTGCGGAAAATGATATATTTGCATCGATATGTTGCATTATGTGCAATACTGTTTAAAAGTGTTAATTCTTAAGAAGCTGATTATGGATCAAAAATCATTCAATATGTTTGTGCATCTTAGCCAAACACTGCACTTTGGCAAAACCGCACAAGTTTTTCATATAAGTCCGTCTACCTTGAGTCGAGCCATACAACGTATTGAGCAAAATGTTGGTACTGAGTTATTGATACGAGACAATCGCAGTGTGGTATTGACCGAAGCAGGCAAAAAATTTCAGCAATATGCCCAACAACACATTGAGCAGTGGCAAGTATTCAAACAATCCTTAGATGAAAACCAGCAAGCACTCACCGGCAAGCTTAGTGTTTACTGCTCGGTTACTGCCGCCTATAGTCACTTGCCTCCTTTGCTGGAGCGCTTTCGCCAGCAACATCCCTTGGTAGAAATAATGCTCACCACGGGTGATGCCAGCGACGCTTTAGAGCAAGTGCAAAATAAATCGGTTGATTTTGCTATTGCCGCAAACCCTGAATATCTACCACGCAGTGTTTATTTTCAACATCTGGCCACCATCCCATTAGTCGTCATTGCCCCTACCATGGCTTGTAAAGTTCAACAACAGCTGCAAGCGGAGATACTTAGTTGGTCTGACATTCCCATTATTTTGCCTGAACACGGCCCGGCTCGAAAAGGTTTTGAGCTTTGGTATCGTAAAAAACAACAAGGAAAAGCGAATATTTATGCAACCGTTTCAGGTCATGAGGCTTTAGTGAGCATGGTCGCTTTAGGTTGTGGTGTTGGCATCGTTCCGCAAGTAGTGGTAGAAAATAGCCCCGTTCGAGACAAGGTACAATATTTGAATGATATTGGCGAGATAGCGCCTTTCGAGCTTGGTGTTTGTTGTTTAAACCAAACTAAAGCACAACCACTGATCAAAGCTTTTTTCAATGCCATCGCGTAAGCAAAAATTTATGCGTATTGGTTAGTCAATTAACGGTAAAAGTAAACGCCTACACGGCTACTGATTGGGTCAAATGCCTGAGCAGCCTGTCCATAGCGCGATAAGACAAGGCTTCGATTAAATGCTTATGCGCAATGTTTTCTGTCGCTTCCATATCAGCCAAGGTGCGCGCTATTTTTAAAATTTTATGATGAGCACGGGTAGAAAGTCCCAATTTTTCGACGGCAAGCTCCAGAAATTCATTATCTTCAACAGACAGATGACAATAACTCTTTAGCTCTCTAGTACCCAAGTGGGCATTGGCTTTGTCTTGACGAGCTAATTGTCTCATGCGACACGCTTGTACCCGTTGCTGTACCGCTGCACTGGTTTCATTATTTTCTGTATCTGCTGCCCAAGTGCCGCGAGGCAAGCGCGCCACCTCAATTTGAATATCAATGCGATCCAGAAAAGGCCCTGACAAGCGATTTAAGTAGCGCAACACTTGCTCGGGTGTGCTGCGATTGTCGTTAAAAAACCCTGTAGGACTGGGATTCATCGCCGCAATCAATTGAAAACGCGCAGGAAAACTTTGTTTGTGCATAGCGCGTGAAATGGTGACTTCTCCTGACTCCATGGGTTCACGCAGTACATCTAGCACCTTGCGTTCAAACTCTGGTAGCTCGTCAAGAAACAACACACCATTGTGCGCTAAAGAAATTTCACCGGGTTTGGGCTGACTACCACCCCCCACCAAGGCAGCGGAAGAAGCGGTATGATGCGGCGCTCGAAAGGGTCGTGTTAACCATGATTTGGTGTTAATATTTTGATTACTGATTGACTGAATGGCCGCCACTTCTAACGCTTCGGCTTCTGTCATTCTAGGTAAAATGCTTGCTAAGCGACTCGCTAGCATGGTTTTCCCCGTGCCCGGAGGGCCAATAAAAAGTAAATTATGATTGCCGCTAGCCGCAATTTCTAAGGCGCGTTTAGCGAGCGGTTGACCAATAACCTCACTAATGTCTAAATCATTAATTTCATCAAATTGTTCCAGCGTTTTTTCTGCCACCAAGGGCAAGGACGTTTGCCGTGCGAAATGAGGATAAAGCTGGCTTAGATGTTCAATAGCATGAATTTTGGCTTGTTTAACCCAGCTGGCTTGCTCGGCATTTTGCTTAGGTATGATCAAGGCTCTTTTGCTGTTACTGCAAGACATTGCCATCGGTATTTCACCAATAATGGCTCTTAACTCGCCTGACAGTGCCAACTCGCCGGCAAACTCATACTGAGCTAGATCAACTTGTGGTAATTGCTCTGATGCGGCTAAAATACCAACGGCAATAGGTAAGTCAAAGCGCCCTCCCTCTTTGGGTAAGTCTGCTGGCGCTAGATTAATAGTAATGCGCTTGGCTGGAAATTCATAACCACAATTGATAATGGCACTGCGCACACGGTCTTTTGATTCTTTCACTGAAGCTTCGGGCAAGCCAACAATGTGAAAAGCGGGTAAGCCATTGGCTAAATGTACTTCAACAGTAACCAGCGGAGATTCCAAGCCAACACGGGCGCGACTATAAACACAGGCAAGCGACATAATAATTCCTTTTATTGAGTTCCATTGGCTTAGTGTAGGAAAATATTAAGCTTTTTTCGAATTTTAACAAAAATATATTATAGTAAATCTATTGGTTATAACTTTTACGTCTTTAGTGGCAAGAAAAAACTATAATGAAAAAGCTTGCTCAACACATTAGAGCTATGATATTAATTTAAAAAGGGATAGGAACTGAGCATAAAAATTCATTATAAAACGATAAGTTTTCAGTTTTAGTCCATTAACATTTTTAGTAAATATTTTTGTAAACATAGAAAAAGAAACCAAACAACTATGCAAAACGTTAACTCAATCATTAATTTGATTATTAGAAACCTCGTCGTCGTCGTGATTATTAAATCATCTCGAGGGTTTTCGTTGAGCTAAAGAAAAGCAAAACAGAAATACAAACCCTCGCTTCGAAAGAACCGAGGGTTTTGTTTTTTCTGAGATAAATTTTATACAAGTCAAACAACACAACAATTTTTGGAATTACCATGACTGACAGCAAGCCGTTAACCGGCGGTGGATTATTATTTAAAGTACTTGAGCAACATGGCGTAAACCATGTTTTTGGTTATCCTGGTGGCGCTATCATGCCCATTTACGATGCGCTGTATGACAGCAATGTCCAGCATTTTCTTTGCCGACATGAGCAAGGAGCGGCCTTTTCAGCGGTTGGTTATGCACGAGCTTCAGGTAAAATTGGGGTTTGTATGGCAACCTCGGGACCGGGTGCTACTAACCTAATTACCGGTCTTGCCGATGCCCTTGCTGACTCTATTCCTCTTGTCGCTATTACGGGGCAGGTGCCTACCGCAGCAATGGGTAGTGATGCTTTTCAAGAAACTGATATTTTTGGTTTATCACTCGCTTGCACTAAACATTCTTTCCAAGTTAGCCATGTAGATGAATTAGAAAAAGTACTGCATCAAGCCTTTGAAATTGCACTAGAAGGTCGTCAAGGTCCGGTACTTGTCGATATTCCAAAAGACGTACAAATCGCGATTGTAGAGCAAACATTTAAAACGGCTCCGCCACTTAAAAACAAAGTTGAATTACCGCTTGCTGACATCAGTAAAGCACTCGACTTATTGTCTCACGCTAAACAGCCCATTTTATATGTTGGTGGCGGTGTTGGCATGGCAAATGCCATTGAAGAAGTGAGAACTTTTGCTCGCGAAACCGGCATACCCTCAGTTTCTACTTTAAAAGGTTTAGGGGCATTAGATACTGACGATGCAAACTATTTAGGCATGCTAGGTATGCATGGCACCAAAGTGGCAAACTTGGCCGTGCACGACTGTGATTTATTGATTGCTGTTGGCGCACGTTTTGATGACCGAGTAACGGGTAAATTGGACCAATTTGCCCCTGACGCCAAAGTTATCCATTTTGATATTGATACCGCTGAAATCAATAAACGTAGAAAAGCTGACGCACCAATTTTAGGCGACTTAAAAGAGAATTTACCGCTACTCACTATGCCACTTGAGCTCAAAAGTTGGCAAGCAAAAGTGCAACAAATGAAAAGTGACTGTGCATGGCGATATGACCATCCAGGAGAGAGTATTTTTGCACCTGCGGTATTAAAAGAAGTAAGCGAATTAATGCCTAAAAACGCCTGTGTGACCACTGATGTTGGCCAACATCAAATGTGGGCTGCACAGCACATGAGTTTTGATGATCCAAGTAACTTTTTAACCAGTGGCAGCATGGGCACCATGGGATTTGGTTTACCTGCCGCGATTGGCGCGCAAATTAGCCGACCTCACGATACCGTAATCGTTGTCTCTGGCGATGGCTCGATCATGATGAATGTACAAGAATTAGCAACCATTAAACGCTATCAAATTCCGGTAAAAATTGTCTTAATAGATAATGAGAAACTAGGCATGGTACGTCAGTGGCAAGATTTATTCTTTGAAGGTCGCTTAAGTGAAACCGACTTAGCCGATAATCCAGATTTCATTATGTTAGCCACGGCTTTTGATATAAAAGCTAAGCAAATTACCCAAAAGAGTGAAGTCACCGCAGCCATCAACGATATGCTAGATCACGATGGTCCTTATTTACTACAAGTTAAAATTGACGCCCAAGACAATGTTTGGCCATTAGTGCCACCAAACAGTGCCAACAATGAAATGATGGAGAGCGCTTAGCATGAACACACCTAATTTAGATAACTACACCTTAATTATTATGGTTGATGATAAGCAAGTAGTCCTTGAGCGAATTTTACAAGTAACTCGTTATCGCGGTTTTTTGATCAACGGCATAACAGCTAAAGTCAATACCGGTAATCATGTTGCCACTATTGAATTATTTGTCAGTAGCGATCGCCCTATTTCACTTTTAGTTGATCAAATTAATAAACTGGTCGACATCAAGAGTGTCAGGGTAGACAATAACGCGTCGTAGCCTTCTAAGGCTCAAGAATGTAGTGCCTAATTTACAAAATAAGACGCTACATTATAAATAAATTCAATTATTACCCGCTCTGACTATTTATATCAATGATAACCAGAGCGCAGCAACAGATTTAGGAAAAGAAAATGGCAAAAGTAAATGCAGATTTAATTTGGTTCAACGGTAAGCTCATGCCGTGGAAAGATGCCACTGTTCATGTAATGAGCCATGCCTTACATTATGGTTCGTCAGTATTTGAAGGTATTCGCGCTTATAATACCCACAAAGGTACTTGCATTTTCCGCTTAGAAGAACACATCAAGCGTTTGTTTGATTCTGCAAAAATTTACCGTATGAATATCCCTTATACACAAGCAGAAGTAATACAAGCGTGTAAAGATGCCGTTAAAGAAAACAATTTAAAATCAGCTTATTTACGCCCCTTGGCCTTTTTAGGCGATATTGGTATGGGCTTGCGTCCACCGATTGATGCAAAAGCTGATTTGATGGTAGCGGCCTTTAGTTGGGAAGCTTACTTAGGCGCTGACGCCATTGAAAACGGTGTTGAAGTGGGCGTTTCAAGTTGGAACCGATTAGCACCCAACACTATGCCTACAGCAGCAAAAGCGGGTGGTAACTACCTTTCTTCACAACTTATTTCTACCGAAGCTGCACGTCATGGTTATGCTGAAGGCATTGCTTTAGATATCAATAATATGGTGAGCGAAGGTGCCGGCCAAAATTTATTTTTAATTCGCCAAGGTATTCTTTATACACCGCCGGGCACAGCCTCTATTTTACAGGGTTTAACACGCGACACGGTATTTTTCTTAGCCAAACAATTAGGTTATGAAGTGCGTGAAGAGTCTATTTCTCGTGAGTCATTATATCTTGTCGATGAATTTTTCATGTGCGGCACGGCCACCGAAATAGTGCCAGTAAAATCAGTTGATGGTTTACCCGTAGGCGATGGCTCAAGAGGCCCTATAACCAAAGCACTGCAAGATGCCTTTTTTGGTATTTTTGATGGTACAACCGAAATTCCAGAAAACTGGCTAGATCAGGTCTAATAAATTGCTTTTTAACATTATAGCAGCGTTGGAAGTACTCACTGACTAAAGTCAGCTCCGTGCTTCCGCCTTGCTCTAGTGTCAAAATTCAAATTTATAGAGATTTAAAATATCCTAAACAGAATCTTATTTTAAAAGCGCCTTCAATTAAGGTACTTTCAAAATACGAATTTACCCCTTATTTCGAACAAAACGGAAACATTCATCATGCCTAAATTAAGATCAGCAACTTCCACTCAAGGCCGTAACATGGCTGGCGCTCGTGCCCTTTGGCGCGCAACAGGCATGACAGATGGCGATTTTGGTAAGCCAATTATTGCCGTCGTGAACTCATTCACCCAGTTTGTGCCCGGTCATGTGCATTTAAAAGACATGGGACAACTTGTTGCTGGCGCTATTGAAAAAGCCGGTGGTGTTGCCAAAGAATTCAATACTATCGCGGTTGATGATGGTATTGCCATGGGTCATAGCGGCATGCTTTATAGCTTGCCGTCACGTGATTTAATCGCTGACTCGGTTGAATACATGGTTAATGCCCATTGTGCTGATGCCATGGTTTGTATCTCAAACTGTGACAAAATTACTCCTGGCATGATGATGGCGGCAATGCGCTTAAATATCCCGGTAATTTTTGTTTCTGGTGGCCCGATGGAAGCAGGTAAAACTAAGCTTTCTGATCAAATCATCAAACTCGATTTAGTTGATGCCATGATTAAAGGCGCGGATCCAACAGTAAGTGATGAAGACAGTGATAAAATTGAACGTTCTGCATGTCCAACCTGTGGTTCATGTTCAGGTATGTTCACTGCCAACTCCATGAACTGTTTAGCTGAAGCATTAGGTTTAGCGTTACCGGGTAACGGCTCAATGTTGGCCACTCATGCTGATAGAGAAAAGTTATTTTTAGATGCCGGTAAACAAATTGTTAAATTAACTAAACGTTATTATCAAGATAACGATGAATCAGCGCTACCCCGTAATATTGCTTGTAAAGACGCTTTACACAATGCCATGTGTTTAGATATTGCTATGGGGGGTTCAACCAACACTATCTTGCACTTATTGGCAACAGCACAAGAAGCCGAAATTGATTACACCATGGAAGACATGGATAAATTATCACGCATTGTGCCACAGTTATGTAAAGTTGCGCCATCAACACCTGAGTATCACATGGAAGATGTGCATCGCGCCGGTGGTGTGATTTCAATTCTTGGTGAATTATCGCGTGCTGGTTTATTAAAAACTGACGTACCTAATGTTTTAGGTACTACGTTGGCCGATGTTATCGCCAAATACGACATTACCCTTACGAGTGATGAAGACATTAAAAAGTTCTATCGTGCTGGCCCTGCAGGTATTCGTACCACTAAAGCCTTTAGCCAAGATTGTCGTTGGGATACCTTGGACGATGACAGAGAAAATGGCTGCATTCGTAATCTTGCAAATGCCTTTTCGTTAGAAGGTGGCTTAGCAGTACTTTCAGGTAATATTGCTGTCGACGGCTGTGTAGTTAAAACAGCTGGTGTTTCTGACGACAACCTAGTATTTACCGGTCCTGCACACATTTTTGAAAGCCAAGATGATGCAGTTACAGCCATCCTTGACAAAAAAGTACTTGCTGGTGAAGTAGTTGTTATTCGTTATGAAGGCCCTAAAGGCGGACCAGGCATGCAAGAAATGCTTTATCCGACCACTTACTTAAAGTCTATGGGTTTAGGTAAAGCCTGTGCCTTATTAACTGATGGTCGTTTCTCTGGTGGTACTTCAGGGTTATCCATTGGACATGTTTCTCCAGAAGCGGCTGACGGCGGTACAATCGCCTTAGTTGAACAAGGCGATATCATTCATATTGATATTCCTACTCGTGAGATTACCTTACAAGTATCTGAAGCTGAGCTTGCTGCGCGTCGTGCTGCGATGAAAGCTAAAGGTAAAGATGCTTGGAAACCTAAAGACAGAGTTCGTCCAATTAGCTACGCACTTAAAAACTACGCCATGTTAGCAACTAGCGCCGATAAAGGTGCTGTTCGAAACAGAGCGTTACTTGATGGTTTAGTTGATAAGTAATCGAGCAACACTATGACCGACGCACAAAGCCAAGCATCGCTAAACGAAGAACTAACACAACAAGCTGAGCAACTCAGCTACCTTAGGCGCATTTTGCTTGCGCCTGTTTATGATATTGCCGTTGAAACTGAGCTTACCCATTTAACTAAATTATCGGCGCGCTTAAATAAGCAAATTTATTTAAAGCGTGAAGATCAACAACCGGTACATTCGTTTAAGTTACGTGGCGCTTACAACAAGTTATCAACCTTGAGCGAAGCCGAATGTATTCATGGTGTTATTGCTGCTTCGGCGGGAAATCACGCCCAAGGTTTAGCCTTAGCGGCCAACAAACTTGGCATTAAAGCTACCATTGTTATGCCTAAAACCACCCCTGACATTAAAGTGGATAATGTTAGGCGCTTTGGCGGCGAAGTGCGCTTAGTGGGTAATAGCTTTAACGAAGCACAAGCCGCTTCTGTTGAATATGCACAAACCGAAAGCAAGACCTTAATTCATCCTTTTGATGATGAAGATGTCATTGTTGGTCAAGGCACAGTCGCAAAAGAATTATTACAACAACAACCAAACGCTGATGTAGTTTTTATTCCTGTCGGCGGTGGTGGTTTGCTGGCGGGTATGGCTGTTTATTTAAAACAACTTAGCCCTAATACCAAAATAATTGGTGTTGAAGCCGAAGATTCGGCTTGTTTAAAAGCGGCTCTAGCTGCTGGTAAACCGGTAGATTTAGAGCAAGTCGGTTTGTTTGCTGACGGCGTGGCAGTCAAGCGCATCGGTGAGCATACCTTTGGCTTAATTCAACGCTATTGTGATGATGTTATTACCGTCAGCACCGATGAAATTTGTGCCTCAATAAAAGATATTTTCGAACAAACTCGCGTAATTGCCGAGCCAGCAGGCGCATTATCGCTAGCCGGATTACAAAAGTATTGTGCCACTAGCCAGCACAATGAAGAGTCACTGGTAGCGATATTATCAGGCGCTAACATGAACTTTCACAGTTTACGTTATGTGTCAGAACGCTGCGAGTTAGGTGAGAAAAAAGAAGCGGTCTTAGCCGTTACTATTCCTGAAGAAAAAGGCAGCTTTAAGCGTTTTTGCCAAACCATTGGCAACAGAGCAATCACCGAATTTAACTACCGTTATGTTGGCGAGCCAAACGCTAATGTTTTTGTTGGTGTCCGTTTGGGTGGCAGCATTGAAGAGCGTGAGCAATTACTTAGCGAGTTAGCAAGTGCCAACTATCAAGTAAACGATTTCACCGACAACGAGCTAGCAAAATTGCATGTTCGTTATATGATTGGTGGAAAGGGCATGATTGGCGGCAAAAATAACGCAAATACAGTGAATGAGCGAATATTCAGTTTTGAATTCCCAGAGCACCCCGGTGCCTTAGAAAAATTTCTTGATGCCATGGGCGAGCTATTCAATATCACCCTGTTTCACTACCGCAACCACGGTGCCGCTTTTGGGCAAGTTCTAGCAGGGTTTGAGGTTAGTACCGACAAAGAAACTGATTTTTTTGCGCATTTAGAAGCGTTAGGTTATCAATTTCAGGAAACAACTGACAACCTCGCCTACCAAGCTTTTCTTAATTAATAATTCATAACACTCTTTTAAACAACCAGAACCCGTCACATCTTATGCCACTTATACCACGGGTTTTTATTTATATAAATTTCAGCACCGTAATCACTCAAGCTCCCTTTTGCTACACAACGACGCATAAAATAATATTCATACCCAGAAAAACCAATTCGCCCATTTTATAATCAACAACTTTATCTCAAATCAGTCCATTTAGGACTTTTTTTGTCCTAAATAGCGCTATTCCCTTTATACCCAATCCCCTAAAATTTCTAAAAGTTTTCACCAACTGAGAAATTTATTATGTATTTACCAATCTTATTAGCCTGCTTAATTACCATGATGATGTGGCTACCTTATCTACAATTGACAGTAATTTTATCTGGCGATCCAAAATCTGACAATCGCACAACCCCAGCATGGGCTAGGCGATTGCAACAGGCTCATTACAATGCTGTGGAAAATTTACCTCTGTTCATTGGGGTTTGCCTTGTTGCTGAATTCACACAAAGCAGTACCCCCTTAATGATTTCAGCCGCGATGATGTATTGCATTGTTCGCGTTGCACATTATGTTTTCTACGCACTAGGTATACCATTTCTACGAACTATTGCTTTTATGATCGGCTGGTTGTCTACGCTTTACATCGGTGCGATGACATTAATTAACATAACTTAAACAGAAAAAACGACCATGACTCATAAAACATTTAATAACGGCTAATACCGAAAAAACAGATTACCACCTTGCATTGAAGCTATTAGTCGTTGGTCATAATACTTGGGTGAAATGAACAGTTTAATCATTTTCAGACAGCACTACAGAGTCTGTATTTATGAAGGGAAAACCTTCCAACTTTTAAGGAGAAAAACAATGTCTAATACTGCAACTTTGATAAAACGTAATGATGGTTTTGCAAGTAACTTTTCAGCGGCCGAATTACCCATTTTACCAAAATTACGTACCGTTATACTCACATGTGCAGACGCACGGGTCGACCCTGCATTTACCCTTGGTATTGAATTAGGGGAAGCAGTGGTAATACGTAACAATGGCGGGCGAGTTACTCAGGAAGTTTTGCATGAAATTGCAGCTCTGGTCTTTCTTGCTGCCAAATTAGATGGTGCGGAACTAGGCCCATTCGAGTTAATAATCATACAGCACACACAATGTGGAGCTGAGCGGTTTGCAGACCCCACTTTGCAAGCTGCGCTCAAAGACAAAATTGGTGTTGATGTTTCATCTATAGCAATAACAAACCATGAAGAAAGTCTAAAAGACGATGTTGAGTACTTACGTAATGCGCCAGAAATCCCTGGGTATGTTGTCGTTTCTGGTCTTATATACGATGTGAAAAATGGAACGATTCAGAAGGTTGTAGCGCCAGCTGCTCTCGAATTATAGGTCAAGATGAGTGCCATGAAATTATTATCTAAAGATAACAGCACTCAACACTAATTATAAACATTCTACGGCTTTGATATGGGGCAAGTCCCCATCATCGAGATAAATTAATGGTCATGAATGATTTCATTCAAAAGGTATAGAAATGCAAAAAGATAATGATGACAACACCACTCTGAAAAACGATGGAACATGGGGAGACCTAATGATCCAATTCAGATGGCTTGTGCTTATATTTAGTGTCTTATTTGTCGCTGTCGCTGGCTCTGGTGCTCAAAACCTAAAAGTATTAACAGACTATCGGGCATTCTTTTCACCGGAAAACCCTGAGTTAGTTGAATTTGAAAAGTTTCAAGAAACATATGTTAAAACTGATAACCTATTCTTTTATATCAAACCAAAAGATGGCAATGTTTTTACCAAAGAAACGCTTTCGGCAATAGAAGAGCTAACTAAAGAGAGCTGGAAAATTCCATTTACAACGCGTGTCGACTCTCTGACAAACTTTCAATATACCTATGCCTTAGGAGACGAACTGGTAGTAGAAAATTTAATCGAAGATGTCAGAAGTCGAACGGATAGCTATATTGCTAAACGAAAAATGGTTGCCTTAAAAGAGCCTTTGATACTAGAACAATTATTGACAAAAGATGTTTCTGCGACAGCCGTTAACATCCTTATTCAACTGCCCGGCATTAATATTACCGAATTACCTGATGCTTATAATGGTGCAAAATCGGTACGAGATCAGATTCTTAAAGATCATCCAAACATTGATATTCGTATATCAGGAATGACAGCACTAAACAACGCTTTTGCCGCAGATGGACAAGAAGCTATGATGAGTTTGATGCCCATAATGTTCTTAGTCATTCTCGTGCTCTCTATTATCTTTATTCGCTCGGTAACCGCTGTCCTTACCATGTTGTTAGTTATTATTTTATCTGTTGCTGCCGCTATGGGGTTAGCAGGGTATTTAGGGATAGGAATTTCTCCAGTGTCTGCAGCTGCGCCCATTGTTATTCTAACTTTAGCTGTCGCTGATTCGATGCATATTTTAATTGCCTATAGAAGCTACTTGGCAGAAGGAATGCAAAAACATTCAGCCTTAAATAAGGCGGTACAAAGCAATATTCTAGCGATCAGTGTCACTTCACTAACAACTATTATAGGATTCTTGGCACTAAATTTTTCTGACGCTCCCCCATTTGGAGCACTCGGTAATATTTCTGCCTTGGGTATTGCTGCAGCATGGATTTTATCACTGACACTTTTCCCAGCAGTACTAAGTATGCTGCCGATGAAACCTAGTACAAAACAACCATTTCAGTCTTTTATGAAAGGTTTAGCAAACATCATCATTGAAAATTATCGAAAATGTTTTTTTATTGCCCTTATATTGAGTATCGGCCTTATTAGTTTAATTCCGCAACTAGAAGTAAATGATATGTTTACGGAATATTTTGACCAACGTGTAGATTTTCGTAAGGACATAGACGTTATAAAGCAAGACTTTGGGCCTCTCACTATTGATTATTCAATCCCCTCAAATGAAGTAGGTGGGGTATCAGAACCTGCATATTTGCAATTACTGGAGGATTTTTCAGCGTTTTTGCGTACACAAGCTAAAGTTACTCATGTTTTTTCATACACAGACATCATCAAACGCTTAAATAAAAACATGAATGCAGATAATGATGATTATTATAAAATTCCCAATGATAGAAATTTAGCAGCACAGTATTTACTACTTTATGAGCTGTCATTACCCTTTGGACTTGATCTTAATGACCGTATCAATATTGATAAATCAGCAAGCCGTATATCCATATCAGTACGACCAATCACAACCGCTGAAACAAAAACGTTATTAAAAAATGTCGAACAATGGTTTGCTGAAAATGCGCCACATATAAAACCTCAAGCTGCAAGCCCACAAATTATGTTCACCTATATTGCAGACAGAAACCTAGATAGCATGGTAGTAGGCACTTTAATCGCAATTTTAGCTATTAGTATCATTATGATGCTAGCGCTTCGTAGTGTGAGATTAGGCATGCTTAGTATTATTCCAAATGCATTACCAATATTAAGCGCCTTTGGGGTTTGGGTCATATTAGTTGGAGAAGTCGGCTTCTCTGTAGCAATTGTAGGCTCAATATCCCTTGGGATTGTGGTGGATGATACGGTGCACTTCCTGATGAAATACGTACGTGCACTTCACGAGCGTAATTTAGATACCAATGAAGCCATTAAGTATGCCTTTGAAAGTGTTGGCGCTGCAATCATTATTAATACCATCATTCTAACGGCTGGATTTCTGATCCTCACACAAGCAACATTTAAAGCGACTGTTGATATGGGGCTCTTAACGGCTACCTCTTTAATTTTAGCGCTCATCATTGATTTCCTAATGTTACCGGCCTTGCTTGTGTGGGTTGGTCATAAGAAGTCGTCTTAAACAAATCAAAAATAATTACGAATAAACAAAAGGAAATATTATGTCTAAGTTTGCCTCCAAGAATAGATACAAAGGCTCAACACTTGCCTTAATTCTCGCGTATAGCCTAGTTCAAAGTCCTAGCGCTTTGGCACAAAATAAAGAAAGTGCTGTTGAAATAGTAACAATACCAACAACAACATTCACCAAAGATGTGGATGCGAGAGGAACATCAAAACAAGCACAAAAAGGCTATGATATTGCTGCAATTTCAGATCGAAGCGATAACGGATTTCAAGACTCTATTGTTGATGCTGTTATGGTATTAAAAAACTCGGCAGGCTTAGAAACATCGCGAAAATTAACCTTTAAAACGCAAGAAAAAGAAAATGAAACGGTTGGAGATAAAAGTTTGGTTATTTTTCAAAGTCCAAGAGATGTTGAAGGCACGGCTCTACTATCGCATGCAAAAATATTAGCCCCTGATAATCAATGGTTATTTTTACCGGCGTTAAAACGAATAAAACGTATATCATCAGCCAATAAGTCTGGTCCTTTTGTCGGTTCAGAGTTTGCCTTTGAAGATTTTACCCTCACAGAACTCAATAAATTCACATATAAATATATTAAAGAAGGTGTATTTGAAGGGGTGGATGTGGATGTAATTGACCGCTTTCCTCGTTATGCAAAGTCTGGCTATAAGCGCCAACGCATACAAATAGATAAAGATATATTACAACCTCGTAAGCTAGAGTTTTTTGATCGTAAAGAGTCTTTACTTAAAACGCTAATCTTGTCGGAATATCGCCAATATGGTGGGATATGGCGTGCGCACAATTTACAGATGACAAACCACCAATCAGGAAAATCAACCAGCCTTATCTATGCAGATTACACCTTTAATACACACTTAAAGGCTAATGATTTTTCAAAAAATGCCCTAAAGCGCTTGCGTTAGAACAACCTAGTGACTTGGATGAAATTTATCTATAAAAAATTATATTCACTTTTCAGGTGTTGGATATACACGATAGTCAGCGTAAGTACCCCAGCTATTGCACAAGAAAATAACTGGGACTTATCATCTGACACTGGTGTAGAACTACGCATTTTTCCTAAATCACCAAAATATGAACCTCAGCTTAATACCTGGCAGCCCTCTTTGATGTTAACTGGGGCAGCAAAGTGGCAAAGTATCGATGGAGTACACCAAACGCTTATTGAGACTTTTGTCCGTATTGATTGGCAGGACAATGAAAGAACTCATATTGATTTACGTGAAGCCTATTACCGCTATTCATCTGACAGCGAGTGGTCAGTATTAATTGGGGCAACCAAGGTCTTTTGGGGAGTAGCAGAGTCACTCCATTTGGTTAATATTATTAATCAAACTGATATGCTAGAGGATATCGATGGTGAGGATAAGCTTGGCCAACCCATGATACAATTTAGTTTAGAAAAAGATTGGGGGACGTTAGATTTTTTTGTTTTACCCTTTTTTCGTGAACGCTATTACCCGGGGGAAAATGGACGTTTACGCCTCCCTTTTACCATTGATAAGCATGCCTCGTTATTTGATGGTAGTAAGGACAAAAGCACGCTAGATTTTTCTTTGCGATATAGCCATTATATGGGTGCTTGGGATATAAGTTTTTCTATTTTTAATGGCTTATCAAGAGAGCCAAGATTGGCCACAATGCCATCAGAAGGCCATTTATTTTCTTTATATGACAAAATTACCCAGTATGGTTTTGATGTTCAATATACTACTGATGCTTGGTTATGGAAATTCGAAACTATATACAGAAATACTGATTTAGATAACTTTTCTGCTTTTGTCGGTGGTTTTGAGTATACCTTTTATCAAATATTAGGAGAGAGTTGGGATCTTGGTATTATTATTGAATATCAATATGATAACCGTAAAGAAGGTTCGTTCCAGTCTCAAAGCGCCGACACCATTGAAAACATCACACCAAATACGATAGCAAACAATGACCTTTTTTATGGTGTTCGGCTTGCATTGAATGATATACAAGATACCGCACTGTTATTTGGTATAACAACGGATGTTAATGATGGCTCTAGTTTAATCACTTTAGAGGCTAACCGTCGAATAAACAACCATTGGACGATAGATATTGAAGGGCGTTTTTTTGAGTTCTTAGCACCTGAAAATTCCCTATATCTATTTAAAAATGATGATTTCTTAAATATTAATATTACCCGACGTTTTTAGCTGTAGTTATTATTAGCAATTAGGTTTGATAATAAATGCAGCCGTGTTGAGCTTCCATTAACAGTTATATGAATTGGCAAAATATTTTTCTATATTCCATCGGTGTTTTACTGGTGACTTGTTTGAAGAGTCGTCGAAAAAAACTCGAATTTTCATAGCCAACAGATAGAGATATTTCATCAAAAGGTTTCGTCGTTCTTTCTAGTAGTCTTTTGGCCGCTTCAACTCGGATCAACTGGATATATTTGGTAGCAGTTTCTTGGGTAGCAACCTTGAATCGTCTATTGAATTGTCTAGAGCTAACTCCTGCTTTTTCAGCAAGAAAGTCCACTGAAATTGATTGGGCATAATTATCTTCAATCCAAGTTTGTGCTCTTTTAATTTCAATATCACCATGGGAGCTATCAGGTATAAAAATTGAAAAAGGAAGTTGAGACAATCTGTTTAAATCGACTAATGAGCACCGAGAACTTTGCAGTGCTACCTCTCTCCCGCAATATTTATTAATTAAATAAAGAGTTAAGCTTAAATCGGCAGTTATTCCTCCTCCACAAAAAAGCCTACCTTCACCTTCTTCTGTCACCATCAGGTCTGTTCTTAGATTAACATCAGGAAAGGCTTTTCTAAATGCGTGAGCAACGCCCCAGTGTGTCGTGGCCATTTTTCCGTTTAGCAGGCCTGTTGCGGCTAAAGAAAAAGCTCCTGTGCAAATACTCGCAAGAGAAGTACCCTGATTAAAACGTTGTTTTATCCAGTCAACTCGTTGGTAAAATGCCTCATCACGAATAGCATAGTGTGCCCCTTGAGAAGGAAGGATAATTAAATCGGTATCATTGATATCTTCAATTGAACAATGAGGTACCACAAGCATTTCGTTGTTAGCTTTTACGGGGTTACCATCTAATGTGGCAATTCTGACATTGAAGTAAGGTGTTGGTGCTTGCTCTTGAAACCAATGCCACATAACCCCCGCTTGTAAAAACATATCCATAGGACCAACAACACCAGAAAAAATGCAGTGTTCAGATGCAAGTATAGTGATATCTGTTTTAGTCATTTTAGTGATCTTTTAAGTAAAAAACAGTTACCACACTAGTCTAAATTTTTAAGGGTTTCAATCACAAAAAACCTATATATAGCAATTAACTAAAAGACTTTAAAAAGTTTGTAATAGTGTCTAGATAAGACCTTAATTGTCACTTTTAGCTCTATAAAAATTGATAGGGTATTTGTAAGCTAACTTCCCGACATTAAAAATTTAATTAGTAAGTTAATCAAAATCAGAGGTCAATAATGGTTAATCAAAAAAAAATTACATTTTGGCAAAAATTAACATGTTTAGTTGACGCATTGGTGTACTCATCAACTGAGCATCACTCGAAACTACTTTTTGAAAAATCTAGAGAAATAAGAGAGTTAGAATTCAGGGTGAAAAAATTAGAAAATAAAATTGAGGTATTATCGACGATGATATGAGTTATTATCATCGCAAATTTTAACTGAGACTAGAACTGCGCTGCCATTAACTACAGCGATAGAAACATCAACACTCAATTAGTGGATAGCGTTCTAAAACTAAAACACTATATATTGTGCTTTTGTAAAAACTTAGCACTGCATATAGTCATCCACTAACAAACAGTTGATCTTGAACAACTATTAAAACCCTGCAAATACTATATATTCTGCTTAACAAAAACAAAAACACTATATATAGACTTTCAATGAAATTTAATTACTTGCCACCGACCATTGTATTTCAAGAAGTACCCGACGAAATAAGCCTATGTTTCAGCATTACTGGTTGTAAAGTAGGCTGCAAAGGTTGTCATAGCACTGAACTGTGGAATGAAAACTACGGCAGCCCACTAACCAATAAAGCATTTATACAATGGTTGAAAAAATATCAGCGCTTAATCAGTTGTGTGGTGTTTTTTGGTGGCGAATGGCAACCGCACGCATTAATTGAAAAACTGCTTATTGCCAAAAATTTTGGTTTAAAAACCTGTCTTTACTCAGGTGAAGAAGCGGGTGAAAAACACATCAACATCAATATTTCCCAGCATCTGAATTTTTAAAAAACTGGCGCTTGACAAGCTGAGCTTGGCGGCTTGGAAAGTGTTACCAGCAATCAAGTTTTTCGCAATTTAACGACTGGTGAAAAGCTTAATCATTTATTCATAAAAAATCATATTAGTAATTTAAACCAAAATTCATCCCTAAATTCGCCTCTAAATTCATCCCTAAACTCATTCCTCAATTTAAGCAGAAAAGGAGCCAACAATGTTGCGGCTTAATGAACAACAAATCACCAATAAAAAAGACTTTATCCAAAATTATTTTTTAGCTAAAAATGCTGCCGATGGCTCAAAAATGGATGCCAATGCCAATGTCAGCCATAAAAATATTGCCACGCTAGAAGCTGAATTGCTTAAAGACTGTTTTATGCAAATTAACCGCGCCTTAGTGCAAGACAAAATTCGCGACATTTTTGACGATGAGCTGGCACAAGAGTATTTACGCCAAATTGAAGCTCATGAAATTTATGTGCATGATGAAACCAGCTTAAAGCCTTATTGCACTTCTATTAGTATGTATCCTTTCTTGCTTGATGGTTTAACAAAACTAGGCGGTGAGTCTAAAGCGCCTAAGCATTTAGACTCTTTTTGCGGCTCTTTTGTTAATCTTATTTTTGCTATTTCAGCACAGTTTGCTGGTGCTGTAGCAACGGTTGAGTTTTTAACTTACTTTGATTATTTTGCCCGTCTTGAATACGGTAATGATTATTTAACTACGCATAAAAAGGCCATTGAAAATCATCTGCAACATGTTGTTTATGCTATTAATCAACCAGCAGCGGCACGTGGTTATCAAAGTGTTTTTTGGAATATTTCCTTATTTGATCAACATTACTTTGCGGTCATGTTTGGTGAGTTTGTCTTTCCTGATTTTTCTAAACCTAATTGGCAAACGGTTGATGATCTCCAGCACTTTTTCCTTGCTTGGTTAAACAAAGAGCGTGAGAAAGCCGTATTAACTTTTCCTGTGGTAACAGCTGCCATGTTGACTGAAAATGGCCAATGTAAGGATCAAGATTTTGCCCTAAAATTAGCCGAACAAAAGGCACAAGGAAACTCATTTTTCATTTACTTGTCTGATAGCGCCGACTCCCTTGCCTCTTGCTGTCGTTTACGTAATGAAATATCTGACAATACCTTCTCTTATACCTTAGGTGCGGGTGGTGTTGCTACTGGCTCAATCAATGTCATCACCTTAAATATGAATAGGCTCGTGCAAGATGGTCGTGATTTAAAGACAGAAATTGAAAAAATTCAACAGTACCAAGTCGCCTATCGACAATTAATGGCCGATTATAAAGCGCAAGGTGCCTTATCGGTTTACGATGCTGGCTTTATCTCCCTCGATAAACAGTTTCTAACCATTGGCATTAATGGCATGGCAGAAGCCGCTGAGTTCGCTAATATTGCTGTTGGTAATAACCAAGACTATAAAGACTTTGTTAGCAGCAAACTTAAGGTAATTTATCAGGCCAATCAAAGCGCGAAAAAAGAATATGGTTATATGTTTAATACCGAGTTTGTGCCTGCTGAAAACTTAGGTATTAAAAATGCGAAATGGGATCGTAAAGACGGCTATCAGGTCAACCGCGATTGTTATAACTCTTACTTTTATTTAGTTGAAGGTGACGAAAGTAATCATTTAGATAAATTTGTGTTACATGGTCAAGAAATCACTCAGTATCTAGATGGTGGCTCAGCGCTGCACTTAAATCTTGATGAAGCTTTATCGGCACAAGCTTATATGAAGCTTTTCAATGTGGCCGCTGCGACAGGCTGTAATTATTTTTGCATCAATATAAAAATCACTATCTGCAACCACTGCGAAACCATTGATAAGCGCACCCTAGTGCAATGTCCAAATTGTGGCAGTAAAGATATAGATCACGGCACTCGTGTTATTGGTTATTTAAAACGAGTAACAGCATTTAGCCAGGGCCGACAAAAAGAGCATGCTTTGCGTCATTACCATAAACAAGAGCATAGACACAACGCGGCTTAGAAATATTTACCACCGAGGTGCTTCGCACTACACCGAGACTACACAAAGATACTGAACTACATACCGTCTAAAGACGGTAGGTTATTTTGAGGACTGAAAGTCCTCCTTTTTACCAATCTGCCTTTAATCACAAACCAGCTTAATTAACCGTCATTCCCGAGTGTTCTTATCGGGAATCTCGGTGAAACAAACACTAGACCTCCGACTAAAACACCACGGAGGTGACGGTATTTCATCTATGTATTCCAAAAGCAACAACTCGCTAAAGCTACTCATCTAAAGATGAGGGTTTTAACCTTTTGCTCAGACTAACAAAGTCTCTGTGTCGGCTCGAAGAGCCCTCTGTGAAGCATCGTGGCTCGGTGGTAAACAGTGACAATTATTTCACCATCAGTATGGTTACTTTGTTAGCCATACTTTCATCATCTAAACGGCCGTAACGCATAATAAAGTCTTCTTTACCATCATGGTTAAGATCAGCATGCTCAAATAACGCGCCATTTTTGGGTAGCAATAGTTTGTGTTTACTGGCTTTGCGATTAAACAACTTTGAACTCTTTCGCCCTAGAAAGATCTTTAATCTCTCCTTGCCTGCCGATAAAATCAAATCTTGCAAATCATCACCATTCACGTCTGTTAACAGCACAATAGGCTGGCCACTTTGCCCTGACGTTAAACTAAAACTTAGCTCGACTTCTTTGCTGATCACCGCATCCTCTTCATAAGCATTATTATCATTTAAAGCAAATAACAACACGTTTTGATCGATACCACCAGAAAGTAAAGCGCCGATAATATTGCTGATACTCAATTCAAATGAAGACAGCAATACTTCAAATTTATTATCATTGTTAACATCAATAATTTTTAAACCTGTTAATGTGCCGTCTGCTTGTATGACCGTATTAGGTGTTTTAGGGTATTCAAGTTGACCATTTTCATTGCTGTAACCTAAATAAAATTCATAGTTATTTGCTCGATCTAATACGCCAGAGCTTTGAGTGAAACGCACAATAACATCAACTAAACCGTCACCATTAACATCTTTTATTTGCTCAACCACACGGTGGGTCAAATCACTTTGATCTGGGCTTTGACCATCAGCTTCTCTTAATTGCCACCAATCTAAGCCATAAATAGCCTCTGCTAAGGCTAATGTTTTTTGCGATGAAGAAAATTTTCCGATCACGGTTTGACTAAAATAATTAATACTACCCTTAGAAATCCAAGCAATATCTTGTAAACCATCAACATTGAGATCTGCTAAAAATAACTTAGTCGGGCTAAAGCTTACGCTACCTCTAATCAACTCTGCTTGGGTATTAATCGCAATAGCTTGATAATAATATTCAGGGGCGTTTGTTGAACCCAGCCATAAATTTGTTTGTTCGAAGTCAGGCAAAATAATATCATCTATGCCATCGTTATTAACATCTTGGATAAAATCTGTTTTGGTAATAAAACTAGCTTTATTTAGCAGAAATATAGAGTTAACATCTTGTTTGTGTTGAAAATACAAACCTACTGACAAGTTATCGCTGTTTTTAGGGGCACGGTATTGAAGCGAAACTACTTTATTTTTCGCTAAAAAATACAGCCCCTGCTTATTTTCACTAACATCAAAAGCAAAGAACTCATCGGCTAAAAGCAGTTTATCCAATAAAATAAATTGCTGGGCTTTTTCATCAAAAACATATACCGCCAGCCAAATTTTCTTGAGTTCGTCTACCCCGATCATTACTAGTTCATCCACAGGAGTGCCTTCATTTGGCACTATATCTACGGCAATAACGGGTAAGCTGACGTTAAAAGGTGCTGAAATGGTATAGTGTTCAAACGCCAATTTAGTGCCAACAAGTTTACTGCTACTTGCAAATACTGTTGAGGTGGTAATAAATCCTAAACAAAATACCAAGCCTACAAAAAATCGAGTGTACATAGTCATCCTTTTTAAAAGTTTCTATTCATTTAATCCGCTTAGTATCACTTAACTAAGAATCTAAAGAAGGATTATTTTGTAAGTATTAAAGTCTAAAGAGGTATTACCTTGTACGCACAACGCCTCGCGCCTTCAATAATATGTTCTTCTCTAGTCACCAGAGCAACATCTTTAAGTAAGCTTTGAAATAACTGTAATTCACTTCGACAAAAACTAAGGCATTTAGTTGCTGCCGCACATATTGGGCAATGGTTTTCGAACAACCAAAAAACACTACCTTCTTGTGTTACCGTTGCCATATAGCCTTCATCACTACGTAACTTAGCTAGGGTAATTAACTTCTCCTCCACACCATATCTATCCGCTAGCGCTAAACGGTACAAACGCTTTGATGACTTTTCTCTATTGGCAATGAGTTTATCTAAACCATCGTCACCAAATACCGCAATAACAGAGTCAATGAGTTGCACGCTTAGTTCATCATGACGATCTGCAAAATGACTATTAGTTTTTGCCGTTAACGACCAGTAACGCGTTGGTCTGCCCCTAGGTGCTTTTTCGTCTTTAAAGGTAAGTTCACCTGATTCTTCTAACGCCAGCATGTGTTGGCGTATACCCATGGTAGTCAAACTTAACTCACTTGCTAATACTTTCGCCGTTAATGGCCCTTGAGTTTTTAATAATTCGATAATTTTATCATGCGTTTTCATCGCCAATCCTGTGAAAGCAGGTTAATCCACTAGGGTTATTATCGCTTAAAACAATATTATGTAAACTTTTTAATTTATTTTATTTCCTGTCTGCCATTGACAATATTAAATAAACCATTTACTTTACTTAATATTAAGTAAACTTAAATATTTATATAACAAACGAGGGATACATGAATTTAGTTATCATCAGTGCCAGCCAAAGAAAACAATCTCAAACGGTCAAAGTGGTTCAATATATGGCTGAAGCTGCTATAGGTTATGAAAATATAGTTCATTTAGAGCTATGCCAATTGCAATTACCCTTATGGGATGGTGAACAGGTGAGTAAATTAGCAGCGTCGAGTGATTGGCTAATGATCAACAAACACTTGCAGGAAGCTGATGCATTCATTGTTATCACTCCTGAATGGAGTGGTATGGCGTCACCTCTATTAAAAAATTTGCTAATGATGTGTGAAGCAGAAGATACCGGTCATAAACCAGCACTATTAGTATCGGTAGTAAACGGTATTAGCGGCGCTTATCCCATAGCAGAATTACGTATGAACGCCTTTAAAAATAATAAATTAGTCGCCATTCCCGATCACCTTATTATTAGAAATGTTGAAGAAATTTTAAATGCTGACAAAAAGAGTACCTCAGCATTTACCGAGCGTGATGCACATATACGCCATCGCATAGGCTATAGCCTTCACACGCTACAAAAATACAGCAGCGCACTTAAAACTTTACGAGCAGAGTTAATCAATCAGCCCTATGAAAACGAAGCACAATATTCTTATGGCATGTAACCCCAAACAAACCAAATCAGTTAGTAATAACAGGAGAGCAAGATGATTACTTTAGAACATGTAAATATAGTAGTGAGTGATATTGAACAAACCTTAACTTTTTACCAAGCCGCTTTCCCCCATTGGGCAGTCCGTGGCGGTGGTGTCAGTGAATGGTATGGTAAACCTCGTAATTGGGTACACTTTGGCGATGACTACCAATACCTTGCCTTTAATGATAATGGTATTGGTAAAAATCGCGACTTAACCGGTCATCAAATAGGCCTTGCCCATTTTGCTTTTGTCACTAGCGATATAAAAGGCGTTATAGATCGTTTAGCACAAGCTGGTTTTGCAATCGCTAAAGATGGTGTTGATGATGATTATCTTAAAAATGTTTATTTTATTGATCCCAATGGTTATGAAGTTGAATTTGTGCAATATCACACTGATTTACCTACCCTGAGAAATAGATATGAATAGCATACTTGCGGGTATTTAATTCAATCATTATGCATATCCATTTAGCTTTTCTGTTTGATTTTTATACTAAACTGTCACTTTTAAATAATCACTTTAAAGCTAAGCTTATTAAAATCAGCTGATAGTAACGATACAAAATGTTACATTATATTTGAGGGATATTTTTTAAGGGATATTCAGTGAGTGAAAAGATAGATATCTAAAGAGGATTTATATGCAATTAAACAGTCCAGCTAAAGAACAATTTTTTGACGAATCGGAAATTTTGCTTTCAATTACAGATTTAGACAGCCGCATAAAATATGCTAACCCAGAGTTTTGTAAAATTGCTGGTTACTCCAACGAAGAACTAAAAGATCAACCCCACAATATTGTCAGACACCCCGATATGCCAAAAGCCGCGTTTAAAGATTTATGGTCTTTTGTGCAACAAGGTAAATCATGGATGGGGCCGGTAAAAAACAGAAGTAAAAATGGTGATTATTACTGGGTAAACGCTTATGTCACGCCAATTAAAGACAAATCAGGTAAAAATATAGAATATCAATCGGCACGAACCAAGTTAGCACCACAGGTTCAACAGCGTGCCGAAACTTTATATGCAAAATTAAATAAAGGTGAAACACCGACAAAATTAAAATATCAAACTGACCAAACTCTTTGGTTTCAAGCGGTTTTATTCTTATTTACTTTAGCAAGCCTAGCCTTAACGGTTACCACGGAATTAAGTTTATGGCTAACACTTCCTTTCCTCGCTATTGGCGTAACTGCTTCTATGTTGTCGCTAAGATGGCGAAAAAAATATCTTCGCGTTTTAAAAGATGCTAAAGACGTTTTTACTAACCCCTTGATGAGCTATATTTATTCTGGTGATAATGCTGCTATCGGTACCGTTGAATTAGCTTTAGCAATGCGTAAAGCAGAAATTAATGCCGTTGTTGGCCGAGTGACCGACGTATCTATTCATGTCAGTGAAAATGCCGCCACCGCCTCAGAACAAAGTAACCAAGTATCGCAAAAGTTAAATGCACAAAGAAATGAGTCTGAGCAAGTTGCCACCGCTATCAACCAAATGTCTGCTTCCGTGCAAGATTTAGCAAGAACGGTAACCGATACCGCTCAATCGGCGGAGCAAGGGAAAAATATAACCGAAGCAGGTCAACAAACGATCACCAACTCTGTTAATGCCATCAATGATTTATCTATTCAGTTAGCTGAAGTCGATAATGTGATCACTAAGTTATCAGACGGCAGTAAATCTATAAATACGGTTTTATCAGAAATTAGCAGCATTGCCGATCAAACCAATTTACTGGCGTTAAATGCCGCTATTGAAGCAGCAAGAGCAGGCGAGCAAGGACGAGGCTTTGCTGTTGTCGCTGAAGAAGTTAGAGCGCTTGCCATGAGAACTCAACAATCTACCGAAGAAATCAGAAATTTACTTAACCAATTACAAACAGACTCAGATAATGCCGTAAACGCGATGAATAAAGGTAACAAGTTGTCAGCCAATTGTGTATCACTCTCAAACGAGGCCGGCGAAGCACTTAACAATATTCACAATGAAGTTTCTTCCATCTCAAATGCGACAGCCCAAATAGCAACCGCTATTGAGGAGCAATCTGTTGTTACAGAGCAAGTGAGTGAAAATATTGTTCGCATCAATGAAATTACTATTTCATGTGAAGAAAGTAGTAAGGAAGCGAGCTTACTATCAGCAGAATTACTCGATAAGCTATCCGATCAAGGAACATTAGTGGCACAATTTAGAAGTTAAGTTTATGTAATATCACCGTGGCTTGCATAGACCCACACATAGGAATGAGCATGTGTAGGATAAGCTGAACCAACCTAAATTAATTGATTTATCAGATGTTAATTATCGGAGAAAATTATGGGTTGTGGCTGTGGCTATGATGAGAAAAAAGAGCAAGAACAAGCAGTTTAACGCAAGTTATACTGCTTTTTTCGTCATTGTACACCACCGAGTCGCTATGCTTCACCAAGGGCTTTTCGAGCCTACCCAGAGGTTTTGCTATATTTGTATAGGCTCGGTGGTCTCTGTGGTAATAATTTTTAAACTAAACAAATACAAAAGAAGCGTAAGTTACATTGCTTTTTTCAACGCTAACTGCACAATGATCATATTTTTACCCGTGATAGTAACACTCATTTTTTGCTCTTTAAGCTCATCAACTGTTGCTGAAAACTTAGCTAAACAGCCAACGGGCACCAAGCTATTTTCTGTTTGACAAGTTTCAAGCAGCATTTCATCCGACAAACTATAAGCAAAACATAAATGGTTTTTTGACAACTTAACCACCGCTTGCTGAGGCTCAATATAACAATGTATCTGAGCAGAAATTTTGTCCTTGTTAGTGATGATATTAAAATCTTTTATTGCGCCATCAGTTAACTTACCTAGGGTTTTACAGCCACCATCAAAACTGGCAATATCTAATATGTTTTCCAACACATCCGTACGTTTACCGTCATATTGCAAGCTTAAGCCATTGCCTGAGATCAGTACTAAATTACGGTGATAACCGCTAAAACCTGAAAAAGCACCATCATTGACCACGCTGGCAATACTTAAACGCCAAGTAAAATCATCTAAACTGCCCTGTTCATTAATGGCTAATTCGGTGGTTTCACCCAAGCCATTTTTCCATGGAATGGTTTTAAATTGTTTTGGCGTGGTTACTTCAATCATAAGGCACTCTTTAAATAGACTTGCCGCTATTATCCATCCAAGAAAGCAAGGTGACAATCCTTACTTACTAACTTTTTACTTGTTAATTTTTACTTGCTAACCATATGATGCTCGCGTTAGAATCAGCTTGGTTTTGTTAACACAGTTAGCAATACAAAACTTGTCGGAGTGCCAAAGGCTGAGATCGCGTAAGCGGGATCCGTATAACCTGATCAGATTAATATCTGCGTAGGAAACAAGAAAGAGTACTAGTGCTTACCGCCTAGAAAAAGCTCTTTTTGCCATAAGCTCCGCCTGTTTTTTTAATTTTAAAAACAAGGTGCGAACATGAATAATACCCCTAAAAAACCTCAAAACAGACGTGAGAAACGCGAAGCTGCACAAACCTTTTTAAAAAACGTCTCAGATCAATCGTTTCCCAATTCTAAAAAAGTCTATGTTAACGGTGAATTACACGATATCAAGGTTGGTATGCGTGAAATTACTTTATCAGATACCCTCATTTCTTCCGGAAATAGTGGCGCTAAAGACAAGCCAGTATATGAAAAGAATGAGCCTTTATGTGTATACGACACCTCAGGTTTCTATACTGATGATGCTATTACTATTGATGTACACAAAGGTATTCCACGTTTACGTGAATCATGGATAGATGGCCGTAATGATGTTGAGTTTCTCCAATCAAATAGTTCAAAGTATGCCCAACAACGATTAGCCGATGAAGGCGTTGACCATATTCGTTTTGAACATTTACCTAAAATGCGTATTGCCCAAAAAGGCAAAAATGTCACGCAAATGCATTACGCTCGCCAAGGCATTATCACCCCCGAAATGGAATATATTGCCATTCGTGAAAACTTAAAACGTGAAGAAGTAAAAGATGCAACCTTATTGCTACAACACAAAGGTCAATCTTTTGGTGCCAGCATACCTGAACAAATCACCCCTGAATTCGTTCGTGATGAAGTCGCCCGTGGTCGTGCAATTATCCCAGTAAACATTAATCACCCTGAATGTGAGCCAATGATTATTGGCCGTAACTTTTTAATAAAAGTAAACGCCAACATTGGTAACTCCGCCGTGACTTCATCTATTGAAGAAGAAGTTGAAAAGCTAGTATGGTCTGCCAAATGGGGCGCCGATACGGTGATGGACTTATCAACTGGCCGTAATATTCATGAAACCCGTGAATGGATTTTACGTAATTCTCCCGTGCCCATTGGCACAGTACCTATTTACCAAGCTTTGGAAAAAGTTAACGGTATTGCTGAAGATCTCACTTGGGAAATATTCCGCGACACTTTAATAGAGCAAGCCGAACAAGGCGTTGATTATTTCACTATTCATGCTGGCGTATTATTACGTTATGTACCTATGACCGCTAAACGAGTTACCGGCATAGTTTCTCGTGGCGGCTCAATCATGGCTAAATGGTGTTTAGCACACCACAAAGAAAATTTTTTATACACCCACTTTGAAGACATCTGTGAAATTTTAAAACAATACGATGTTTCCTTCTCATTAGGGGATGGTTTGCGTCCTGGTTCAGTTGCCGATGCTAACGATGAAGCCCAATTTGCCGAATTACATACGTTAGGTGAGTTAACTAAAATTGCATGGCAGCATGATGTGCAAACCATCATTGAAGGCCCTGGCCATGTGCCGCTTCATATGATTAAAGAGAACATGGAAGAGCAAATTAAGCACTGTGGTGAAGCACCTTTTTATACGCTTGGGCCATTAACTACCGATATTGCCCCGGGTTACGATCACATTACTTCAGGCATAGGTGCCGCCAATATTGGCTGGTACGGTTGCGCTATGCTTTGTTATGTTACCCCAAAGGAGCATTTAGGCTTACCCAATAAAGAAGATGTTAAAGAAGGTTTAATCACTTATAAAATTGCCGCCCATGCTGGCGATTTGGCTAAAGGTCACCCCGGTGCACAAATTCGTGATAATGCCATGAGTAAGGCACGCTTTGAATTTCGCTGGTACGATCAATTCAATATAGGTTTAGATCCTGAAACAGCTAAAGCCTATCACGATGAAACACTGCCGCAAGAATCAGGAAAAGTAGCACATTTTTGCTCTATGTGTGGCCCTAAGTTTTGCTCAATGAAAATATCACAAGAAGTGCGCGATTATGCCGCAGGCCTTGAAGAGAAAAATAGCATTAAAATAAAGCTGCTTGACGAAACCATTACTATTAGCTCAGAAAAAGAGCGTGAACTAGCCATGCAAGAGAAGTCGGCTGAATTTAAGGCCACCGGCAGTAAAATTTATCACAGCGTACAATAGGTACTTCGTTGCATGAGTATTGCCCGCATGAATATTGCTATTGTTGGTGCCGGCTTAATGGGACGTTTAGTCGCATTAAGCCTGCATAGGCAAAATTATCAAGTCACTCTGTTTGATAAAGATAATAAATTAGCCCATAACAGCGCTGCTTACGCGGCGGCTGGACTACTGACTCCCCTCGGCGAGTCGTTGCACTGTCAGCCAAATATTGTTGCCATGGGGTTTGAGTCGCTTAAATTATGGCCAGATATATTAGCAAATTTACATGAACACACCTTTTTTCAGCAAACGGGGGCAATTATGGTTAGCCATGAGCAAGACAAAGGTGATTACCAACGTTTCGCCCGTCATCTGCAAACTCATTATGCTGAGCATGCCTGTCAACCGTTAGATAGAGCAAAATTAACTGAGCTTGAACCAGAATTAGGCCGTAGTTTTAATCAAGGGCTGTATTTGCCACAAGAAGGTCAGCTGGGCAATCGTCGTTTATTGGTGGCGCTACGTAAACAACTTGAGCAAGAAAGCTATCAAGGGCAAATAGTGCACTGGCAAAGTGAATGCTTAGTGACCGAAATAGCACAAAGCGAAGCAAGTAGTCTAGTCACGTATCAACAAAACGGTGCACAGCAAAAACAAAGCTTTGATTTAGTGATTGATTGTCGCGGTACGGGCGCATCTGCTCAACAAAGTCATAAAGCTTGCGCGCCCTTACCTGATTTACGCTCGGTGCGCGGTGAGCTATTTCAGCTATTCGCCCCCGATGTACATTTAAGCCGCCCTATTCGGTTAATGCACCCAAGGTATCAGCTTTATATTGCCCCCAAACAAAAAGGTTTTTATGTGGTTGGTGCTACTGAAATAGAAAGTGATGACGAGTCACCGATGACGGTGCGCTCAGCCATGGAATTACTTAGCGCGGCTTACAGTGTTCACCCCGGATTTGCCGAGGCTAACATTCGCCAACATGTTAGTCAGCTTCGTCCCGCTTTTAGTGATAATCAACCCAAAATAACGCTGCAAGACACCCTTATTCAAGTTAACGGCTTATTCCGTCATGGTTTTTTAATTGCCCCTGTAGTGTTGGCACAAGTACAACAGCTCGTTGCCAACATCAAAAATAGCACCATTAATAACAGCAACAGCCAAAATTTACCTTATAACAGCTTGTTACCCGTAAGCTATTTACCGAAAAAGGGACTACATGAATATTCACATTAATGGTCAAGCCTATAAACTTACCCACGAAAACCCTGTTAGCGTGACTGCAGCATTGGCTTTATATTTTACCGAGCCACAACAAAGCACTTTTGCCGTCGCATTAAATAGCGATTTTATTGGCAAAGACGATTATGATCAGACCATGCTAAAACATGGCGATAGTTTAGATGTACTGCAACCCATTCAAGGAGGTTAATCATTATGTCACTGAGTATTTATGGACAACGCCTTGATAGCCGCTTATTAATTGGTAGCGCCCTTTATCCTTCACCGGCAATAATGAAGCAAGCTATTTTAGCCAGTGGCTCTCAGGTAGTAACTCTCTCATTAAAAAGACAGAACCCAAACGAGCAATCGGGTCAACAAATTTGGCGTTACCTACAAGAAATCATTACCGAAGTTGATGGTCAGTTATTACCTAATACTGCCGGTTGCAAAACCGCAAAAGAGGCGGTAACGCTAGCCAAAATGAGTCGAGAGATCTTTCAAACTGACTGGCTAAAATTAGAGGTCATTGGCGACGATTACAATTTACAGCCGGATCCTATTGAATTATTAATTGCCGCAGAGCAGCTAATTAAAGACGGCTTTAAAGTATTGCCTTACTGCACAGACGACTTAGTACTGTGTCAGCGCTTATATGATTTAGGCTGCGAAGTGATCATGCCATGGGCATCGCCAATTGGCACAGGAAAAGGACTTATGAATCCTTACAATTTAGCAACCATACGGTTACGCTTGCCCCATGCCACGCTTATTTTAGATGCTGGCATCGGCAAGCCTTCAGATGCCTGTTTAGCGCTGGAAATGGGTTACGACGGCGTATTGTTAAACTCGGCGATTGCCTTAGCAGACAACCCGGTATTAATGGCAAAAGCCTTTGGGCAAGCACTGCAAGCAGGTGAGCAAGGTTATGTTGCTGGCATTATGGCGCAAAGACAAACGGCTCACCCCAGTACGCCAACCTTAGACACGCCCTTCTGGCACCAAAACAACTGATCAAGGCTTAAAATAAAATAACTTTTCACCACCGAGTCGCGATGCTTCACAGAGGGCTCTTCGAGCCTACACAGAAGTTTTATTATCTTTGGGTAGTCTCGGTGTTCTCTGTGATGATACTTTTAAAGCTAAATAAATACTAAATGATTAGCAATCAACTTAAGAAAAATAAGAAGAATAGTTAAATGAGTAAAACGATGACCAACCCAAAGCCGATAATTTGGACTATTTCTGGCAGCGATTGCTCTGGCGGTGCTGGTATTGCCGCTGATATAAAAACAGGCCATGGCTTAGGCGTAGAAGTTTGCCACTTAATCACCGCCAATACCGTACAAAATTCACATCAGTTAATGGCAGTTAACCCTGTCGGTGTTGATATTTTACAACAGCAAGTTGCAGTGCTTACTGTAGATAAGCCGCCTGCCGTCATTAAAATTGGCTTACTAGCAACGTTAGCGCAAGTTACGTGGTTAACATCCAAATTAGCGCAGCTAAAACAACAACTACCTAAGTTAATTGTTGTTTATGATCCTGTTGGTCAGGCCAGTGTTGGCGGCAGCTTTAATGGCTTTTCGTTAAACGATTTAACGCCGTTATTGCAACAGATTGATGTCATCACCCCCAATTTAATGGAAGCGAACACCCTAGTTGATGCTGCTTTGCAAACGCAAGATAAGCAACTTAAGCCAATTAGCGCGGAGTTACTGGCTAAAAATATTTATCAAAACTTTGCCATTAATAGCATTATTATTAAAGGCGGTCACAGTAACGATAGCGAGCAATGCGTTGATTTTTGTTACCACCAACTCAATCAACTTAAGCAAGATAATCAAGAGAAAACGCACCACCTTGCTTGTTATCAACTACGCTCACCACGTATAAAAACCCATTATAGTCACGGTGGTGGCTGTTGTTTTGCCAGTGCAATATCCGCATTTTTAGCCCAAGGCTATTTAGTGCGCGATGCTTTCACCCTAGCCAAGGCTTTCATCAATCAAGGCTTAGCCGCAACATCGTCACTTAGCTCAGCGCAACAACATAATTATTACGGGGCATTTGAGCCGTTAACTTGGCCAAGTGAAGCGCAATATTTTCCCACCATAGTGAGTAATAATGACGAAGACAGCCAACAACTGGCCGCGTTTCCTTCTTTAGAACTTAAAAAGGAAAAACTAGGACTTTACCCTGTAGTTAGCTCACTGTATTGGTTACAGCGTTTATTGCCATTGGGTTTGAATATTATTCAACTGCGGGTGAAAAATTTACCGCTAGCTGAGTTAGAGCACACCATTAAAGAGACAATTGAACTCGCTAAAAACTATAGTTGCCGCTTATTTATTAATGATTATTGGCAACTCGCCATTAAACATGGTGCTTATGGTGTTCATATTGGTCAAGAAGACTTAGCCGAGGCCGATTTAGCCAAAATTCAACAAGCAGGTTTACGCTTAGGCATTAGCACTCATGGTTGTTATGAATTTTTACTGGCTCAACAATTACAGCCCTCTTATTTGGCCGTAGGAGCCATTTTCCCCACTAAAACCAAAGATATGACCGGGCAGATTCAAGGCATTGAAAACTTACGACAACTGCTCGCGTTACGGTCAAAAAGTCGCACGCCACAATTAAGTACTCATGATGATGACGCTTATATTCCCGTGGTAGCTATTGGCGGCATTAGCCTAGCACGGGCATCACAAGTGTTGGCAACAGCCGTTGATAGTATTGCTGTGGTAACCGCCATTACTGAAGCTACGCAGCCTGAGCTGGCGGTTGAAAAGTTCAAGCAACTGATTAGCTTGTCTTATAGCAAATGAATTAAGATACGATGCCGCTTACTGGCCGATAGCAATTTTAGCTTGCCATTCAAGCCAGTCACTATCAACATCTTGATGCAACACAAAGCTCGTCACCCTTTCTTGCTTGTCAGACTCTGTAAGCTCAGGCGTGGCAAAGGCAATACCGCCAGCAATCAGGGTTTCGATTGACTCAGAGTCAATATTCACCCCGGAGAAAATACTGGCTTCAATATTAATACCACTGGTATTCCAAAACTTACTACCGCTATTGACAAGTGGAGCGTAGCGTTTGGCAATATTAATAAAAATATCAACCTTATCGGCATTAGCCGAGAGATCAATGCCAATCACTTCACCCACTTTGACCTGCCGATACAGCACAGGATTCCCCGCACGCACCGAGCCTAGACGCAGAGCAGTTAATTTAACATTTAAACCAAAGGGGCGTTGCTTAACTGTGGGTGGTAGTTCAAGCGCCTCAAATACGGTTTGTTGTTCCCCTTCTCTGGTACTAGGCAATGTACTCGGCAATAAGCCAATGAAGGCGCCTTCAAGTAGCGAAGCAACATTTTTTGAACCTACCAAGCCAAACTCGGGCTCTATTATCCAAAATTTAACCCCTTGCTTGGCGTATTTTGCCCCTAGATCATTTAACAACACTAAGGCGGTAACGCCTATTTCATTATCATTAAAAATTAATCTGGTCACCGTGCCCAACTCTTGCTCTTGATAGACAACTTTAGTGTTTACTTTCAAACCCGCATAACCATTAAAGTGAATACTAATCGCTAAGCCGGCATTTTCTGCATGCTCAAAATGCTCAAACAAGATAAAACTGTCTAGCTCTTTAACTTTTGCTGGTGAGTGCTTAACAGTACTCGGGTTATAAAAACTAATGCCACCCCGTAAAATGGCATCTAAAGATTCAGTTTTAACAACAAAATCACCTAAACCGCCACTCAGCATGACACCACTGGCATTATAAAAACGCGTATCTGCTTTGATTAACGATTTATGTTGATCATCAATAGTGATATTAATACGGACTTTATCGGCCGCTTTATCTAAGGCAACATTATCCACTTGCCCTACAACAACGCCTCGATAACTGACGCTGCTACCGGCACTAGCCACATTGGCACTATCGGTAAGCAAGCTTAATTGCAAACCCGCAGCACTGGCGTGCTTAGCAGGTGGCGTGGTTAATAAAACAAAATCAGTTTTGACGACTTTATTTTCTTTATTAAGATTAAAGGTAATGTAAGAGCCTCCTAATAAGGCATCGGTGTCAGTCGCTCCAGATAAACTTAAGTTAGGTTTGGCTAGCCAAAATTGAGTACCCGCTCGTAATATTGATTTATACTCAGGTAACAAACCAAGGTAGAGCTTACTTTTGTCCCCTTGCACTTCAATGTTATGAATAGCACCAATTTCTTCTCCGCGGTGTAACACGCGAGTGTTAGTATTAATTTGCTCACTTGCTGCAATAACTAGGGTGAAATTAGTCCGTTGCCTGGCTAACTTTTGGTTAGCATATAAATTGAACCTATCGCCATTAGTGACCACATTACTTATATCATTAGTTGCATCGTTAGCTGATGCCTCAGTATCAAGATTAACAAACGAAATCCCCCCCGTTAATATACTTTGTAGCGATTGCGCTTCAATATTAACCCCCTGAAGATTAGCCTTTATTTTCAGCCCTGAATTATTATAAAAATGACTTGTGGCGGCCACATAATGTTGAAATTCATCTTGAATATGAATATGAATTAAATGTTGCTCGGCGCCAACCGTTTCAACCGCTTGTACATTACCAACCACTTGCTGCTTAAAATAAATATGACTGCCCACTCGCAATGAATGTCGATCATTGCTTTCTATAATGAGATGTAAACCCGGCTCAGTGTAGCGGTATGGCGGCTTAGTATTAAAAACAGCAAATTTGTTAGTTGGCGTACCTTGCAACGAAGGGCGCATGCTGATGTAAGTACCCGTTAACAATGTTTTGGCATTCGAGACGCCAGTAAGGTCTATGTGTGGCGAAACCACATAAAACTGCGATTGCTCTGTTAAGTAAGGCACCACGCGCGGATTAACTCTTGCCTTAGCGGTAATTTGTCGCGTTTTAGGATCTATTTTACTAAAAGAGCTGATGGTACCTATGGTTAAGCCTTGATACAAAATGGCTGCATTGTGATCAATGCCTGAATGCCAGTCTAAGGTGAGCTCTACTTCATGACCCATTTCTGCTGCTTGAAAGTCAGCATGCAAAGCATAGCTGGCACCATTTTTAGCGGCGGCTAATTTTTCTTGGTAGCTTAGCGTATCAACAGCAATACCACCGCCAATAATAGAAGCTAAAGAGTCAGTATTAATTTTTACTCCGCCAGAGATAGAGGCGGTAACTTGCACGCCACTAGTATTCCAAAAAAGAGAGTTTTCTTTTATTAAATGTGCATATTCTTGCTCGATAAAAATATTAATATTGATGGCTTGGTTTGCTTCAACATAATGATAGCCCGTGACATGACCGATGGGGATCTGTTTAAAAGTAATGGGAGAGTTTTCACTGACCGAGCCGAGCACCTTAGTTTGTAAAATAAGGTGCAAGCCGGGTGTACTCATATCAAGTTGTGGTGCTTCATTTAAGGCGACAAAATGATCTTGGCTATCAGCGTCATCATTCGTATCTGGAATGATATTAATATAACTGCCTGACAATAACGTATCTAAGCCGGAAACGCCTTGTAAAGAAATGTCAGCACTCACTAACCAAAATTGGGTGTTATCAGTCAAATAATCAGCGAAAGATTGAGACATTTCAACTTCTGCAATCACTGACTGTAAATCGTCAGAGGGTACAACCCTACTCACCATGCCCGTGACCAGACCTTTATAGCGTACTTCAGTTTTTTTCGGGACTATGCCAGCACCATTATCAAACTCAATGGTAATAAATGTGCCTTGTTCGGATAATGCCTTAATGCCTAACCAAGCACCAAAAATCAAAGCAATAAAAGGCACAAACCAAACAATTGAAATACCTTGGCGGGGTACAACCTCAGCCTTTGCATTGCCTTTCAATTGCTTGTTATTCGATGAGTTATCAATAGTCATTCTTTTCCTTAGCCTATAAACTTTTAACTATTCACCACCGAGTCGCTATGCTTCTCAGAGGGCTCTTCGAGCCTACACAGAGGTTTTGTTATCTTTGTGTAGCCTCGGTGTGGTGACCTCGCATCTGTGGTAATACTTTTTGAGCTGAATAAATACAAATTTATTCGTTATTGTGCTTTTTATCCCATAAAAGTCTAGGGTCAAAACTGTTTGCCGCTATCATGGTAAAAATTACCGTTAAGGTAAAATAATTTATCGCTGGCCCGGCGGCAACTGACGTGACAAAACCTAACTCAACCACCGCCACCAATAAGGTCACCACAAAAACATCAAGCATTGACCAAGGCCCTAAGAACTCTAACAGATGGTAAAACTTACTATGTTTGTCGGGTCGTAAACGTACGCCAGTATGAACCCGATACACCAGTAGAAACAAACCGATAATTTTAAGCAAGGGTACGATAATACTCGCCGTGAAAATAATGACCGCAATAGGGTATAAGCCGAGATCAACAAACTGACCAATTCCTGAAAGTATGGTTGATGGTTCACCAATCCCCAATGGATATATAATCATAATAGGGTAAAGGTTTGCGGGAATAAAAGCTATCAGTGCCGCGATATTCCACGCTAAAGTATATTGTAAACTATGAGGTTTACGTTGATAAAAGAATCCGTGACAACGCAGACACTGTATTTTAGCGCGCTTAGCAGGTTCACCTGGCAAGCTATTCAATTTATGACATTGAGGACAAAGTGCTAAGTTACTTTCTTTCGCGGTATTAATCGACAAACTCGTCCTCCAGCTTTTGCCAGATATAATCTTGGTCTAAAGCACTCGCAGCCATCGTTGAGCTAATAAGCCAAAGAATCAAAGCGAGCAAGCCCATATTCAACGACAGTTCAGTATCATCAAGCAATTTATACATAGAAACAACGATAGCCAACATAAAAACGTTCAGCATTGCCCAGTGCTCTAAATGATGAAAAGCTCGAAAAAAGTGCAATAGCGAGGGCTTCAACTTATTAAATTTAAAACTGTAAGTGATATAAAAAGCCCCTAATAAACGCACAATAGGCACGGCAATAGCAAACAGAAATACCAGTGTGGCGATCATAAAAAAGCCGCGATCAATAAGTGCTAGAATGCAATCAAGCAATGAGGCATGGTGATATTGTCCTGCTAAAGTAACCCCCATAATAGGTAATAAAATAGCAGGTACTAGCAGCAAGATGCCCGCCAACGACCAGTTAAAGCTGCGTTCAATGGAGTCGACTTTATGTTCAACCATAGTGCTGCCACAACGCCTGCACTTTGCGCTTTGTCCTTGCCTTAATTCAGGCTTGTCATAAAGAGCATCGCACTGTTGGCAAGCGATTAATTGTTTATCCTGAGTCACGGAGCTATCACTTAAGCATTAGGGAAAAACTTATTCTTATTTATAGCATTCTAAAAACAAAAAAGCAGCGATAAACGCTGCTTTTCATCAAGTTAGTATATACCCGTAATAGCCGACTATTTAAGTGACGACATATACTTCACTAACTCATCAATATCGTTATCTGATAATTTAATGGCGATATTGCGCATCATGTCATTTCGGTCATTGCCGCGACTACCATCACGAAAACTGGCAATTTGTTTGTTCAAGTAAGCTGCATTTTGGCCAGCAAGAGCAGGGAAACCAGCTTGTGCCATACCTTTGCCGTTAACACCATGACAAGCTACACAAGCAGTAATACCTTTTTCAGCATCACCACCAAAATATAATTTCTGACCAACATTACTTGCTGTCCCAACACCTGCTGTTGGTGTTTGCACGGCAAAAAAAGCGCCTAAGTCCTGCATATCTTTTTCAGATAATGCCGCCACCATACCAACCATAACAGGGTCTTTACGTGCACCCGATTTAAAATCAGCCAATTGCTTAGTAAGGTAACTAGCACTTTGACCTGCTAATTTAGGATAAATAGCGACTAGGCTATTACCGTCGGCACCATGACAAGCAACACACATCGCTGATTTTTCTTGACCCGCTTTGACATCGCCAGCATAAATTGCTTTAGCAGGCGTTGAAGTAACAATTTCTGCGCTGCCAGTGGTTGCAGCAGCGGTTGTAGGAGCAGAGTTATCATCTGCCGCTTCGGTACGTTCACTAGCACGTTTTTGGCTAGCAAAATAGGCGGCTAAATCAGCCATATCTTGCTCAGATAAATTGGCAGCCATAGGCGCCATCATCATATCGCTTCGAGCGCCAGATTTAAAATCGGCCAATTGCTTAGTAATATAAGCGGCGTGTTGACCAGCCAGATCAGGATAAGTGGGGTTAGGATTGATACCGGTAGCACCATGACAAGCACCACATACGCTGGATTTATCTTTACCCGCTTGGGCATCGCCTTCTACTGCATTAGCAGTATTTATAGCGCCCAGCACTAACAATAGTGAAAATATTATTTTTTTCATTAAGTTGCTCTCTGATTCTAGTTAATGATTTAAATTTTTTGATGTATAAGCGACGGCATTTTACACTAATATAGACTAGGTGTAACAACATCAACCAAAAATTTCCTTGAAAAACACGCTATTTCGTCCATTTATTCATTTTTTTAAATAAAAAACTAACAGAAAACGTTATAATGCTCCTTTATTTATTATTTTTACATTAATCGAGTTAAGCCCTTGTCTTCAACAAAAGTTCATTTAAGTAAAGCCACTTTTACCATCAGTGCACCAGATATTCGCAAATTACCAGAAGACAGTGGCATTGAAGTGGCTTTTGCTGGTCGCTCAAATGCTGGAAAATCAAGTGCTTTAAATACCTTAACCAATCAAAGAGGTTTAGCGCGTATCAGTAAAACCCCTGGCCGTACGCAACTGATTAACGTCTTTGAAATTGATGACAATAAGCGCTTAATTGACTTACCCGGTTATGGTTTTGCCAAAGTCCCCCTAGAAATGAAGAAAAAATGGCAAAAAGCCTTAGGTGAATACTTAGAAAAACGTCAAAGTCTTAAAGGTTTAGTGGTGTTAATGGATATTCGTCACCCATTAAAAGATCTCGACATGGATTTAATTCAGTGGGCTGCCGATAGCGAACTACCGGTTTTAGCGTTATTAACCAAATGCGACAAATTATCGCAAGGTAAACGTAGCGCTGAAGTACTGAAAGTAAAAAAGGCCTTAGCACCGCTCAATGCCGACATTAGAGTACAAGCATTCTCTTCGCTGAAACGTACCGGCGCAGAGCAAGCTGATACGATAATTTGTGATTGGTTTAGGCAAGATGATATTGAAGAGATAGCCTCTGTAGAAGAATAACGTTACTCTCAACCCAACAAGCAAAGCCAATTTTAGCTTTGCTTGTAGAAGCGGTGTTAACCGCGATTTAAAAAAGCTCAGGAATACTTTTGTTAAAAAACAAACCCTCCTACAGGGTGTTTACCTTTCTTACTGAGCGAAATACATAGCCAGCTAAAACTGGTAAGTTGCCCCCATATTTACCGTAGTACCTAAGCCTTTCACGTTGTAGCCGCTATAAGTATAGGCTTGTGATTTGGCGGGGTAATAATCTTGGTTAAACAGGTTCTCAACACCGACAAAGGCTGACCAACCTTGATTAAACTCGTAGTTACCACTGACATTGAAAATATGGTAACTATCAATAGGGCCTTTATCGCCAACATGCTCACCGTCAACAGTATCAAACTTATCGCGATCTCCTACATATAAATAAGTTAATGATAAATTAGCATTATCAAGAGGTTGCCAGTTCACATTCACCGTACCTTTAGGGGCACTAATTTGCTTCGCACCTAAGTAAATATCCTCTTCGGTATCTTTACCTTCTACCCAAGCATAAGTCGCGGTGATATCAAGACTGTCACTGACGTTATACAGCGCAAATGCTTCAAATCCGTATATTTCTTGCGGCGCTCTAACCGGCACATAAATACCCGTCACTGGATCGTAAGTATTGGTTGTTCCTAATTCCGAGGTACTGCGATAGGCAGAGAATTCTACTCGTAGTTTGTCAATTTCGCTGGTAAAACCCACTTCATAATTATCTATAATTGAAGCTTCGGTTTGTATTAGGGCAATATCAGTGACTGTGGCGGTACGTAGTAAGCGACCAATATCTGAGATATCTGAGCCTTGAGAATAGCTGGCAAAAGGTTGGAAATAATCGGCGAAATTATATCGAATACCAACGTTATAAGTCGTCGCACGGTAATTTAACACATCACCAGTAACATTAACGGGCACCGAGCAAGTCTCAGGTGTTTTACATAACTTTAAGGTACGGTAATCTTGCACATCTAAGTCAATATCTTCACGCCTAACACCGACCTTAATAATTAAATTATCATTGATCACCCATTTACTTTGCACAAATCCCGCTAAACTTTCCATATCCATTTCTGGCACCCATACTCTGCCATCAACAAGCGGTTGAGCGGTAACATCATTCAGAGCATCTATGCCATAAATAAAGGTTGCCTCAACATTATCCCATTCAAACTGGCTATTTAAGGTAATACGTAGGCCCTTTTTATCTGACTTGATCAATGATTGTCCACCAGTATAACCTTCATCTAAATTAGCTAAAGACGGTGAAAAGAAGAAGATGTTTTCTACTTCTTGTGCATACGCATCAACCACTAATTGAGTATTTTCAAATAATGCCTCATCGGTATATTTGAGCATCATATTATGGTTATTTGGTCCCTGTGGCTCACCAAATGCCGAAGTGCCGTCAGGTGCTGGTATTGCGTAAGTTTTAACGCCCGTATTAACACTACCCACCACATCAATTAGATCACTGTCTTGCTTCGATTCATAGTAGTTGTAAACAAACTGTAAGGAAATATCGTCATTAAATTGGTAGCCTAACTTAGTGAAATAATTTTGCATGGTCGCTTCTGACAAACCATATTTCAGGCCAATAATGTCGCCCTCGGCATCTCTTTGCACACCGTTATCTTCATAACTGGCACTGGCTACATAACTAAAGTTATCTATTTTACCGTTGATCATGCCTTCAACACGTTGACCCGCACTATCTTCTAACTTTACCGCACTAAACCGGCTTGATAAGCTCACTTGCCCACTTAACTTACTGTCACTATCGGCTTTTTTAGTGATGTAGTTAATGATGCCGCCTGCTGCGCCATTACCATAAATAGACGTAGCCCCTTTGATAACTTCAATGCGTTCTATCGAGTTTGCATCTATCGTTCTAATGCCTAAAGCGCCATTACGCAAAGGCGTAGACTGTGGCACGCCATCAATCATCACTAAAGGAGATCTGCCGCGTAATGTTTGGCTTGAGTTACTTGATGTGCCTGTGCTTGGCGCTAAACCTGGCACTAAGGTGGCCAATAATGTTTGTAATTCCGAGGAAACTTTCAGTTGTGCTTCAATTTGTTGGCGACTGATAATGGTAATAGAAGCGGGAACTTCATCAATACTCTCAACAATTCGGCTGCCCGTAACAACAATACGTTCAACATCGTTGTTATTAGCTGAAATTTTATTAATTGTATCAGTTTGTGTAAGTGCTTGTGCATTAACACTTTGTGCTATAAGTACCGCCAATAGACTTAATTTAGTTTTATGCTTTTTCATTCCATATTGTCCCACTAAGTAAAATTGCGCGAATCTTAATGTAAACAATTATTATTTGCAATAGGCATTTAATGAAACTCATAAAGATGAGGGACATAATGAATATTTCCTAAAGAATACTATTGATGGTTTCTCATGCGCTGATATTGTGGGATGTTGTTATGGGATATTGTTATGAGATGTTGTTTAAGATATTAAAGTGACTAAATAATGGTATTGATGATTTCTCATGCGCTGATATTGTGGGATGTTGTTATGAGATATTATTATGAGATGTTGTTTAAGATATTAAAGTGACTAAATAATGGTATTGATGATTTCTCATGCGCTGATATTGTGGGATGTTGTTATGAGATGTTGTTTAAGATATTAAAGTGACTAAATAATGATTATGGTTGGCTGTTGCTCAATCATATTACCGGAGTAGTTTATGGAAATTGGCAGTAAATTAGAGTTATGTTACCAAGTGCAAGCAAGCGATCTGGCGAAAGAGTTGTCTTTTGATCCACAAGATGATTTTCCAGAAGTTTACGCCACCTCAAGAATGATAGCATTAATGGAGCTTGCCGCCGCGCGCCTAATGAAGCCGTTATTATCTAAGGGTGAGTTATCTGTGGGGGTAAAGGTGGATGTCACTCATCTTGCTGCTACCCCAAACAATGTCGAGGTTAAGGCCGTTGCTACCTATAAAGGCATTAAAGAAAAGCTACATGCCTTTGACGTTGAATTACATGACCAAGGCGGCCTAGCCGGCAGCGGTACTCACACTCGCGCTATAGTAAAAACTGAACGCTTAATGCAAGGTGCAGTTAGTCGAGTTAACGCATAAACAGAATTTCAACAAGGTTATAACATGTCTATTAGTCAAATCACGGAAAATTCGTGGCAGGGTATTCTGCAAGTACAAGAAGAGGCTTATACCGAGCTTCCGCCTGAAGACGTCAATGTGCTTAAGAGTAAGTGGCTTTCATCACCTAACACTTGTGCGGTATATGTAAATCATGAAAATGTGGTAATAGCCTACTTATTAGCACATCCGTGGGCGAGTGAAATACCACCAAAATTACATGAAAAGTCAGCTATAACGGCGAGTTTAAACCTATATCTACATGATTTAGCTTTAGCGCACGAGGCCAGAGGTAAAGGGATAGCGAAGCAATTAGTCGCCAACCTAATCACCAATGCCAAAGCTCAGGGCTTCGCTAAAATACTATTAGTCGCGGTGCAAAATTCAAGCGAGTTTTGGGCTAAGTTTGGCTTTTTAGCGATACCCAATGCGGAAATTTGTCCTAGTTATGGTGATAATGCAACGCTCATGACGCTAGAGCTAAAAGCCTAACAAGCACCATGAAATTAATAGGAGAAGGAGCCTATTAAGCTCCTTCTCTATAGCATTATGTGTAATACCAATGGCAATGACTTAACGTTTTATTAATGCCAGTTGCGTATCTTGATTGAGTACAGTCCACCAGCGATTGCCAAAGTCAGTATCTAACCCCACTAAAGGTTGGCCGGCACAGCTATCTGGACGAGCAGGAACATTGTCGAACATAGTGTCAGACCACGGTAAATTAATGATACATTCCACAGTAGTGATTGCTTGCCAGTTGCCGTCTATTTTATGCGCTAAATTGACGGTATTTTCATCAAGGCTGTCCGCACCAGTAAATTGCGCGGTGTAGGTGTCTGATAGAGCCGCACTGATATCCCATGATTTATTCGCCGCTACTGGTAAAGTTACCGCGGCCTTAGCCGAACCATCAGTTTGTGAAAACGCCAAGCCCGAGTCAACTGTAATATCTTTTTCACCACCATAAGCATTTTGATACATACCCGTTTGGTTTTGCGTACCGCTGATGATTAAAATATCAGATTCAGTGTCGTTGGCTGCTAACCAACTCAAGGTAACATGCTCTTTTAAATCTATCGTTGTTTCGGGAATAATCAGCTCATTGGCATCGGCATCAGGAACAGCGCGATAAGGACTATTAAGATTGGGTGTCCAGTTTTGATGAAAGACAAATAACCATTGGTACGCCAAACGAGTAAGATCCGTTAGAGTTTCTGCGCGGGTAAAGCCTGGAATAAAGCTAAAGTCTCTAGTTCTAGTATCTGTACGATTAAAGGTATCATTACTACCGCCAACTAGCCTCGCGAATGAACCGTCATCCGCATAACAATCGTTAGTTAAATATTGTGTTTGAAAGACCAACACAGGTCGAGTACCTGCTGCAATTGAGTTAGGGTAAACCATGGTTTCACAGCGATTTGTGGTTCGTGAGAATTTATCCATCAATGCCCAGTCAGCCGTAAAGTCTTCACTGGCATCATTACTTTTAGCTTGGTGCTCGGCGTAATAAGCCTGGTAATCAATTTGCTCCCCTTCAAAAGATAATATAGCCGAATTCACATCATAATGATCTGAGCCATTTTCTTCACTGTAGGTGGCATTTTTTTGTGACACCACCATTTGCACCAGTTCACGCTCGCCATAACGATATTCATAACCTTTATATGAAGCATTGCCCGACATAATTTGTGTATAAGCACCCATACGGTAGTTGCCACCGGTTGGTGTCGAGCTAGAAGGGAGTGTTTCTAGTGTTGGTTTCGCCGTTATGAGTGAACGTTGATACTGATGTTCGTGCCCTTGCACATAGATAACATCGTTATCAGAGAAAAACTGACGAATTTCTGGTTGTACGTCGTAAAGCCAATCATCGTCTTTGGTGCCATCAACAATCTGCTCTCGGGTTAAACCGTACTTGGCACCAATCAAACCATCATGGCTGGCAACAATAATATGCTGAATATTGTCTTCTTTGGCTAACACTGTGTCTTTTATCCATTGAAAAGCCACCGGTAAGTTGTAATAAGCTAAACCAAAAATCAGCACATGCTCACGCACGACATAATAGTTTATCCATTCATATCCAGGCATGTGTACCGCATCTTCAGGGATATAATTTTTCATATTATCTATCCATTCCACGGTATAGGCGTGACTAGTTTCGTGATTACCCATTACCGGTAAAAACTCAATGCCTTTTGCTTGGTATTGCTTGGCAACAGAGGTCCATTCTGCAAATTCTTCTGCACTACCACCGTCGGTTAAATCACCGAGAGCTAGCACCATATTTACCCCTGCCGCTGCTTGGTGAGCCAGTACATTTTTCATCGGATGCAAGGCAACATGCGTTTGACCTGTTGAATCACTTCCGCCTTGTGTATCGGGTAATAAGCCAATCTTGAATTTAGCTATCGGTGCGGGCTCGACCTCTTTGGGTTGTGGTTGAGACTCACTAACCGCGGTATCGCCATAATCTGAGCCACAAGCAAAAAGTGTTAATGCCATGACTATTGAAGTTGATATTGGCAAGAGTGCCGTTGTTTTTATTTTGGTTTTCATGGTGTTCTCTATTAAAGTTAAGAAAGAACAAAATTTAAACAACAATTTATTAACGGTATGCTTTTTTTTCATTAACGTTTTATTAATTTAACCGCCAGCGGCTTTAGTGAATATTACGTTCAAATTTTTATACTGTGCGATTCATTTTAAGCCTTAATATCTTTTAAATAATTGTTATGATGCAAACAGTTATATTAATACAAAAACTTAAGAGTAATCCGTATGTCAGAGTTAATTGCAAACGAAGCAAGTTGCCTATGTGGCAGTGTTAAAATAAACGCGCCCCATGTAAATCCTAAATTCACTGTCTGTCATTGTGATACCTGCAAAAGCTGGGGCGGTGGCCCTTTTTTTGCTGTGCAGTGCGGAACAGAAGTAGAAATAAAAGGCGTTGAAAATATCAAAGAATATAATTCATCACCTTGGGCATCTAGAGGTTTTTGTGCGACTTGTGGCACACATTTATTCTACAAGTTAAATAAAAATGCTAGTTATAATATGCCCGTTGGTCTATTTTCAAACGTTGATGATTTGGTCATGGATATGCAGTATTTTAGTGATCAACGTCCTGACTATTATTGTTTTTCCAATCAAACTAAGGAAATGACCGCAGCTGAAATTCAAGCTTATTTTTCAACTTCACCCTAGCACATAGATGCAAGTGAAGAGTCCATATCATTTATTAAGCAATTATTTAAACGAGAGTAATAATGAAAAACCCAAGCATTCCTTTTCAAACCATAGACTGGAAAAATGTGCCGCGCACTGAACATAAGGGAGAAACAGGTACTGCCTATTGGCAAACCATGCAATTTGCAGGTTTACGAGTTAGATACGTAGAGTATTCAAAAAATTATAAAGCCGATCACTGGTGTGAAAAAGGACACATAGTGTATTGCCTACAAGGTGAAGTGATTAACGAACTTAAAGATGGCACAACATCAACGTTAAATCCGGGTATGTCGTATATTGTTTCTGACGATTTAAGCTCTCATCGCTCAATTACTGAACATGGTGTGCACTTGTTGATCATTGATGGCGACTTTTTAAAGTTGAATGCCTAACAAATATAAGCGGGTTGGATTGAAGTAAAATGAAATTGAAGTAAAGTGAAATACTACCCATAAAAAAACCGATGATATTTCTAATAAGAAAAGTCATCGGCATATTAGCTATGGGGAAAGCTAGAATAAAAATTATTACAATAAGCGTTCGTTAGGAACAAAGTAATTATAGAGTAAGCACTCTATAAAAGTAAAGGGAAATAGTATAAAAACTCTATTTTTTTGATCTAGATCAATTTTCACCCATTTTGACTTATGTGGCTCGTCACAAATAATGAGAAATGCGTCACACGATGAGAAAATTTAACATTTAAGTTACACCTGAGAAAATTTTTGTAACTCGTCAACGATCCAATAAGGTCAGCAAAGAGACGAAAGAAGACCTTAGCCTTGGCTTATCTAGCGACATTTGAACCGATGAAAATCAGCCCTGCGTTAGATAATAGAATTGTTCTAAATTTCATCAGGAATCTATAAAGTCAAAAATTCTAATTTGATTAGAAAATACCAAAGCGGATATTAGATTAATATGATTTTAGGTATTAAATCTATGGCGGTAAGGGGCACTTAGTGCCTTATAACAATGCAGAATATTCACATTCAAAACATAGGAAAAAATTGTAACTATACAATTATTAAAATAAAAATCACTTAATACTTAATTCAATTTATCAAACAAGCTATGAGGATGGTTAAATGAAATTAGTACACAAGAAAGGACACAAATTATGTGTGTTGTGTACTCGTCATTTCAATCTATTGATTTACTTAACCTCTTCACCAGCTGCTTGTTTATCGGCATGGTATGATGAACGAACCAACGGCCCACAGGCTGCATGCTCAAAGCCCATTTTTACTGCCTCTTCTTGAAACATATCAAAATCATCAGGGTGAACATAACGTTCTACGGGTAGATGGTCTTTACTTGGCTGTAAGTATTGTCCAATAGTAAGCATTGTTACACCATGACTACGCAAATCACGCATTACTTGCAATATTTCGTCGTTGGTTTCACCTAAGCCAACCATGATGCCTGACTTAGTGGTAACTGTTGGATTTGCCTCACCGAATTTTTTTAATAAATCTAAAGACCATTGATAGTTAGCGCCAGGACGTGCCTTGGTGTATAAACGCGGCGCAGTTTCTAAGTTATGGTTAAATACATGCGGAGGATGCTGATTTAATATTTCTAGCGCTCTGTCCATGCGACCGCGAAAATCGGGTACTAAAATTTCTACTTTAGTGTTGGGTGCTTGCTCACTAATTTCTCTAACACAATCAGCAAATTGTTGTGCACCACCATCACGTAAATCATCACGGTCAACTGAGGTGATGACTACATAGCTTAATGGCATACCTTTTAAACTTAATGCAAGTTTTCTTGGTTCATCTTTGTCTACAGCTAATGGACGGCCATGACCAACGTCACAAAATGGACAACGGCGAGTACAAATGTCACCTAAAATCATAAAGGTAGCTGTGCCATGATTAAAACATTCAGATAAATTAGGGCAAGAGGCTTCTTCACAAACAGAATGTAAATTATGCTTACGTAAGTTAGCTTTGATTTTATCAATTCGTTCACTACTACGAGGTAATTTTATTCGTAACCAACTAGGCTTACGCAACATGCTCTCACGAGTTGAAGTCACTACTTTAATTGGAATGTGTGCCATTTTATCGGCGTCACGTAATTTGGTGCCAGGGGCAACTTTAGTTGACCTTTTTGTGGTATTAGCCGCAGTATTAGTTGCGGCATTTTTAATGGTAACGTCATTATTTGGCATTATCTTGCCCTTGCTTAAGTGCTGTTATATCGCGTTGAGGTAATCCTGTTTGATATTCAACGTTTGTGGAATCAAACAAGTCAATTAAATGTTTTACTAAGGCATTGCCTGCGCTTTCAATATCCTGAGGTCCTTGCAAATCGCACGTTTGTACCATCTCAAGGCCTGAATAACCACATGGGTTAATCCGTAGAAAAGGCGATAAGTCCATATTGACATTAAGGGCTAAACCATGAAAGGAGCAGCCTTTTCTCACTCTTAAACCCAGTGACGCTACTTTTTTGTCATCAACATAAACACCCGGAGCATCGGGTTTTGGGTACGTGTTAATAAGATAGTCCTTGAGTGCGGTCACAATTTCTCATAGCGTGCAGTAAAAAATGTATTGGTGATATTCTGTGTTTTAAACATATTGTTTACCTTTCATAACATTAATATAACTTTGGTTAATCTCTAAAGCTTGATTTCACTAATTTGAATTTGTGGCTGAGTATTTGTGTAATTAGGAATATCTGCCATTATTTTTTCTGCATGAGCACCAAAGGCATCCTGAAAACTATTCACTGAATCGAATATCAAATGCCCCATTGCTATAAAAGATGCCATTTCGTCAGGAGTTCCTCCAGCTAAACCAATATCAACATTACTGCCTTTAACCGCGCCACAAAGAAGTTCCGCAACCATTGGCATATGAATATTGCAATAATATTCAATATCAAAACTTGCATCTGACGAGTTTGGGTACATTACACTTACTTTAATCATTGTTTTTACCTTTAAGTTGAAATTATATAAATATATTTTAAGCTTTAAAACCAATTCTAAAACTACCCCAATGTTTACCTAGAATAAAAATTGGTGCTGAAATATCGTGCATTATTTCGCCGGTATCACGTTTGTAGGTTTGTAATAAAAACTTGTTTGTATGCTGGGCACAACGAATACCAGTGGTATCATTAAACATGCGTTTAGTACGGTTATTCACTACATCCAAGGTAGGATTACCCGTTAGAGGTTTAGAATAACACTTATTATGCGTGGGGAAATACCCATTAATATCAACAGCACCAGCATAGATCATTTGGTTGAATTCTTGTAATAAGGGCTCTTGAATTTTTGGTAAACATCTATCAGTAAAAGAGTCAAAACTAGTTGAAAATTTTGCTGGTACTGTATTACCTATTGGTTGATAATTAAAGTCAAATAGCTGCTGCATTGTGATGGTTTTATCAGTAATACTTTGTTCAAATAATTTACCTACTTTATCAGCGGCAAGTTGTGCTTGGTTACACATTGATGCTATTAAGGTTTTACTGTCAAACACGGATAGTTGTAAAAATATTGATTCGGTACTGCTTGATAAATTTGAAGCTTGAATTGATACTTGCTGTGTTTCTTTGCTTTTGTCTATCAAAAAGTCATGCAAGTTGACTACCGAAATTGATATTTCAGCAGCGGCTAGATCTTGCTCCTGCAACGCATGACTTATTTGATCGCTGGCGCCTGATGAGTCTGACATCAGTTGGTCTATTTGTTCAAATGACTGTGACAAGTCTGTCATTGAGGTGACAACACTGCTCGTTTGCTTGACAATTTCTGACATAACAGCTGTGGTTTCACTGGTTTCATCGCCAATTTGTTTTAACATGTCGCCAATTTGACTGGTAGCATTTGCCGTTTTTGCTGCTAATGTTCTTACTTCATCAGCAACAACAGCAAATCCTCGTCCTTGCTCTCCAGCACGGGCAGCTTCAATGGCAGCATTGAGTGCCAGCAAATTTGTTTGTGAAGAAATAGCATCAATAACATCAGTAATACTCTGAATTTTTAGTGCTTTTTGTTCAAGAGATTGAATTTTATCTGAGGCATTATTTACTGCAAGATTTAGTTGATTAACTATTTCAATATTAGTCGTTAATTGCTTAGAGCTTGATGAACTGGCAAGCATCGCTTGGCTTGATTGCTCAGAAGCGATAGCTGCATTGTCATTAATTTGTTTGCTATTGACAGACATTTGCTCTGCAGACGTAGCAAGTCGATCGACATCTTGGCTGGATTTTTCAATAGCGCTGCTGAGTTGCTCTAAAAAATAGCTAACTTCAGCGGAGTTAATAGCAAGTTCACTGACTTTGCTGCTTATTCTCTCACCAATATTTGCAACGTTGCAATGTTTTTCGTAGGTATCTTTATGGTAGAGGTTAAGTAAAGTTGTTGAAGTGACCAGTTTATTAGTAATAAAAGCCACACTTATAAAAACACCGGCACCAGAGGCGGCAGTGGCAATTATCATAGAATTGAATATTTGGAAGCTAATAAAGCTTATTAGTGAAATTATACTGACTATAATTGAGGCAATCGAGATACATTTTATTAATTTGTTATTCATTTTTTATTTCCTAGGATTGTCCATCATCACTTTCTTTATAATAAATTGAGGAAATAAAAACTCCAACCTCAAACAACAAGAACATAGGTATCGCTAACAAGGTTTGAGAAATGATATCGGGTGGTGTTAATAACATTCCAATAACAAAGGAGCCAACAACAACATAAGGTCTTTTTTCTCGTAAGCTATTCGGAGTCGTAAAACCTGTCCAACACAATAAGATAATCACAATCGGGATTTCAAACACGATGCCAAAGGCAAAAAATAGTTTTAAAACAAAATCAAGGTAACTACTAATATCAGTAGCAATATTTACCCCTTTAGGTGCAGCAGAAGTAAAAAATGCAAAAATAATCGGAAAGACCACATAATACGCAAAAGAAATACCACCATAAAAAAGAATACTACTCCCAAGCATTATGGGTCTCATTAATCTTTTTTCACTGCGATATAAGCCTGGAGCGATAAACGACCATATTTGAAATAAGATGTACGGCATACTGATGAATATAGCTAATACTATCGTCAATTTAAAAGGAGTGAAAAATGATGAAGCTACGTCTGTTGCTATCATTTGTCCGCCCTCAGGCATAGTGGCCAATAAAGGCTGAGAAACATACTCATATATGTCATTAGTAAAATAGAACATCGAACAAAAAACCACTAAAACAGATACCACAGCTTTCAATAATCGATATCTGAGTTCTAATAAATGGTCGAACAATGTGTATTGTTTAGTTGATGAACTCATTAACTATCAGCTTCTTTATTACTAGGACGATAAGCCGATTCAGCCGCATCTCGCAAGCTTTGAATCGAATCAGTAATTTCAGGAGAAAAATTTTGTAAGTTCAATTTTTCAGATGTTTTTAAATCAGCCCCAAGCTCTTGAATATTTAATTCCTCAGTTAATTCTGTTTTGATGCTATTACTAAAGCGCTTAATTCCGCTAAGCCAATCGCTAATAGTACGTATTGCCACGGGTAGGCGATCAGGTCCTAACACAACCAAACCAATGATTGAAATTAACAACAGCTCAAAAAAGCCTATATCAAACATCAGTTATACGTTAACTTTTTCTTTTACATCAACTTCAACACTTGCTTCAATGTTTGGCTTATCTGCTAACATCTCACTTTTTGATTCGGTTCTATCTTCGTTATCAACATCGGTTATTGCTTTTTTAAAGCCTTTAATCGATGAACCTAAGTCAGAACCTAAATTCCGTAATTTTTTTGTGCCAAATAATAAAACTACAATCACCGCTATTATCACTAATTGCCAAATACTTATACCACCCATAAAAAATCCTCTAATCCAAATGAATCCACCCTATGATTAAAGCAAGAAATGAACCATTTACTTAAAATCCATCTCAAAAAAAACATCCTTAAATAAATGTACTTTAAAATCAACTGGTTATTTTAGTTACCGTTCTTAATTCTAACTATATTAATGACGTTTATGTTCAATCTAACTCGCTCCAGATAAATAAACAGCGTTCAAAAATTGAAAATAACTCATTAAGCTTCTTTGACTAGTTTCTATGTAGAGGAATATACATTAATAAATACAACAGCTTAATGGTTTTTTACTCGCGATTTAGTACATTTATTGTTATAGGGGTATACGATAAACGTTCAAAGAATTTATCTATTAGAGTAGTACGTTGAGACATGTGTATCAGTATCATTAAGGTCTGCACGTAGTTGAAGTATTTGCGGTATTTAATACGATATTAATTCTTGTGCAATATCTAGGAGTGTTTCTGCCTAATGGTATGGTTAATTGTTTTTTATTAGAAAGAGGGATATCACATTATTCTCTTATTCTTTAGCTAAGCAGTTCAGTACCGAAAATAGAGCATATCGTTGATTACGGCAGGTTGAGGTCTTGGTCAGAAGAATATTGGCTGGCAATAACTTGAATGCTTGATAGCTATAAATAATTAAAGTAAGCCTGATATAAAAGTTCAAACTTTAGCCCTCTAAATACATCACATTGATAAAATTACACAATCATATATCAACTACTGGTTTTCACTTGGATCCAGGTGTATCACTCTTTTGTGATTAATGCTTAGTTAAAACATAAACCCATTAAAAATAGAGGCTTTATTTATTTTTATTTTGACAAATGAACGCAATGTGACAGATGTAACAACTTGAAATATATATAAATTATATTTTTTTTTGTTATTTCTTTATTTTTGGTTTTATTTGAATTGGCACGAAATACGCTATACCCCAGATGACGCAATAAAAAATATAATGCGTTTATAACAATTAACTAACTAGGGGTCTCTATGAATAATAAATTACTCAACGTCACAAAATACTCTGCTTTGACTATAGCTATGTTATCAAGTACTACACAAGCGATTAGCTTTAGCGAAGGTGGTTGGACTATGGATATCAATGGCATCGTCGGAGGGTTTTACACACAAACTGATTGTACAGTTGGAGACAATGCAGCCCAATGGAGCTCATTTTCGGCATGTGAATATGCAGTAGACAATCAAGACACCGCATCGGTACAAAATGGTTATTTACCCGGTTGGATTAACTTCATTGGAACACACACCACAGAAACGGGGCTCGATCTTAAGACGCATTTTGGAATAGCACCAGGGACATCTAATCCTTCTGAATTCGGAGGACGTATTGCTGGTGCAACAAGTGTTGGTGATGTGCGAAATCTTTATTTGAGCATAACAGGAACAATGGGTACATTATTGGTAGGGCGTAATGACGCATTATTTCAATTAGATGCCACCTATTCAGATATAACTGTTCCAGGTGTTGGCACTCATGCAGATGCCGCAGGCTTGCTAAATACGACATTTGGCGCTGTAGCTACAGGTTACACTTTTATGGCTTATCAACCTCAAATTACTTATTCAACCCCTGTTGTCCAAGGGTTTCAAGTGAATGTAGGGCTATTTCAACCTGTTGATATACAGCCAGATCCTATTTCAATTGGTGGTCCAATCTATAACGTACATGACACTCCCATGATACAAGGCTCAGTAACTTACGATATAGAAGGTGGTAGTAAGCTTTGGGCTTCATTTGTAACCCAAAAAGCAGAATTGTCGGGTGGCAGTGGACAAGAGCTGACGGCAAAAGGCTATGAGTTAGGCGGAAGGTTAGTTTTAGGAGGTTTTACAGCAAACTTGTCAGGATTTAAAGGCGATGCGCTAGGAGATGGAGTTCTGTTTCTTGGGGCAACAGATGCTCAAGGTAATGCTGTTGAAACTGAGGGGTATTTAGCAAATATCGGATACAAATTTGGTGTAAATAAATTGTCTGCACAATATGGCATAACTAGAAATAAAGATATTGATGGAGCAGAGAATGAGTCCTACTCGGTAGTTTACGTTCGTGATATATCAAAAGGTTTGAGTTTCACATTGGAATACACCGCTCATACTACATCTCAAACTGGTTACACTGATTCAGAGGCTAATACTGTTAGTTCAGGTGTGATTTTATTCTTTTAATAGACTCGTTAATCTGAGTTCCAGTTACAAAATAATTAGTAATAATTTTGGGGTCATGTTTCTTGATCGTATCGACAGATTCACATGAAGTTGACACGATCGTAACTAAAAAGCAAAACAACATGTAATAAACTAATACTACTTGATTAATTAAGTGTTCTAAATTTGATGAGAATATATTTTTAAGTTGAAGGCGCGTTAGAGACTAATACCTAGTTATTAGAATTGAACATAACGCATCAATTAAAGGTTTAAATCATTTGAAAAAAGAAGCACCTACTTAGATCATTGGTATTATGAAAAATCAATTTAGGAGAATATAAATGAATAATTATAATGATGAACAAAAAGCACTAATTGAAGCAGATAAAAAGTGGTTTTCAATGTCAAAAAGTGCCGAAGATTTTTTGGCTTACACTGATCCAGAGTTTAAGTTTTTCCCGCCTAATGCACCGTTTATGGCGAAAAAAGAAACCGCTCAAGAATTTTGGAGAAGCATTGTAGAGACCCCAGGTCTAACATTGACCTGGTCGCCTGAAGGAGCTGAAGCTTCCTCTACAGGTGACCTTGGTTTTACTTACGGATTCTATTTGTTAAAGGCTTTAGATGACGCCGGTAATGAGACTATAGATAAAGGAAAATATGTCACAGTTATGCGTAAACAAAAGTGTGGGGAGTGGAGGCCTCTTAACGATATCTTTAACAGTGACGGGGAATAGAGCCTGTAACAGCCTAATTTAAATAAAGTCTTTTATACGGCCTTAGAATTCAATCATTAATTGATTCAAGGCCGTTTTCCAATTTCTATTGGCATAGTCCATTTTTTGGATGCTGCTGCCATCTCATCAGTTGTATGTAATCGCATCGGTTGTAAGTACTAAAACAAGTTCAACTTGAGGGGTTACGGTATGAATGGGTTAAGGTGTAGTCGTTTTGACTATTGTTAGTGTTGTATTCCTCATGAAGTACTGCACCAAGCTTCAGACTAATTAGTTTGCGCTAGTTAGGAAAAGCGGTAAAGCGCTGTTAAAAAGTAATGTGCTCTAGACTGCAGTATCTGAACTACCGATATCTAAATTATTGGGAGAAACAATTCTGTACTTTTTCATTTTTCGATAAAGTGTTGCTCTACCAATCTCTAGCTGTTTCGCCGTTTCAGTTGCATTCCAATTATTATGTCTAAGGGTGTCTAATATCTTTTGCCCTTGCTCAGGTAAAATTTCGGCATGTTGTATGTGAGTGCCCTCGTTTTCGTTGAAAATAAATGGGGGGCAGTCAAATACATATTCAGGTAAATGTTCAGGTGTGATGGTATTATCATCGCACAGAGTACTGGCGTAACTGATGACATTTTTTAATTCACGGATATTACCTGGCCAAGAATATTCAGCGAGTATTTGCATTGCCTCTTTCGATAAACCAATTTTCGACTCATTACCAACAAGAGATGATACTAAATAGTGCAGATCTTGACGATCTCGTAATGCTGGTAAATTAATTGTAGCACCATTTAGACGATGATATAAATCGGCTCTGAAGATAGACTGTTCCGAACCAATTTGTGGTGATATATCTTGATGAGTAGCGCTAATAAGACGAAAGTCTACTACAATTGCCTGATCAGAACCTACGGGAGTCACTACTTTTTCTGCCAATACTCTTAATAACCGAGTTTGCAGGGTAGCGGGCATATCTCCGATTTCGTCTAAGAATAACGTTCCTTTATCTGCGGCGAGGATTAGTCCCGTTTTACCTTTACTGCTAGCGCCAGTAAAACTTCCCGCTTTATAACCAAACAACTCACTTTCGATCAAAGAATCAGGCAGAGCCGCACAATTAACGGCTATAAACGGTCCTTTACGACGATTGCTACATAGGTGAATAGCATTGGCCAAGACTTCTTTGCCAGTCCCAGTTTCACCTTGGATCAATATATTGATATCAGTTGGAGAGAATTTATTTAGCAGTAGCTTTACTTTATGCATCATTGGGTCGGATCCCGCAATTTTGTCAATTTCTGCGGCAATCGGCTTAGTGATGTCTTGCTTAGTTGAGCTAGGTTGGTTTAACACCGTATTTCTGATTTTAGTGCGTGGTGGTTGGAAATAACAAAAAAATGAAATACCCGTGTTTTTAGATTTGATAATAAACTGTGCAGAAGAGTTATTAAGACCTGCTCCTAATTGAAATAACGAGGTGATATCAAATCCAGTGAGTAACTGTGATCTGATGTCATTAATTCCAAGTTCTCTAGCAATAATTTTTCGAGCATTTTGATTTGCCCCAATCACAACATTGTTACTATCCAATGCAATTAAATTTGGACAATAAGTATTCAGTGAACTAATGTTTATATCGAATTTTAAAATTGTTGAATTGTTATAATAATTTAAAAAATTAGCGGCTTCAATAAGCCCAGCATGCATCTGTACCAATTTAAGCAACAAGTGTTGACTAGCTTTTTCTTTTGGTGAACACAGCGCTGAGACATCAAGTACAGCCAATAGCTGACCATTATGATCTAAAATAGGCGACGCAGAGCAAGTTAACGTTGTATTTACTATGTCAAAATGATCTTGTTGGTGAATTGTTAGAGGAACAAGTTCGTTGATAATTGTACCGACTGCGCAGGTTCCTGCATGGCGTTCATTCCAGTCAGCACCCAAATATAACCCTGCGTTTCTTAATTCTTTGGTTAAACGATTATTGCCAATAAAATCAACCGTAACCGCATTTTTATCACAAAGTAAAACAACATAGTCTAACGCTTCTACTTGTGAGTATAAATTTTCCATCCCTTCTCTTGCCGTAATGATAAATTCTTCCATAGGGGAGGTGTGATTTTGTAATTCAGATTGGGTAAGAACGCGAGAACCATATCGCCCCAAAGGGTCAAGCTTAAAGGTTTGAATACAGCGTTTCCATGAACTAGTTACCAAGTTTTTTTCTGAATCTAGCTCATTACTCTCAATTGATCTATAAACATTAGATAAATGCTCATCGACGATGGAAGTTCTCATTATTTTTTCCTTAACTTAATATATAAAGCATCCTTGTCTTTTTACTTAACATATCCTTACTATATACTTTTTTAACCTTATTGGCTCATTTTACAGCCAAGTGTTTATCAATTACAGATTGTGCAGACTGATAAAGGTCGTTAGCCAGTTTATTATGATTTACGTTAATGTCACTGTCGTACTCTGTTAGTGATGTCATTGCATCTAGACTAAAAACCTCAGAATGGCCAGATTGCAGGTAACATTGATTTACTGCATCGACTAAGTTGGTAAGGTTGGGGTTGATTAGAATAAATGCATGGGCTAAGACAGCAACTTTTCTATTGCTGCCAACAACACTCGTTTGGCAAATTCTCTGCGCCGTACCAATAAATTTTTTATTATTTATAGATAAATTATAAGCACCATTGCAATAAGCACCTTTGACCTCTCCTATTTCTGCACTGACTCCATAATTTGATAACCACAGTTTCAAAATAGCTATCAATAATTGATAGCTTTTCGAGGTTGAAAGTTCTAATGCACTAGGCCATGGATAGACCATGCTCAGATTAAGTACACCTGGCGCTTGAGGTACTGGAGAACCACCTGTTTTTCGTTGTTCTATTTGCCAACCAAATTCTGCCATATGATTAGTTAAGTCCGACGTAGCTTTCCACTTACTAGAGGCTGGGAGTACCACTACGTTTTCTAATGGCTCCCAAATGAGAAAACGAGGCGTTTGATCGATAAGCACTTCACGTAAAGCCTGTTTTTCCCACTCTAACGCTTGAGTTGCAGACATCGACATTAACGCCAGCGAATTAGTCAAGGATAATCTCCTCTATATGGGTACATATATCTGATAAAAAATTAGCTGCCGGAGAGCCATCTATTGCACGATGATCTATAGTTAAAGACAGCCCCATCATTTTAACTGCTTCAAATTCACCTTTCGCGTTAGGTTTAACACATTCACTCGTCGCACCTAATCCTAAAATAGCGATTTGAGGGGCGTTTAAAATGGGCGTAAAATGTTTAACTCTGGTTAATCCTAAATTCGTGAGAGTAATCGTTCCCCCCATATAATCATTAGGTTTAAGTTCATTGTTTTTGGCTTTTTTAGTGGCAGTTTGTCGAGCTTGTTGTAATTCATTCGCGGTTAAATTTTGGGCTGAAAAAATAGTTGGCGTCACCAATATGTTATCATCCAAACTTACCGCAAAAGACAAATTTATATCTCGATAATAGACGATATTTTTATCTTCAACTTTAGCGTTCAGATCCATATGTTTTTTAAGTGTAGTAATCACGACATAATGCAACAAATCTTGTATTGATACATTATTTCCCTGTTCCGTTAATTGTCGTTTTAAATGGAGCAAAGGCGAAATATTAGCTTCTGCATGCAAAGTAAGCTGTGCGCTCGTCTGCAAGCTTTCCTGCATTTTTTTTGCTATTGCTCCCCGAACACCGCGCAATGGCACAGTGTAGGTTGGGTCGTTGATAGATTGTTCCATTTAAGATACCTCTGCAATTACGCTTCCTTTATTTACGACATCATCTTCTTCACTGATAAGGGTTATTGTACCGTCACAACTTGAATTGATTTCGTACGAAATTTTTTCAACCATCACTTCAGCCACTAGTTGACCTATTGACACTTTACTGTCGTTATCTACGAGCCAAGAAGTAAGCACTGCTTCTTCATCTTCTTCCCATAAATCCATAGGTACTATTATCGATTTAGTCATTTATTTATTCTCCATCATGGTTACACATACATTAATTATTTTTTCGGTGGACGGTAGAGCCCATTGTTCCATTGGTCTAGTAAACGGGATCGGAATGTCTGGGAAAGTGATCCGACATGGTGGTGTTTTAAGAATCTTATGGTCATGTTCGGTCACTGATGCAATAATTTCTCCACTAACACCAAAACTATGATAATCCTCATCAACGACCAAGAGTCGTCCAGTTTTTTTAACTGAAGCGATAATGTGTTCACGGTCTAGCGGAACCAATGAACGGAGATCGATAACTTCAACACTGATGTTTTTTTTCTCTAGTTCTAGTGCTGCTTTTAACGCATGGTGAACACCGATGCCAATACTAATAATACTGATATCTGCACCTTCAACTGCCGTTTTTGCTTTACCAATTTCTAGAACATAATTCTCTTCAGGAACCTGATTAATAGCAGCTGGTTCGTTTCCAAGCCAACCCATGCCTTGTAATCCTTTGTGAAACAAATAGATCACTGGACTATTATCACGAATAGCAGCAGTCATTAAGCCTTTTGCATCATATGCATTACTTGGTGCAACAACCTTCATACCAGGTAAATGAGCAAAAGTACCATAAAGACACTGAGAGTGTTGCCCACCATCACTATATCCAGCACCAGTTGAAGCCATTATCACCATTGGGACGTGTGAATTCCCGCCTGAGAAGTAGATGTTCTTTGCCATCATGTTGTATATGGCATCAAAGCAAACACCAAAAAAATCTACGAACATTAATTCAACTACTGGGCGCATGCCGTCCATTGCAGCTCCTACTCCAGCACCGATAAAAGCGGTTTCTGAAATCGGTGTATCACGAACTCTCTCCCCTCCAAATTCATCGAATAAACCGCGGGTATTTCCAAATACTCCACCAAGTTGCGCAATATCTTCGCCCATGACAAAGACCTTGGGATCTGCGCGCATTTCTTGAGCTAATGATTCAGCCATCGCACGCGCAATAGTTAGTTTTTTAGTTGCAGACATTATTATGTCTCCTGTAGGTAATTATTATTAAGCGAACACATGCAGCATGGCTTCTTCTGGTTTTGCATATTCACTTTCTCGGGCGAAAGTAATAGCTTGCTCGACCAATTTCTGAGTTTCTTCAACTAGTGCCGAGTCATTATCAATCGTGATAATGTTTGCATCGATTAATTTTTGACGATAAATAGGAAGAGGATCTTCTTTTATTAGCTGTTCTTTTTCGCCTTTAGGACGGTACCCTTCGGCATCTCCCATGAAGTGTCCAGCCAAACGGGAAGTTTTTATTTCAATCAAACTTGGTCCCCCACCATTTCGTGCGCGCTCAATCGCTTTTTTAGTTTCACTAAATATTACATCGGGACAATTATCTTCAATATGAATACCTGGCATATTATAAGATGCGGCACGAACGCTATTTTTAGCTACTGCCGTAGAAGCAGATTTAGAAACTGATATGCCCCAGTTATTGTCTTCAATAACAAAAATAACGGGTAAATTCCATACAGAAGCTAAATTTAGTGTTTCATGAAAAGCGCCTTGATTAGCCGCCCCTTCACCAATATAAGCGACTGCAACGCCTGATTTATTCTGCAATTTTCGAGATAAGGCTGCGCCAACTGCTGGCCCCATACCTTGAGCGATAATGCCTGAACAAGCGAAATTAACAGTGCTATCAAACAAATGCATATGACCGCCACGGCCACCACTTAGCCCTGTTTTTTTGCCAAATATCTCAGCCATCATTTTCTTAAGGTTAACGCCTTTGGCGACAGCAATATGGTGAGGACGATGTGTTGCGGTAACGATATCTTCAGCCTCTAAATGAGCGCATACGCCAACGGCACATGGTTCTTGACCATTAGAAAGATGCATCTCTCCTGGGATAGGACCATTAGCCATATTAAAAACAGGCTTTTTTCCTTCCATATAAATAGTTTCAATCCGCTCTTCCATATAACGGCTAATTAACATATTTCGATACATCCAAATACGCTGTGATTCAGTGGGTAACATATTTTTCTCCTAAAATAAAAATGTGGTGTTCTTGTCTTTTAAACCTAAATGTACGGGAACAATGAATTAAGTAAGACTCAAAAACACCACGAAACTTTTTTAACTACAGAACATTCGTTTTGACTAATTTTGCTATATGCTCAGCCTGTCTAATTGCCAATGCAACAATGGTAAGCGTAGGGTTAACCGCAGCACTAGTTACAAATTGGCTACCATCTGAAATAAATAAATTGGGTACATCATGTGACTGACCCCACTTATTTACTACGCCGTCACTAGCTTTTTCACTCATACGGTTTGTACCCATATTGTGACTGCTTGGATAAGCGGGCAGGTTATGTAATTTAGTTGCACCAACAGATTTATAAAGCTTAGCCATTTGGGCGTATGCGTGATTACGCATAATCAAATCATTGTTATGGTCAGTTTTTGTTACAACGGGTACAGGGAGTCCATGTTGATCTTTTTCAGTTGGGTGTAAAGTTATACGATTGGACTCTACAGGGAGATCTTCACCACAAATCCAAACACCTGCCATATTTTTGTAATTCTCTAAGGCTTCAGATATTTCTCTACCCCAGCCACTGGTACCTGGTTTTAAAAATGCTGATAAAAATCCTAAGCCTAGAGATAACACTTCTAATGAATAGCCAGCGACAAAACCACGATCAGGGTCATTACGTTGTTCACTCGTGATTAAACTGGGTACAGCCGTACCGCGATGCATGTTGACTGGTTTTGGAAATACGCCATAAACTCCGCCAGTTACGTGTCCCATATAATTACGACCAACCTGTCCTGACGAATTTGCTAAGCCATCTGGGAATTTTTTAGAGGCTGAATTGAGTAGAAGACGAGGTGATTCTATTGAATTCCCAGCAACACAAACAATCCGTGCTTTTTGGAGTTTTTTATTGCCATTTTCATCGACATAATGCACGCCACTTGCTCGACCATCTGCATCATGCTCTATTTTTAGTACCATTGAATTGGGTCTAATTTCACATAAGCCAGTCGCTTCAGCCTTTGGGATCTCGGTATACATGGTTGACCATTTAGCACCAATTCGACACCCTTGCATACAAAAACCAATCTGTTGGCAGGCTGGACGACCGTCTCGTGCGACAGAGTTTATCGCCATAGGGGCATTGATAAACGTCATTCCCGTGCGTTCTGCTGCTATTCGGTGTAATTTTGTATGACTGTTTTCCGGCAAGTCTGGTGTACCAGTCGCTTTAGTGCCGGTAACCCCCATTTTATCTTCGGCTTTTTCATAATAGGGTGCAATATCATCATATGAAATTGGCCAGTCAGCAACGTTAGCTCCCGGTATTACGCCATTGGTAGACTTCATTTTAAATTCATGGGGCTTGAAACGCAGCGATACGCCAGCCCAATGAATTGATGAGCCACCAACACCTTTCACAATCCAAGCGGGTAAGCCAGAGTGGTTTTTAGCATGGTGCCAACCACCAGCTGAAATCCTCTTGTCTAACCACGACAGCTTCATGAACATTTCCCATTCGCTGTTTTTAAAGTCTTCAAGTGTAAACCGCTTTCCCGCTTCTAATACTACTGATTTAACACCTTTTTGCGCGAGCTCATTGGCGACAGTTCCACCACCAGCGCCTGAACCAATAATAACGACTACATCATTATCATCTAGATCGAATTTTGCTACATTTGTCATAATTTCTTTCCCCAAATTTATTTGATACCATTTTTAATAATGGTTAAGTTCATCAGATTAATCGTTAAGCCAATCAAGTTCGTTTAAGCCTCGGTCAATGTAACCGCCTTTTTCCCATGACGATCCTTGATAGCCAAATAGATGAAAAAGGTCTTTATTGTCATAAATGCCAAACATCAACGCACCTCGGACTTTTCCAAAGAATGGACCGTCTTCAATAGAACGTAAAATTCTGATTCGGTCTGGTTCATAACCAACTTTTACAAAAGGTTGTCCGAGTTTTTCAACGCTTAATTGATCAAGCATTGCAATGCCTTCACCGATCAAAGTTTTTTCTTGATTAGCCAAATCATCTACAATCTTTTGATAGTATTTATTTTCAAGCATTTCGTGTGGGTAGATGTCTTTAGCCATGACTAACAACGTTTGGCTGATATGACCTGATTCGGGCATGCTGATTACGCTGGTTTTATCTTCTGAAGCTGTTGCACATCCAATCATAGTCGTTGCTACGACGGTTCCTGCGACACCGCAGCCGACGCTGCCTAAAAATTTACGACGTGAGATAGAGCTGTTCTTATTGTTCATAGTTGCACCCTCTGTTTAAAGATACGAGAACATTTGCAACTGGTATGCCAACCAATAAAAAAGCTTTATTTACAGTGTGTTAGGCTGTATTGTTGAGTCGTTTTGCTAGTTGGGTTTTAGGATTGAGACGGGTGTCTCAGCCTATTAAATACATGTAAAAAATATCTGAAAGGCCTAACTATAAATAGTGCAGAGAAAGAATTGTAAGGAGAAAAAACTGTAAAGAGTAAAAATAATTATCAATAACACAGTGCCATATGAGTTCAGACTTTTTTACCCTGACTTAATCTTATGTGTAAGTAAAATCATCCGCGGAGTATTTGAGACAAAATGCTTTTATGGCGAAGTTATACAGATCTAATTTGTTCATTAAACTGTTAGGTTTAGTTTGAGTGTTCACTGTAGAGGTAGTCGCCATATGTATTGACGACTACCTCTCAGTAATTTCTACTTTCGTTTTGAAGCAGGGCATGAGATGGAATGATCATTAATTCAAATAAATGTATGTTGAATAGCACTCGTTACGTTGCCAATAAGTCAGGTTGAGATGTAGTCAATTAAGGGAATTGAACGCGTAGCGACCCAGTAAGCTGATATTACAAGTGCGCATACGGAGACATAGTAAGGTAATTTTTTGACGAGCATAGTCTGTTTTTTAATAAGTATTGTCATAGCAAGAGCCAGCGCATAGATAAATATCTGCCCTGTTTCAATGCCAACAGTGAAAGAGAGTAAGCTACTTATGCTTGTTTTCGCTCCTTCCTTTTCAAGTTCTGTGAATACAAATGAAAAACCAAAACCATGAATAACACCAATGATTAAAAGGGGAGTCGTTCCTAGATGCTGTGCTTTTTTCAATAATATTGCTATTGCTGTTAAGGTGATAGTGAGTGCAATCAATAGTTCTACACTAGGTATGAATATTGGCGATGATATGACAATATTGTCACCAAGGAAAAGGCTGAATGAATGACCAACAGTAAAGGCAGTTGCAAGTGATAAAAGTTTTAAAAAACTAGTAGCGCTGTAAAAAAGAAGTAGCATAAATAGAACGTGATCTAACCCGATTAAAATATGTTTAAACCCATCGATAAAACCGCTAAATAATTGTTGTGTTAGGCTAGGTAGATGAGTTGATGAATAATCAAGAATACCTAAGGTTGTCGTTATAGACTCATTAGCGTTGCTTCTATGGAGGTTGATAATGTTTGCTAGCTTGTTAATTGCATTAAACTTATCGCCTAGTGTACTGTAAATGGATATATCGTCGTTTACTACGGAAGTATTTGTTATTCGAAATTTAATATCAATACCCGCATCGAATAGTTTTGTTGCACTGGGTCTGATTGTTATACCACCGTTAAAATTTTGTTCAGCGGTTTTTAAACTGCTAAATGGTTTACGGTCATCACTATTAAATATGTTGATTGACTCAATTAGGTAGTTTTGTAATTCACCATTTTTTTTTATTTCGTAACCCTGTATGATCTGTTTTTTAAATTCATCCAGACTCTCTGTGATCTCATCTTGATCAATCAAATAATCTGAGGTGTTAGTTTTATTTGTATAGGGGATGCTTTGTTTGCTATCAATTCCTTGCCAACTTTCATTTAAAAGAATAAGTGGCAGTGGCATTCTCATTAGAATGATGGTGTCTTGGTTATCTTGGTATAAATGTATAATCCTTGGCTCAAAGTGTGAGAAATGAGAAAAGACAGAAGAACTATAGATTATTAGTATGAAAGCAAGTATTTTTTTCACAGGTTTTATCTCTTTTAATTAATAGCATCACCTAGTCTGCGGTAGTACCATGTTTATCGTTTTGGATTATTAGCACTACCGAAAAAGCGGTAGTGCTAATACTCTTACTCTTACTATACTTCGCTTAGTAGCGAGGATCCCACATTCTGCTTCCCATTTCTTTCTCATATCCCTGTCCTAATGGATAGCTAACAATTTCTAGCTGCATGCCCCAGGGAGCCATGAAATAAACCCATGTTAAACCAGCCATACCCGTATCAGTAAATGTATGAGGCTTTCCTAAAACTTTAATACCCTTAGCTTCAAGGAATTTTACAGCTGCGGTCATATCATCAACATAAAAAGCAAGATGGTGGCCACCAATGTCACTGTTACGAGGCAGTTGTTTTCTTTGATCTGGTGAAGTGTATTCAAAAATCTCTAACGCTGGTCCATTTCCACAACGCATTAGATGAGCGGTTTTAATAACTGCTTTTTTGTTTACGTTCAAGTTGTCAGTCATCCAGTTATTGTCGAATGGTCCAAAAGGGCCTATCGAATAAAAAAATTCACAGCCTATGATGTCTGCAAAGAAAGCAGTTGCTTCTTTAACATTTGGCACAGTCAGACCTAAATGCTGTGTTCCACGCATGCCTGGCATGCTATTGCCAGCTTGAGCTAGTTGAAATGTAAAGGTTAATATTAGCGCGAGTAGAATTTTTGTTTTATTCATTATTATGTTCTCCATTGGATTAGAAATGTACTTTTAAAGCACTTAAAATTTTTAAGCACGTATGGAGAATTGCATGTTCTATGCCAGCCTAAGTCTCATATGGGCTCGCTCATTAAACCTATCTATTTGATAGGGTACTCTTGTCGAATGTGTTACAGGTGTCTCACAATGAATATAACTACTGTACTTTCGCTATGACTTTATTCATCTATTTATTTTTGTCTCATAACACCTAAACCGTCTGCTGCAATTGATATGTCTAAAGGAAGCAACAGAGTCATTCGCTAAGATTACAATAGGTAAGTTTATAATTCTTAAGGAGGTGGGTATATTTTGATAGGTAATACAAACATCACTTAACTTCGTTGGATTATTTATTTAGTTTAGCTGGATATTACTATTAATATGAGTTGTTTCTTTAATCAAATTAAGTGGCGTAAAAAATGCTTGCAAGATAGTTATAGGAATTCACTTGTACAGATTATAACAAGGTGATGGTTATGAAAAAGCGTCTTTATTTATTGAATGGTAACAGGGTGGTAATTTATGTGCTGAGTTTACTCGGTGTTTTTTATGAGGTTAATATTGCTTATATTATGGCGTTGACGCTTTGGTTATGGCTGCCGCAATGTTTGCAACTCGAGTTGCTGCTGTTAAAAGTGATAAAGCGTAAATTGAATGGAACAACATCAATCACTAATTCAGCGCACTGAAGATAAATAAAATAAACCTCTCTGGCGGTGTCCTTAAACGTATATAAACATCAAAATTAAGACGCTATTTAGTAGTTAAGTTGATTTGACCAACTAATTAGAGTCGTTTTGGCTGAAATCTATAAAATGGTCAAGATGATATATCCATATTTATTAAAGAAAATGCTTACACTTACTTTCTATTGCTTCTTTGTGTTGTTTTTCTTTTCTAACTCGTTCTGGGGGCGTTTGCGCCTTAGACTTAATACTCTATATTGATTCAAAACTTAAATAATTCCAATGTCTGCTTTGGGGATTTGAGATCTAACGCCATGCAAAAGTTTTAGTCATAATTTTAGTTGTGAATGGATGTGAGTTTTTATATAGAAACGACAACTTTAGAATCCCTGATCTGCCGTTAGTAACTCAAAAGCTAAGGTCAGCTTATGGCTATAAGTGACCATTCAGTACCTAGCTTAGGAGGTTTTTAAATTTTCTTATTTTTTGTGACGTTTTTTATCGTTTTCTCGCGACTTTTGACGTAAATTTTTCAATCGATTTAACTAAATCTAGCTACAGCTAAGAAAATCCTGAACGAGAATTCTCATTATTCATGAAGATCCACACTTATGTATAGAACGCCATAAAAAATGGGAAAACGTCGGGTGTGATAAAATTTAATCTGTTATTCATCACTGTAATTGTATGAGTCACTCATAGTCTAAGCACTTACCTGTTGCTTTATCTAATGCTAAAAGCGTAAAGCTTGTTTTATTATCTTTGCTCATCTTTAAAACCGATAGAATCATTCTCAGTATAAGTAAAAGAAATATACCCAAAATTTAAAACGTTATATCATGAGAAATTAACACGTATTTTAGGAAATATGCCGTGCATTTAAAGAAAAAGTTGTTATTGAGTATCTCTTCAATCGCGATATTAACAACGATTACTACGATAATAGCGATATCTTACTTATCCTTAACAGAGATGAAAAAGGATGCACTAAAAAAGGCAAAGGCCGACTTAACGTCTAAAAGAGTTTTGGTCACAGCAGAATTATATAATTATATCGATAATATTCAGAAGCAAGCGGTGGTGATGGCAAATGATATATCCATTAAAGAGGCGACGACTGAATTTGAAGAGGCATTTTCAAGCTATGTTGGAACAACCGAGAACAAAAGCAGCCTAGTACATTATTACAATTCAGAATTTAAACCCACTTATGATGGCCAAAATACAAAAACCGTTTCTGTTCAAAAACTTTATGATTCTTTATCACCAACGACGGTGGCTTTACAATCAAAATTTATATCGTTGAACCCTTACCCGTTGGGGGAGAAAGATAAACTTCTATCTATTGAAGATGGGAGTGATTATGACTCGGTACATCAAAGATATCATTCAACATTTAGGAAGTTTTTACAAGAATTTGGTTACTATGATGTATTCATTGTAGATCCTGAAAATGGACATATTGTTTATAGTGTCTTCAAAGAGCTTGACTATGCCACCAGTTTAAAAAGTGGCCCATACCGTAATTCTGGTATCGCAGAAGCATTTAATAAAGCATTAACGCTTCCTGAAGGTAAAACTTACCTAACAGATTTCTCAGCCTATTTACCGTCCTATCACAATGCAGCTAGTTTTGTTTCTACCCCTATTTATCAAGAAGGTAAATTGATAGGTGTTTTAATTTTCCAAATGCCCATCGATAGACTGAACGCATTAATGACACAAAAAGGTAACTGGCTTGAATCCGGCTTTGGTGACAGTGGTGAAACTTATCTCGTGGGGCAAGATAAAACGTTAAGAAGTGAAAGCCGCTTTTATGTTGAAGATAAAAGTAGCTACTTGGAACTAATAAATAAAATAGGCATGCAGGAGGCACCTCTTATAGACAGTAAAAATACGACTATTTCAATTCAACCGGTTCAAACGATTGGAGTCAATCAAGCGCTCGCTGGTAAGTCAGGTTTTAAAATATTTAATGATTACCGAAATGTACCGGTATTAAGTTCGTATGCCCCGATTGAAATTGGTGAACAACGATGGGCGATATTATCAGAAATTGATGAACAAGAGGCTTTTCAAGCCATTAATGACCTAACCAACTATATTTGGGGTATTGCCGTAACTATTATAATAGTGACGGCTTTATTAACCTTTTTAGCGGCATTAAAACTGTCTAACTCACTCACTAAACCATTGAATATGCTTACCCGTCGTTTTTCAGAGTTGTCACGAGGTGAAGCCGACTTAACGGTTAGGTTAATGCCAACAAGCACACCAGAAATAAATAAAATTGTGGCAGAGTTTAATATATTTATGGAAGAAATAAGTAACGTATTTAGTAGCGTTAAAGACTCCGTATCCAGAATAGCATCTAGTGGTACAGAATTAAGTGTTACTGCAGAGCAAACAAACATAACGTTAAAAGATCAGCAAGATTCAATTTCTCAAGTTCATGATTCAATCGGACAGTTTAATGAGTCTGTTATCGAGATTACCCAGCAAACTGAATCTGCCTTTTCCGAAGCTAATGACGCTAAAGGGAAGGCTGAAGAAAATGCAGAAAGAGCAACGCTCGCAACAGGTAACATTAAAAAATTGGTTGAAGAAGTGAATAAGTCTTCACAAACTATCAAACAACTTCAAGGCAGCGTTCAAAGTATAGGTGAGGTTTTAGGCGTTATAAATGCGATTGCTGAGCAAACCAATTTGTTAGCGCTAAATGCCGCAATTGAAGCTGCAAGAGCTGGGGATCAAGGCAGAGGATTTGCAGTAGTAGCTGATGAAGTTAGGAATTTAGCTTCGAGAACACAAGAGAGTACAGTGACCATTCAAAACCAAATTAATCACCTTACCGAAGCAGCCGAAATGTCATTTGAATCAATGGAACGTGCCAGTATTTCGGCGGAAGATGGAATAAATTTGGTCAAAGGTGTTAACGAATCACTACATGATCTTAAAGAAACAATACTCAACCTAAGTAATATGAATTCAGAAATATCAACAGCAACAAAAATGCAAGGGCATACCATCGGCTTTATTACAGAAAATATTACCTTGCTAAATCAACGCGCATTCGAGATAACCGACTCTTCAACTAATATCGCAGGTGTCGCTAATGATTTATCTTCCGTTGCTGAGCATCTAAAAAGTGAAACCAATCGATATCAGGTTTGATTGGATTTTAAGCTGATAATACTATGCCCATCTGAAGGCATAGTATTATCAAATTACATTACCTTGGAACACGGCAGGTATAGCTTGAAAATAAGCCTAAAGTTCTAGCTACAGCTTAAATAACAAGCCAACGACACCTGAGCAAATCAAACAATATATTTTTCTACGTTACACTGAGATTGAGCGAACTTGATTTCGTCCATCTCTTTTGGCTTGATATAAAGCTTCATCAGCCAACCTAGTAAGCCTGAGTAGACGTATTTCCTTTGGCTAAATGGCGTTCGTTACTACCTCGTTGCCTGAGCTATTTGTTAACTTTAAGGGCTCCTGTAACATGAGTAATCCTAGCCATGAAAACCACACTATCTGACTTAAACCAAAAATTTCGGTCAGTATATCAGCAGGGTAAACCGTGAGAATCCCAGCAAGACCAACGAACAAACCTAGATAATTAAGTTTCTTAGAAAGATTGTTACCTGTTAGAGCGGCGATACTTAACAGCAGAACCCATAGGCCTCCAACAATTTCGTTTCCACCACCTAGCCCCTCAACTATTGAGGCTATTGCCAGCCAGACTGACCAGGCTTGCTCAGGCTCAGTTGCTGACAGCACAACAACCGTCTCAATTCCTATATTCGCAATCATGCCACTCATAATGACTAAGCCCACCCAGATAACTCCAAATATTACCGCCATTTTTGAAAAAATATCAGCATTGCTTCGTAAACGTTCATGAAGCGCAAGTACCAACACGGCCAAAACGATGCCAAAGCCTACATACATAATAAAATTTACGATAGTGAATATCACTTGGTTTTCCTTCATAAAAACTAGTTTCTGTTCGATACCCGCACCCGAAGGAAAATCCCAAAAGGCACCAAAAAACACAAAAGCCGATACATAAATGATGGCTTCTAAAAGTGCTGCAACACCACCAATTTTTTGTAGATTATTCATTATAATTTTTCCTTATAGAGTAAAGATTTTTTATGCTTGCACAGTTCATTTTAAATCAGTCATCTGTGCGATTCAGTCACCATCAAAATTTTTCCCTGCCGATACCACTATCAACGGGGTTATATCAGATATTCGCTGTTATGGTTGTCTAAGTCGTCCTAGACTATAAGGGCGGACACTTTTTGGTGTTTTAATCGTAATAGAGGCCGTACAATTATGTAGCTTTACCGTACCAACTCAAAAATCAATGAAAGGAAGTTATATTGGAAGATCTTGTCGTGTTTGCGATTACAATGATAACACTTGGGCAAATCGGCTTTTGTCTGCCGCAACTTTTTGCACGTGCTCTTCTCATACAAACATACTTTCCTCTGCTGATTTTCTTTATTGCTAATGCTGTGATTGCTTTAGGCCCCACAGTATTTTTACTATTTCCAGCATGGAATACGGTTTACATCGCGGCAATATTTCCAGCATGGCTTCTTCTTGGCCCCGCTCTCTGGTTATATGTAGAAGGGCTGACATCAGACTCACCTTGGCGTATCCAATCAAAACACATTATCCAGATAATTCCTTTTGCTTTGGGTTTAATCACCTCAGGATTAATCATTAGTTTACCGCTAGAGCTGCGTCAGCTTATCTTTAGTGAAGGGGCAAACATTGATAGTGGATTTCCGCTGGTGGTGATAGTGAGCATGTTTCTGGCAATGTTACTTTGGGCTTTGCAATCGGGATACTATGTAATCCGTATATTTATTCGCCTATCTAAATATAGGCAACAGTTGAAGGATTTGTTTGCAAGCAATGAACAACGTGAACTAGGTTGGTTGAGCTGGGTATTGATCATTACCATAAGCTCTTGGGGTTTTTCTTTTGTAAACTTAATGTCCACGTTACTTCAAGACAACGCATTATTTGGCTATAGATTTGGTTCGACGCTATTACTGATATTGGTGTGGACTTTGGCTTATTGGGGACTCCGACAAAAACCGGGTTTCGAAGGACGATATAAAGATGATGAGTCTGATATATTAGCACCTGAAAGCACGGATTCAGAAAGAAGTAAAAAATACGAGCGCTCCGCTCTTAGTAAAGATCAGTCGCAGCGTATCGCAGACAAAATTAACGCAGCGATGGCTCAACAAAATCTACACTTAGATCCAAGCTTATCATTACATAAGCTTGCCCGGTATGTTGCCATTTCCCCTAATTATATTTCTCAAACATTAAACGAAACAATGGACACAAACTTTTTCGACTTTGTAAATAAATGGAGAGTGGAAACCGCCAAACCCAAAATCATAGCCAATGAAGATACTGTACTGAATATCGCGCTGGACGTTGGTTTTAATGCCCGTTCATCTTTTTACAAAGTGTTTAAAAAAGAAACAGGTAAAACGCCCACTGAGTTTCGCCTGTTGCACAAACAAGTCAGTGATAAACCTGACTTTTTACCTAAAGAGAGAAATAGGTAGGCAAAAATCTAATTCAAATTGCTCATTTTCCGCTAGAAATTGATTTTGCCGATAATGAACATAAGCTGGTGTCGATAACATTTTATAGCCTGAAGTGGGTAACCAATGCTCCAAAATATTACTCAATTGCGGTAATAACTCTCCGTATTTTCCCTGTAATTTGAATACCGCATGCAAGCCCGCTGGAATCGTCATGCTGTTGACCACGCCACGACGAAGAATAGGAGAGTCAATAGCTAGGCAAGCCACATAACGGCACTTTTCAAGTTCTACCCATGCCGGATTTGAATGGTGCAAACCAAATTGTTGTGAAAAGTCACGCCCTTCTAAATTGGCCCATGCTTTTAATACCTGCCACGCATTAGCTATAGAGCGGTCATAGCCCTGATGCCTGACATAAGCGACGTGTTGTTTCGGCCGCTCTACTAATACACATTTAGGGATAATCATTTTATCAAGGCGTTGATAACATTCCGCAATTTCTTTATCCGCTAAAAAAGGTTTGTCTTGATGCTGACGTTCACTACTGCGCCACTCCCCCGGTGACACCTTAAAAATTGCTTTAAAGGCACGACTAAATGACGACACCGATGCAAATCCTGATTTGGCGGCGACGTCTAATACCGACGATTTTACATCGAACATTAACTGATTGGCGGCAAATTCCATACGTGTGCGACGAATATAGTGATGCACAGGTTCACCGACAACAGCTTTAAAAAGGCGATGGAAATGTTGTTCTGAGTAGGCGGCAATGCTGGCGAGATCTTTCGCTAACAGCTCATTACTAATATCTTGATGGATAAAATAGAGCACGTCGTTAATACGCGATATTTGTTGGCTAGTTGGCATTATTTTTCAAACGAATAGCATAAATGGACATATATCAAAGCATAAACGGACAAGTAAAATAGTGCAAGCTATCGTACTCTTTATAAAGTCTTAGATTCCAAGAGTAAAAGAGCAAACTTATCATGAAATTAGCTAAATCATTACAAGAGATCCAGCCATCTTATATTCGTGAAATATTAAGTGCTGCCAGCGCGCCAGGTGTTATATCTCTAGCCGGTGGATTACCCGATGAAGCGACATTTCCGTTAGCATTAATGGCGAAGTCGTTAACCGACTTACCTAACCAAACGCAGTTATTTCAATATGGTAACACCGCAGGTTATGCGCCGCTTCTCGCACATTTTAGAGAATGTTATCAATTACCGCCATCGCACGACGGTATTGTGTGCACTGGCTCACAACAAGGGTTAGATCTCATTGCTCGAGCATTTGTTAACCCCGGCGATAGTATTGTAATGGAAGCACCCAGTTATTTAGGCGCAATTCAAGTCTTTGCTCTTGCTCAAGCGACAATAGAAAGTGTTTCGCAACGAGCAGATGGTCCTGATTTAGAGGAATTAGCAGCCTGTTTCGCCGCTAAAGATATCACCCTTTTTTATGCAGTACCTGATTTTCATAACCCAACAGGCGTATGCTGGTCTTTAAAAGTACGTAAAAAAGTTGCCGAGTTATGTAAGCAATATAATGTCGCCTTTATTGAAGATGTTCCTTATCGAGAGCTTAGATTTAAAGGTGATTATTTACCGCTAGTATCAAGTTTTTGCCCTGATAATTCCATGGTATTGCGCTCATATTCAAAAATAGCAACTCCTGGCATTCGGCTTGGTCTGGTAACGGGTAGAAAAGATTGGATAACGCCACTTAACAAAGTAAAACAAGCCGCAGATTTGCATTCAAGCATCCCCATGCAAGCGGTATTGTTAGATTTATTACAACACCATGAGTTTGAGCAACACCTAGCGGGATTACGGCGTCTATACAAGGCAAGATATCAAGCACTCATCAAACAAATTGCCCTGAAACTACCTTCGTATTGCCATTCAAATACTGTCGAGGGCGGAATGTTTATCTGGTTATCATTACCCGAATGTGATGTAGATGCTTTAGCAAAATCGGCACTAGAGCATGGTGTTGCGGTAGTACCAAGCTCAGTTTTTTATCAAGATAGCAGCAATATTACACCAGCTTTGCGTTTAAATTTTACCAATGCCAATATAGCAAAACTCGGTGATGCTATTGAGCGTTTAGCCAAGGTGATAAAGCTATATTGCTAAACCTAGGGAGTTACCAGTACTGTAGAGACGCGGTTATCGAGAAGCTCTTTTCACCTTAAATGTTTTTTAATAGTGTAAACATTTGCTCGATCATCGGCTCTGCTAACTGATCAGCTTCTGGACGGTTAAAGTAACAACGTAAACCCGTTAACTGCACTTGAAAGAAACGAGCATATTCAATGGCTGGACGCTTGTTAATTAACTCATCATTTTTAATGGCTTGGTTAAATAAAACACATAAGTATTGTTCGAACTTATCGGTTTGCTTAAAGCTGAGTTCACGCAGGTTAGCATCTTTTTCAGTAAATTCGCTGTTCGCTTTTACTAGCATACAAATAGCACTAGGAAAGCATTGACGATTGCCAATGATACTTTCAACAAGCGTACGTAAACCACCTAGAATAGAATCAGCACCATTTAAAAAACCGTCGATTTGGCTCTGCATTTGCACGGTATATTCTTTTAACGATTCACTATAAAGCCCTTCTTTAGAGCCAAAAGCGGCATAAATACTGCCTGGACGCATGTTTACAGCATCTTGTAAGTCACGGATCGACGTGGCATGAAAGCCTTTTTGCCAAAACAATTGGCTTGCGACGTGAATAACATGCTCGCGCTCAAATTTAACCTTATTAACCATTTCATTCTTTATTAACTTGAACAGTTGCTCAATTATAACTTGAACGATTGCTCAAAATCAAATACCATGAATTTAGACATTACTTAAACTTATTTTTAATTGGAGCTAAACATGACAGAATTTACTTTACACACAGCAGACAATGCACCAGCAGCGGCAAAACCTTTACTGGCTAATTCAATAGCGACATTTGGCATGGTACCAAACCTACACGCAGTAATGGCTGAAGCACCTATATTGCTTGAAGGTTACCAAGTATTACATGAGTTGTTTCAAAAAACCTCATTTAACGCCGAGGAAACAACCGTTGTATGGCAAGCAATTAACGTTGAACATAACTGTCATTACTGTGTACCTGCACACAGCGGTATTGCCGCGGCAATGAAAATTGACCAAGACATTGTAGATGCACTTGTTAACAGAACACCCCTTGCAAACCCCAAACTTGAAGCACTTCGCGAAACAACGCTGGCAATGACACGTGAACGCGGTGTGATCAGCGATGAGCAAATCGAGAAATTTTTTGCTGCAGGCTATGGCAGACAACAATTACTAGAAATTATTGTTGGTTTATCTCAAAAAGTAATGAGCAACTACACTAATCATTTAGCCAATACTCCAGTGGATGAAGCTTTTAAAAAGTTCGCAAAATAAATCACTAGGGTCATCACCTTCTGTATTTTTTTATTGGAGTAGACTTGCAAAACTATGGATAAAACACCAATTAATTCATTAGAATAGCAGATATTAATTGGTGTTAATTTCGTGTCCCGCTTGAAAGTTAATAGCCGCTTTTTATTTAACCCTTTAATCACTATAACTATAACTAACGAGTGTCATTAGTATTAACTGGGCTTTATAAAGCTATCAATGGCAATTTTTGCATTGTCTTGAAAGCTCTCATTACTTAAATCGGCAAACAACTTACTCTGCTCACCAATAGAACCCGTAAGGCCTTTTTGGCTGGCATAAAAAACACCACTTTGATAGGACTCATTGGTTAGGCCATCAACAAAGCGCTGAGCGCCTACCTCTAACTTATGTACTTTGCCTAACATTAACATCATTTTCATCATGCCTTTCATCACAAACCGTTTAAGGGGAGAAAGTGTATTAAACCCTTCGGTTCCTGTCGTAGCACCCGGGCTCATGGTTACAAAACGAATGCCAGAATATTCACGAGCGATAGACGACATCCATAACGCCGCCATATATTTAATTGGTCCATAAGGTACCGTGGCATCTTTAGTGTTACCAAAAAATACCCCATCGCATATTGAGGCAAACTCAGCTACTGAAGATGTTTTAAGTGCTGGGCGTTTCATGCCCATTTCCTTCACGCCTCGTGCCGCTTCAGAGCCTGCGTATAAAGCCACTTTGGTCAGTTTTTTCGCTTTCAATAATTCATTAGTAAGTGCTACGTGGCCTAGTAGGTTTACCGCAAATATTTGCGTAACACCGTCTTTGGTTTTTTCAGAGAAATGTTTACCGCCAGTGCCGCCGGCATTCATGACTAGTCCTTCTACAGGCTCTTTTAGTGATTTAACTGCCGCTCGTACTGATGCTAAATCAGAAACATCGATAGTTATTATTTCAAAAATAGCTTTACCTGTCGCTTGCTCTAACTCTTGTTTGGCAGCTTTAGCTTTTTCTTTATTTCGACAGCCTAGATATATTTTCTCGACACCCGATTGTAATGCCATCTGCCTAGCACATTCTTTACCTAATCCGGCATTGGCGCCGGTAATTAAAATACTTTTTAACATGATTTCACCTTGCTTATCTTTATTAACTTACTTAAAGCAACTGGTCGTTAGCTGCCTCACTCATTCTTGATGATGCAACTTTAGCGATTAGTGAAAACACTTTTTTGATATTTCTTGCTATTTTACTTTGCCCTGTTTTCCCCTTTCGACAAAACCGCAAGAAATATCAAAAACGACACGCAAGTCATTGGTAACATTTATCGCGTTAATCCATCACTCGTTAAGAAGAGAACAACCATGACTCAAGTTAATAATGTAGAAAGAAAGATATTCCAATTTTTAACCCTAATATTAGCCATTATTTGTTTTGTGCCAGGAGGGGCAAGCACCTTTGGCGGCATGAATGGCAGCGCCGCACTCAGTGGTGGTGAGATGATATTCAATGCCGATAGTATACTTCGAGGTTTTGCCGACAACCAATATCGATTTGGTTTTGGCGTATTTCTCACCCAAGGAATCGCCTTATTGTTTTTCTTACGCAATATTGAGCAGAATGGTACTGTTTTTCGCTTTGTTATATTAGCTCTCTTTATTGGTGGCCTAGGTAGACTGTCAAACATTATCGAATTTGGCTTAATTGACAGCCGAGTCGTAGCTCCAACGATTATAGAACTCATCATAGTGCCACTATTAGCCCTTTGGCATGGCCGTATTATTAACAACAAATAATTTGTTGGTCATTGTTAAAAAACACATTTAAATTTTTAATCACTACTTTGGAGAAATCATGACTTTGCCGGTATTTTTACATATTGAAGCTACGCCAAACCCCAAGGAAATGGAGGCATTGCAAAACTACTTAAGCAGTGTGCCGCCTATACTCCATAAACATGGTGGCGTTACTATCGCCACTTATGATGTTGAACGCTCACTTGATGGTGCTGATAGCCCTGCGGTATTTATAGTGATATCGTTTCCGAGCAGGACTGCTATTGATAATTTTTTTGCCGACCATGACTATCAAAACATAGTGCCGTCGCGTGATTTAGGCTTTAGCCATTTAAGGTTTTATGTGACCAGTGAACGCATTTAACCAGTATTATTAAGCAGCCAGAAGTAAACAGCAGCGCTATACTTCAGTCGGCATGATCAGAAGAATTAGAGAGGATCCCTATGCAACGATTTTTCAAAAGCATTGATTTTATTGAACAACATTTATATGACAAAATTTCAGTGCATGAAGTGGCGGCCGCATCATATTATTCAACTTACCATTTTAGTCGTATTTTTAAGGCCTTAGTCGGTGACACACCCAAAGAATATTTACGTAAACGCCGATTAACGGTGGCCGCCAAACGATTACTCAGCGAAGATATCGGTATATTAGCACTGGCGCTAGACTGTCAATTTGACTCACAAGAAGCCTTTACTCGGGCGTTTAAAGACTTGTTTAATATTACGCCTGCGCAATACCGAAAACAAAATGATCCCTTTAGGTTGTTGTACAAAGATCAATTTAGTCCGAATATGTTGCACTTTTTACAAAATGAATTATCTATGGAGCCACAAATAATTACCCGTCCCGCCATTAAGCTTGTTGGTATAGCTACACAATATAATGATGCAGATCTTAGTTTACCTCGTCTGTGGTCGGCTTTTAAACCCTATAAAAATAGCATTAAAAATCGTACTAACGATAATTCATTTGGTATTTATGAGTCATACATAGAACAGGGTGATGAAGTTAGTTTTAGTTATGTTTGTTGCGCGGCAGTTGAAAATTTTGACTCTATTCCCGACGGTATGACCACCAGAGAATTACCTGAACAACTTTACGCTAAATTCATTCATAAAGGCGCTATTAGCAACCTTGATAAAACCCTTAAATATATTTGGGGCAGCTGGCTACCTAAATCTAACTTTGACTATGTAGAAAAGCCTGACTTCGAACTTTATCCGCCCAATTACAATATTATGGACCCGAACAGTGAAATGGCGTTGCATATACCCATCAGGCCGAAATAAATAACGGCGAGCTCCAGCAATAAACACGACGCTAATTTGAACAAAAATATACCTAAGTCGAGCTTTCAACTATGACATTTTTGTGAAGAATGTCTACTCACTATTGTCACACTCATTCAGCCCGCCTAAACTCTGGTCTAGACCAAAAAAAACTTTAAAGGTAGATTCCATGGATCATTATAAACTGCTTACCCCAGGCCCCCTAACAACATCGGCAACGGTTAAACAAGCCATGATGGCTGACTGGTGCACTTGGGATGATGACTATAATATTGATATTGTACAAAAAATTCGTTTTCAACTGATTGAATTAGCCACAACTAAAAAGGGCTACTCAAGTGTACTTATGCAAGGTAGCGGTACCGCTTCTGTTGAATCAGTACTCGGTAGTGCAATCGCAAACAATGAAAAAGTATTGGTCATTGATAATGGCGCTTACGGCAAAAGGATGGCACAAATTTGCCAAGTACTTAAAGTTAATCATCAGGTTATTCACTATACCGAGACCACACAACCCAGTATTAATGAAATAAGCGAGGCGTTGGCACAAGACAAAACGATCACCCATCTCGCTATGGTGCACTGTGAAACAACAACGGGTATGTTGAATCCTGTTGAAGAAGTAGCAGCCATTTGTCGACAAGCTAATATCGTTTTTATTCTTGATGCTATGTCTAGTTTTGGCGGTATAGAATTCGATATAGGCAACTTAGATATCGGTTTTATGATCAGCTCTGCTAATAAATGTATCCAAGGCGTGCCGGGCTTTGGTTTTATCATTGCCAAGCACTCATTACTTGAGCAATGTAAAGGTCAGGCTAAGTCATTGAGTTTAGACCTTTATGACCAATGGCAAACCATGGAAAACTCGCAGGGTAAATGGCGCTTCACTTCACCTACGCATGTTGTTCGTGCTTTTGCGCAAGCGTTAAAAGAGCTTGCCGGTGAGCAGGGAATTTCGGCACGATCGAAACGCTATGCCAAAAATCAGTCGTTACTTGTGCACGGTATGCGTGAACTGGGCTTTGAGCCTCTTTTACCTACACAATTACAATCGCCCATTATCACTTCATTTTTATCACCGCAAGAAAGCCAGTATGATTTTAAGCGTTTTTATTTGGCATTAAAATCTCAGGGTTTTGTCATATACCCAGGTAAAGTATCCAATGCCGATTGTTTTCGCATTGGTAACATTGGTGAAATTTTCCCTGAAGATATAGAAAAATTACTCAGTGCCATCGCTAAAAGTCGTTACTGGCTGTAATCATTGCTCTAAAAAACAAAATACCAATGTAATACAAAGCCGCATGACTTGTATTTCATTGGTATTATAGTGGCTTAGCCTTGCTGTAACCGACAATAACAATAATCTGCTAAGTAACTATTTAGTGACTTTTAACCTCGATTTCTATCGCTCCATGTACCCAATACTCAATATTGTAATCTATCAGTTTATTCTGCTGACAAAAACGCTGCCTAATAATTTTTAAACAGGGAGCGCCCGCGTTCAAACTAAGCAATTCAGCTTTATCATCAGGTAATGCGGTAACCGTGATACTGCTTTGCTCGGAGGAAATAGTAATGTTATATTCTTGAGAAAACAGCGCAGTGATAGAACCTTCAAGTGCTTTTTGGTACAAGTTAGGAAATGCTTGTTTTTGGCAAAAGATTTCTTCTAACATAACGGGTCTGCCATCTAACGAACGCACGCGAAAAACTTCCCAACATACGTCGGTTGCATCTTGCTCGAAGGCGCGACAAACCACTTTAGGCGCAACTGTATCTTGAATATGTAACAAACGTGTCTGAGGGATAAAACCTTGCTCTTCGGCCAGTTGATAATAGTTCGCTTTTTTTATTGGATTCCAACGTAATCGCGCTGGGCTCACAAACCAACCTTTACGATTTTGACGATAGATCAACCCTTCAGTTTCTAGACGGAATAAAGCTTCTCTGACGGTAATACGGCTCGAATGAAATTTTTCCAATAACTGCCGCTCTGAGGGCAATTTTACATCACGTTCTTTATTACCAATAAGCGCCGTAATGTATTGTTTTATTTGTTGGTATAAAAGCATATATGCCTATTCCTCACTGCACTGTAATCAAACCGCTTTACGGGTTAACAAGTAAAAATTTTCAATACGTCTAAACCAATAATCCAAGTTCACTGTTGCCATCGAGTTAGGTTTACCTAAATTATCATAGTTTCTTAAACGTAAGGCATCAGCAAAATAAGGTGTCTGCGCAAATAACTCTGCTTCATGGTCATTCATTGTCCCCCCTTGCTGCGCCAATGTAATAGTGCTTGCTTGCGACAATGTTTGCTGCTTTCTTTGTAAATAACGCTTCGCACAAACATGATACTTGATAGGCTGAATAACGCTATCGGGAAAACCTTTTTTTTGCAACCAGTGTGCTGCTATATCACTATGGTTTGGGTGACCAAAATCAGTCAAACCCGCCATGTCGTCACTATCAGCCAATAAATGACCTATATCATGTAAAAATGCGGCAATCACTAGATACTCTTTAGCGCCGTCACGTATCGCATGTTCAGCACTGCTTATGGCATGAGTAAGCTGACAGCAATCTTCTCCATAAGATTTCATACCAAAACGTTGAAATAACAAATCAATTTCATCAATACACTTGTGCATTATTTATCTGCCTTACCCGCTGCAGAAGCCAACTTAGCTAACTGGGTATCCAGCCAATAAGCCTGCTGCTCATTATCTTCCATTGATTCTTTTCTTAGCACACTATTACGGACAATTTGGGCGCCCAAGGTTCTAAATGGTTCGATAGGAAAATGACCTCGACAGCCCTGCGACATGCCTGATCGAGTCCATTCATTGTCTTTATCTAAGACCAAAGAGGATAAGATATCTCCACCTAAATAGCTTTGCACCACGCCATTACCTGAATAACCTAAACCATAGAAAACATTGCTCTGCCCCTCGAAGCGGCCAAAAAATGGCACCCCCGTCACAGAACGATCAGATGCACCCGTCCAGCTACGTTCAAAATGGTGTGGAAGCGAAGGAAAAAAGCGCTGAAAAGAGTTTTGTAGCATTTTTTGATAGGCACTGGGTTGATCAAACGCCGCTAGCATTTTATTACCATAAGAAAATAAATTGCCTCCCTTACCCAACATCAAGCGTCCATCTGGCGTACTACGATAATAATGCACAAAAATACGTGAATCTGCGACCACCATACCATGATTAAAATTCATCGCGGCTAGTTCATCTGGCATAGGTTTAGTAATGAGCATATCAGAGGAAACCAGCACAATACTACGCCGAAAAGTTTTAAAAGTTTGCGCCATCCAAGCATTCATGGCTAACACAAGTCGCGGCGTTTTAATTTCGCCTTTTGCAGTAGTCACTTTAACTATTTTTCCATAGTCGATAGTAGTCATTGGCGTATTTTCAAAAATGCGTACCCCTAGCTGGCGAGCAACACGAGCTAAGCCTCTGACCAATTTCCCCGGCTGCAACGAACCCGCCGCGGCACTAAAGATACCTTGTTGATTAAATGTTGAGCCTGAATACTGCTGGACAAAATCATCACCTTTTGACTGCCATTGGTTAATGCCAGCAAGCTTTAACGATGCTAACGGTTTGTGTAAATTGGCTTTTTGTATCGAGTTAGTGGCGGTATATAAAGCGCCATCTAACCTAATTTCAGCATCAATGTTATGCTTAAGACAAAAATCAGCAATATCATAAACCGCCTGATCAGACGCTTTGACTAAGCGTATTGCCTCCTTTTGACCAAATAAACGCGCTAAAGTGGCATACTTAGTTGATAACGTTAGCATACAACCACCATTTCGCCCTGATGCACCTTGACCGCATAAGCCTTTGTCAATAACGACCACATCTTTTTCAGGTGCCTGTTGTTTAAGCTTTATTGCCGTCCATAGTCCCGTATAGCCCCCACCTATAATGCAAACATCGGCGTTTGTTTTGCCTTGTAGTACATTAGGCGGCTGGGGCGGCTCTTGTGCTAAAGCTTGTTCAAACCAAAAAGGCTGCTCAGCACTCAAGGACGCTCACCTCGAGCGATTCGAGCCATAATGTCTTGAACTACGGGTATCGCATCAGCCAAAGAGTCAACAACATAATGAGCACCGTTTGAAGACAGTTCATAATAAGCTGTTGTTGATAGTTGCGCTTGCTCTGTTTCAGTTAGGGCAAGCCATTCGCTTTCTGTTAGACCAACGGCATTACCCGTTAAAGCAAGACCTACTGTCCACATTCCCGCAGTTAACCCTTCTGTAATACCGGGCGCTGAATCATCAAATTTGATGCAATGAGCAACATTACTAATGCCCATTTCGATGACATTTTGTAAAGCCATCCATGGACCAGGCCGAGAGCCGGCATTAAGATCATCACTGGCCACATAGCAATCAGGTTGATAACCCAATTTTGCCGCCGCAGGCACCAAAACTTCCATCACTTCCCGTGGGTATCCTGAACAGGAACCTATTTTTATCTCTTGTTTTTTCAGCCAATCGATTACTGGCAATACATCGGTAATAGGTTGAGCAAACTGAGCTACTTTGGCTTTTTGTAACGGCATAAAGGTGCGATAAATTTCATCAACAATCTCATCGGTCATCGGCTGGCCAAACTGAGTAGTCCAACGCTGATTAACCTCGGGGAGCTGTCCAAGTGTTTTTATATGATCCCATTTCCCCATACCCATGGGTATACGCACTTCAGCTAAGCTGACATCAAAATCATAGGCCTGCTTAAAAGCTTCGACAAAAATACGTGTTGGCGCTACCGAGCCAAAATCAACCACGGTGCCAGCCCAATCAAAAATCACGGCTTCAAGTTTATTCATAATATTTTCCTAATTCATTAATAATTTTATTAAAAGTTAAATAAGCACTAAAACGACAACCACTTATTCAGATGCTTTACCAAAAGCTTAAACGGCTTTTACTGCCCCCTCTTCTTGTGGCTTGCTATCTAGCTTTATTATTTTCTTACTATATTGATGCTTTTTATAAAGAAGACGACTAAAGTAGCCCATGGAACAAGCGACTAAACAAGCACTAGCAGCTGAAACGAAGTAGCAAAGATTAATGAAGAACTCGAGCCAACTTTGCTCTGTTGAAGAAAAGCTGCGATACAGTAAAATGCTGACACTGCCTAAATAACCTGCCGAGTCAGCGAGATAAATTAAAAAGCCAGCATTCGCAGTTACACCTACTGCAGAAATCATTCGATCAAACAAAAAACAGTTATACGGTATATAAGCCGTGTATAATCCCGCACCTAACAATACCATCCAAGTTTTCCCATCAAGTATATGCGCTTGAAAAGCGAGTGTAGAACCACCAAGCAGTCCGCAACCTAGCAAAATAAAAACATGGTTGATTAAAAATGCACGAACATTATTTTTAATAATAACCATGGCGCCAAGGGCCAATAACACAATTAAGGCAATTCGAATACCTGCGTAGGCAAAAATACTGGGCTCATTGCCATAGCCTAGTTCTGTCCAAATTTCCGCAGAAAAATTATCTCTAAAATCTCTCAGACCAGTGATCAATAAGAAGCTTAAGATCAGCAAGATTAAACCGGGCGCATAAGCGAAAAAGAAGCTTTTTCGCTGTCTAGCATTCATTGGTTTTCGTGCTTGTCGTTCGGTAATATCTTGCTGATTGGGTTTAGGCAATTGCATCAATAAATACACTGATATAAATAATGGAATAGTAAACAAAGCACCCGTTGCTGCTGGCATCCATATATCGACAATATTCATTTCGTTAATTAGCCATTTACCTACAGATCGCACCAAGCCAGAAGCAACAATAAAAGTAATGCTTAACATAGCGCCTAATATTTCAGTGGTTCTTCGTCCTTCTAAAAAACTAAACACCAATCCCCATATCATGCCCAGTGGCACGCCGTTTAAAAACATAAAAACTAACTTGTAGTCCGTTGGTGCTAGGGCAAAACCAATCAAAGCTAGTTCACTCGACATAACCAAAACTAAAATCGTGATGGCTCTTTTACTGGCGGGCATTTCAGAGATAACTTTAATGCCAATAAATTTAGATAGCAGATACCCCAATACCTGAGCGAGCACCAAGGCAATTTTAAAATCAATAGCACCCGAGAATATTTCTATGTTGTCGTAACTGGCAGCAACAAAAGGTTTACGAAAAGCATACATACAGAAATAAGTCATAAATGCAGCACTGGCGGCATATATAACAAATATTGGCGTGGAGCTTCGTTGTAATAAAGTTTTAAGGGAAAACACCATAATTTACCTAATCAACTTGAATCAAACGTTAAGGAATTATGCCGTGATACTGCAAGTACAGCACCACGGCAGCAAGTATCAATTCAACTTAGAAGAAGTCGTATTTAAAGCCTACTTGCCCACGAATACCATAGTATTCAATTTGGTTAGGGCGCTGCTCTGAACCGGTATAATACTGTAATGGTTCATCTGTTAAGTTATTCAGCTCAATGTAAATCATCGCTTGATCGGTAATGTTGTATGACGCTGACACATCTACACTGGTGTAGTCGCCATAATAGGTATCTAAGTCACTATTACTGCCATGATCTTCGATGTAGCTACCTTTATGATTAACCGCAATACGGGCGGCAAAATCATAGCCTTCATAATAAACTGAGGTATTAAATAGCATGTCAGCTTGGCGAGGTATGCCAACTTTATCGTCTCTATCTGGAATAGACATTTCTGAGTCCATCCAAGTTAAGTTAGCGTTAAAGCCAAAGTTAGCTAATGATTCTGACACAAATGCAAAACTAGCATTGGTGGCAAATTCTATGCCATGCAACCAAGCATCATCACCATTTAATGGGCTTTTAACCGTAACTGATTCACCACGATAATCGGCTTGATAGCTTTGAGAAAATACAGGGTCAGTTATTTGCTTATAGAAATAACCAACAGAGATGACCCCAGCGCTGTCAAAATATCTTTCGTACATTAAATCAAAATTGCTTGAATAAGTTGGCTTTAACTCTGGATTACCCGATTTGAGTGTATTCTCCAGCTCTGAATAAGTGGCTCCAGGTGATAACTGACCAAAATCTGGTCTGGCAAAGGTACGAGTTAAGGCTAATCGCACATTACTTAAGTCATCAGGTTTATAGGTTAGGTGCATTGAAGGTAAAATAGACCAATAATCATTGCTACTTGAAGTGGGTTCAACTGTCGTACCCTCTCCGTTTTCAACCGCAATATAACCATCAACATCCGTTTGAGTTTTCGTCGCTCTAACTCCCGTTAATATTGACCACTGCTCAGAAAATTTATACGTTGCCATGCCGTATAGAGAAGTATGTGTCTCGTATAAGTCAAAATTACGACTTAAACCGCCACCGTTTTCCAACACCTCGGAATCACCCGGTAAAAAAGAGAGCTTATGATTATTGTCATCCCACCACCTTTTTAAATCGTTTACGGGGATCACTTGAGAAAAGTGCTGTTGATAATCTATAGCAAAGTTATCGAGGTAATCACTTCGGCCTGGTTGGTCAGTTAAGTCGACACCTAAATCAGCAGCAACCTGTGCTAAGGTCGGTGTTGGACCATATTCAGCTTCATTCCAACCATAAAACTTGTCATAGAAGCTGGCTTTGCGCTCTTTATCTCGGTATTTAACACCCGCTTTTAATTCTAACGCATCGCTATAAGAATGAGTGATGTCGAACTGAGCGACTATTTTGTCTTTTTCATTAATATCAATACCGTATAGTTCAACATCAGCCAGCACAGCTTGGCTTGGATCCATGACCCAATCACTGGGTAAGTGCATTCCTATTTCACGAGCAGGATCAGTGCCACCATCAACGGTATTGTAAATTAAGCCACTACCAACATTTTCACCATTACGCACACCCACATCATCATCAAACTCTACACTTTGTTTAAATTTAACCACGTAATAGGCATTATCTTCGCTATTGGGAATATCACCATATTTAAATTGATTTTCATAGTTACTTAATTTCCAATCCAAACGAGTACTAACATTAATATCGTATTCGCCACCTAGTTGAAAGCCGTGCATTTCGGTGATCAATTCATCATAGATATGCTGTAATTCAACGCGGTTTTTATTGTAACGCACCCTATGTTTGTAATGAGTTTCTTCATCTTTTAACGTGCCATAGGTTGCTTTGGCATAAACCAGTCCCTTATCAAATAAATATTCGCCCGCAGCGTTCAAACCGTAAGTTGTTCTTGTACCCGTATAATCACGCAATTCTAAGCGATGAATACCCGCAATGCCGTCATCATCAATGGCACGTCGTGGTTCATAATTATCGGTAGCCCAATCACGCTCTAACGCAGTAGCATTGATTAAAAAGCCAAGTTTGCCGTCATCAGACCGATCGCCATATAAAACATTAAATGACTGACTACCACCTTCTGCTTTTTCCGAACCGCCAACTGCTAAATTGACTGAAAGGGTTCTTTCATCTGGTGCTCTGCGGGTAATAAAGTTCACATTACCACCGATAGCATCACCTTCCATATCGGGCGTTATCGCCTTTGATACTTCAACCAATTCAATGATATCTGTTGGAAAAAAATCAAAAGCTACCGCACGACTGGTGGTTTCTTCTTCGGCGGTAGGTAATCTGTCACCGTTCATGCTAGTTGAGCTCCACTGCGAGGGTAATCCTCTAATCGCTACGAAGCGACCTTCGCCTTGATCTCGTTCAATTGATACGCCAGGAATACGCTGTACGGCCTCAGCAGCATTTCTGTCTGGCAACTTACCAATGCCATCAGAAGAGAGGAAGTTCTTAATACTATTGGCTTCTTTTTGCATGTTAGTTGCTAAAATGGCGCCTCGGCGCATATACCCTACAGAAACAATTTCTTCCAGGGTGCCATCAACTACATTTAAGGTGAATGAACCCAGCTTGTTAATTTGATTATCGAGTACATTGATAGCAAAAGTTTTTGATTGATAGCCAAGGTAATCGACTTTAAGAATATTTTTACCTGCGGCTAAATGACTTAATTCAAATTTACCTTGGTAATTTGTTGCAGCATTTATTTCTGTGCCTACAACGGTAACTTTAGCTCCCGATAAAACGCCTGCGGCATCATTAATGAACCCCATAACTGAGGCATCGGCCAGTGTTTGATAGCTTGATAGTGCCATAAATGCAGCTGCGATCGGTGTTAACTTTGACATGATTTTCCTTAACGATATGTATAGTGACAACCAACTGGTCTAGACCAGAACTTACAACTATCATAAAGACTATTTATGACAAAATTATTTCATTTTTTTTAAACAATTAAATAAATGAAAATTTTTTTTGTTTAATTTTCTTGGAAAGAACACGGGTAAATCTAGGTAAAACGATATAAAAAATAGGGACTTGGCAATGTCACCGACAAAAGAAATGTTAGCGATAAAAAATGATGGTATTGCTGACAAAGAAAGCTCATCGGCATAGTAGTCGGAAGGGGATAATAATTTATTATTTTTAAGCTGGAGTTACTTTTATAGCTTAGCCAAAATTACATCATAGCTAGTACGCCAATTTTTATAATCTAATGGGATAGGAAAAAACTCGCCGTTAACCGCCAATACTAAAGAGGGGAAGCCTTGAATAGGCATTTGTCTTGCCATTATTATTTCTTCGGCTAATTGTTGCTTTAATTCCTCACTATTGATTTGTTGCGCAAACAAGTCAGCATTAAGACCAATAGAGATTGCAATTTCAGTTAACGTACTAATCTCAGAAGGGTTCTTTGCCTGTAAATAATAAGCTTCTTGTATAGCCAAGCACATTACTTGCTCTTTTTGATATTTCCTGGCGAAAATAACCGCGCGACATGATGGATAGGTGGAGCGTTTTGGCTGGCACTGCGACCAAAAGTCAAAATTAAATTTTGCCCCTAGTTCTGATGATATTTTATGCCAGGTTTGCTGCAAAAATGTTTGCATTGCTGCTGGCATCGGTAAATCAGAGTCTTCCGCTAAGCCGCCCACCATGGTGCTAATTGGCAATACAGGGGCAAGGTTTTCTTGCAAAAGCTGCCAAGTTCGTCGATAGCCCCAACACCAACTGCACATGGGATCATAAACATAAAACAAGCTTGGTTTTGACATGTTGTTAACTCACTTAATTTAGTCAGCTAGATTAAAGTAGCGTTGTGATTAATTAGAAATTACACTGTTCAATAATTTTTCCCCTTTTGACATTCAAAAATCAAATTTTTCCGAGGCGATTAAACTAATAATGTTATTTATCTTGCTCCTCAAACACCCGCCATTGCTCACCTAATGGCTTATTTACTGTTAACACTAACGGCGTTATTTTGGGCTGGGAACTTTGTTCTGGGTCGTTCCATGCATTCAGTGGTATCACCCATAGTCATGGCTGAATTACGATGGTTATTAGCTTTGCTGCTAATTTCACCTTTTTTACTACCAAAACTCAACAAAAATAAAAAGCTCATTATGCAACACTGGCCGTTGCTTATACTATTATCCATACTAAGTGTTGCCTGCTTCAATACTTTTATTTACCTAGGGCTAACTATTACCACAGCAACCAATGCTACCATTTTACAGTCTATAATCCCTATTATCATGCTAATTTTATCGGCTTGCTGGCTTAAAGAACCGGTATCCAAACAACAATGGTTAGGGGTCAGTATTTCACTTAGTGGCGTCTTAATATTAGTCACTAAAGGTGAACTATTAAACTTACTTAATTACCCGATAAGTCAGGGCGACATTTATGTATTGATTGCGGTAATTTTATGGGCAACTTACTCAATATTATTACGTTACCGGCCAACCGAACTCGATGGCTTTACCTTCTTTGGCCTCACTGTTTTAGTAGGTTCAATCGCGCTGCTCCCCTTCGCTATCATTGAACATTACTATTATTCATCGCCGATTATTTGGCAAAATGACGCTATATTAACCATCATTTATATGGCTATTTTCCCATCAATTCTCGCTTATATTTTTTGGAATAAAGGGGTGAGTGAATTAGGTGCCGCCAAAGCAGGCTTGTTTATTCATTTAATGCCTTGCTTTGGACTTATACTTTCTTCAGTTTTTCTTAATGAAGAGATATTTCCTTTCCACCTTGGTGGTATGCTGTTCATTTTTTGTGGTATCTATCTAGCGGTTTTCAGCAAAGCTATTTTTCTCAAATCTACAAAAAGCAAAACGACTTAAAGCAAAGCAATGCATTGTCGATTAAACCTTAAAGGTATTGGCAATATCTTGTAATGATGTCGCTAATTTTGCTTGCTTTTTGGCTGTTTCAGCAATTTGATTGGCGCCTGTTGTGGTTTCCACTGATTTTTGTTCAACAGCAATCACGTTGTGCACTACATCTTGAGCCACAACGGCTTGCTCTTCTACCGCTGTCGCTATTTGGTCAGTCATCGCAAAGATGGTGCTAACCGAGGTGGTAATTTCTTCTAACGCTAACTCAACATTTTTTGAACTTTCGACCGCTGCTGCTGCTTTTTTCTGGCTGGTTTCAATAACGTTAAAAGCGGCAGTAGCATCGGCTTGTAATGCTAAAATAAAACTTTCAATTTCTGCTGTAGATTCTTGAGTACGCTGAGCAAGCGTTCTGACCTCATCGGCAACAACAGCGAAACCTCGACCTTGCTCACCGGCTCTAGCGGCTTCAATAGCAGCATTTAATGCCAGTAAATTTGTTTGCTCCGCAACCGATTTAATCACATCGACCACGCTGGTTATTTTAGTACTACTTTCATGCAAATTGTTGATTTGATTTGCCAAACCATCTATTTCAACCGCTAATACTTCTATTGAATGATAAGATTTCTGTACCGTTTTTAAGCCCTCATTGGCTTTTTCATCAGCCTCTTTTGCTGACATTACAGTACTTTGAGTATTCTCCGAGACTTCTTTTACTGTCGCTGACAACTGTTCAATAGCGCTGGCAATTAAACCAATGCCATTTTGCTGCTCAAAAAGTGATTGCGAGTTGTATTCACACGTTTGCGCAGTTTCTGCTGCTGCAGACGTTAAAGATATACTCGAAGAGGATATATCTTTAATAACACGAGAAAACTGCGTGAGTGTTTTATTCAATGATACCGATATTTGCCCTAACTCACTGTCGTCTTCAAAAGCGCTAGCCACAGTTAAGTCATTTTTATGCCTCACTTGTGACATTACTGAGGTCAAGTTTTTAACACGCCCTGTCAAATCTTTAAGAATGTAAATGCTAATAGCAACAGCCAATACAATCAACACAGCACTACTTAATACATTGATAATAAATTGGTTTATAGCACTTGCCTGCTTTTTGTCCACCAACGCTAAAATATTACTATCTAATTCATTTTCTACTTTCTTCAATTGCCCTATTCGTGCCGTTGCCTGAGCAAACCAGTATTCAGGTTTAATATTAAAATCAGCTGCTTTACTTTCGGCAAGCAGTCTCAATCGCTGCACCTCGTTTACCGACTCATGAGCGAGCTGTTGAAGAAAATACTGTTGATTATCTTTATTCGCAAAACGATTGAAGTTAGTAAAGTAGGTGTCTTGCTCACTTATTAAGGTGATAAATTTAATGAACATTCCCTCAGAAAAGGTATCTTTGGCAAAGGTATTGCTCAACACTGCCCTTTCGATACCCGCACGCTCTTTACCTTGTAAAAAGTTATAATAGGCAACCGTTTCTTTGGTAATTAAGGCATCGGTACTTAAATTGGCATTGATCACAGCCACACTCAGTAATTGTCCATTTAGCTGCGTATAATATGTTAATGCCTCCGCTATCGGGATGCTTTGAGCGTTTACTCGTTGGCGAATATTCACTAATTGAACAAAGGCTTGCTCAATTGAGGCATGTAACTTATTAATCTCGGCAAGTTGAAAGTCATTCTCTTGCCAAAACTGCACTTGTTGTTGACGTTTATCATCGGTATGTTGACGCTGGTTTTGCAATTTATTAGTAAACTTAGCACCGTTGGAGCCAATATAACCGGCGGTAAGACCCCGTTCTTTTTGCAGTTCATGCACTAGCTCACTATAAATCACAGATAATTGAGTTAACGAGGAAATCGTCGACATTTCATTTTTTGTATTAATACTGTGCAAAATGGCGGTAATACTCAGCCACAAAAACCCCAACATAGGTAACACGAGTAAAATTAGGATTTTTTTTCGAAATGAAAGATTAGTAAAGATCATACGTCGCCCTGATGCTTATGAATAATTATGCAATAGAATGTAATTATTATACCAATATATAATTAAACCAAACACCTAAACTTTAGTCTATGTAGCTATAAGCAAGTAAACATTAGTAATAAAAACATAATCTTTGGTCAAATTTCAGGCAAAAAAAACGGTAGCAAGGCTACCGATGGTTTAGCTATGAGGAAAGCTAGAATATTCAATTATTACAACAGGTGCCCTGTCTAAGGGAACGAAAACAATTATAGAGTACATGCTCTAGTTACACAAGCTTTTTATGTAATTAAATTACAGTTTTGTTCTTTAGTTTCTATTATTACTATGCAGGGTATTTATTAGGCGACAATAGCGCGTGATTTTTCAACTTAATCGCCTTTAAAGCCAACAAAAAAACCAGCGGGTGTTTGTTGATTTCCCGCACATACAGTAAACTAACCACAACTTTTCCATTATTTACCATTAGCGAATAAAAGATGTCAGCAACAGATAAAAATCAACTCCCAGACACAGCACATACTTCAGCAGACAGCACCACTCACTTTGGTTACCAAACCATTGATAAAGAAGATAAAGTGTCTATGGTTGCCGGCGTTTTTCATTCTGTTGCTAAACAATATGACATAATGAATGACTTAATGTCGTTTGGTATCCACCGCTTATGGAAACGCTTTACCATTGACGCTAGTGGCGTTCGTCCCGGTAATAATGTCCTTGATTTAGCCGGTGGTACCGGTGACTTAACCGCTAAGTTTTCACAACTGGTCGGTAAGCAAGGCAAAGTCGTGTTAGCAGACATTAATAGCTCTATGCTTAATGTTGGTCGCGACAAACTACGCGATAAAGGCTTAGTGCAAAATATTGATTATGTACAAGCTAACGCGCAATATTTACCCTTTGAAGACAATAGCTTTGATATTGTCACCATCGCCTTTGGTTTACGTAATGTTACCGACAAAGACATGGCTTTGCGCTCTATCTATCGGGTATTAAAACCGGGCGGACGTTTACTGGTATTAGAGTTTTCAAAGCCTGAGCATGAACTCATTAATAAAGCTTATGATTTTTATTCTTTTAACATTTTACCGAAAATTGGTGAGTTAGTGGCTAAAGATGGCGATAGTTATCAATACCTTGCTGAATCTATTCGCATGCACCCAGATCAAGAAACCTTAAAAACCATGCTAGATAATGCCGGATTTGAGCAAACTAGTTTCAAAAACCTCACGGGTGGTGTAGTCGCTTTACATAAAGGCTATAAGTTTTAATCATTATGACTGCACCCTTTGCCAACATAAGCAAACAACTGATGTTTCCTCAAACTTTAGCAGCAAGCTTAGAGAGCATTATCAATCAAGTGTTGTCTTTAGGCTCAGCCAATAGCTCATTGGAAAAGTTAGGGCAAAAAACCTTAACACTCACCTTAGCCGAACTGGGCTTTCCTTTAAGCTTTACCGTTACTTCAGATATTGGCGTTAACAACAAAGCACTATTAGTTAGTTCATTAACTGAGCGCGCTGACTGCACTATCAATACCAGCCTAACAACCTTGCGCGAGTTACAAGCCAAACAACAGCTCACTGAACTCATTAAACAAGACAAACTTGATGTCACTGGTGACATAAAAGTGGCACAAAAATTTGCTAATATGGCTCAGAACCTTGATATAGATTGGCAAAGCGAATTGGCTAATCACATTGGTGATGTTGCCACTCATAAGCTGATGCAACTAGGTAAAACAATCGCTGCAAAATTTAACTTTGCCGCCACACAAATTCAGGCGGATGCCAGTGAATATGTAGTGCATGAACAACGTTTAGTGATCACTAAAAACCAAATTGAGCACTTCAACCAAGCGGTTAACGACGTTAGCAAAGACGTTATGGCATTAGAAGCACGCATTGCTCGCTTAAACAAATCATCAAATAATTAATTTATTTATTAAAGAGTTAAAGGATTTACAAAAACGTGAGCAGCATTCGTTTATACCGCATTATTAAAACATTTTTACACTATGGCCTAGATGACATGGTGCCCCCTGAAATGTTGCCTTGGTATGCCAAATTAGGGCGAGGGTCATTATTTTGGTTACGAAACAAGCATAAAGACAAAGCGGTTGCACTCCGTTTTCGCTTAGCCATTGAATCGCTTGGGCCAGTATTTATCAAATTTGGCCAAATGCTCTCTACCCGCCGTGATTTATTACCGCCCGACTTTGCTGATGAACTGGCATTACTGCAAGACCAAGTAAGCCCTTTTGAGGGCGAGTTAGCTAAACAGTTAATTGTTGATGCCATGGGTATTGAAATCTTCGAACAACATTTCAGTGATTTTGATTTAATACCACTTGCCAGTGCTTCAATCGCGCAAGTGCACACGGCAACCTTAATTACCGATGACAATAATCACAAAAATATCGTCATTAAAGTTTTACGTCCTCATATAGGCAAAACTATTTTAGCCGATGTTAAGGTTATGTCTCGGCTTGCTAGTATTGCCGCCCGCTGGTTTCCTAACGGCAAGCGTTTAAGACCTAAAGAAGTGGTAGCAGAATACAAAAAAACTATTTTAGATGAGTTAGATCTTAATCGCGAAGCCGCCAACGCTATTCAGCTCAAGCGTAACTTTGAGCAAGGCAGTGAATACGACAAAGTACTTTACGTACCTGAAATTTATAGTGAATACAGTTATAAAAATATACTCGTTATGGAACGCATATACGGCATAGGTGTGGCAGAAATAGACACCTTAAATCAACTAGGTGTTGATATGAAACTGCTGGCTGAGCGCGGCGTAGAAGTATTTTTCACGCAAGTATTTCGTGACAGCTTTTTTCATGCCGACATGCATCCGGGTAATGTATTTGTTGATGCCACCAACCCTGCAGATCCAACATGGATTGCTATAGATTGCGGCATTGTTGGTACCCTAAATAGGGAAGATAAACGCTATTTAGCCGAGAATTTTGTCGCCTTTTTTAACCGTGACTACCGTAAAGTAGCACAACTGCATGTTGATTCAGGTTGGGTGCCCGCAAGCACTAGCGTTGATGAATTTGAATTTTCTATTCGCACTGTCTGTGAGCCAATTTTCAACAAACCACTGGCTGAAATATCATTTGGCCAAGTATTAGTCAATTTATTCAACACCGCCCGTCGCTTTAATATGGAAGTTCAGCCACAGCTCGTACTCTTACAAAAAACCTTACTTTACATTGAAGGCTTAGGCCGTCAGCTTTACCCTCAACTCGATTTATGGCAAACCGCAAAACCCTTTTTAGAGAATTGGGTAAAAGAACAAATGGGCGTTAAAGCAGTATTTACCAAAATTAAAGAGAACCTACCTTTTTGGAATGAAAAATTACCTGAAATTCCCGACTTGGTGTACGACTATTTAAAAACGGGTAAAGAAAGCCAACAACACCAAGCCTTTTTAATGCAAAAAATACTGGAGCAACAAGCTAAACAAAGCAAAAACATTGTTTACAGTATTTTAACCGTAGGTATAGCGATAGTGTTGACGTTATTTTTTAGCCTTTATTTTTAGCCAGTTGCGCCCGCAAACTTGCCATGCCCTGTTTATTCGACTGCTCTTTATGGGCTTCAGTTTTTTTCACTTGCCCTAGCTCCCAATTTAAATCGTCTTGGGGCAGTTCATGCAAAAAGCGACTGGCTTCGGTGCGCGATACTTCACCAAATTGGCGGCGCTCTCTGGCGTAAGTGAATATTAACTCACGCTGGGCACGGGTTATGCCCACATAAGCTAAACGACGCTCTTCTTCAACACTGCCTTCATCAATACTGGTTTGGTGAGGCAACAAACCTTCTTCCATACCGATTAAAAACACATAAGGGAATTCTAGCCCTTTTGAGGCGTGCAAGGTCATCAGCTGCACTTGGTCGCTATTATCCTCGTCCTCATTACGCTCCATCATGTCACGTAAGGTTAAGCGAGTAACAATTTGCGGTAAAGTCATTGGCTCTTCATCATCAGAGCCTTCAAGCATTTGTGTCACCCAACTAAAAAGTTCGGTAACGTTTTTCATGCGCATTTCTGCCGCTTTGGCGCTAGGCGAGGTATCGTAGAGAAAATCTTCGTAATTGATTTCACGGATCATCGAGCGCAGTACTGCCGCCGTATCGCCACGCTCGGCTTGATCGCCCACATTAACTAACCATTGGGTAAAAGCCTGCATTTTCATTAACGCACGCCCCGTCAACGTTTGCTCTAACCCTAATTCAAAACTGGCGGCAAACATACTTATTTGTCGCATATTGGCATAGTTACCCAATTTTTCTAATGTTGCTGGCCCCAGCTCGCGCTTAGGTACATTCACAATACGTAAAAAAGCATTATCATCGTCTGGGTTAACCAGTACCCGTAAATAAGCCATCACATCTTTGATTTCAGCGCGGGAGAAAAACGAAGTGCCACCACTGATCTTGTAGGGAATACGGTTAGTCATCAGGGCTTTTTCAAGCAAGCGCGATTGATGATTACCACGGTATAAAATTGCATAATCTTTATAACGACTGCGGTTCATAAAACGATGACCGATAAGCTCACCAATAATGCGCGACACTTCATCTTCTTCATTTTTAGTTTGCACTACCCTAAGCTCAACGCCATACGCTAATTCACTAAAAAGCGCTTTATCATAAATATGCGGATTATTAGCAATTAAAATATTAGCGCATTTTAATATCCGGCCACTTGAGCGGTAATTTTGCTCTAATTTAATCAACTTTAGCTGTGGAAAATCCTTACCTAGCAACACCAAGTTTTCGGGTTTTGCACCACGCCACGAATAAATGGATTGATCATCGTCACCCACCACGGTTAAGCGGCCGCGATCACCCGCTATCTGCTTAACTAATTCATACTGACTAGCATTGGTATCTTGATATTCATCCACCAATAAATAGCGAATTTTATTACGCCAACGTTCACGCACTTCCGGATAGTTTTTCAACAACAGCGTTGGGATAAGAATTAAATCATCAAAATCTAAGGCATTATATGCTGTCATGTGTTGATGATAACGTTGATAAAATTCAGCATACTCCGCGCTATCGGCATCTAAAGCCATTTTAACGACAGCATCAGGCAGCAATAAATCATTTTTCCAATTGGAAATCATGCTCTGTAATTTGCTGAGCAAATCCTTGTCGCCATCAAGCTCATCAAGGGTTAATTCTTTTAATAGTGACAGGCTGTCTTGATCATCAAACAGGGTAAAACCCGGCTTATAACCCAAGGTTTTAATTTCTCGACGCACGATGTCTAAACCAAGAGAGTGAAAAGTTGACACAGTTAAACCACGGGTTAAGTCTTTACCGAGCATTTTGATAATACGCTCTTTCATTTCCCGTGCGGCTTTATTAGTAAAAGTTACCGCGGCAATATTACGGGCTTTGTAATCACATTTTTGGATCAAATAGGCTATTTTCTGACAAATAACCCCTGTTTTACCTGAGCCAGCGCCAGCCAAAACCAGACAAGGGCCATTAACATATTTTACCGCCTCATTCTGTCCTGGATTAAGTTTCATGGTAACTACTCATCTTATTGCTATTTGCCCCAATTTCGTTGTCGAAAGTACTCATTTATACTTATAAATTCCGTGCTTTCTTCTAGAACTTGAACCCAATAGCTTCAAGCTTCATAGTTACAGGAATAATAATTTTTTAAAGGTCGCTGATTTTACCTGTTTTTACTCATCAGCAAAACAGTTACAATGTTATCAAATGAAATTTGAGGAAAATAACATGCTCAATGCCAAGAAGATTGAAGAAATTGCCAAGCAAGTAACCGATGCTATTCCGCCAAGTTTAAAAAATATGGCTAACGACATTGAAGATAAAACCAAAACAATATTACAACGTAAATTATCACAATTAGATGTAGTTACTCGTGAAGAATTTGATGTGCAAACGCAAGTATTACTGAAAACACGTGCTAAGTTGGCTGAATTAGAAGAGCGCTTAACCCAATTAGAACAAGATGCAGTTGCTAAGTAAGTTAATACTCACCATTACCCTGACTTTAGTAGGCTTTATGACTATAGCGAATGACAACTTTACCTCTGAAGAGCAACTTACCACTCGTCTAAACGGAGAAATCAGCGATTTTTGGCAGCAAGGCAACTTTGCGCATTTTGCTGGTGTTAATGAAACTCGTATCAATTATGCTACCTTCACTCATCATGACGTGGAGCTAAAGACAGAAAGTAAATGCCTGGTTATTTCATCGGGGCGCGGTGAAAGTTATTTAAAATATAAAGAACTAAGTTTTGACTTATTCAAGCTTGGATTTAGTGTTTTTCTCATTGATCACCGTGGGCAAGGGTTGTCTGAACGAACACTGCCAAACCCTCACAAAGGCTATGTTGAAGACTTTCAGTATTATGTCGATGACTTTGCTTACTTTATCGACAATATAGTTAACCAACATTGTCAAAATAAGCCCTATTTACTTGCTCACTCTATGGGTAGCGCTATTGCCGCCAGATATTTACAAGATTTTCCTGACCGCATTCAAGCGGCGGCGTTATCTTCACCTATGCTAGGCTTTAATAGTGGTGGCATTCCAGAGTTTATCTCTGAGTCGATAATAAAAACCACTGCACAAGTTAATCAATGGTTTGGTGAGTCACCTTGGTATTTTCTCGGCCATAAAGATTTTGCTCAAAAAGACTTTGCTAATAACCTGTTGATGCATTCAACATTACGTTATCAAATATACACACAGCTATATAAAAACACGCCAGAAATTCAATTAGGCGGCATAACAACTCAGTGGCTAACGGAATCGTTAGCCGTATTGGAAAAGCTTTTTGCCAATATTGATAACATCATCACACCCACCTTAGTACTACAAGCGGGCGCTGATAAAATTGTTAATAATCAAGCGCAAGATGATTTTTGCCAACAGTTACACGTACTACATCCGCAATCATGCCCCGATGGCAAACCACTCGTTATTGCTGATGCTTATCATGAATTGTTTTTTGAAAGTGATATTTACCGTAACCAAGCGTTAACGGCCGCGATCAATTGGTTTGAGCAACATCCTTTACCTTAACCTCTAAATGCTAAAAAGTATAAGTTAAGGCCGCGGTGGCCAAGTATTAAGGCTTTTGCTTGGCTAACTCGCTCTGCACTACCGAGCTTGGATCATGATGGATAAAAACTTCACAAGGCGCTAACGCTTGGCAAATTTTAACTTCAATTTCATCACCAATACTGTGCGCCTCCAATAAAGACAGGCTATCATCAAGTTCAAGGTGAAATTGAATAAAGCGCTGGGCGCCTGATTGACGAGTACGTAACTCATGCAAGCCCAAGGCGTGCTGGTGAGACAAAACAATGTTTTTAATTTGCGCCCGTTCGTTATCACTGATTTCATGATCCATCAATTGATAGACACTTTGGTAAATAATTTTACCGGCGCCAATCAACAAATACAGCGCAACAGCAACGGTAAAGACACCATCCGCTTGCAACCAAATACCTTGGCTCAGCACGATAGCAAGCAAAACACCAAAGTTCATCAACAAATCCGATTGATAATGCAGAGCATCGGCACTGATCACCACAGAATTGGTGCGCTTAATGACAAAGCGTTGAAAAAACACCAAAGCAAGCGTCAATGCAATAGCGATCATAGTGACCCAAATAGCCACGTTACTGTGCACAATAACTCTCGGGTTAAGAGTACGCTCAACACCATTGAAAATTAACAAGGTAGCAGAGCCCAAAACAAACGCGGCTTGCACCAACCCCGCTAAACTTTCTGCTTTACCATGACCAAATTTATGCTCTTTATCTGCTGGCGCTAAAGCAAAGCGCAAAATAATAATATTCATCACCGAGGCAAATAAATCTAAAATGGAGTCAGTGGTAGACGCCAACATGGCGCTAGAGTCACTCACTAACCAAGCATAAAACTTGATCACTATCAGTAACAAGGCCACAGAAGAAGAGCTAATGGCCGCTAATCGCACCCAATAAGCGTAATCATCGCTGCTGTAATTTGTTGACGTTGTTTTTTCTGACATGGAAAGTGTTTCCAAAAGTGAAGCGTATCGTTGTAGTGACTGTTATAATAGCAAAAAATCTTATACTCAAACTAGCGTTGTTATCATTATGTTAGATGTTGTCCTTTTTCAACCACAAATTCCGCCAAACACTGGCAATATTATCCGCTTATGCGCTAACTCTGGCTTTCGCCTGCATTTAATTGAACCACTTGGTTTTGATTTAGAGGATAAAAAACTACGCCGTGCCGGGCTTGATTATCATGAGTTCGCGGCGATTAAGCGCCATAAAAACTTCGATGCCTTTGTTGAACAAGAACAGCCAAAGCGCATATTAGCCATCACCACTAAAACAGATAATTTCTATGGTGATATCACCTTTACTGCTGGAGATTATTTACTGTTTGGCTCAGAAACGGCAGGATTACCCGAAGAAGTACGCGTGCAAATACCCGATGAAGATAAAATTCGCATTCCAATGCTCAAAGAAAGCCGCAGTATGAATTTATCGAACGCCGCTGCAGTGATTGTTTACGATGCTTGGCGACAATTAGGGTTTGTGAATGCGGTTTAAAGCAATGTCAGTGACGAATGAATAGTAACGAATTAATGATGACGAAAATAGTGACGAGTCTCGAAGATAACGACGGCGTGCTGTTCGAGATTCGCTATTCGTAGTTCGTTACTTTAGCTGTTTATTCTTGCTTGTTATCTATTGATAAAGCACTTGGTATACTTGCTCAACAATAGGTATTTCACCCTCCATTCGTTGAGCTAAAACCTTCAAATCGCTCACTGAGAAAGTCCAAAAACAAACGGTTTTTACGCGGCATAAAACGTTGCCTTGGATATAAGGCATAAATGCCGAAGTCTTCCATTTCGTAGTCGGGAAGCAGTTGCACCAACTGTTTATTTTTCAGCTCCTTTTTTACAGCAAACATCGATAACATAGCAACGCCCTGCCCAGCCAAAACAAAAGCCTTGACCCCAACGGCGGAGTTGGCAGTAGCACTGGTATTCAGTTTTGGCGTATATGATATATCATCCTTTTTTATTTTCCAGTTCATCAGTGCCGGTACACGGGAAAAATTAATACCATTACAGCTTTCAAGCTCGGCAATATTAGTAGGAGTAGACCCGTGGCGGTTTAAATAGGCGGGTGAAGCCGCTAAACACATACATGATGAATATAATTTTCTGCCAATTAAGTCCGAGTCTTTTAACCAACCGGCGCGTATTGATATATCAACGCCTTCGGTAAGGGGGTTATTAATATTATCATCCATAATAAAATCAATATTGATCTTGGGGTATAACAACATAAACTCGGCAGCAAGAGGAATGAGATCATCCGCACCCAATAGGTTGGGGCAGGCTATACGCAATGTGCCTGTGGGGGTCTCCTGATGCTCTTTGAGTTCTTCAAAGGTATCCTTTGCTTCTTCTAAAATACTAACACTGCGATGATAAAACCGATGACCTGCTTCGGTAAGACTGAGTTGCCGGGTCGAACGATGCAATAACTTAATACCAATTTCGTCCTCCAGCGAAGAAAGATGCTTACTAATAACCGATTTACTTTTGCCAAGCTTAATGCCAGCCTTTGAAAAACTCCCACACTGCACAACTTCAGTAAAATATTCCATGCGCTTTAAGTAATCCATAATTCAACCTTGGTATCAATGGTAATAACAGTAGACTTTACTGTTGCAAAAAACTCAACAGTGAGTGACCAGTGAATGGCATTGTTTGTTTTTATGATTAAATTATACTTTATCTCGTCTTAAATTTGAACGAGAGAAGATAATGAAACATAAAATCGGATTAGCATTTAGCGGGTTTGTAATGAGCATTGGTCTGCTTTGTAGCCCCTCGCACGCGGCGAGTAATGACTTAAGTATTGATGAGCAATGGCAGTTGGATGGTGAATTCATCCCCGAAGGTCTGGCCTATGATGACATCAGTCAGAGTTATTTTTTAGGATCACTAACCGAACCAGCAATATACCGAATTAATGCCCATAAACAAATAAAACGCTTTGCCTACGATAAGGAGATTGTCTCTTCTGCTGGTGTTCATGTTGATACGCAACGTCGTCGTTTGTTGGTTACTAGTCTTGATCTGGGCACCAGTGAGGCATCCAATGTTAATAAAAAAGGTGCTAAAGCAGGTCTGGCGATTTACTCTCTGGAAACCGCAGAAAAAATTGCCTTTATAGATTTAGCCAAGGGCCTTACCGGTGGACATTTGTCTAACGACATAACCTTTGATACCGACGGTAATATCTATATTACCGATTCATTTTCACCAATTATTTATAAAGTAGACGCAAGCTATAAAGCCAGTGTTTTGCTACAAGACCCAGCTTTTGCAGGAAAGGGCTTCAATCTAAATGGTATCGTTTTTCATCCAAACGGATATTTAATTGTATCGAAGTACAATTCAAACAGCCTATATAAAATACCGCTTAAAAACCCTAAAAATTGGTCTCAAATTGAATTGGCCACAACAGTGTCGGGTCCTGATGGCTTGGTATTATTAAGTAACAATAAATTAGCCGTCATAGAAAATAAAACGCGTGGCAATATCAGTATTTTACAATCCAAGGATAACTGGAAAAGTGCCCAATTAAACAGCGCCTTGCTGCTTGATTCTGCTTTTCCAACAACGGCTACCTTAGCCAATGGTAAGTTGGTGGTACTTGATGGGCAGATTAACAAGTTATTTGCCGGTAAAAAAGGTGAGGTGAAAAACTTTTCACTATATCAAATTAACACATCTCAATAATTATTTAGAAGCGCTTGTGTATCAGCACCATGCAGATCAAATCTATATGGTGCTTTTTATTGGCTATAATTGCTTGTTCGACGCATTATCTAAGCTAATAAAATGCTATTTAATCTAAATTCCAACCTATAATTGTTCCCGCAGGGTTTCCTGCCACAGGCTCAGGATAGTATGAAAACCTATCTGTAGTGGCGTTAACCCATACTTCTCCGTGATGATTATAGAAAAAGCACTCATTAACGCCAAAGGCTGTTAAATATAACGCAGACCAATCTGAAATAGCGAGTGTTTGGCTAAATGTCTCTATATTGGGAGGCGATTCTAAGACTGTATTCCATAAAACCATACAGCCATCGGCATCATCCGTCGGTTTTTCTGCCCAACCTTCACTGGTAAAATTGAATAAAGTACCATTGATGGTAAGCGATGACGGTTGTCCATTGGTCTGCCACTTTAAACGTAGCATTTGAACACCAGCCCTAAATGCCCCCATGGTTGCTCTAGTCACTTCATTATGGGCATCATCTTGAATATCTACAAATTTTGGCAATGCAGTGACAGCAAGCACCCCTAAAAGCACAATCACTAACACCAGCTCAATTAATGTAAATCCTGACTTTTTCAAAATTAATTACTTCTTTTAAAGACTACAACAAGTATAACACTATTCCATATTGAACTTTAAAAAGCCGCCAGCTGCAACGCTACCGTCACCATTACCTATGGGGTAATACTGAAAATATGGTGTAGATGCAACATCATATTGACTGCCGTTGTGGTTATGATAAAAACAAACTGTCCATAGATAGCGAGCAGACCAGTCAAATCACGATGATTGGTGGTAATTAGGGTTTGTGAATACGGTGTAAAGCAATCTCAATGACGAATTAATAGTAACGAATTAATGATGACGAAAATAGTGACGAGTCTCGAAGATAACGACGGCGTGCTATTCGTAACTCGCTATTCCTAGTTCGTCACTGTAACGGCTTATTCTTGTTTTTGATCACGAGATAACAGATCAGCCGCCGCTAATTGAGCGGCTTTATTTTGATAAAGTACTTGATACACTTGCTCAACAATAGGCATTTCAACCTGCATTCGCACAGCTAACATATACACCTCTTTAGTGTTTCTGTAGCCTTCAACCACTTGCCCGATATCAGCCATTGCTTGCTCGACATCAACCCCCTGCCCTCCTGCTAAACCAAAGCGACGGTTGCGTAACTGGTTTAACGTTATTGGTTATTGGTTATTGGTACAAGTTAACACTAAATCGCCTAAACCAGCCATACCAACACCAATTTACCTGCATGTTTTGCAGGCTCAGTATAAGCGTATAACTAACCTTTCGTTGGACTATATACCGACCAAAAACAATAGAAATGGTAAGTATATAGTTCATTTATAACTGAAACATTGATAAAATAATATTGACCACTATACTTACCAATACAGAGAAAAAAGGTAAGTATAGTATGCAAAGTAAAGTTATCAATAAAAGAAGTGCGGTGATATTTCCAAAACATAAAAAAATATTATTAGCACTTGGTGAGAATATAAAGTTAGCCCGAAAAAGAAGAAAGTTAACTCAACTACTTATTTCTGAGCGAACGGGACTATCTCGTCTTACCGTGAGAAATATTGAGAAGGGTGATTCTGGTGTTTCTATCGGGCACTACTTAGTGGTGCTCAGTGTCTTGGGGCTGGGAGATGACTTACGGCACGTAGCAAAAGATGATGAGTTAGGTAGAAAGTTACAAGATATAAGCTTACTAACGAGCAAGGAGAGTAATAGCAGATGAACACTCAAGTTTTAGTGTTTGCTGATTGGGAGGCGCTTGCAGGGGCAACTCGTTTAGGTACTTTAAGGGCCTCAATCATTCGAAATAGAGAAAGTTTTAGTTTTTCCTATGAAGATGATTGGCTGAGTTCTGGTGCGGCGCAGCAAGTTGACCCTGAATTACAGTTATACGCGGGTGAACAATACGCAGGCAGTGATAGCAACTTCCGTGTTTTCCTCGACTCTTGTCCTGATCGTTGGGGGCGCGTATTAATGCAGCGCCGCGAAGCCGTTTTAGCGAGAGACGAAAAAAGAAAGCCTAGACCCTTGCGTGAGGTAGATTATCTGCTCGGTGTTCATGATATGTATCGCATGGGTGCACTACGTTTCAAAAAAAATGTTGATGGTGATTTTTTAGATAACAACAAAGAGTTGCCGGCTCCACCTATTGCTTCACTCAAAGAGTTAGAATATGCCGCACAGCAAGTTGAGAACAACCTAGATTTAGACAATCCTGAATATCGTAAATGGTTAAATATACTTATGTCGCCAGGTTCTTCTTTAGGCGGCGCTCGTCCCAAATCATGTGTTGTAGATAAAAATAATGAGTTGTGGTTGGCAAAATTTCCTAGTAGACAGGATGACCATGATATTGGTGCTTGGGAGTATGTCACTCATTGTTTGGCCTTAGATGCCGGTATCACTATGGCTCCATGCCAAATACATCAATTCAATAGTGATCATCACACCTTTTTAACTAAGCGCTTCGATCGTACTCCCACTGGTCGTTTACACTTTACTTCTGCGATGACACAGCTTGAATATTTTGATGGTGAAGATGGCGTCAGTTACATTGAGTTGGCAGGATTTCTCACCGAGAAAGGCTCAAATACGCAAGAAGATTTAGCACAATTGTGGCGGCGTATAGTTTTTAATATTGCGGTCTCTAACTGTGATGATCACTTAAGAAATCATGGCTTTATTTATCAAGATCAAGGCTGGGTACTTTCTCCTGCATACGATATTAATCCTGTGAATTCAGCCACGGGATTGCACCTCAACATCTCCGAATATGATAATAGTTTGGATTTTGACCTCGCAATGGAAGTCATCGACTACTTTCAATTAGCTGAAGATAAGGCCATAAAAATAAAAGGCGAAGTTCTTGATAGTGTAAAAAACTGGGAAAAAGTAGCAAGTTCAATTGGTATCTCTCAACAAGAACAGCAATTGATGGCACCAGCATTCAATGTTTCATAGCTTAACAGTCATAGGGGAAATTTCTACAGAACGATTCCAAATGAAGATGAAATTTGTATTCCGATGCTAAAAGAAGGCTAGAGTGTCAGTGACGAATTGATAGTAACGAGTATCGAAGATAACGATAGCGTGCTGTTCGCAACTCACTATTCCTAGTTCGTCACTTTAACGGCTTATTCTTGTTTTTGATCTCTTGATAACAGATCAGCCGCCGCTAATTGAGCGGCTTTACCTTGATAAAGCACTTGATACACTTGCTCAACAATAGGCATTTCAACCCCCATGCGCTGAGCTAAAATATACACTTCTTTGGTATTTCTGTAGCCTTCAACCACTTGCCCGATATCAGCCATGGCTTGCTCTACCTCTATACCCTGCCCTAACGCTAAACCAAAACGACGATTGCGTGATTGGTTGTCGGTACAAGTTAACACTAAATCGCCTAAACCAGCCATGCCCATAAAAGTAGCAGGATCAGCTTTTAATGCTATGCCTAAACGCGTCATTTCTGCTAAACCGCGGGTAATTAATGCCGTACGTGCATTAGCACCAAAGCCAATACCATCAGCCATACCAGCACCAATAGCGATTACATTTTTAACGGCACCACCTAATTGCACGCCAATAAAATCTTTATTGGGATAAACGCGGAAGCATTTTTCACAATGCAGCAAGTCAGACAACTCGTCAGCAAAGTTTTCATCGGTCGCAGATAGAGAAATAGCCGTAGGTAAACCTGCGGCCATTTCTTTAGCAAAAGTAGGTCCTGAAAGTACCGCTAAGGCAATATCATCACCTAAAATATCGCGCGCGACATTTTGTAATAAATCACCTGACTGGGGATCTAACCCCTTAGTCGCCCAAGCAATTTTAGTGTCCGCGCTTAGTAGCGGTTTAATTTGCTTAAGTATGTCGCCAAAAACATGGCTAGGCACAACCACTAAAATATTATCGCTTGCCTGAACCGCAGCAACTAAATCACTGGTCGGCGTTAAGCTTTTAGGAAAAGGGCAAGCCGCTAAATACTTAGTATTTTCGCGCACACTAGCCATATCTTCAACTTGGCGCGCATCACGACCCCAAAGCAGTGTTTCATGACCGTTTCGAGCCAAACAAATAGCGAGTGCAGTGCCATAAGAACCCGCACCTAATACTGTAATTTTGGCAGAAACTGTCATAGTTTTTCCACTATTCTAGGGTTATTTAACCAGCCTAAGCAAGTTGTGCGCAACAAGGCATCGAGTAAGAAAAGTTGCGCGTTGCAAAGTACTCACTGTCAGCCATTTTTCTTCGTCTCTCGTCATTCGAGACTAATACTCGCCACGCATAACTAGAGACTAAGAACTCGAGACTAATAATTAATGCGTTTCTGTGCTTTCAGGTGCGTTCACTTTTGCTTCAGCAGCGCGTTGTTGTACGTAAGAAGCAAATAATGCTTCGAAGTTAACTGGCGACAAGTTAAATTGTGGAAATGAACCACGGTTAACTAAGCTAGCAACAGTTTCGCGTGCGTACGGGAATAACGTTGTTGGACAAAAAGCGCCAATAGTATGAGCCAATTGTGCTTCAGGCAAATTACCAATAGTGAAAATACCGGCTTGTTGCACTTCAGCTAAAAAGGCAGTTTGACCTTCAACCGTTGCCGTTACTGTAACCGCTAAAACAACTTCATAAGTATCATCGGCTAATTTATTAGAGCGAGTATCTAAGTCTAGTTTGATCTCCGGCTTCCAATCTTTTTGAAAGATAGCTGGCGAGTTAGGGGTTTCGAATGAAACATCTTTAGTGTAAACACGTTGAATAGCAAATTGCGGTTCAGTTTTTGCTGCTGCATTTAATTCGTTTTTGTTTTCGTCGCTCATGAGAGTTCCTATATTATCTTTTCTATAAATTGAATTTATGCTCTGTTTAAGCTTTTGCTAACAAAGCATTTAAGTTGTTTTGCATGTCAAGTGTGACCAATTCATCACAGCCCCCAATATGCACATCATCAATAAAAATTTGCGGTACGGTATAACTGCCATTACTACGCGTTATCATCGCTTCACGCAAAGCCATATCACCATCAATTTTTATCTCTTGTACTATCAGTCCAGCAAAATCAGCTGATTTTTCTGCTAACAAAGCTTGTGCTCGCACACAATACGGACAATATGCCTTGGTATATATTTCTACTGTTGCCATAGTTTTCTAATTCCCTAATCAGTTACGGGTATAAAAGTATCAAATTACGAAAACACTCGAAACTTACTTTTTAGTGACTGGCAAACCAGCGCCAGTCCAGGCATTCATACCGCCTTTTAAAACACTAACGCGGGCAAAACCTTTTTTATGTAAATCATTAGCTATTTTAACAGCACTAAGGCCAGCACTACATACCACTATGATGGGATTTTCTTTATGTTTTTCAAGGCTAGTAAAGCCATTTTTATTGATTTTTTCGTTCGATAAACTCAACGCATCCAAAATATGATTGCTGTTAAAGTCTTTTTCGCTACGAATATCAAGTGCAACACCTTGCTCTCTGTTCATTAAAAAAGTCAGGTCTTGCGGGCTAATTTGCTTAACTGGTGACATGCTAATTTTGATCGTTGTCACGATAATCATCACGACAAGGGCAACCCAAACCGCACTTAACATGCCATTGTTGCTAGCAAAAGTAATAAATTGTTCCATAAATGGTGACCCTTTTGGTACCTAGTAAGGTGAATAATAAAAACCGTGACAGTATACAGATTATTAGTTTTTTTGCTATGAAGATTTGGTAACCATGATTGAATCATTTCTTGCTTAAAAAAACGACCGCTTATGTGTACAATAGCGGTAATTCTCTCAGATAGACTAAAGGTAGCGTAGTAATGGCACAGGCAAATAAAAAATCGACAGTTTTAATTATCTTAGATGGTTGGGGCTATCGCGAACAAAGTGACTCGAATGCCATACAAGCCGCTAACACGCCAGTGCTAGACAAATTAAAAACCGACTACCCTAATATGCTTATTCAAACCTCGGGCATGGCGGTTGGTTTGCCCGACGGACAAATGGGTAATTCCGAAGTAGGCCATGTTAATTTAGGTGCAGGTCGCGTGGTTTATCAAGATTTCACCCGTATTACCAAGGCAATTGCAGATGATCAATTCAACCAAAACCCAGCACTGTGCCAAGCCGTTGATAAAGCGGTAGCACAAGATAAAGCGGTGCATATTTTTGGTTTACTGTCACTGGGTGGCGTTCATAGTCATGAAGACCATATTTTCTCTATGATTGAGCTTGCTCAAAAGCGCGGTGCCAATAAAGTTTATTTGCATGCCTTTTTAGACGGTAGAGACACGCCACCACGTAGTGCCAAAAATTCTTTAGTTAAAGCCCAAGAAAAATTTAGTCAGTTATTCCCTGACGGCACTTCTCAAGTGGCTTCAGTTATTGGTCGTTATTATGCCATGGACAGAGATCAACGCTGGGATCGTGTTGAGGCGGCTTATAATTTAATGGTGTCGGGTGAAAGCCAGTATCAATACCACGACGCGGTTAGCGCACTTGATGCTGCCTACGCGCGCGATGAGAACGACGAATTTGTCAGCGCAAGTGCCATCCTCAATAATGATGGTGCCGCCATTGAAATAAACGACGGTGATGCTTTAATTTTTATGAATTTCAGAGCCGATCGTGCTCGCCAGTTTAGTCGCTGTTTCACCGAAAAAGATTTCGCTGGTTTTAGTCGTAAAAAAACGCCTGCTATTAGTGATTTTGTGATGTTGACGCAATATGCTGCAAGCATTGAGGCAAATTGTGCTTATGCTCCACAAGCATTAACTAATGTGATGGGCGAATGGTTAGCGAAACATAACAAAACTCAACTACGCATTTCAGAAACAGAAAAATATGCCCACGTCACTTTTTTCTTTAGTGGCGGCCAAGAAGACACCTTTGACGGTGAACAACGTATTTTAGTGCCCTCACCCGATGTCGCGACTTATGATTTACAACCTGAAATGAATTCAGCCATATTAACCGACAAGCTGGTTGCAGCCATTGAAAGTGGCGAACATGACTTTATTGTTTGTAACTACCCTAACGGTGACATGGTTGGTCACACGGGTGATTTTAATGCCGCGATAAAAGCCTGTGAAGCCGTTGATGCTTGTATGGGACGTGTAGTGACCGCATTACAAAAAACAGGTGGTGAATGTTTAATTACCGCTGATCATGGTAATGCAGAGCAAATGCTTGATGAAAATTCAGGCCAAGCGCATACCGCGCATACCTGTGAACCTGTACCTCTTATTTATGTGGGTAGAAATGCCACAGCGGCAAGTACGGGGACCTTAAGCGATATTTCACCCACCTTGTTGCACCTAATGGCTATGGAACAACCTGAAGAAATGACCGGTTCAGTATTGATGCAATTGGATTAATACGGCAAACTGAAGGTGATTGATTCAAATAAAGAATAATAAATTACCGATGCCCTGTCAGTTTCACGTATTTATCAAAAAAATAAGCAGCTTAATTTTACTAAGCTGCTTATTTGTGTCTATTGCGAGTCAAGCCAATAATAACAACGAAAAAACCAAAGCACAAAACAATGCCAAACTCACTGATGTGCAGCAAGCCATTGCTAAACAAGAATCTAATATCTTTGATACCAATCAAGCTCGCTCGACATTAGAGTTGCAGCTAAAACGAGATGATTTGGCTATCGCTAAAGCAGCGAAAGCAATCAATGACACTGAGCAAAACCTGAAAGCCACACATAAAAAAATAGCTAAGCTTGGTAAAGAAAAACAACAATTAAGCCAACAAAAAAGAGCACAAGAGCAATTACTTGCCAAGCAACTTCGCTCTGCTTACACCACGGGGCAGCATGACTATTTAAAACTGCTATTAAACCAAGACCAAAGTGAAAAAATTCAGCGCACCATCAGTTATTACCAGTATTTAAACAAAGCTCGCATTAAAGAAATAGACAATTTTCAAGTAACAATAGCCGCCTTATTACAAGTAACCACTGAACATCAAGAGCAGCTATCGCAATTAAAAGCCTTAAAAAAATCACAACAACAGCAAAAACTTGCGCTGAGTAACAACAAATCTAAACGCACAAAAACCATCGGTGCCTTAAACAAGCAACTGTTAACGAACAAACAACAATTAGTTAATTTGAAGACTGAAGAAGCTAATTTAACCGCCGCGTTACAAAAACTAGAAGCCTTGATACGTGCAGAAATAGATTTAATAGGCTTAAGTAAGCTGAAGAAAAAACTTTCTTGGCCCGTTAAAGGCCGACTTTTACGCAGTTTTGGCAGTAGAAAACAAGGTTATTTAAAATGGAAAGGGGTTTTACTGGGGGCTCCGCTTGGTAGGCAAGTTCGTACTATTCACAATGGTACTATTTTATTTTCAGACTGGCTGAAGGGCTATGGTTTATTAACCGTTATCGACCATGGTAGCGGCTACATGAGTTTATATGCTCACAATCAAACTTTGTTAAAATCGGTTGGCGACAGAGTAGAAACTGGCGAGCCTATTGCCTTAGTCGGACAAAGTGGCGGGCAAGATCAGCCTAGCTTATATTTTGAGATCCGACATCAAGGTAAGGCAGTAAACCCCAAGCTTTGGTGCAATAACAAGTAAAGTAATACCCATAACATCTACAAAATAGCGGCTCTTAATGCTATGCTTTTGTTATTCCCCCACTGATAACCACCATAATTAAATGCTTTCAGCCGTGTCGAAATTTTTTACTGTTACCGTGTTTTTATCTTCTACTATTTTCTATTTAGCACCACTCAAAGCCGCACCTTCTCGGGTAGCCATTGTTATTGATGATATTGGTTACCGCTATACAGACAAACAGGCATTGTCTTTACCCGGCGCTATCACTTATTCTATTTTGCCTCATACACCTTACGGTAAAGAACTTGCCTTACAAGCTAATGCGCAGCAAAAAGATGTGTTATTGCATATTCCGATGGAAGCAGAAAATGGTAAAAAATTAGGTCCTGGGGCATTAACTAGTGCCATGAATGAGGCGCAAATAGTGGCTAGTTTAAATGCCTCATTAGCTGAAATTCCTTTTGCTATTGGCATTAACAATCACATGGGTAGCCGCTTAACTCAACTCGATAATTCTATGACATGGACCATGGGCTTTTTGAAACGACATGACTTATTATTTTTAGATAGTAAAACCAGCCCTTATTCAAAAGCTAGCGATATAGCCAAAAATATTGGTGTGCCTGTAAATCGCCGCCATATCTTTTTAGACAACCAGTTAACGCAAAGCTACATCAACCAGCAATTTCAATTACTGGTTCAGCATGCTAAAAACAAAAGTTTTGCTATTGCCATCGCCCACCCTCACCCAGAAACCATATTGGCTTTACAACAGTTAATCCCGACCTTAGAACAAAATGGCATACAGTTAGTTTCTCTCTCAAGCTTATATGCTCCACAACTAACTAATGACGCTTTAGTGGCGGTTAGCGAATAATATTGACGCAAAAAAACGTTATTAATGCCAGCGGGAATAAGTCTAAAATTTAATATTATTTTCTTTAAGAATTTGATGTAAATACTTCACCGGTATTGCGTAAGTAATACCGCTGGGTTTACTGATCACCGCTTCTTTGGTCGCTTGCACAAAGACTTTATTAATAATACCAACAACTTTTCCTGTTTTCATATCATACATGGCACTACCGCTATTACCCGGATAGGCTGTAGCATCGAGCTGATAAACCAAATAAGGATTACGCATCCTTTTTAACATTTTCAAGGTCATTTGCCCTGCCGATTGCACAGGAATAACCGTTGGTGTAGTACTGGCAATCATGCCGCGATGCGTCACGGGGTACAAGCCCAATACCGTACCGATAGGAAACCCCGTAAAAGCTATATAACTACCATCGGGTTTAAAAGTACTATCGGCTAAAGTCATTGCCGGCAAAGGTGAACCTGATATTTTCAAAATAGCTAAATCATACAAACTCGACGTAGCAACAATTTCGGCTTGCCTGACCTTAGCTTGCTTACCCGAACCAATAAATATCGCCATTTTTTGCAACAAGCTTTCATCAAGCTCTGTCGGTAATACATGAGCATTGGTAACCACATAACGACCATCACCAATAACAAAACCTGTGCCTCGTAAAATATTTTGTGGCCGGCTAGTAGGTGTATGAATGCCTACGCCCACCACTGAAGGTTTAACTTTTGCGACAACATCAACAAATTCAGCTTGTGCTATATTAGTGACCAAAATCAAAGCGCTAAATAATAATCCGTATAATGTTTTCATGTACTTCCTTTATCGTCAGGTGAAATCAATTTATTTAGTTTACCTGAAATAAATTAAAGATCGAATATTCGCAAAATCTCAACTATTGTCCATACTTATGACTATCAAATGTTCTTTTAAGGGTCATAATGAACAGTAACATAGTTCCCATTTTTGCTGGCGGCGGTACTCGTTTACCCGCACATTTAGGTGTTTTAAGAGCACTAAAAGAGTTAGATATTCACTTTGACAGCTTGGTGGGGGTTTCTGGTGGTAGCATAGTGGCAAGCTTTCATGCCGCAGGGCTATCGTTAGAAGAAAGTAGAAAAATCGCCTTTGAAACGGATTATAACCAGTTTAGAGAATTCTCCTTACTGAAATTAATACGCCACGGCGGTTTAAGCTCGGGCGATATTTTTGAAAAATGGGTTGATCGTCAATTATCGGGAAAAACCTTTAGCGACTTAGAAAAAAATTTACACATAGTAGCTACCGATGTCACCAATGGTAAAGCGGTGATCTTTAATCAAGAAAACACACCCGATATGAAGGTATCAAAAGCAGTACGGTTTTCCATGTCTATTCCCTTAGTTTTTAGCTTTCAAACTTTTGGTAAACATATCATGGTAGATGGCAGTATTTTGTCTGAAGATGCTTTACATAGAGACTGGGATCATCAAGGTACGCCCATTCTATGCTTTCGCCTACGTAGTGAAAACGAATATGATGAAGTTAGCACTTCTGGCTTATTTCCTATTTTTAACTACATCACTCTGCTTATTAGGGCATTTATGACCACTATTTCTCGGGAATACATTAACGAACAATTTTGGCATAACACAATTGTTATTAACACCGGAGAATGTTCAGGGGTTGACTTTAAAATGTCACAAAATCAAAAAAACACCCTCTTTGATATTGGCTACCAAACTGCTAGAGAAATCATCCCCTTAAAAATGAAAATGTAAAAAAGTTATCCCTGTCAACTTGCTTGCTAACGTCTTTCACTGCAATAATGACCTTATCGAATTTCTATTTACACTCTTGTAGCAATGACTTACGAGGATATTGCTATAAATAAGTGACTTTCAGGATGATAAATGACCACCTTTGTGCATGATTTGATAAGCCAAAGTGCAGAAAAATCGCCCTTAAATATAGCGCTGACCTTAAAAGAGCAGCAGCTTAATTACCAAGAACTCAACGAAAGCATTAACAATATTGCCACCAGTTACCACGCATTAGCCATTAAACGTTATCAACGTGTCGGCATTTATTTACCCAAAACCATTGAAAATGTATTAGCTATATTTGCTTGTAGCAAGGCTGGAGCAGTGTTTGTTCCTATCAATCCGGTCTTAAAAGCACCACAAGTACAGCATATTGCTAACGACTGTCATATCAGCATTATTATCACCAACAAAGCTCGCTGCAAAGCATTACTACCCTTACTTGCCAGCCTTAGTGAACTAACCACGGTCATATTAACCGACTCAGACGCAACGGATGTTGAATCTATCGAGCAAGTATCTATCATGTCTTGGCCGTATTTTGTCAGCCTCACCAGCAACACAGAAGAGCCAAAACCGCTAACCGGCAATGATATGGCGGCTATTTTATATACCTCAGGCAGCACAGGAAAACCTAAAGGTGTGGTGCTTTCTCATAGCAATATAGTGTTGGGGGCAAAGTCAGTGGCTCAGTATTTACAAAATACCGCTAGTGATAAAATACTGGCTGTTTTACCGCTCAGCTTTGATTACGGCTTAAGCCAATTAACAACCTGTTTTTTAGTTGCCGCCGAATGTGTTTTATTAGATTACTTACTCGCCAATGACGTTATTAAAGCGATAATCAAACATAAGATCACTGGCTTAGCTGCCGTACCACCATTATGGTCACAACTTTGTAAACTAAACTGGCCTGAAAATGCCGGCCATGCTATTCGTTATTTCACCAACTCTGGCGGCGCGTTATCTAGCACTCATTTAAAGCAATTACGCAGCTTAATGCCTAACGCAGCACCTTATTTAATGTACGGTTTAACCGAAGCTTTCCGCTCAACTTATCTCTCACCTAAGGAAATAGATAAGAGAATTGGCTCAATGGGTAAAGAGATTCCGAATGCTGAGATACTGGTACTGCGCAAAGATGGCAGTGAATGTGACGTAGAAGAAACAGGCGAGCTGGTGCATAAAGGGCCACTCGTTAGTTTAGGCTACTGGAATTTAGCTGACAAAACCGCTGAGCGTTTTAAACCCGTTTCAGGGCAGCCTAAAGGTCTTATTAACCCTGAACTAGCGGTATTTTCAGGTGATTTTGTTAAAAAAGATCAAGATGGCTTTTTATATTTTGTTGGCCGAGCTGACGAAATGATGAAAACGTCAGGTTATCGCATTAGCCCGATGGAAATTGAAGAAATACTTTATCAACATGAACAAGTAACCGAAGCCGTAGCTATTGGTGTTCCCCATGCTGAATTAGGTCAAGCCATATTAGCCATAGTATGCAACAACAACCAAGCTGATTTAAGCTCAGTGGCGAAATCAGTATTTGCCCATTGCCAAAAGCAATTAGCCAATTACATGGTGCCGAAAAAAATAATCGTTTTAGCTGAATTACCCCATAATGCCAATGGTAAGATAGACAGAAATAAACTCAAGCAAACCTATAAAAACTTTTTTAGTGAAAAATAATAAGCAACACAACAATGACAAAACTATTGCCGAAGAAAGCTCAACAAAAGGCACTGCCTAAAGCGCCACGACAGGTACCTAAGCATGCCGACATAAGCCATTTCGCCAGCCAAAATAATGAACTGGTTATTGGCGACAAAACCATTAGTCAAATAGAGAAGCTTGTTGGCAGCACACCTTATTATGCCTACGACAAAGCACTCATTGCCAATACAGTGGCTAGCCTGAAATCAGTTTTGCCTGAAAAAATTCAATTACATTATGCCATTAAAGCAAACCCTTACCCGAGCCTAGTGCATTTCATGGTCAATCATGTCAGCGGCTTTGATGTGGCATCAAAAAAAGAAATGCTATTAGCATTACAGTCAGGCATGCCAGCTAAGGAAATTAGCTTTGCAGGCCCCGGAAAAACCCATGATGATCTTCAAGCGGCTATTATTGCCGGCATTACCTTGCATGCGGAGTCAACAACCGAAATAAATCGCGCCATCGCACTCGGCGTAAGCTTAGCCATTAAACCCAACATTGCTATTCGCGTTAATCCAGCCTTTGAGCTAAAAGCTTCCGGTATGAAAATGTCTGGTGGTTCTAAACCCTTTGGTATCGATGAAGAGCTATTACCTGAGCTGCTCAAAGAACTGCCTTATGACAAAATCAATTTTAAAGGTTTCCATATTTTCGCTGGCTCACAAAATTTAAAAGCTGATGCCATTATAGAAATGCACGAGAAAACCTTTATGCTCGCGCAACAGCTTGTGGCGTTAACACCGGTAAAAATTGCTTACATAAACATTGGTGGCGGACTGGGTATTCCTTATTTCCCAGGTGAACAGCGTTTAACGCTTGACGAGATAAGCGCAAACTTGTCGAAGCTATTGAAGCAATATCAACACACCTTAGCTGATATTAATATTATCATGGAACTCGGCCGTTACCTTGTTGGTGAAGCAGGCGTGTACGTGAGTAAAATTGTTGATAAAAAAGTTTCCCGTGCTACAACTTACCTTATTTGTGATGGCGGCCTACACCATCATTTATCTAACTCGGGTAACTTCGGCCAAGTCATTCGCAAAAACTACCCCGTTGCCATAGGCAATAAACTGGTTAGCACAGTTGATAGAAAAGAGCTGGAAAATGAGTTAGTTAACATTGTAGGGCCGCTGTGTACACCGCTAGATATTGTCGCTGATAAGGTAAACTTACCCAAAAGTGATATTGGCGATTATGTGGTTGTCTATCAATCAGGTGCTTATGGCGCTTCAGCTAGCCCAAAAGATTTTCTTAGCCAGCCGCAATTAAATGAAATATTACTTTAAAAATAACGGCATACGCGGTAAATTTGTCACTAGCTTGTAAACTAAATTGCGTATTGTTGAGAACACTGTTCTCAAAAGCATTGCTCTAAAATTTAGCTCAAATTTAGATACAAGTTATTTTGCTATTATTTATAACTAGCTATACTGATATTAATCACCACGATATAACGGGCTCAAAATGAGTGAATATTCAATTGCTGACAACTTTAATCAATATTTCAAGATTAAATTTGCCGACTCTAAAACATTACGACAAGAAGCATTTAAAATACGTTACGGGGTGTACAGTGACGAACTTGGCTGGGAGCCCGCTAATGACAGTAAAATGGAAAGTGATGAATGTGACGACTACTCATTTCATTGTATTCTAGAACACAAAAGAACGGGTGTTTACGCAGGTTGCATCAGGCTGGTTATCCCACCCGCAAATAATCCTAACCTTAAATTGCCATTCGAAGAAAATTGTCTTGATAGTGCCATACCTGGGGCTATTGACACTCAAACTCTCCCTCGCGGCGGTTTTGGCGAAATTTCAAGACTAGCAGTGCTTGCTGATTTTAGGCGCCGTGAAAAAGAAAAAAATACCCCTTTTGTCTTAAATAATATTAATCCTGAAACTGTTTTTAGCGAAGTAGAGCGAAGAAACTTCCCTAATATTGCTATGGGTTTATACTTATCAGGACTAGCGTTAGCTGAAATATGTAATCATGTTGGCATTATGGTGATGATGGAACCAAGATTAAACCGTCGCCTACAACGCTTTGGTTTACCTTTTGAACAAATAGGTGAAGAAACTGATTATCATGGCCGCAGAGCGATGTTTTATCTTAGTAGAGAAAAGTTTCATGTTCAGTTAACCCAACCAATTGCTGAACTTTATCAAATCATCTACAAAGATTTGAAAGAACAAATCTTCTTTATTCCTTATACTAATCTAGCCGACAAGTAGCTGATTTTGCATACAAATAATATAGAGATCCCTCATGGTAAACCTTTTTGATTACGATTTAGCTTTTTCCAGAAACATAGGCTGGGTTACCGAACAAGAACAACATCTCCTCAAAACTAAACGCGTCGCTATCGCTGGCTTAGGCGGTGTTGGTAGTACGCACTTACTTACCCTAATTCGCCTTGGTATTACCAAATTTAACTTAGCTGATTTTGATGAATATGCCTGTGAAAATACCAACCGACAGGCAGGCGCCAATACTCAAACTTATGGGGTGAAAAAACTGGATGCCATGGTAGACATGGCTTTAGCGATTAACCCTGAGCTTGACATTAACACGTTCCCGGTCGGGATTAATGCCGACAATATGGATGAATTTTTACAAGACGTTGACTGCTATGTAGATTCGCTAGATTTTTTTGTTATGGATGCTCGCCGACTGGTTTTTCAAAAGTGTGCTGAAAAATCAATCGCGGCCACCACGGCCGCCCCAATTGGCATGGGCACCGCTTATTTAAACTTTTTGCCCGGTAAAATGACGTTTGAAGAATATTTTTGTTTAGAAGGTTGTTCTGAAAACGAGCAGTACTTAAAATTTTTCCTTGGGCTAACGCCATCGGCATTACAAAGTTCCTATTTAGTTGATCCAAGCCGTTTTGATGTCGCCAATAAAAAAGGCCCCTCCACCATTATGGGTTGTCAACTTGCTGCGGGTGTTGCTGCTGCCCAAGTAGTAAAAATATTTCTTAACCGTGGTGAGGTTCTTAACGTACCTTGGGGGCTGCATTTTGATGCTTACCGCAATAAATTTAAGAAAACTTGGCGCCCTGGCGGCAATAACAACCTTATTCAAAAACTAGCCTTTGCTATTAGTAAAAAACGAATGGGCATTACTTAAGTTGAGTATAAATATGTTATCTGAATCACAAAAAAAACGACTAATTACCGCCGCCATCTACGCCCCTTCTGCCGATAATAGCCAGCCATTTCAATTTCGCTGGCAAAACGATAACACCTTAGAGCTGTGGATTGATCCGACACGATCAGGCAAAGCTTCAGACAACAGATTTGTGCTATCAGATATCGCCCTTGGCGCGGTACTTGAAAATATTATTGTTTGCGCTGATAGTTTTCCTTTATCTACCCAAATAGAATACTTTCCTGATGGCGTTCAGAACGAACTTTTCATAGCCAGCATTTATTTTCTTCCTGCTGAGCGCGCCTTAGATGCTAGCGATGATCTGGTTGGCGAGATACCCAAGCGCTGTACTGATAGACGGTTTCCATTTAAAGGACCAATAAAAACACAAACAATAGAACTACTCACTAATGCCGCCAAACAGCGCGACTGTGACTTATTAAGCTTTGCTTGTAAAAAAACCATTAAGCATGTGCTACCAGTCATTCAACAAGCTGAAACTATACGCTTTAAAAGTAAAATATTGCATCAAGAACTATTTTCTACCGTGCACTTTAACAATACACAGACAGAAGAAGGCATGCCTATTTCAGTGCTAGCCATTGAAAAGCCAGCTCAGCCAATGTTCAAATTAATGAAAAAATGGTCCGTTATGAATTTTGTTAACAAAATAGGCGGCGCGGCTATGTTAGGTTTTCGCTCGGTGCGTATACCTATTTTATTTTCTCCGGCATTAGTGTTGATCACCATGAAAGGAAAGGATCGTCTCAGTGTCATTAAAGCAGGACGAGCGATACAAAGAGTATGGTTACAAGCGAGTCAACAAGGATTATCAGTACAGCCTTATGCTGCCCCGGGCATTTTCTCCCTCGGTTACATTGCCTGTGAAGACGAGTTAAAATCACAACTTGATGCTGTCGCTACACAAATGCGCAACATTGTTAATAACAACAGTGCTACCAATGATTATGGTTTAATGTTTTTGCGCATTGGCTATAACAAAGCCGTTCAACATAGAAGTCATAGAAGACCCGTTGAGTCCTTTGTTAAAAACTAACTAATAGTACTATCATCTGAGTGCTCTAGTTAGTGATCAATTTACCACCCGCACGATCCTGATAAGATCTTTTACGATCAAGCTAACCTAAAAACAGCTCAAAAGCAGTTAAAATAAGTGTCACCTTTTTTTACAACCATAAGATTATTGAAATATTGATTATTTGCTATCTCAATAATTTTTCAATAAAAACAATGTAATATAATTATTTAGAAACATTGGCACAAGCACTGCATAGTACTAGATACGAAAACTTAACAAACAATATTAATTTGGAGAACAACATGAATACATTTAAGAAAGGTTTACTAGCTGGTGCTGCTGCACTTGCACTATCGATGTCAGCACAAGCATCAGAAATTAACGTTGGCGGTGTAGTTTGGGATCCAGATAGCACATTTTCTTTCCCTACATTACAAGATTTTGCCGCTCACGGTAATATCGTTGAAACACCTGTAGTAAATCAGGGAGATATACTAACTGGTTTTGGTATCTTTGATAAATTTAACAGTGACCCTGCCAACACAGCTGATTTTTGCCCTGGTTGTGAGTTAACGTTTACTTTTTCAGCTGAGTTAGTTGAATTTCTCCCACTCGGTGGCGGTCTAGGTACTTTTGAATTTAAAGATCTAGTCATTGATATTTTTGTAGATCACTCTGCAGATTACGATTTAACCTTTGCAAATGCTGGTGACGGTGACCTTTGGTTATCAATGACATCAGACTTATTATCTGGTTTTGGTACTGATTTAGGTACTGGTAGTGATGATGGTACTGGTTCAGCGCTTTTAGATGTTGTTGGCGGCTTAGCAATGGGTAACTTTGATACTAATACACTAGCTAATGGTGCTGATTTAAAACTATCATCTTCATTCCAACCACTTGGTGGCACTAACCTTTTATCTGGTACTTTTGATTTAACTGGTGATTCAATTCCAGAGCCTTCTACCATTGCTTTACTTGGTTTAGGTCTTTTAGGCTTCGCTAGCGCTCGTAAGCGTAAAGCATAATAATACTCTGTTAAATGCTTAGAAGAAAATATAAGCATGGAACGCTGAATTGTTAAGTTTATCAAATAAAAACCACTTCCTTAGAAGTGGTTTTTTTATGTCTAACGTTTACGACTAATAAATTACAAATTACTATTGTCAGATTTTTATACACTAGAAACAATTGACAGTGATAGATGGAAATACAAAGTACTTGCGAAATGATGTTAGTGGTGAAAAATCAGGCTTGTCTTAAACTGACTGTTAGGAGTTATTCACTATTATTAAAGCTTCAGGTGAATGTGTATCCTGCACTCTCGAATAAGTCACATCCATGTGACATCAGTCTCAAACTCCGCCGAGATGAGATTGTAAATAACGGTAACAAGAATTACTGACTGAGTGCTGTTTTAGCCCTAACTAGGCCCTGCTCAACATTCTCATCTTTTGAGCCTTTTACTATCGCCAACTCTAATATCTCTACAGCTTTTTCATATTGTTGACTTGCCACTAAAACAACACCATAACTTTCTAAAACAGATAAATTGCTAGGAACAAGCTTATAAGCATGTTCCAAATTGACTAAAGCGTCATCAATTTGTCCAAGTTTATATTGATTCCAAGCTAAATTATTTAATACGGTAAAATTGTTTGGTGAATATTTATTTATTACTAAGTATTGTTCAATTTTTTTACTTCTATCATTTTCTCTATAAAGATTTGCGAGCATTAACCTGATGGTTAACTTTGTTGGGTTCTTTTCAATAAAAGTTTCGAGAACTCTTTCCGCTTCTGTTTGTTGGCCATTGAACATAAGTGATCGAGCTAGTAAAAAAGCATTGTCTGCTGTTGATTTCTTATTATAACTCTCAGAAAAATGCTCTATAGCCTGATTATAGTTTTTATTCACCAATGCTATTTGACCTTGAACAGAGTCTATTAAGTAATGTTTGCTCTGCTTAGCTTTCACAATATCTAGCATACTTTTAGCGGCTTCAAAATTATTATTTTTTGCTTCAAAATAAGCTAATAAAACTTCTAGTCGGTCATTATTCGAATGAACTCCATAAGCTTTACGTGTTTGTGTTAGTGCTTTAGAGTATTGTTGAAGCGCTTCTAATGTGCCGATATAACGTAAATTAAGTAAATAATGTTCAGGCGACTTTTTCAACCCTTCAGCAAAAGCTACCTTAGCTTTTTCAAAGTTTTCTTGTTGTAAGTAGCTATCTCCTAAAGTTGACCAGAAAAGCGTATTTTTCATTGCTTCGTTAGGGAACTCCTCTAGCAATTCGATTGCATCTTCAACTTGCTTATTCAGTCTATAATTTTGTGCTAAAGCAAAAGTCAGTGCTAAACTTTGACTATCGTATAGTTTAATTAAATAGTCACGAGATCGAATTAATTGATCATTTTTTATTGCTAATTTAACAAAGCCAATCAATGCTTCTCTATGTTCAGGTGAAATAGCCAATAATTGTTCAAAAGTTAAAAATGCAAGTTCAGTCTTATTAATATCCGTATAAAGCAAAGCTAAATTATATAAACTTGCAATATTTTCGGGCGCTATTGATAGTGCTTTTTTAAATAATTCCATAGCTTTGTCAAAATTTTCGTCTTTAGCATATATAACGCCCTGAAGTAAATATCCAGAGGGGTTTTCATTGTGTTCGGAGATTAATTCTTGTGCAATAGTACGTGCTTTCTTATCATCTCCTGCTTTTAAATATTGAATGGCTAACGCTAAATCAACATTAATTAACGAAGGATCTAGCTCAATGGCACGCTCTAACGACTGAATGCCTTCATTGTTGTTTTGTGACAATAAAACAAAGCCTTTTTGTGCAGATAATTGCGCGTTATCTGGGTCAAGCTTCTCAGCTTTTTCTATTAGTTTTTGCGCACTTTCAAAATCACCAATGGCCATTAAACGAGAGCTAGATACCTGTAAAAAGGCAGAATCATCATTGGTGAGTCCTTCCAAAGCAATAAAGCTCTCAGCTGCTTCAGAGCTATAACCAAGTTGTAATTTAATAACCGCGAGTATTTTTTTAACTGGGTGGCTATTGGGGAGAAAGCCTTCAATTGGCTTTAAATGATTATAGGCTTGTTCATAATCTTTAAGCTGATAGGCACTAGCACCGGCAATGAGTTTAGTGACTGCCGAGGTAGAGCCGGCCTGAATAGCTTGCTCAGCATTGGCTTTTGCTTCTTTATACAAACTCTTTTGATATTGTAATTGTGCTTTATAGTGCAACGCTAACGGGGCACTTTTAAATTTTGCCAACAGTTTATCGGTAATAACCTCGGCTTGTTCAAAAAGCTCGGCTTTGATTAAGCTATTAATCTCAAAGTAACGAACACTATAGTCCATAGGGTGTTGAGTTAGATAACTAGCAAATGAGCCTGCCGCTTGTTCATAGTCTTCTAACCCAAAGAGTAAATGTGCTTTTAAAAGTAAGGCTTCTGAAAGATGGGGGTTATCTTGTAACAAGTTCTCAATATCAACTAAACTTTGTGCATAATCTTGTGTTGAGCGAGCTAAATAGGCTTTACCTACTTGGCTATAAGCCGCAGTTTCACTAATGGCAATAGCTTGCCCTATATAGTCTTGCCCTTTATCAGTGTCATTATGGGCTAACGCTGTAATACCCGCATAGGTTAACACAACAATATAATCATCATCAGCAAGATCACCGCTAATTTCAACCAATTGATATACGGCTTCTGGTTTAGCTAATTTCGCTTTGACTTGTGCCAAAAGAGGGATAATACTAGCTGGGTCGATACCTAATTGTTGCGATTTTTCTAGCTCTTTTTCGGCAAAAACATAATTACCTTGCTCTAGGTAAGCTTTACCTAATGCTATGCGTGCCTGAGCACTTTTAGGTGCCATGCGTACGGCATTCTTTAATTCAATGACGGCACTGCTAAAGTCTCGTTTCGCGCTATGCTCACTTGCTGAAGCTAATAATTGCTCCAGTGATTTTTGCTCACTACAGGCGCTTAATCCTAAAGCTAATGCGACAGCCGATGCTATTATTGTTGTTTTATTCATCTTTAATCCTTGTTATTTATGATGTTTTTGCTATTTTTATATTCAAGAGAATCTGTTCCTGCATTCTCTTAATAAATCACATCCGTGTGACGTCAGCCTAATATACCGCAGGAATGACGAGACACTTATAGTAAACTATCTAACTGCGCTTTTTTGGTCACTTGCTCTGTGGTTGAGGGCTCAATCTTTTCCAAAATTGACTTAGCTTCATTTTTACGCGCATTGGCGATAAGTACTGCAGCGTAATTTAATTGAATATCAATGTCTTTGCCCTTCGCTAATTCAGAAGCCTTACTGGCTTTTTTCAACGCAGCACGCTTATCACCTTTTTTCAGTAAAACTTGGCTATAGGTATCAACAACATTAGCCACTTCTGGCGCCAGTTCAAACGCCTTTTCGGCATAAATTACCGCGTTGTCTAAGTCGTTGTTGTCCATATAAAGCCAAGCAAGGTTGTTATTTACCACCACACTATTGGGCTGACTTTTTGCTATTTTTACATAGCTTTCAATGGCCTTGTTTTTATCATTAGTAAGATACATGCCGGCTAAAATAGCTCTGACACGGTCATCTTGTTCGTGCTTGGCCAAGTAATTCTCTAAGACGCTGATGGCTTGAGTCATTTCTTGATTATTTTGGTGGGCAGAGGCTAAGTACAGAGCATTTTGGCTACTCGCATAGGTTTTATAGAGAACGTCGAGTTTAGGAATTGCCTGTTTATATTTTTTCTCTAATAAATAGATACGCCCTTGTAAGCCCTGCTTTAGCGCATCATTAATATCACGCTCAACTAAGCTTCTATACAATTCTTTTGCCTGATAAATCTCTTTGTTGCTCAATAACAGCTGCATTTTAACCAGCTGTAAAGTCAGGTTATTGGGGTGATGTGCAAAGCCATTATTGATAACACTTAAAGCACGCTCATAATTACGCTTATTGGTGTGAAAATCGGCAAGCAGCACAATGGGTTCAAGATGAAAAGGACTCACTTGACGCCATTTTTCTAGGGTGAGTTGTACATTACTCTCATCTTGTTGGTCTTTATAAATCAACACTAATAACTGCCAATAGCGTTTTGGCAATTTGGCATTTTTCTCAAAAGAGCTTAAAATTTGTAAGGCTTTATTCGTTTTCTTTACATGCACTAGTGCTTCACTAACTAACATGCCTTTTTGCAAGTCTTCCGTGTCAAGCTGATATGCCGTCATCAATTTTTGTAACGCGGTCTCATTGCGATGTAAACCAAAATAGAGTCGCAGCGATTTATTGTTATTAGGGTAGAGCTTAATAAGGTATTCGGCTCTTTCTTTAGCAAGCGCCTCATTTTTTTGAAAGGCTGCCAGTCTGACTTGTTCAATTAATGCAAAAATATTATTTGCCTCAACCGCTAAACTTTGTTTGAGAGCTTGTTCTGCCTTAGCAAAGTCTTTTTGTTTAATATGAATCGTTGCCATTAAATTAAACGCACCCGCTTTGTTCGGGTATTGCTTTTCCCACTTTTTAGCAATAGCGGTGGCTTGTGCTATATCTCCTGATTGTACTGCTGAAAAAGCCAGCGCTAATTCAGCTTCAATTAACTCAGGATCAAGCTTTACTGCGTCTTGTAAGTCTTGCATGCCGGATGGATCATTCATCATTAGTTTCAGTATGCCTTGACGAGCATTTTGCTTCGCATTCGGGTTAGCTAATTCACCACTTTGCGCTACCAACTGCTTAGCTTCATCAACAGCGCCAAGCTCAAGCAGTTTGTAACTTAACGAGGTTAAAAATACCGCATCTGATTCATTAACGGCGGCAAAATCCTGCAAGGTTTCACTAATATCATCCACTAAACCCAGCTCTAATTGACCAACTGCGAGCATTCTACGTGCCTGATGTTCCGCGGGTAAATAGTTAACAATAGCACTGAGGTGATGATTAGTTTGCTCCCAATTTTGCAGATGAAAAGCGCTGGCACCTGCCACTAATTTCAGATTAAATTGGTTAAAATTGGCCGATAGCGCCGCTTCTGCATGTTCGCTTGCTTTGGCATAGTCTTTGGCTTGAAAACGAACCATTGCCTTAATGTAATTAGCAAAGGGTTGGCTGCTCACTGACGCTAAAATAGCATCAGCATATCGCTCAGCTTCATCATATTGCCCTGATTTTAATAGCGAATCTGCTAATAATAACTGCACAATACCTGATTGTGGTTGTACGGCTAAATAGGCCTTAAAGCTACTTGCTGCTTGTTGATAGTCTTTCATGGCCGTAGCCACTTGACCTTGCAGCATTAACGCATCTGGATTTTTTTCTGCTTTGGTTAAGACTGCGTTAACCAAAGCATTGGCTTGTTCAAAATTGTTTTCTGAAAAAACCAAATAAGCTTCAGCAAGCTTACTGTATAAACCTTCGCCATCGGCCGATTTAGCTAATTCAACACTTGCTTGCGCTAGTTCATTTTGTTCACTGCGCAGCGCAGCTAAGGTTTTGTAGGCTAAAAACTGGCTTGCTGCTGCCTTGGTTAAATTTTTTGCCGCTGCCGTTAAGGCAATAACGTCATCATCCGCATCGGTTAAAATATAAGCACGTGCCAATAACGGTAATAATTTTTCATTGGCATACTTAAGGCTTTTAGCTCGTTCAAGCTCTTTTACTGCATCAACACCATTACCTTGACTCAGATAGGTTTGCCCTAATAAAAATCTCGCTTCACCACTTTGGACATCGGCGCGGATAGCATTTTTCAGCTCGATAACCGCTTCATTAGTTTTATTTTCTTTGCTATATGTTTTTGCTTTACTCAGGTGTGAATCAGCGGTTTCTTTTTCACTACAAGCAACTAACGCCAATAAAATACTCAAACAAACCGTGGCTTTGACAAATTTCATACTTATTTTCCTTAACAATTATTCTATTTCTTATGTATTTAGCCGCTAAATGCAAAGGGAATGACATAACTGTAATAAACGCTATGCCACCTTCAAAGTCTTAGCCCTAATTTCATGACTAATAAAACCAATAAAGCCCATTTAAAAAATGGGCTTTGCTGCTTTAAGCGCGAGTATTTAACAAGGTTGTGGTTAAGGCAAGGTTGCTATAGCACTCATGATCGGTCACCAGAATAATCACATCTGCCCAACTGTTCATTTTGTCTAATGTGGTTATCCGTGGGCAATTCCAGCTTTCAACATAAGGGTCGTGGTAGCTAACGCTAACGCCTGCTTGATTAAAGTGCTCTAAAATAGCTTCTGCCGGTGACTCGCGGCAATCATCAACATTTGCTTTATAAGCGACACCTAAAATGCCCACTTTTTTACCTTTAGCATCAGCACCTAACAAGTCTAATGCTTGTTGAGCAACAATACTGGGCCGTTCATCATTTATCGCTCGCGCTAAACGCACAAAGTCACCTGCTTTGGTGTTTTCGACTAAAAACCAAGGGTCGATAGGGATACAGTGTCCGCCAACTCCAGGCCCTGGTGTTAATACGTTCACGCGAGGATGTCGATTGGCTAAACGAATAACTTCATAAACATCAACGTTTAACTCTTGGCAAACCAGCGATAATTCATTGGCAAAAGCAATACCAACATCACGAGAGGTGTTTTCCACCAATTTAATACATTCAGCAGTAGTCAAATCTGTTAAGAAGACTTCTCCCTTAACAAAACTTTGATAAATAGCTTTTACTTTTAATTGCGCAGCTTCATTGCTGGCGCCAATGATACGATCATTATGGACTAATTCATGTAACGTTTGTCCCGGAATGGCGCGTTCAGGACAATGAACCACATCAATCGTTAAACCAGCTTCTTTAAATCGTTGCTCTACGGCTAAGCTAGTTTGTGGCGAAATAGTAGACTCAATAATAACGGTTTGACCATTTTTAGCCACTTTAGCGATAGCATCAACAGCACTATAAACGTAAGCGCGATCACAGACTTTGCCTTTAGCAGAGTCTTTATGAGGTGTGGGTACTGCTACTAAATACGTTTCGCTTGAAGGAATTTCAGTACTCGCTGTTAGGAAACCTTGGCTAACAACCTGTTGAATTAATTCAGGCAGTCCAGCTTCATCAAAAGGGCATTCACGACGATTGATGGCATCGACTTTATCACTATTTAAATCAACGCCAGTAACGTTGTAACCCGCTTGAGCTAATAAGCTGGCAATAGGTAAGCCCATATAACCCATACCAACAACGGTCAGTGTTTCATTTTTAGCTTCTATAATGCCATCGGCACTACTAGGCTGGGTGTTAGTAATAATATCTAAAATTAATTCAGCAACATGACCATCACCAAAAGGGTTTTTCCAGTTAAAATTATTATCTGTGGTTGCTAACCATTTATCCGCGGCTGCCAATGCTTTATCGGCATCACGACCAACCAACACATTGGCACCCACTTCAATGGATTCTGGACGTTCGGTATTTTCACGTAAGGTAATACATGGTACGCCAAGTAAGCAAGCTTCTTCTTGAATGCCACCCGAGTCTGTTAAAATTAGCTGGGCATGCTTTTGTAGCTGAATAAAATCTAAATAGCCAATCGGCGGAATCAATTTTAAATAGCTTGGTACATCAATAGCAAACTCTTTCAGTTTAGCTTGCGTTCTAGGATGAATTGGCCAAACGATAGTTTGCTTGTATTTCGCCTGTAACTTGTCAAATAAAGCTAATAATTCTAGCAAATTCGCCATCACATCAACGTTTGATGCTCGATGGGCAGTGACTAAGAAAAATTTGCCTGACTCTACCTCTAAATCAGCTAAAATAGTGCTGGTGTTGGCTGAAATATCTAAATGCTGGAATAATGAGTCTGAAACGGTATTACCAACCGTGTAAATTTTATCGGCATCAATGCCTTCTTTAGCCAAAATAGCATGTTGATTTGGACCTACGGCGAATAGAAACTCACTAATGTGATCCGTCATAATACGGTTAGTTTCTTCTGGCATGGTTCTATCATAACTACGCAAACCAGCTTCAATATGACCTACTTTAATGCCTAATTTAGAAGCAGCTAAAGCGCCAGCTAGCACGGTATTAGTATCTCCTTGCACTAGCACTACATCAGGCTTTTCTTCAATTAAAATAGGCTCCATTTTAATTAAAATATTACCCGTTTGGTTACTGTGCAAGCCTGAACCAACCCCTAAATTATAATGGGGTGCAGGTAATGCTAATTCTTTGAAGAAAATACTATCCATTTCTTCTGAATAATGTTGATTAGAATGGATGATAAAATAAGGTATGCCTCGTTTTTGACATTCACGAATAACGGGTGCCATTTTGATGATTTCGGGGCGAGTGCCGACGATAATCCCTATTTTCATTATTAAGTCCTTAAGGCTGGTTGATCGATAAATTTACAATAGTTACAGTGTACTGTGCTGAATTTTTTTTGCAGTAATTATTTGCATCATCCTTGACGTCTCTGGTCGAGGAGGTAATCTCTATTCTCTCAGCAATAAGTCTAGCACTGCTTGGGTTTTTTCTGTCATTAGCGCTATATCATTTTTTGACTCAACATTTAAACGCACCACAGGTTCGGTATTGCTACTGCGTAAATTAAAACGCCAAGTACCAAATTCCATACTGATGCCATCGGTTTTATCGATCACTTGTGCATCACTTTCATAGTAATCAAATACTCGGGCAATGGCAGCCTTGGGGTCGGCAATTTTATTATTGATTTCGCCCGACGATGGATAAGCTTGAATACGCGCCTTAACCAATGAAGATAAAGGTTTTTGGCGTAAGCAAACTAACTCAGCAATGAGTAGCCAAGGGATCATGCCACTATCACAATAGAAAAAGTCTCGAAAATAATGGTGAGCGCTCATTTCTCCGCCATATACAGCATCCTCACTACGCATGCGCTCTTTGATAAAGGCATGGCCGGTTTTACTTTGAATGGCCTGACCGCCCGCTTGTTCAACAATGTCGATAGTATTCCAAGTTAAGCGCGGATCATGGATAATTTTCTGTGCCTGAGCGTTAGCTTTATTATCGTTAGCATCGGTTATTTTACTTTTAGCTAAGAAATTTTCTGCCAACAAGCCAACAATATAATAGCCTTCAATAAACTCACCTTGCTCATCAAACAAGAAGCAGCGGTCAAAGTCGCCATCCCAAGCAATGCCCATGTCGGCATTATGCGCAATTACCGCATCTCGGGTGGCTGCTCGGTTCTCAACTAATAGCGGATTAGGTATACCATTGGGGAAATTGCCATCAGGATCATGATGAATTTTAATAAACTCAACTGGCACATTTAATTTTTTAAAAGCGCTTTCAATAACATCAAGCGCAGGACCTGCTGCGCCGTTACCGGCATTAACCACAAGCTTTAATGGCTTATCTGATAAAGAGCCTAATGGGGAGTCAAATAAAGAAAGGTTTTTAACGTCAATGTAGGTCAATAAATGTTCCGTATAGGCTTGGCTAATATCATGAGTTGATAGTTGACCTTTTTCAGTCACCTCAACAAACTCATTGCGCTCAGCGAGGGCTTTAATATCAAATAGCCCGGTATCGCCACTAATAGGTTTCGAGTTTTCTCGTACCAATTTCATGCCATTGTAATCAATAGGATTATGACTGGCCGTAACGACAATACCACCATCACAATTTAAATGACTGGTCGCGAAATAAATATGCTCGGTGCCGCACAAACCTAAATCAATAACATGGCTACCGCCGTCCATCAAACCATTAGCAAGTGCTAACTTCAATTCTTCACTCGTTAAACGAATATCGCCACCAACAACGACTTTTTTTGCCTTGGTATGCTGCGCAAAAGCTCGTCCTATGCGGTAAGCGATATCAGTATTTAACTCTTCACCAAGCTTGCCGCGAATGTCGTAGGCTTTAAAACAGGTTAGCTTTGTCATTATTTCACTCTCCCGTAACGGTCTTCAAAGCGAACGATGTCATCTTCACCTAAGTAACTGCCCGATTGCACTTCGATCATTTCAAGTGGTAACTTGCCCGGGTTTTCTAAAGCATGCACAACACCAATAGGGATGTAAGTGGATTGATTTTCACTTAAGAGGGTTGTTTCACCATCTAAGGTGACTTTGGCCGTACCAGAAACAATGATCCAATGTTCGGCTCTATGATGATGCATTTGTACGGACAGTTTAGCGCCCGGATTAACGGTAATGCGTTTAACTTGAAAACGTTCACCATTATCAACACTATCGTATTTGCCCCAAGGACGATAAACTTCACGATGCAATTTCGCTTCAGGTCTCTGCTGTGCTTTAAGCTCATTGACAATGTCTTTTACGTTTTGAACTTTGTCTTTATTAGCAATCAAGACGGCGTCAGGGGTGTCAATAACGACTAAGTTGTCAACACCCAGCGTGGTAATTAATTTATTTTGGCTATGGATATAGCTGTTGCTTGTATCATGGGCAATGACATCACCTTTGATGACATTTCGTTGTGCATCTTGCTGGCAAACTTCCCACAGGGCGGAATAAGAGCCAACATCACTCCAACCCGCATCAAGCGGTACAACGACAGCATCTTCGGTTTTTTCCATCACGGCATAATCAATAGATTCATCAGCACATTGTAAAAAAGCTTCGCTGTCAGGGCGGGTAAAATCTAAGTCTTTCTCAACTTTTGCCATCGCTTGCTGACAAGATTGTAAAATGTCGGGTCTAAATTTTTCTAGCTCTTCAAGGTAGCGACTGGCTTTAAATAAAAACATGCCGCTATTCCATAAATAATTGCCGGCATCTAAATAATTTTGTGCGGTTTCTGCATTGGGTTTTTCAACAAATTGCGCGACATCAAACACATCATCAGCTTGCTGAGCGCCTTGTTTAATATAGCCATATCCTGTTTCGGCATGACTAGGCACTATACCAAAAGTAACCAACTTACCCTGCTGTGCGGCAACAGTTGCTGTCGCTACGGCTTGATGAAATTTCTCGGTGTCTTTAATAACATGATCGGCGGCTAACACGAGTAATAGCGTTTCTTTATCGGCGGCAAGAGCATTTAAAGCGGCAAGGGCTACCGCAGGCGCTGTATTTCGCCCTTGCGGCTCTAACAATATGGTCGCTTGCTGGCAATTTACTTGCTTAACTTGCTCCGCCACTAAAAAGCGGTGATCTTCATTACAAATAAAGACTGGAGCTTGATGTTTGGCGGGTAAACGAGCCATGGTGTCTTGCAACATGCTAGTTTCATTGACCAAAGGTAGAAACTGTTTTGGAAATTGCGCGCGAGAAAGTGGCCAAAGACGTGTACCGCTGCCACCACACATAATTACTGGAGAAAGAGTTACCGGGGAAATAGTTACCGAAGGTGCTGTTGATTGACTCATTGATATTCCATTAAAAATAGATAGAAGCGTAATGGCACAATGATAAGCTAAGATAAGCGGTTTTGGAACCTTGAATGCATGTAAATTCAGGAGAATAGGCATCCTATATTATTTTATTGAACAGCTATTTTAATAAACTATTTAATAAACTATAAATGCTTAACAAATTCAGCCGTGATCGTTGCAACTTGTTTTTTGAATTCAACAGATGAAAAAGTGTGGTCGGCATGGGCTAAGCGATGTATTTCGTTATGGTCATTTCTCAACTTTTGCCATGTTTTACTGGCTTTAGTTTGCTGATCAAATTCACGCGCCGTTAAATCTTCACCACTTAAAATTAAACACACTTTACCATCGAATGATTGCAAGCCAGATAACATACGAGCCTGATAGCTGTTAATACTTTGCTCTTCAGCAATAAGGCTATCTTTAACAAAACCTTTAGCATCACGGGCACTCGCGGCGACATTGACTTTACCGCGGCATAGTTTTTTCCAAAAACCTTTAGACAACAAGCGCTGTAAATAATAATGCTTTACCATGGTTTTACCCATCGCTTGTTCACTACGCAGCCAAGGATTTAACAGTACTAAGCCATTAATTCGTTCATCTTGATAGGCATAGATTAACGCGGCAGAGGCGGCATCGCACAAGCCCCAAATCACCACCTTTTGTAAGTGTGGTTGCATTTTCAAAAAAGCATCAGTTGCTGCTTTAATGTCATCACCGATATGGTCAAACCCTTTTTTATCACCGTAACTATCACCCATGCCCGTACAATCAAAACGAAAAGAGCTAATACCTTGTGTGGCTAAAGTGCGAGATAACTGTACAAATTGTCTGTGACTGCCGACCCGATACTGAGGGCCGCCGACAACAATCAACACACCCGTGTTATTTTGCTTTAAGCCTAAATGAGATATTGCCAATAACTCTTGATTATTAACGGTAAAAGTCAGCGCTTGCTCGGTCATTTTACACATACCGCACGAAGTGTTAATTGTTCAAGTTCAGGTAAAGCAAATATCTCTGGTACTTGCCAAAATCGTGGACAATCAAAACAATGCATACTTGCTAAGGTCTCATCCCATGAAGCTGACAATCGTTTCGTTAATGGCGTTGGTTCTTTTACTGACAACTCAAACCAATGTAATGATGAAAGCGGTTGAAATTCCTGACTTATTTTCAGTGATTCAATTGCTTGTAGCATAGGTTTAGTTAATAGATAACCCGCCACTTCCGTATCATTTCCTTGAAGAACATGCTCACGCCAATTTGTTTTTTCGGCGCTGTTACTCATCATATTTTTGGCTTGTTTTATGCGTAAAAACTGGCTTAAAAACAGTTTTCCATTAGTAACCGGTTGCCATAATATTTGCTGGGTAATGGGTAATTGTTGGTGCAATGTCTTTTGATGGTTCAGCATTAATAAGGCACCAAAGCGCACCCCCCATAAGATAATATTACTAACACCCTGTTGTTGTATGAACTCGCCAGCTGCAATAATGTTTTCTAACCAAATATCGGTATTGGCTTGTTCAAATTCACCTTCACTGTCGCCTGTGCCGTAATAATCAAGCACAAAACAAGGCAAGTTTTCATCAGCAAAACATTGCGCTTGTTTAGCAACAACAGCCCGGGCTAAATTCATTTCCTCAGTAATTGACGGTAAACACAAAATGGCGCTATCGCCAGTAATGTCGCCAAACTGAGTGATAAATAATTGCCCTTGTTCGCTAGCAATAAAATGTCCCGTTAACATTTTTAATCCTATTTACTCAATGGATTCCAGCCTAAAACACTACTGGAATGACGTAGGTACTCATCATCAAAATCACAACAAAAGCTTAAGAAACTTTTTCACTAATAAAAGCCATTAGACTTGCTAAGGTTTCAAATACTTCGGCATTCACTTCATCGTCTTCAATGATGATGCCGTAGTTTTCCTCAACCATGGTTAGTACCGTTACAATAGCCATTGAATCAAATTCGGGGATGGCCCCTAATATTGCTGTATTTTCGTCCCAGCTATCCACTTCATCAAGTTGCAGTGCCGCTGTTAATATGGTTTTTATTTCTTGTTGTAATGACATGGTTAACCTTTATTTTTCCTTGATAATAGCGTTTTTATTTTTGCTGATAGCATATAACGTACTGCTAATAATGTCCCCAACAAGCTTCGTTCATTAAACACTTGCAAGGTAACACGCTGCCGTTTTTCATTCATCCAATCTTGCTTATAGGCTTCACCACCCATGCCAAATTCAATACAGCTAACCTTATCTTGCTCAATAACATGCTCTGACAACGCCATGGAAAGAATAGAACCAACAGAGTATTGCTGATATTGGGGGTCATAAGCCAGTTTAAAAATTGAAGCCGTTTGACACTGCACAAACCAAAGTTGCATTGCGACAGGTTTATCATCAATAAACAGTAAGCCCATTCTTAATTTATTGTGCTTTATCGCTTGTAAACAAACTTGTTTAATAAAAGTAAAACTATACTCATCCCCTTTCCAGCTGGCTTGATAAATAGCTTGATAAGCAGGGAAAAACTGCAGAAACTCAACCTCAGTGCTGACAATATGTGTATGATAGTTAGACGCTTTGGTTAGTTTTTTCTGTTTGCGTTTGATGGTGTTTTTTAATTTGCTTGGCCTTTGTTGGTAATAACTATTAAAATCGGCAATATTATCATGATACCAATTGTCAGCCTGTGCATAGGTTTTAGCATAGCTAAAATGGCTTGAGACGAGTTGAGATAAATCATCTGCTAATGGCCCTAAAAACATCTGCTGCCAGGTATTATTTTTTTTGATGTTGGCAAGTAGAGTTAAGAGCTGTGTTTGTACCTTTCCATCGTCGATTTTTTTTGTTGAAGCGCTATCCGTCATTAAAAAAGGCGCGGTGACGGCAGAATAAAAACTGGTGAGTGAGCGAATAATCGTTTGATTTTTTGATGTGCTTTCATGCACTAAAGGCCAAGCTATAAGCAACTTTTCTTGATGATTGTCGCTTAGCTCAAATAAACAGTGTACCTGCACCAGTGACTGCTCTGGCAACACATATTCAGCGGTAGCTCCTAGCCAAATAGGCGTGAGTTCGAAAAAAGCACTGTCAGCAATATTACCCTGATAGTCCTTTAAAAAGCTCGGTAAATTGATTTTTTTATAACTTAGCCCCATAAGTCGTCCATGCTATTAGCGCACCATTGGCTATATCTAGCGAGAGTTAAAGCGATAATGTTTTTAAGTATTCCTTAAATTCTGCACCGAGTTCACTATGGCGTAGTGCATATTCAACATTAGCTTTCATATAACCCATTTTTGAGCCACAATCGTGTGACTTACCTGTCATGTGGAAGGCTTCAACCGTTTCAAGTTTCATCAAACTAGCAATAGCATCCGTTAGTTGTATTTCGTTACCTGCCCCTGGCGGAGTAAATTCAAGTAAATCCCAAATCGGAGCCGACAACACATAGCGGCCGACAACCGCTAAATTTGAGGGGGCTTCATCAACAGGTGGTTTTTCAACCACTGCCGTCATCGCTTTAGACTCACCAGGCGTGATTGCATGTCCCTCACAATCAGCAACACCATAATTACTCACTTGCGCCATCTCAACAGGCTCGACCATTATTTGGCTATGACCAGTATCGTTAAAACGTTTCAGCATAGCAGATAAGTTTTCAGTTTTTGGCTGATAACTCGCATCATCCAAAATAACATCGGGTAGTATGACGGCAAAAGGCTGTTCGCCAATAATGGGACGGGCTTTCAAAACGGCATGTCCTAACCCTTTCGCTTCACCTTGGCGAACATGAATAATAGTGATGCCTTTAGGGCAAATGGCTTGAATTTCATCTAACAACTGACGTTTTACTCGGCTTTCTAACGTTGTTTCTAATTCAAATGATTTATCGAAATGGTTTTCAATGGCGTTTTTAGAAGAATGGGTAACCAGCACTATTTCTTTTATGCCAGCATTGACACACTCATTCACTATATATTGGATTAGAGGTTTATCAACGATAGGCAACATTTCTTTAGGAATGGCTTTAGTGGCGGGTAACATACGTGTGCCTAGACCTGCTACAGGAATTACCGCTTTAGTAATTGTACTTGTCATATCAATCTCATACTTATCAATTATTATTTTTTATAAAATGCTCGGTACCATTGCACAAAGTTATCAACCCCTTGCTCAACACTCATATTTGGACGATATGAAGTCGCCGCAAATAAATCTTCAACTTCAGCATAGGTTTGATAAACATCACCGGCTTGCATTGGCATCATGTTTTTGTTGGCCGTTAAGCCTAAAGAGCTTTCTAATGACTCAATAAAAGCCATCAATTTTACCGGGTTGCCGTTACCAATGTTAAACACGCGATAAGGCGCGGAACTTTGCGCTGAACTGCCCGACTCAACTTGCCAATCCGGATTTGATTGCGGGATCACGTTTTGAACACGAACAATGCCTTCAACGATATCATCAATGTAGGTGAAATCTCTGCGCATATCGCCATTGTTATACACATCAATAGCATCACCTTCAATAATCGCTTTAGTGAATTTAAACAACGCCATATCAGGTCGTCCCCACGGGCCATAAACCGTAAAGAACCTTAAGCCTGTCGTCGGGATACCATATAAATGAGCATAAGTATGAGACATTAACTCATTGGATTTTTTAGTGGCGGCATACAAAGAGATGGGATGATCAACACTGTCTGTTGTGGCAAAAGGTACTTTGCTATTCAAACCATAAACAGAGCTTGAAGAGGCATAAACCAAATGCTCAACATTATGATGACGACAACCTTCTAAAATAGTTAAGTGCCCCACCAAATTAGAGTCGGCATACGCCATCGGATTGTCAATAGAATAACGCACGCCAGCTTGAGCGGCTAAATGTATAACGCGATTAAATTTTTCTTGTGCAAATAACTGCGCAATACCGTCTCTGTCAGCTAAATCTAACTTAATAAAACGAAACAAGGGTAAATTGGCTAGTACATCTAATCGTGCCAGCTTTAAATTAACATCGTAATAATCATTAAGGTTATCGATACCTACGACCTCATGACCTTGCTCACACAAACGTTGAGCAACGTAAAAACCAATAAACCCGGCCGCACCTGTAACTAAAAATTTCACGTTTTTATCCTAATAACTATACTTTGTTAACACTTTCACCACGGCCAATACCATAGTAAGCAAAGCCTCGTTGTTTTAATAACGCTGGATCGTATAAGTTACGACCATCAACAATAACTTTATGTGATAAAGCCTTGGCAATCAGCTCAAAATCTGGCGCTCTAAACTGACTCCATTCAGTACAAACCACTAAGCAATCGGCACCACTTAAGGCCGACTCTTTAGTGCCCACTAAGGATAAATCGTCACGTACACCATAAATTCGTTGGCATTCTTCCATCGCTTCAGGATCATACGCCTGTACTTTAGCGCCCGCCTTCCATAAAGATTCCATTAACACCATAGCAGACGCTTCACGCATATCATCCGTTTGCGGTTTAAATGATAATCCCCAGACAGCAATCGTTTTACCCGACAAATCACCGTTAAAATAAGCACTGACGTTTTTAAATAATTTTTGCTTTTGTGTATAGTTCACGCTTTCAACCGCTTCTAAAAGTGCTGGCTTGTATTCAATACCATGAGCCGTACGCACTAAGGCTTGCACATCTTTAGGGAAACATGAACCGCCGTAACCACAGCCCGGGTAAATAAATTGATAGCCAATGCGAGAATCAGAGCCGATACCATGTCGAACTGCTTCAATATCAGCGCCTAATAACTCAGCTAAATTAGACATTTCATTCATAAATGAAATTTTAGTGGCTAACATACAATTGGCGGCATATTTAGTTAATTCAGCAGAGCGAACATCCATAAAGATCATGCGATCATGGTTACGGTTAAAGGGGGCATATAATTCACGCATAACATTACGCGAATTTTCATTATTGGTACCAATAACAATACGATCAGGCTTCATGCAGTCGCTAACTGCGGCGCCTTCTTTTAAAAATTCTGGGTTAGAGACAACGTCAAACTCAAGTTCAATATTACGTTCAGCTAATACTGAAGCCACTTTGGCTGATACTTTATCGGCAGTGCCTACCGGCACGGTAGATTTATCAATAATAACTTTTGGCGTAAGCATGTGCGTAGCAATAGTTTCAGCGACCGCCAGTACATATTTCAAATCTGCAGAGCCATCTTCATCCGGCGGAGTGCCTACCGCGATAAATTGTACATCACCATGGTTAACACCCTCAGCAGCGTCAGTGGTAAAGCTTAACTGGCCACTTTTATAATTTTCTTGCACCAAAGGGGTCAAACCTGGCTCATAAATAGGGATATTACCTTTTTTTAACTCGGCAACTTTAGCTGCATCAATGTCGACACAAACAACATTATGACCAACAGAAGCTAAAACAGCTGCTTGTACTAAGCCTACATAGCCGATACCAAATACTGTAACCTTCATTTCTAATCCTTTTAAACTATTTAGTTTATAATCGCTTCACTACGTTTTAGCACCTTTGCTACTTAAGAAATGATACTATCACTAATCCAGACACTATCTTAATAAACATTTCTGCAAAGAACAAAAATATCACTATATTATCCATAGTTTATATGTTGCTAGCTATTAAATTAAATTATTCAGTTAAAGAGCGCTAACGATGACAAGCTTAAACATTGATAAAAAGCACATATTGCTACTTTTATTCACTATATTTATCAGCCATGCCTCCGCTAAAAACAACGATGCATATATAGTAAATGAGATAGCAAATGATAAACCAGTTTTACAACGTATTTTTGAGCAGTGTAGTAAACACAATAATTGCCCTAGTTATTTCAAAGCCTCTTCAAACAATAGGTTTGATATTGTTCAGCCTCTTAATACCGATAAAGCTCAGGTTATCATACCGTTTAAATCACAACTGACTAACGCGACTCCTTTAAGAAACCCTATAATAAACTCTTTTCCCACCAAGCATTTACTCACTCAATTTAATGTCAAGGAATCTGCCGGTGTTGACCATCATAATTATCCTGTATCAATGGTCATGCCACTTGAATATGGAAAATATAGTGACACTGATTCTTTCTACATTTTAAATGCAAAAGGTTTTATCGTTCCTGCTCAATTTGAGGTCTTAAATCGCTGGTGGGGGAAAGATAATTCAATTCGACATATATTAGTGCACTTTAACGCAGCAACTAAAGCTTTCGTTACAACTGAGCCTAATTCTGGCATCTCTGAATATGCTTTATATTCTACTGAAGTAGTAGTAGATAAAGCTAACATAAGCTTAAAAAACTTACTTCCCAAAAACCCCACCACAGTCAACTCAGACACAAAAACCATAACCCTGAGTAACGATATTATTACTATAAAAATAAATAAGCATCCATTTGAAATTATCACCCCCGCAGGTCGGTTAACGTCTATCTTTCAAAGAGAAAATAACACCATAGATTATTCATTCAATCATGAAAACATTACTTTTGAAGTTGAAGAATATGGCCCTATGCGCTCTATTGTAAAAGTATCGTCTTTAACACAATACCATACCCCAACTAATATTAAACATGGCTGGGCTCTTAGAATATATACCTATGCAGACTCTTCATTAGTAAAAATAGACTTTCAACTACAAAATTCAGCACTGAATACCGCTATTTCGGCACCACTATATTTCAAGAGTCATACACTGAGCTTGGATAACTTTCACAGCAAAAAAACACAACAAGTTAGAGCGGATATTATTCCCAAAGAAAATATTGAGCAATTACCCTTAGGTGTCATTCAAGGAGATAATGCTACGGTAATATTGCGTAATTTTTGGCAAACATTCCCAAATGGAATATCAACCAACAGCAATGGGCAATTGAAAGTAGAATTATGGCCATCATGGTCTAAACAATTCTTTGATGATCGTTTTGTTAAACCAAATATTTATTGGCTGGACGATATGAAACAAGTCTACAAAGAAATGTTGTTTGATTTTTCGCCTGTTCAAACAAATAAAAAAGCAAGGCAATTAGCGAAAACATTTCAACACCCACCTGTGCCTGTAATACCACAACATTATTATGCCAAGACTAAAGCAACTTTAGCATTTGGCGGAGTATTCCCACAATCGCCAATCATTAGCAATAAAGCAAGAACGCCTAACTATTCACCTAAAGATTACCATTTTGGTCATCGTATCATTCATAAATTTGGCATGGATAATTACGGGCTCGACTTGAATAGAAAACATAAAACAAACGGTACCGGTGGCTGGGCATATTCAAAACAACATTTTTTTGTTAGTGGTAATCCTATGCATTATTACGATGCTCAAAATTTCGCTCAAGCTGAGTTGAATATTAGGCCACAGTGGCTATCAGGATATAAAGATGAATTACACTTTAACTTACTCACTCCATCAACAAACCCTTATGGCGGTAAAACATGGCGGCAATTTAAGGGACATAAAGCGCCAACCACGACAAGGAAATACATCAAAGCTACTACCTTGACTGCCCGCCCAAGAGATGATCAACACGCTTGGTTCTACCATATTGAACATGCCTATCTGATGTCTGGTAATAAATGGATAAAAGATTGGTATCAGTTCATGAGTGAATTTAAAAAAATATATTTAGCCGAAAAAGATCCCTTTACCGCTAAAAGTCTACGCGCGGAAGGACAAGCACTTACTATTGCTGTTGCTGCTTACAAATATACAGGCAATGTTACTTTAAAACCGTATTTAGAAAGTTATATACCTAACATTCACAACAAATACTTGTTACAGCCACATAAGATAAAAGGAGTAAAAAATAAAATATCAGCTTTTCAAGTAGGCTATTTGCTACGCTCATTTGTTGACCTCTATACTGAGTTCCGAGACAACGATAAAATATTAGAGACGTTTAAGTATTACGTTGAATGGAATTATTCATACGGGAATTTTAGTTATTATCGCTCACCAACTGATAAGAGCGTAGCACAAAAAGCATCCTGTACCGCGTTAACTCTAGTGGATCCTGTAATTTGGTATGCTATAAAAACCAAAAACATGCAATATGCAGAACACGCAAGGGAATTTGTTGAATCAGGTATTGGCGGAGTAAAACCATGTGGACAATGGACAGATTGGATTGGTCAGTTTGAAAGTCCAATGTATCACTACTATTTACAAAACAATTTCGAGTCAAAGAACCTAAATTAAAGGGCACGGATTCATAAACTGACATATTTCTTTAGGAAAGCTGGGATACTCTGATAGAGCAGCTTCAGATCGAGATTGGTAAAATGAATTATTTTTGTATTGTTGATTTGAGTTAGTATTCACGACAATATTACCCTCTATTATGGGTGTCATGTCAACTTCAGCAGTAACTAACAAAGTATTTTTTTTAATTCGTTCTAGTAAGATTATATTATTAGTTATATTTATCTCATTTTTCTCATATCTAACTCCCTCCATACCAAACGCTATAGCTTGACCATTAACTGAAAGTGGACCTTGATGTAAAAGTGAACGTTCAACCGATAACACCCCACCATTTGGTATATCAATTAACCGACTATCATCTGATGATAATGACGTAATAAGGCTATTGCTGATAAACGTTTTTTCTGCTCTATTTTTAATCGCATGACCTTCACTTTTAGTCGCAATAAATAAACTATTATTTATATATAAATTTGCAGTACTGCTATATACACCATGAGCTTTACCGTTCTTCCCTAATAACTCAAAACGACTATCAAAAATATAAATATTACCAGGTCTCTTTGATTTTTCTAAAATACCGTTTTCACTATGATGAAAATAAACATGATCTAGTGTAATGTTTTTTCCTTCTTGACGAATACAAGCACCATTTTTATCTTTCACCGCAATAAAGCGACACTCAATATTCTTAATTGTTAAGTTTTCCCCCTTGCTAACAACAAAAGCTTTACCATCGTACGCTGACTTTTCAAAAACAACATGACCGTAACCAATAATAGTTATATTATCTTCATTAATCTTAAAAGGTTTAGTATAAATACCATCATATATTTGTAACTCATCTCCAGATTTCAAAGATTTGACTGCTAACTTCAAGGAACTAAAACTAACCCCATTAACTTGCACCGTTTGTTTTTTATTACTTAAGTTAGGTTTAGGTTGCCAAGGAAAAAACACCTTATCAATTTGCTCTTCAATGGATAACGTAATTAACTTTGAATAGTTATCAATTTCCAGTTGTGCTGATTTACTATAATAGTAATTCATTGGCATGGATACTAACTTACCAAACAGTCGAGGTTGCCATATAATAATTATCAACAGCAATAGATGAGACGCTACTCCAACGTAAACAAAATAATTGACTAATTTAGTTTTCATAAGTTACTTATGCTCAATAGCAAATTTATATTGTAGTTCGGTATTGTTTAGATTCATTTTATCTTTACAAAACCGCGTGGATAAAAAAGCGCCAATATAAGCTTTGTTAGTTTTATTACCACAAAAATCTACACTAAACTCTTGCGTTCTATCAGTATCAACATAATGATAATTTTTTCTCCAAGTAAAATCTCCATTTGCAGGTGCTTTAAACAACTCATTTAGAGGTTCACTTGCCCTTAGCCAGGAACGAGATAGAACAATATTGTCCGAGTTTTGAAGAATAACTCCGCCATTTCTTTCTTCAATTTTTCCTGACAAAACATTGTGCAATAACTTAGCAGTCCCCTCCTTAAAACGAACATCAATCCCCATTGTATTGTACAAAATATTATTATGAACTATCGTATTCTTTGCTTTATTTAAGTAAATCCCTACATCATGGGGACAGTTCATAATAATATTATTACGAATAACGCCTCCAGAATGTTCATATTCATGGCCATTTCTATGCCACTTAACCGGAGAGCCTCCACCACCTAAAGATAAACCAATTGCAACAGATTCTGATTTCAAGTTCGCATTACACATGATCAAATTACTAGAGAAAATACCTTTATTTGATCCCCCTTTGAAGAAAGCACCATAGCTAATTTTATTCCCCTTGGCTTTGACAAAATCAAAAATAAAATTTTCAGATACTTGCCAGCGATCAGCATGCATTAAATCAATAGGTGTTACGGGATTTTTTGTTTGACGGGCTGTTGTATTGAAAAAAGTATTATGTATGATCCGACCCTGATCTGGATATACACCTTTTAAACCGTTTACTTTTATAGCGGCGTTGAAGTCTTGAAATATATTATTAGAAAACATGACATTACCCCCTTCTCCTACAACATGAAAGGCATGTTCACAACTTGAATGTTTTTTGCAACTCCCCTTAAAATGCAAGTTGTGAAATTGCCAGTAAGGCTTGTCTACAACAATTCCCTCTCCTTGAAGTTCAATTACTGCATCGCCTAGCGTTTTCGAAAATACAATGTTCGGGGAAGATTCCAAACCTTTGCCATCTATATGTACGCGCGATTTATTTATTTTATATAAACCTGGCAACAATTCGATGAATTGACCAGCTTGTGCACTAACTAAAGCAGAGATTAAACCTGAACTAGTGCTTACTTGAATAATAGTATTATATTTTTCTATAACTTTAGTTTCACCCACATTCGCACCAACTCCTTGCCACTTTAGCGGATCAATCAAATATCCATACTCCACATCCTCTTTCAATAACATTAATGGTTTTAAAATTGAGGCTGTTAATATGGCTATAGATGGATAATTTTTCTCCATATTTTCTTGTGTTTTTTGTGCAAATACAGGGAGTGGAAGCGGGCTCGATATAATATAATTGCATACTTGAAAAATCGCAGTAAAGAATGCTAAGTGAATACCAACACCTACTAATAAAAAATACCACTTCAACTTACTATTTTTAAGGGTAATCAAATGCATATTTCCACGAGTTTTTGACAAATTCACATATTTCATTCGTTGAGATCAAAACACTAAAAAGCATGCTGATACAAACAGATCCTAATAAAACTAATTCAATCCTAGCAAGCCTACTTTAATCTTCTGATTTTTCTGAATATATGCGAATAATCCTTAACAAATAAAATATGCAAAACAGTTGCGATCATTAATTTATTACGATCCATTACAAGGTGAATATTATCTTTATTCTTTATCGATAAATAACTTTTCACATCAAACCAACGCGTATTAAGGCTGATTTTTCTTGTCGTTGACCATTGGTTTGAAAGCCCTTCAGGTAACTCTACAGGGCAAGGTATATGTTCGGGGTACGTCTGCCACGGCACACTTCTTGAACTTGCAGGGAAGAAATCAAACCATTTGCAATATACACGGTGATAAAGCATTTCTCGAATTGGGGTCGAGTATGTTTTTTCTAAAAAATTCGCATCAAAGAACGGTAATAAGAACTCAATTTCATGCTCACATATCGTCTCAAAATGGTGTTGCAAATGCCTTTTCTGATCATTGTTCATTAAAAAATAATATATTGCTTTACCTGGATCCTCCTTATTTTCAACAAATTCTTTTCTAATACCGTCAATAAATCTGCTCATCGCATCTTTACGTTGAGTACGAAGTAAAATATTTTCTGGGATATTGGATTTGGTTTTGTGAATAAAATATTTAATAGCTGTATCAATTTCATTATTTTCTAATAGAGTTATCATTTTATCATCAAGATAAACACAGCCAACACCAACACTACCTCCGTCACCTGACCAAACTTTTTTAATCCTGCCTAAATCTTTTTCATAAATCCCATCAGCGATAAGCTGCCCCCAATTAGGATAAGCTAGTTCCTTAAAAGTTTTTTCATGAAAATGTATCCCTGCTTTTTCAGCGAAAAGCTTTGCGCATTCACCATCTAGTGAACGTTCTGTGGCGAAATTAAATGTATGTAATTCATCAAAACTTTCATTTAATTGTGCTGTAATGGCTCTAGAATCCATTCCTCCACTTAAAAATGCCACTGCCTTTTCTTTTCCTTCACTCCTTAATGCAATCGCTTCTTTAAATTCCTTATACATATTAGGTATATCTATATTTTTATCTACTGAAACATTACTCCAATCCCAATACGTCTGGAATTCTAGTCCTCTTTCATTGAGTGAAATAATTTCCCCTTGATTTAAACGCTTTATATTCTTATATATCGTTTTATTTGCTAAGCAATAGCCAAAAGCCATAGTTTCAAGAACACCTAACTCATCATATTCAAGAGAAATTAGCGTAGTTTGTTGGATTACAGACATTAATGATGAAAAAATCAATACATCATTGTTAATGCTATAAAAAATAGGTCTGATCCCTGATTTATCCGTATATATGTAAACACTGTTCGTTACTTTATTTATAGAAATTCCAGCAAAAACTCCCCTAGATTTCATAAGTAAAGCAAGTAGTAATTCTTCGTTCGAGGCTGAATTTAACAGGTTTAGATCGGCACTAACATCGTCGCTAACCTCTCTCACAACAGGATCGCCAGCGATGATAGTAATAATATCATCGTTTTCGTCATACTGGCTGCTATGTGCTCCAATATCAATTGACATTACAACGACATTGCCTACATTGATTTTGGTCGTAATCTGCTTTTCTGTGCATTGATCAACAAATTTTTTTTCTAAGTCTAAGCCTTCTCGTTCAACATTCTGACCAGACAAGCCAACTACACCACAAAAAACAGACATTTATCCTCCCTATAACATTTAAAACTTCTACCAGTTTAAAACTATATTAAAATACTTTATTACGAAGACTTAATAACCCTTACTTTTTCAAAAATGATAATAAGGGTAATATATAACGCTTTTTCCCGAACATAAGTAAAAGAGTTATGTACAATGAAGCGCCAATAAATACTTTCACTAAAATTTCTACGAATGAATTTATAAAAATATCTAGCGTCGGGAAAAAGCTAACAGCAAGCCACATTATTGAAGCAAAAATTAACGGTATAACCACATTGATTATATAGTGATTAATATCAATCTTTAATTGTTTTGCTACATTAAACACAACCACGAAAAAATAAATAAAGAAAGCGGATACCCAACCAATAGCTGTTCCAACAATGCCAGCGTTACTACCTATGAGTAGGCCAAGTGAAATCAAAAAAATACCTACAACTAAGTTTTTAGAGTTTATTTTAGGCTTCCCTATACCTTGAAACATTGCTTGGCATGAAAGGACTTGAACCCTAAAAGGTACAATAAAAGCAAATATTTGCATCGGCACGATTGAATCAAGCCACTTTTCTCCAAAAAATAAAGGAACAAATAATGGCGCTAATGCTGCGATTCCAAAAAACACAGGAAAAGAGACTAAAGCTAGCAACTTACTAGTTAATAAAAAGTAATATCTAACTTTGTCCACCTCATTACTTACTTTAGCGTATGCAGAAAAGCTAATTTGATTAATAATAGAAGCAACTTTTATTAAGGGTAAAGCAGCTATCTGTAATGCAACAGAATAAACGCCAAGTGCAACTACACCTAAAACACGCCCAACAATAATAACATCCAGTTTATTAAAAATAACCCATAAAACCCGGCTTATAACGGTATATATACTAAAGCTCGAAACGTTTTTAATTTCTTCTAGTCGGGTAGTGAGACCATAAGGTATTTTAGTTTTAATATTGAGCATTATCGCCTTAACAATATTAGCTCCAAGGGTTCCATATACAAGAGCCCAGTATCCCATTCCATTATAAGCGCAAAGAAATGTAATGATTGCATTTGTCACACCCACAATACCATCTATAACTGCAATACTTTTAAAGTCCATATCAAGTCTAAGTTTCCCTAAAGGAACGATAAAAAAACTTGAAATAGGTAGCTGAAGCGCAACGACTCTTAATACTGTAGTTAAATTATCTACATTAAAAAAACTAGCTACTAACGGTGAAGTAACCCAAATAATTAAATAAAAAAATACGTTAAGTAGTATGGATACAGTAAACACTTCCTTCAAAAATTTTGGGGTAAGCTCTTTATATCTCACGATTGAATCTGCTAACCCTCCTTCACTTAAAACAAAAGAAAAAGATATGATTGCAATACAAATTTCTATAATTCCGTAATCATTAGGCGTCAAGAAACGAATAACAAAAAAAGTACTCAGCCAAGTAAACAACTGCGTCACTAACTTCCCAAGACTTGACCAAGCAAGACCACGCTTAACATCTTGCTTTAATGCACTACTCATATTAATAACTCTGTTTAAAAGACATACTTATGCTTGATTAATTGATTTATCGGCACAGCTCAACTTTTTATATAAAGTGGAGCACACCTCTTCAATTGAGGGGTTAATGTTAGTTAGTTCAGACTTGCTGCCAACATTAGAAAAGGTATCTTTACCAAGATCTTTCGAAGGAAATTTAAAGCCATGATACGTTAAAATGTTTTGAAAGTACCCAGGGACATCATTTAATAAATCTTCATAGGACCACAATAAAACTTTTTGATGGTTATCCAAATTTTGCTGGAAATATAAACTATTTCTTGCATACCAAAACAAACAACTGCACTCTAAACCAGATAAAGTCTTCGTATATAATGACTTTATAGTATCGCGCGTTTCTTCACTTAAATTTTGACATCGCCAATTTGAATCATCTCCCGCGATTATGGCCTGTAAGTTCCCATGACCCGCTGTTTTATTGAATTTTAATGCATCTGATTTTGCTACGTCAATAAAGTGTCTATATACCCACAAAACACTTGATGATGGAATAGAGTCTAATAACTGTAAAGCGTTCTGACTCTCAACTAATGGTTTCATAACAATTAAAGGGGCATGTGTGTTATCCAATTTCCTTAACACTGACTTAATCGAATTCAATCGTATTCTGTCAATATCATCATCTGACAACTCACTAAACTCTCCATACACACGACTATAAGGTAACTTATTAAAGATATTCGATATTAACGTTGTACCAGAACGTTGGCACCCCATAATCATTATGCTGTGTTGATAGCCTTTGGGATACTTCACCTTTTGAATCATAGGCTTGATTAATTTATCAAATCGACTGGTTGACTCTATTATTTTTTTTGACACAGAAACAATCCTTTAATATTCGTATTGGTTAGACATTATTAATCACGACAAGAAACTATTTTATTAAGAAGTTTGTCTAACTCTAGTGTTTTTGCATAACGAGAAAAAGAACTAATGTCCTCTGATGCTGATTGCTCACTTTCTACCATATTCATGATAATCTTCTTTAAATCTTCTGAATTATCTGCACTAAATCCAGTTGACATCTTTTTTAACAAGCTTTCCGTTGCACCATTTTTACCTGTCAAAGCAACGATAGGCTTCCCAGTTCGTATATATTCATATGCCTTACTAGGAATTTGATTATTAAACAACGTACCTTGCAGTATTAATAAACTATCAGCCTGCATCATCTCAACCAAAGAACTTTTATATGGTATATTCGGTGCAAAAGTGATTAATTCATCAATATTAAGTTCTGAAATATTTCCATTGTGTTTTTCAGTACAGACCCCTCCCCTAAAGATTAGTGAGAAGTTTTTAGATGAAATCACTCCTTCTTTTTTTAATTCACTTAACGCTACAAATAACTTATACGGATCTCGTCCATCAGAATATATTGAACCACTATGAAGTAAAATAAATTTACCCTTTTCATTTTTTTCTATGACTGGTAGCCCTACAAAATTTGCTTCATCAAAACCATTTTCAATGACATTAAATTTCGACAACAATTCATCTGGATAAAGTTTCTGGTACATTTGTACAGCTTTCTCCGTGGTAAAAATCGCCTTAGATGAGTGCTCTATGGCTTTCTTTTCAATCCACTTAGCAACGGAGCTATAACGCTTTACAGTTGGATCATAACGACATTGCAAGGGGTCTCTAAAATCAGAAACCCAAGGTATGCGACTGAATTTATGCAATTTATACCCTATATAGTGCGCGGTAGAAACTGGATAAGTTGACCATATAACCGATGGATTATACTTTTTAATGAGTGATTTCCCCATAGGAATCGCTTTAAGGGCCCAGCTCCACCACCTATCAGGAACTTTACTCCAACCGAAATATTTTCCTTTATAGGCAAAATCCACTGACGAATCATACGAGTGACAGCGATATACATTTATTTTATCGGGGATATTTTGTTTATCCACATTTCGATAAACATTTTCATTTACAGTTAAAACTACTATTTCCCACCCTAAATCAGCTAAATATTCAGCAAATTTCAACGTTCTTTGTACACCTGCGCTCTGACAAGGAGGAAAATCAAGCGCTACCATTAGGATAGTTTTGTTAGAATATTCTACTTCAATATTTTTTTTCATGAATTAACTCATATAACTCAACATTATACGCATACAAAATTTAAACTCGGATTTATCAGATAAACTTATTCGCTTTAATGAAAACAAATCCCTATTTGAGCTACAGCCCCACTCAGTGGAAAAAGCAGCGACAAATTCACATTTTTTTGCTTGTTGTTGATGCACTTTATTAAAATCTTTGCTTGGCTTACCATTTGGATAAGCTAAAAAATTCACCTGCTCACCGATAATATTTTCTAGTGCTTGTTTAGACACTAGCATTTCTTGTTCGGCAACTTCATCTGATTCACATGCTAATATCGGGTGATTAACAGTATGAGCTCCTATACACATGTTAGCTCTATGCAAAGTAACAATATGCTCTTTACTTAGAAATTGCTGCTCACATCTTGAAGATCCTGTTTGCATTAATAGCTCATCTATCAATACATTCCGCTGTTTTATTGACGCATATTTAATTTTTTTAATGATATCAGCTATTGCAATAAGCTTTTCATTATAAGTAGTTAAAGAAATTTTCTGATTTTCAAACTCGATATGCGTCATTGAATTGGGCACAGACATAATTGATGACGAAACGAGTTCATCCCATAAAAACCCATCATCTATTCCCGCAGTTGCAATAAAAAAACTAGCCAGCAATCCATGCTTTTGTAGCAAGGGGAATATCGTCGTATAACTATCAACATAGCCATCATCTATTGAGATTACAATTGCCCTTTCTGGCAAATTCCCTGTAACCATTAAGTGAAATGCTTCATTTAAGTCCATTACCGTAAAGTGACGCTTTAACCAGACTAAATGCTGCTCAAATAACTCGACATCAAGTGAGAGTAAATTATGCATTGAGTTAACATCACTGACTTGGTGGTACGTCAACACCGCCAACTTGTTGTTTTTTGTGAACTTTGAAGCAACTTTCATCGCGTTCGATAGTATAATATCCCTAATCATACTCTACACCTGCATGTCATTGTTACGCTGTTGTTTAAGCATAATTAATCTTAAACAGTGAGACAGTGCAAACAACGCAAAAGATAAATCAAAATATGGCAGGCTTAACGCAGCCCCTCCAATACAATAGGCAAGAATTGTTACTTGTAACATTTTTGCTAAATCGACCATCCATATATCTTCACTATGTTTAATTACACTTTTTAAATTTTTCAGGCTATACCAAAGAGTTCCTAAAAAGATTAAAAGTCCCACCAGCCCCATATCACCCAGCACTTGAAAATATATGCTATGAGCCGCCTTGGCTGCTGGTGAAACATATTCACCAGTATCTATTAAGAAATTAAGAGTATAGAAATCAGGTTCATAAAGTTTCCACACCATAGGGTTTTGGCCTGCTTTAAATCCTGCACCAAATACGGGGTTATCTCCAGCCATCAAAATAGCCTGTTTCCATGCCGTTAGTCGCCCAAGGAAAGAATTATCATCGCTCATTTCACTAATAGTAGACATTCTATCCACCCATTTATCCGGCGCAAAGTGGTTCGCAGTAATTAAAGTTAGTGTTAATAACGTCATTACTATCATCTTTTTCTTGCTTTTGATAAAAAAGTAACCTCCGACTACCATTAGCCCTAGCAAACCTCCCCGAGAAAAAGAGCCTATAATCGCAACAATATTCAGGAGCACTGCACTAGCTAACCCTAATCTCACTATTGTGAGCTTCGATTGAGAAAATAAAAACAATAAAATAGGGAGTGTCATGTTTAAAGCTAAAGCTAATTCATTTCGATCACTAAGCCGGCTCCCTGAGATTCCTTTTAGAACGTGTCCTCCGCCACTAACAATATATTTAACGCCTTCACCTGCACCATAAAAAGATGCCGATAAGACAATAGCCCATAAAAAAGTATTTATATGATGTTTACTAGTTAGAGTCATCGTACATACGAAATAAAATATCATTATTTTTATAAATAAATTCCACTCATGCCAAACAATATCGGGATTTGATATAGTGAGAACAGCAGATACAGTCCCCCAAATTGATAGAATAAAAACTAAAACTGATAATGCTGATAATTCATATTTTGCTTTCTCTTTTTGAAAAAAATACGCAAGAATAGTAGCCAGAGCAATAAATAGATTAAAACGTATAGAGTTTGCAAACCCCCATACCCACCCTTTAGGGTAAAACATCGCACTCCAAATCCATAATGAAGCTCCGATATATGGCCTTTTAAATATATAAAATAAAAGAATAGGGAATACGAGAGCAATTAATACATCACGCATTTAGTTATCACCTTTATCGTTACGAGCCGCCCAATAGCACAAATAAACAATAGCGATCATATTAACTAAAAAAAGTAGATTATCTATCATTTCAACTCCTAAACCTTATCGTGCAGAACCTTGATATTCATTCAGATAATTTTTACCTGAAGCTGTATTTTCTATTACGGCTGTAATGTCAGCTATTTCTTCTCTACTTAATTCATCTTTCCACTTTTGTGAAGCCACTAATGGATCTTTATTGATAGCATAAAAATCATCGTTTGAATGACTTGTTGTCTCACTAATATATTCTTTAATTTGTTCATCAAAAGATAAGCCGTAAAATGAACATATCTTTTCGTAGTATTCTGTTGGGTTAGCACAAATATCTTCATACTTTATCACTAAACAATTAGCTAAATTTTTAGTTTGTTGTTCTGTATCTTCAATAAACATAAGCCAACGCCATGCCATTCTTTGTGCTATCGACATTGCTTTGAGTTTTTCAATGGTGATATTGTTTTTTTGCGCAAACTCTCCTTTTATCAGCTCTTCAAACAGTCCCCAGTTTTCATAAATAGGGGTCGATGAACTATATTTATTTTTCGCTAGACCGCGCTTAACTGAAGCATATATCGCACAAGGGTGACGTAAGAGAATCACAAACTTGGAATCAGGGCAGTTCGCCGCTAAGGAAGTTGCTCTTCCCATAGATTCAATTGATTTCCAAAACAATGTTGATCGATTTAACTCACCAAAAACAGGCATTTTCTTTTCAAAAAGCTTTAATCCAGCTTTTTCAGTCGCTTTTTGACCATACACTGCGAGTTTCTGTAATTTATTTTGTAATACGTTTCTATAATTCTTATCAAACAAAGGTAACTTGCCAATACAGCGGGAGTGCCTTTCATTTGCTAAGCCTGCCATAAAACTCGCAATACTCTCTTTATACTGTACTTCATCTCTTTTATTGATAACAATTGGGCTAGCTATTTTTTTAACTGTATCTGGCTCATGTAAATATAAAACATCTGGATGACTATCAATGGCTTTGGCTACCCATGTAGTACCTGATCTTGGCATGCCTATTAAAGCGATAGAAGGCTTCATAATCGACTCCCTTTGTTATACATATACTTACTTCTCCATTGTGTTAGAGGTCTGTTAAGGTGTTTTTCCAACTCAGATACATCACCCTCTAAAGTGCGCCACAGCACCCTTTTTTCCGCTAAAGAAAGCTTCACTTTAATGGGAAGCCATCTCGCCAGTTTATAAGACATAGGTAACTTAGCGATAAGATTAATGAGCCCTTTTAACAATGGACTATTCATTTTCAATGACGCATCGGATACATTCTTAGGCGAAAAATCTATATTAGCAGCCTGATCATGTGCTAAAGATAAAAACGCCAGCACTTCGGCGAGTATTTTTTGTGGGTTTTTCGTATACTCTTCAAAAATAATGACTTTAATTTGTTGTTCAGGCACTGTTTTCTTGATGTGCTCTAGCTGCCTGTTATACTCTGAACGCTCGAAAAAACATGGGTGCTGGCCAAGTGATGACATCATATCTCTTGTCACTCTACCATTCCTTAACCTATGATTAAAATGAGATTCAATACGAGCTACGGGATCTCTTACGAGGTATATCAACTTAATATTTGGGTTGTGTTCATACAAGGATGCAATAGCATCAGGGTATTCATCACAAAAAGTATAGGTAGTAGACGCTTCTCCCAATAACTGTCCCGGAGCATCACTATATAGCGCTAAATATTTATCAATGTTGTTTTGCCAGTTTTTATCTTTACTGAAAAAGTGCGGCTCTTTCTCTGTACAAAAACAAATGCTATCTAATTGGTTTAATTGTCCTGCTAAGCTTGTTGTGCCACTTTTCTGAGCACCCACAATAACAAAATCGACCTGCTTATTACTCATATTAATGGTTTCCATATAATACGGTGAAATGCTTTACAATACGCTTCGCATTATTATCCCAAGTTAACTGATTATCATAAATACTTTGCTTTGCATTCTGCTCTACCTTTAACCTTAGCGCTTTATCATCGACTAATTGCCTAATTTTTTCACATAGGCTGTCAATATTATCTTCTTCAAATAATAGTGCATTTTCCCCATCGACTAGTAACTCTTTAATATTTGCGGTATCTGGTGCCACAATGGCTTTGCCTTTTGCCATATACTCTAACATTTTCAATGGTGATGCATAGGGAACTACCGAAGGCTGTAAGGCGATGTTAATAATTTCTAACCATTTAGGCATCTCGCTTCTAGGCACTAACCCCGTAAAGTGAAACCTATCTTTAACATTTAAAGTTGAAGCTTGCTCAATTAATTCACCTCTAACAGGTCCTTCTCCTACCACCACAAAAAAGAGGTGTTCATAACCAGGCTGAGCAATGAGATCAATCACTTTATTTAAGCCATGCCATTCTCGACAAAAGCCAACAAAACCAAGCACCAGTTTGTTACCGGTATTTAATTCAGGTTTTACCACTTCTTTATTAATGAATTCATCAACATTAATACCATTAGCTATAACATCAATTTTTGATTCTTCCACACCTACATTGCGTATATAGTCTGCTAAAACATCCGTAACGGGCAAAACTTTATCGGCATTTTTCCAGCAGTAACGCTGACTCCATCGAGCCAGCCGCTTTAAAGATAAACCACTATATTTTGACCTTTCTTCAAGTAGAGGAGCATTAACTTCTAAAATAATTTTTTTATTAAATAGTTTTGCTGCCCACATACCTGAAGGGAGAAACAAGTTATACCTTTCATAAATACAATCTGGTTTCTCTTTAATTATCGCGATACACAATTTTATAAAGTCATAAAAGCAATAGCCAAATTCTAATAACTCGGACGCAAATTGCGGCAGCAAGCTGCGTAAACTTGAAACCCAGCCACCATCACTACCAAAATCTTTGTTTTCGGCAATAGCGGGAGCTACAATAATAATGTCATGTCCGTGAGCACGTAATGATTTAATAATTTCTTCTACATGAACATATTGTCCATCTTTAGAAGCAATACGGTGATGATATAAAATTTTCATTATTCGTTTATTATCCGCTTAAAAATATTGTACTGACCTAAAGAGGTTGAGTGCCAATCAAATTGCTCTGCATATTGTCGAGTCACTTCTCTGCTCGGAGGGTTTGCAAGTAAAGAGCTAATCCCTGTCGCAATAGATTGAGCATTACGCTCAACTAAAACCCCAGCCTCTTCAGAGGCAACAACTTCAGGCGTTCCCCAAACGTTCGTTGCCACAACAGGGGTACCAGACGCCATAGACTCTAATAAAACATTTGCCCAACCCTCTCGGCTAGAGGCTAATACCGTTATATCTGCAGCCCTAAACCATTTATTCAACTCTGTTTGTGATAAAGCACCTAAAAAAAGCACCTTGTCTTCTAAGCCTAGGTTTTTAACTTGTTCTTGCAGTTTTTGTTTATCTGGGCCATTACCGGCAATGGCGAGCGTAACATTACCGAGTGATTTAATGGCATCAATAACTAAATAGTGCCCTTTTCGCTCTATTAACCAGCCAACTGACATAACTAACTTATTGTCAATTTGTAGTTCAGATTTCAATGTTTGCTGCTGCTCTTTTGATGAGGAATTAAATAGCTCAAGATCTACACCATTTCTAAGCACTGTCACGTCTGAACTTTTAGCTCCTAATGTTAGCATTTCATCTTTTAATGCTTGGCAAACCGTCATCGTATGAGCTGCTTGTATAAAGACTTTTTGAATCATTTTACGAGCTTTAGGCTGCTGTGGAATTAAATTAATGTCTGTTCCTCTCGCAGTACATGTAAAAGGAATATTATATTTTTTAGCTGCTTTGGCGATTGCCACACCGTCTGGGTAAAAGTAATGACCGTCGATCAGATCAAAATGTTTATCTTGCTTTTTTAATTTTTTAATCACTTTAGCAATGGCTATTGTCATAAAAAAAGGCGTTAGGTACATTCCTATTTTAGGGATAACGACATACTTGGGATGATGCACTTCTATATTATTTCTAACTTCTTTAGTAACCACATCAGCAAATTTTGCATACTCACCAAATTTGGCCGATGAAAAAGGAAACCAAGGTACTGGCGCTATCACTATTGGTTTTATTTCAGGAAAGTCTGCCATTAAATTTCGTAAACGAGTTTCAATAAAAATACCATGTTTGGGATCTTTATTGTTGGGATATAAACTTGATATGGTCAAAATATTCATTTCTTTGACTCTTTTTCAATAAACTGCCCTAGCATCATTAATGTCCATAGTGATGAGGCATGGTCTTTAACACCTGTTACATGTTCTGTTATCATGCTTTCAATATTTTTATTATTAAATAGCTTAGTGTTAACAAAAGCCTGAGAAGTTAATAGATACTGCATTTTATCCTTAAGAGGCCCTCTTAACCATTTTGCTAACGGAACTCTAAAACCCATCTTTTTACGGTATAGGTTGTCGTAAGGGACATGAGGCTCAAGTTCTTTTTTAAACACTGCTTTGCCTTCGCCTTTATTTAGGTTCATTGCTGAAGGCACTTTAAACGCCCATTCTATAAATTGGTGATCTAAAATAGGCACCCGTACTTCTAAACCATGCGCCATACTAGCGCGATCAACCTTAGTGTTTATATCACCGGTTATCCACGTTTTATAATCTAGGTATTGCGCTTCTTTTAAGGGATCTGTAAAGGTTTTGCCTTTTAAAGCCTGCTTAAAGACTTCTTTTGAGGTGTAACCATTGAGCTTATTTTTAAATTCATCACTGTATATTTTATTGCGTTCATCAGCCCTAAGCTTGCTCATGCTATTTAAATACGCTTCGCTACTTGATAACGCTAATGACTGAAAGGTGGTTTTTGCCCGTAAAAATTGTGGCGCCCAATCAAGCTTAGGGTATATTTTCCCTAACAAACCAAAAATGGGCTTTCTAATAGTGAGTGGAATTTTATCACGCAGTTTTTGCTCGGCTAGATGTAACTTGTAACGTCTATAACCGGCAAATAATTCATCACCGCCATCGCCTGAAAGCGCAACAGTTACGTGTTTTCTGGCTAACTCACATACTCTATAAGTAGGTAATGCCGAGCTATCGGCATACGGTTCATCATAGATGTCAATTAGCTTATCAATTAGGTCAAAATCTTCATGACTAACCATTTCAACATGGTGATTGGTTGTGTACTTATCTGCGACTAATTTTGCAAAGTCGGTTTCATTAAACTCCGGTACATCAAAACCGATGGAACAGGTATTAACTGGCTTGCTCTGCAGTTGTGACATCATCGCGACAATGGCGCCAGAGTCGACACCACCTGACAAGAATGCACCTAATGGCACTTCCGCTTCCATTCTAATATCAACCGCTTCTTTCAAACGTTCAATCAGCTCAGCTTCAACCTCTTTGGTTGTTAACTGTTGATTTTCTTGCCATGGCAAGTCCCAGTATTGTGTTGATACTAACTGACTTGGTATTTTACCTTGTTTTAGATGTAAGTAATGACCCGCCTCTAGCTTATATACATTTGAGAATATTGTTCTTGGATCTGGCACATAACCAAAGGTTAAATAATCTTCTACTGCTTGTGGATTAATCGCTTTTGAACATAATGGATGTTCACGTAATACTTTTAATTCCGAGCCAAAAATAACACTGCCATTTGGCAGTAAACTATAGTGTAGGGGTTTAATGCCAAGCCTGTCTCGAGCAACAAAAAGTTCTTTTTTATTATCATCCCATAATATAAAAGCAAACATGCCTCGAAAGTGATGAACGCAATCGACGCCCCATTCTTCCCAAGCATGTACTATGGTTTCGGTATCACTATTGGTTTTAAAAATGTGCCCTAACTTTTTTAATTCGTCCGCGATACTATGGTGGTTAAATATTTCACCATTAAAAACCACCACCACACTGTCATCTTCATTATAGATTGGCTGATGACCACCGGCTAAATCAATAACAGATAGTCTTCTATGCCCTAAACCTATACCTGCTTTTATATGATAACCTTGATCATTAGGACCACGGTGTGCTTGCACATTGTTCATTGATTTAAGTAATTCAACATCAATAACATCATTGCCATTAAAGCTAAAAACCCCACTAATACCGCACATTATTGTAGACCCAAAGATTTGTTATAAAGCATTAAATATTCACTAACCATATTCTTTTCAGAAAAATTATTTTCAATAAAAATTCGAGCGGCGCTGCCCTGTTGTTCAATTAAAGCGGGTGTTTTTACATAGTTTTCCATGGCTTGACTTAATTGTTCCGTATTTTGTTTTTCAACCAAGTAGCCATTTTCACCTGAGGTAATTAATTCTGCCAAGCCGCCAACATTCGTTGATATTATCGGTAAACTTGCTGCCATAGCCTCTAGCACTGTCATCGGTATACCTTCAGCAATAGAAGATAAAACAAACACATTCGCATGAGCAAGTAACTGGGCTATATCATTTCTTGCCCCAGTAAACTCAATATAATCTATCACCTTAAGTTGCTTGGCTAACAGCCTTAGTTGCCCCATTTGGCCACCATCACCGACAATAGTAAGGTGAACATTCTGATCGACTGGCTTTGCATGATAAAGCTCGGCAAAAGCCGATATTAGATTGGCCTGATCTTTAACTAAGTCAAGACGAGCAACATGAATAAAACGTAGGGTATTGTCTGTTTCTTGATGCTGAATCGTGCGTTGTCGATAAAAGTCATCGGTGTTTATACCGTTGCGAATTAAGATTATTTTATCTTGGGTAATACCCACGGTAGTATCAAGCCATTGCGCTAAATCAGTTGACACCGCAACAAAATGATCAATAAAAGGAGCCAGTGCTTTGCGTAAAAAATTGTGCTTTTTATTAAGCCCTTGAGGATCTGAATTATCTCTACCATGCTCAGCATGAATATGACCTTGCACGCCCGCTAATTTAGCCATTATATGGTATTCAAGCGCGGCTAGATTATAAGTGTGCAAAATTTGCGGTTTTATTTGCCGCAATAATTTAAACAATCGCCAATGACTTGCTAAATCTTTACCCGACTTTTTATTCAATTGATACACGGCGACTGAATCATTCAAATGTTGAGCAAAGTCTGACACATCGGTTAATGCTATGACCACGTGTTGGTAATGATCCGTTTGCATGGCATTAATACAATTAACCATAACACGCTCAAGCCCACCGATATCAAATCGAAAGATCAAATGGGCAACAATAGGTTTGTTGTCTTTATTCGCTGAGCTCAACTAATTCCCCTCAGCAAGTAATTGTTCAAGTGCATTTAATAATAGCGGTTCTGCTTCGCCAATATTCACTTTTCCCGGCATAAACGCAGCATTAATTTCACTATAATCAGACTGCCTAAACAGGCTTTGTATTGCCTGTCTAAATTTAACGTTACTGCTCGATATACCTTGGTAATCGTGCAATTTATATTGGTAAATATAACTGGCAGGCACACCTTGAATATTTCTTAAATGTACAATCAATGCCAACTCATTGTCCACATTAACTTGCTTAGACTCAACGACTGTCCATGCATCAGGGTTGTGTAATACATTGTTATGGTTAATTAACTCTCCTTGAGACTGTTTGTTAGCATAAACAGCTCGAAAGGTTTCAATACCTTTATTATCTATAATATGAGAACGTTGCACACCATCATTAAAGGTTATCCCCCATAAAGAATGCTTAACAGCCTCGCCTGTAAGAGCTGCTCTCGGCGTCGTTGGTTGGTCTATAACGGGAATGGTATGAAATACTGCCCATGTAGCCATTAACAACATAAACACAGTGACATGCTTGCCATTAATTAAACGGTTATGTATTGCTGTTTCAGAGTTAATATTTGGCTTCATTTGCTTAACGTCATTTACTTCCTCAACGTCCTTATCAGCAAACAATCCGCCAATGTAAAACATCAGCATGATCACGACACCAAAAAATAGCCAACCATAAATAAGGTGATCAACCCCTGTGGCGTATTTCATATCAGAATAATAAGCAATCGCGACAATGCCATACGCTCTAATACCATTGGCTAAAATCGGTAATAGCATGGCAAACAAAATAAAGATTATTTGCTTATACGTTTTGTTATAAGTGAGATAGGCAAATAAAGTGCCCACCGCAATAGAAGCAATTAAATAACGAATACCTGAGCAGGCCACCGCCACTTCAAACATGCCCGTTGGTATTTGAATATACAAGCCGTCAACAAAGACCGGAATACCATTTAACTTTAAGAAAAACACCGTAAACCATGCGGTAATATCTTGTAGCTGCGGGATTAAGTTCTCCCCCATCGGCACAGCAAAAACCAAATAGGCTAAAGGAAATTTATAGCGCCACGCTATTTTATTGCCAACCATCAACCATAGTAAACAAATAAGCGATATAACAGCCGAAAGTTGCCCTAGTACATTTATATCTGCCGCATAAGAGAATAACCAGACAAACAATGAACCTGCTAAAATAGGTAGTGGTAACCAAGTGGCGCTTACTTTACTCGCTAATAAATGTTCTTTATCACGCCATAACAACCAGATACTAATGGGTAAAATAAAATAGCCATGGGCGAAGGTGTCAGAGCGAGACCAAATTGCCTCCATGCCTAAAATGGCCTGTTGATAAACGACCGCCCATGTAATGAGTATTATCGACAATAAGGCGAGAAAGCGCTTGTCGGTTATGTTCATTTTTCTACATCCTTATCTAAAAAATACTGGCCTAACGGCGCTAACGTTTGCTGCCAAGTAAAATGTGCTAATACCCATTCCCTATTCGCTCTATCCTTGCTGGTTTGAGCATAAAACTCCAGACATTTATGTGCACATTCTGTCGCATCATCAACAATGGCAATATCCGCATTACTTTGCGCATTAATTCCTGCCATTGCCATGCTCGACAATACAATGGCCTTATTCAACGACATAGCTTCTAGTACTTTATTTTGAATGCCACGCGCTATTTGCATAGGCGCTACCACACACTGTGCTTGGGCAATAAACGGTCTAACATCATGCACACGGCCCGTCACTTCTATGCCTTGCAATTTAGCTAGTGCTTTCACCTCATTGCTGGGATTGCCACCAACAATACAAAAAACCGCTTCGGGTTGTTGTTGTAGAATGAAAGGCCATACTTGTTTGGCAAACCAGACAACGGCATCGATATTCGCCCAATAATCCATTGCACCAGTAAAGGAAATAAAAGGCTTTTGGGGTACTAAAGGCTCATCCGAAAAATCAGCTTGAGGATCAAAAAAATCGACATCGACACCATTTAATAAGCCATGTACTTTTGTTTGCTCTGTACTTGGCTGCCTATCACGAAACAGTTTAGCTTCATCGGGAGAAACAAATAAACTGTGCTCAAATTCTGCACAAATTTTATCTTCATATTTGGCTAATAACTGAAACTCTCGTTGAAAAACCCACTTTGCTAAGCCGGTTTTTTTCTGTGCATATTGGCGCCATTTATCAGAATCAACATCAACAAAATCAATCACTCGCTTGGTGTACTTAAACTGTTTGTCGTCACCGTCTTTTTCTTGAACGTATTGCGCCATTGACGATGAATAAACAAATATCTTAGTGATATTTTCACTCAATAATGTCCGCTGAGTCCATTGCTGCATACGCTTGTCAAAATAGTAAGGTAAAGTGATTGGTTTACCTGTTAATAAAGACGTTAAGCCCTTGAGCTTAGCAATAATTTTATGCTGATCTAAGTGAAAAACACTGGCGCAATATTTATTCAGCCCCTCAACATATTGTTTATCGAAGGGATCATCGATAAAGCAACCTAAATGAATATCGTATTGCTCTGATAATTTTTTTAATATATTAAATGAGCGAATTTTATCGCCTTTATTGGGCGGAAAAGGAATGCGATGACAAAGAAATAACAGCGGTTCTTTTTTTGTTATAACAGTCATGATCAGTTAGCCCAAATATTTAGAAAGTAATGGACCAATAAACTGGCTGATTTTCAAAGGCAGCTTTTGCCATAGACTAATAAAAAATTTGTACTTAGGGTTATTCGGGCTTAAGTTTGGCAGCTCTTGCGCGTTAACTAAATGATAATAATAATGTAACGGTTGTGGCACCATACCCCAATTTTTTTTGTATTTATAAGGGCCACTGTCATTTTTACTGCGGCCAAAATCAAACCAAGTTTTGCCTTTTTCTTGAGCGTGGCACATCACTTGATAATACATAAAATCGGCACTTTTCAAGCCACGAGCACTGTCATTACCACCGCCGTAATAAGGGAGAACTTGCTCATTAAAATAAAAATTCATCACCGCAGTTGAAGGTTGGTTATATTTATCGCGAATAACGGCAATATCACTACAATCGGCAAAAGTTGCCATGAGGTTTTCAAAATAACGCTGGCTAAATATCGGTGTACCTAAATTACGGTAGCTGGTGGCAAGCAGTTGATAAAAGTCCGTAAAGTCTTTTTTACCTGAACCCGCAGCATTTGCATGTTCCGAGATTGAGCAGTTCAGTTCATTTTTTAATGAATGACGAACAACCGCCCGCTGTTTTTTCTTGATCGAAGCTAAAATCTTATCACTGTCTTGTGCTATTTCACCACCAAAAGTACTGTGCGCTTGCTTTAATAATAAGGTAGATTCTTGAGCATCCTTGTAACGCAATTCAAGATAGTCAACTTGCAACTGTTCAGCTAACTGGCAGGCCTCTTGTTCTAATTGACGAACAATGTCAGTCGAATCAGCAATAGCACCGCCATAAACACAAAAAGGCGTAGAAACTAGCGCATGGCCAAATAACTTACTTTTCACTTCAACTAGCGGTAAAACACCCGCCATTTTGCCATTTTGCTGAGCATATAAAAAATAACAAGGATGATTAAAACTTTCCCCAATAACAGTTTGCCAGCCGCTCAGATGAAAGAAACTTCCTTGTTGATGAGTTTTTACATAGTTATCCCACTGAGCAAACTCTGCTGAAGATAAACGTTTTATTTCACAAATATTCGTCAAGTTTCCATTCTCTTATATTATTATTTTATTTTTTCAGATAAACACTTTTCATCGTGTCCCATTGATAATCTTCTAACAGACGCACTACCTTGCCTTCCATGCGAGATAAATTCAAGTAATGGCGTAATTTTGACTTTATCGGCGCATCTTTTACTTTTGGTTGTTGTGGATCTATTTCCCACGGATGAAAATAAAAACTATAAGGTTGTTGCTCAGCCTTTAAATAACCATCTATACGTTTTTTAGATAGCCAATACGGGTACAAACGAAAATAACCACCACCACCGATACCGGTATTTTGTTCATTTTTTCGTGATGTTGGTACCGGAATTTCGATAATACCTTTACCATTAACGACTTCTGGGCGTTGATACATGAAGCGAGGCCAGTCCGGCACTCCATACAAATCATGCGTTATTGGGTAAGTACTCGAACTGTATTCAAAGCCAAGTTCGATTAAAATATCATAAACCCAAGTATTAGTGTCATCAATAGAAAAACTCGGTGCGCGATAGCCGATAATAGCTTGGCCGGCAGCATCTTCTAAAATTTGTTTACTTTTGCTGACATCTTGACGAAATTGCTCGGTATTCATTAGGGTGGCACGTTGATGTGAGTAACCATGACTCGCCAGCTCGTGACCTTGGCTAACAATAGCTTTAATAAGTTGTGGGCAACGCTCTGCTACCCATCCTAAAGTAAAAAAGGTACTTTTGACTTGATGCTGCTCGAATAACTCAAGTAAACGATAGGTATTGCGCTCAACTCTTAGCTCTAGATTAGACCAGTCAGCTCGGGTAATATTTTTTTCAAATGCTGAAACATGAAAATAGTCTTCAACATCGACAGTCATCACCTGCTTGGCAGGAGTATTATCATTCATACAACTTATCCGTACATCCTAAACATATACCCTAAGGCGTTTTTTCTGAATTTGTTAAAGGAGGTAAATATACGCATTAACGCCCTTTACCAAACAAAACAATCTCAACCGTTCTAATGAGTATCAGTAAATCTAATAAAAAACTACGGTGTTTAATATAATACAAATCATACTTCAACTTTTCTAGCGAGTCTGCCTCGGTAGCACCGTAAGGATACTTCAATTGCGCCCAGCCTGTTAGCCCTGGCTTAACATTGTGACGCTCATTGTAATAAGGAATGCTTTTGATTAGTTGTTGGACAAATTGTGGCCGTTCAGGCCTAGGGCCTACAAAGCCCATATCACCGCGCATAACATTATAAATTTGTGGCAATTCATCGATACGGTATTTTCGTAAAAAATTACCTGTTTTAGTAATTCTAGGATCGTCTTCACTGGCCATTTGTGCGCCAAACTTTTCAGCGTCTAAACGCATGCTTCTAAATTTAACAATATTAAAGGGTTCGCCGTCTAGGCCAACACGTTCTTGAAAATAAAATACCGGCGCGTTTAGACCTTCATCTAACTTAATCAGCAACATAGTAATCAACATTACCGGCCAAGTAACAAGCAGTAATAAAAAGGCCAAAACAGCATTAAAAACCCAATCAAGTGCGTTACGTAGATAGTTGGACGAAGCAAAACCATTAGAGTAAATAACCCAACTTGGGTAAATCAAGTTCACCGCTATCTGTCCCGTTTCTCGTTCAATAAAATCTAATATTTCAGTGATTTCTACACCACGTATTTTACAAGCAAAAAGCTCATCTACGGGTAAGTTATTACGGCGCTCGTCACTGGCAACAACAATTTCATCAATATCATGATCTAAAGCATAGTTAACTAATGAGCCTTCTAACTCAATACGGGTTTCTTCTTTAATACCTTGCGCTTCATCACCCCCCATAACCACAAAACCGTGCACTGAAAAATTTTGTCTATCAACATCACGACGCATTCTTCTTTCTATAATAGAAGCACGTTCACCAGCCCCTAAAACTAACACTTTACGTTTATTAAAACCAAAGAAGTCGACTTGAAAGGTGAAATAACGAAATGAAGCAACCATGACACAGCTAAGTAAGGAAGCCAAGGCGACAATCTCTATTGGTAAAATATATTGACCATAGAAAGGATTAAGTAGGGTTAAAATAAAGAAAGCGACGGCGATACACATTAATAGCCGACGGAAAACACCGCGAAAATTGACCCGTAACTTAGAGTCATAAAGCCCTAGCGCCAAGCAGCTTAACTGATTGATCAAAGCAAAAACTGAGGCATAGATAAAAAAATAATTATAAGGGATGGCATGGGCATTAATAAAGCCGACCAAACTATTACCATAAAAGGTTAATGGTAAGGCACAAAAAAACAAGGTTAATTCTATGATAATTAACGACTTACTGCTTAATGATAAATCTTTGAATTTGGGGCTAGACATAAGAGACTAGACTTCCTTTTATGGTAACTGTAACGCTAATAGACTCAATTAAACACTAACTCACTAATATTCAAAAAATGATACTTTAATGAATAAGCGGCCCCGAGTTAACGTAGTCATGAATAGTAGTTTACACAAGCTATTTTTATGAAAAATGATTCTACCAAAATTACTGAAAAAGTTAACGTTTAATTTACACTCGTTAAATATATATCCAAGCAAACTAACAATGTGATTGTCATGTTTTTTTGGTGTAGCATCTAACAAAAAAATACCATACAATCATTATTTGAAAATAAAAATTAACCATTTTGAAGTTAAAAGGGTCGAACCATGGACAAACGTTTAACCGATACATTAAAAATAATTATTGTGCTACTTTTCGCACAATTTATCTCTGCATGTAGCAGTGCCAGCAAGCCACTCGCCACCGCAACATTACACCCATCGAATACTGCCGATATTAATTCATATAAATATCTTATTGGCGCTGGTGATGTTTTAAATATTTTTGTTTGGCGTAACCCCGAAGTTTCAGGGTCGTTTATTGTTCGCCCCGACGGCATGATCACCACCTCATTAGTTGAAGACATAGCAGTGTCAGGCAAAACGCCGACAGAATTAGCTCGTGAAATAGAAAATATATTATCGACTTATTTACGCGACCCAGTAGTCACGGTAACCGTCAATAATTTTGTCGGTCCTTTTAGTGAACAAATCCGCGTAATCGGCGAAGCTGCGCAGCCACAAGCCATTAGTTATACGCAACACATGACCTTACTTGACGTTATGATTCAAGTGGGCGGCTTAACAGAGTTTGCAAATGGTAATGATGCCGTATTAGTTAGAATTGAAAACGGTCAACAAAAACAATATGAAATCATGATTGATGAATTATTGAAAGATGGCAAAATTAGCGCCAATGTCGATATGTTACCCGGTGATATTATTATTATTCCTGAAGCATGGTTTTAGGCTTAAAGAGAGTATGTCAACAGTTATTCTGCGGCGCATGCTCTTAAGTCCAGTGCACTAACAACAAAATCCTCAGTGAATAGCAATGAATAGACTAAGAGGATGAATAATTATTACAGTTTTACAGCCTGGATAAAGATGCCAGGCGTTAGAGGTCATGAATGCAAGAAATACTCGAAGAGATAATTGATTATCTAAAAGGAATTTGGATAAAGCGTAGATATATCATTATCTCTACATGGCTTATCTGCCCAGTTGGCTGGTATTTTGTCGCGGCAATGCCCGATGTTTACAAATCAGATGCACGAGTTTACGTTGATACCCAATCATTATTACGCCCTTTATTACGTGGTTTAACGGTTGAAACTAACCCCGACACCCAAATTCGTTTAATGGTAAAAACCTTATTAAGTCGTCCTAATCTAGAGCGTATTTCACGCATGACTGACTTAGATGTACAAGCTACGAACACCGAGCAGTACGAAGCCATTATAAAAAGACTAAAAGAAAACATTAAAATATCCAGCGCTGGACGAGAAAATATTTATACGCTAGCCATTGAAGATAAAGATCCTGAAATGGCGAAAAGCATTGTGCAGTCCGCGCTAACGGTATTTATCGAAAATACCCTTGGCGAAACTCGCAGTGATTCCGACAGCGCACAAAAATTTTTAAATACACAGCTCAAAGAATATGAAAACCGCCTCAGTGCCGCAGAGTCTCGTTTAACAGACTTTAAACAAAAATACAGTGGTGTTTTACCGGACCAATCAGGCGGCTTTTATAACAAACTTAGCTCGACCAAAGAAAAGTTAAAGGCTATTGAGCTTGAATTACTAGAAAATAAAACTAAGCTAAAATCCGCTAAAGAGCAATTAACTCAAAGCATTGCTAGTAGTTCTGCTGGTGAAAACAAAATTAAAAATGACAGTTCAATTCAAACGACTTACGATGCTCGCATCTCGGATTTAGAAGCTCAATTTGATGGCTTAACATTGCGCTATACCGATAAACACCCAGATGTTATCGAGGTTACTCGCAGCTTAGAACATTTAAATAAACAACGCAGTACTGAAATAGAGAATTATCTTGCCGCGACAAAAGACGGTGGCACTAATTACAACTCGCTTAATAAAAACCCTGTCATACAAGAAGTACAGATTCAAGTTAACCAGTTGGAAAATTTAATTGCCTCACTCAATGTACGTGCTCACGACTATCGCCAACGAGTACAAGATCTTGAAAGTAAAATACATACTTTACCTGAAATAGAAGCGGAATTAGTCGCCCTTAATCGTGGTTATGAAATAACTAAATCCAAATATGAAGATTTACTTGCCCGTAAAGAAACCGCGCAATTAGCGCAACAGGCCGATGAAACCACGGATAAGATTCAGTTTCGTGTGATCGATCCACCAAGAGCAGCCACCAAACCATCCGGTCCGGCTCGGTTTGTTTTCTTTGGCATAGTAACTATATTAGGCGTTGGTGTTGGTGTTGGCTTATCTCTCCTTATGAGCCAATTAACGCCAGTTGCTACTTCAACAACCCAGTTAAACAAAGCAACAGGTGTTCCTATATTTGGTGTAGTCTCTGCCAACCAAAACTTAGGCCTACAAAAGTGGCATAAAAGAAAAACACTAATTTTTGTTGGCTCCAACTTATTATTACTTGGTCTATTGATGATGTTTATGAGTTATTTTTTATTTGCTGATGCTATCCAAGCACCATTGAAAAGGATATTTTAAGCTGTGAGTACTATTGAAAAAGCATTAGCTAAACAAAAAGAAGCGACACAAAAAAAGCAGGCTGAGTCTACTGTTATATCGACAACGAGTGAACAAAAGCTTAGCTCTCAAAATAGCCTCACTGCCAAGGCAACAAACACTAAAACGGTGAGTATTGACGCTGAACAGACAAATAAAAGTGAAATTACTCTCAATGGTGAACGACTCACTGAGCGCGGCTTTATTTATAGCTCTGACAGTGCTCATCACATTCAAGAAGAGTTTCGTCATATAAAGCGTAAACTACTCAACAATGCATTCGGACCAGCATCAAAAACCTTAAAGCATAGCAATTTGATCATGGTTAGTAGCTCTAACCCTAATGAAGGAAAAACCTTTATTTCTATTAATTTAGCGCTAAGCATCGCCCTTGAGCAAGATAAAACCGTACTTTTAGTCGATGCCGATGTACTGAGACCAAGTTTGCATAGAGAGTTAGAGTTTGAAAGCAAACAAGGCTTGCTTGAATATTTATTGGCTGAAGTCGATTCATTAAGCGAGGTTATTTACAACACCAACATTCCAAATCTTAAGCTCATTCCGGCAGGTAAACCTCACCACTTAACCAATGAGTTATTGGCGAGCGAACGTATGGTAGAGTTAGCGCAGGAGTTAGCAGTACGCTACTCTGACCGTTTAGTTATTTTTGACTGCCCACCAATTCTTGGTGTTACTGAAACACCGGTATTATCAGATTTAGTCGGCCAAGCGGTCGTTGTTGTTGAAGAATCTAGAACAAAAATAGATGACGTAAAACGTGCGGTATCACAACTCAATGAAGATATTGCCATTGGCTGCGTCATGAATAAGACGATAAGATCGAAAAAGGATGTGTATGGCTATTATGGCTACGGGTATGGCAAAAAACATCAATAAAAACTCGCTTAATAGGTTTAGTGTACTCATACCTTTAACGTTAGCGTCGAATATTGCTTTCGCAGGTGAGTGGACATTGGGCACTGATTTAGGCCTAACCGAAACGTATAGTAATAATGTTGAATTAACGCCTGTTAATCATCAATCTAGTGTCGTTAGCCAGCTGAGCGCTGGCTTTGATGCAAAATTTACATCACGAGAAGTCGACTTTTCTTTTTCAGGCACTGAAACTTATGCGGCCTATAGTCACAACAGCGATTTAAATGACGATTACCAAACCGCCAAGGTTGATGGTTTGTTTTCTTTATGGCGCGATGGCCCAAAATTTATCGCTACATCACGCATTACTAATATAAGCCAAAATAATAGCAATAACTCACTAGCCGATTTAGTGTCTGGCGATACCGTACAACAAAGAGCTCATAGCGCTGGTTTTCAGTATCAAACGGCCAATAGTAGTCATAATTTTAATAGTAGTATCATTTATAGCTTAACAGAAACTGAAGACAATATTGGCGAGAACAATGGCTATACCGCCAACATTAATAGTGAAAATGGGAATGCCGCTCGCCATGTTTTTTGGCAATTAACGGGTCAATATAGCGACCGAGAAAATACTACTTCTACAGGGACTAATTACAATATTGAGGCACAAATTGGCGCGATAACGTCATTCAAACTCAACCCTTTCTTGCGTTTTTATGATGAAGATATTTCTGGCACCTCTTTTAGTGGCAATCAAACCACAACCAGTTCATGGGGGCCAGGTATTCGCTGGCAGGCCTCTAACCATTTTTATATTGATGTTTCTTATAACTATGTTGAAGATAAAACCGCTAGTGATGATTACGTTGCCGCTAATATCAATTGGCAGCCATCACAGCGCACCTCCCTCGTTGTCGGTTATAATAAACGCTTTTTTGGTGACTCCTATAACCTTGATTTTTCTCATCGTAGCAAGCGTTTAACCAATAAAATTTCTTACCATGAAACCGTAGAAATTTATGATCGTGATAGTTTTCAAGAAGTGGGGTTAGGTGAATTTTGGTGCCCCGTTGGCGGACCATTTGATGCAAACTCGTGTTTTCCTTCATCGCAACCACCCAGTGACACAACAGGCTTTATTTTAGTGCCCTTAACCGGTTTAGAACCCGTAGAAAACAACGAGTTTAGCGTAAATAAACGTTTGGCTTGGAATTCTACCTTGGCACTATCTAGAACGACCTTTGCTTTTGATATTGCCACTAGAGAACGTGAAAGCCTAAGCACAGGTATAATTGATGATAATATTGATGTCAGCTTATCCGCTACGCGCACATTAAGTCCACGCAGTAGTTTGAGATTATTAACTAGCTATCGAGAAGCTATTTTCGACAAAAATTTCACCCCGACTAACCCTAGACAAAAAGATACTTATAAAACGGTATCAACGACTTATAATAGAGGCTTAGCGTCATCTTTATCTGCCAATTTTACCTTACAATATCTTGAGCGAGACTCGAGCCAAGCAACATTAACCTACGACGAAGTTCGCGCCTACATTAATATTACAAAAGATTTTTAGCATGTACGAAAGTTACTACGGTTTTACCGAACGCCCTTTTCAATTAAGCCCTGATCCTCGATTTTTCTTTGCCACTAACCATCACCAACGCGCGCTCTCATATTTGCAATATGGTTTAGATCAAGGGGAAGGTTTTATTGTCATTACCGGCCCTATCGGCACAGGTAAAACCACCATTGCCCGTAATTTATTATCAACTATTGGTGATGAAAATATTATTGCAGCCCAATTGGTCACCACCAAATTATCTCCTGATGAATTATTAGAGTTAATTGCCGCCGAATTTAAAATCCCTTTACAAGGTAACAGCAAATCCGAAGTGCTACGAGCCATTGAAAAATTTTTAATTCAATTACATCAACAAGGTAAAAGAGCTTTATTATTAGTTGATGAAGCACAAAACTTACCGATAGAAACAGTTGAAGAATTACGCATGCTGTCTAATTTCCAACTGGACGACAAACCGCTTATTCAAAGTTTTTTACTCGGTCAGGAAGAATTGAAAGACATTATTCAAGCCCCTAATATGGAGCAATTTAGACAACGAATTATCGCTTCAGCGCATTTGAAACCATTAAGTGTTGAAGAAGTAAAAAGTTACATCAATCATCGCTTACAGCAAGCAAGTTATGAAAAAGAACCGTTATTTTCTGATGATGCCTTAGAGTTGATTCACAAAAAAACCTTAGGTGTCCCGCGTAAAATTAATATTTTTGTCGACCGTTTATTATTGTTTGGCTTTCTAGAAGAACTCAGCAGTTTTGGCATAGATGCCATCAATGACGTTGCAGAAGAAATGTCTGCTGAGCTCACAGGCTCTCTCAACAACAAAAAGCTTGAGAATACCGAAAATAGTCAACCTCTTGTCGTTAACTCACCCGAAAATGTTGAGAACATCAAAGAGGTTTTACGTGAAGTTGAAGAAATTTTAGAGTCATCCATTAAACAAAAAATAAAAATGGCACGTTATGTTGATAAACTGCTCAAGCAAAAGAATCGAGAATACGCTCAGAAACAAGTAAAAAGTGAGGCTGAATAGCACTACAGATTTCACTAGCCTCGAAATGTCTTGTCCTGAATACATATAGATGCTTAGCTTTGCTCTGGAACTAAGCAGCTTAATGGCAATTTATAACAGGTTAAATATTAATACGGATGCCATATTTTTCAATTAACGAATACAGTGTTGGTCGAGTAATGCCTAATAATTCTGCAGTTTTCGACATATTGCCCTCAGTCAACGCATAAGCTTTTTGTATGGCAATAGTTTCAGCATTTTCTCGAACTGTCCGTAAGTTTAGAGACAATTCATACTCCGCATTTTCTTGATCAAAAAAGCCTAAATCAAAAGCGGTAACTTGTGTACCCGTTGTCATGATGACCGAAGACTTTACCTTGTTCTGCAACTCACGAATGTTACCTGGCCATCGATGAGTTTTTAAGGCCTGCAAGCCATCGTCTGAAAATGATTTAACATTACGCTTATATTCGGCCGCATATTGTTGCAAAAAGAAGTTAGCCAAAATCAGCACATCTTCATCGCGATCTCTCAATGGTGGAATATTCAAGGTTATTTCGGTAATACGATAAAATAAATCTTCACGAAATTCTTTGTTGGCAACCATTTCTTCCAGGTTTTGATTAGTCGCACAAACCACACGTACATCAACAGCAATTTCTTGGCGGCCACCAAGGCGTTCAATGACTTTCTCTTGTAAAAATCGCAATAATTTAGCTTGCAAGCTAAAGGGCATATCACCAATTTCATCAAGAAATAAAGTACCGCCTTGAGCACACTCTATTTTACCCATGGTGGTTTTATGAGCCCCGGTAAACGCGCCTTTTTCAAAACCAAACAACTCGCTTTCTAATAGCGTTTCTGGAATAGAGGCACAGTTAATGGCAATAAAAGGTTTGTCGGCGCGATTACTAACTTTATGAACGGCTTTGGCGGTGACTTCTTTACCTGTACCACTTTCACCTAGTAATAAGGTTGTGATTTCAGTGGGGGCAATACGCTGTACCATGGCTCGTAATCGATCAATACTCTCACTACTACCAATAATGCCAGAATCAGAGCCGGCTACAGACTTCATAGCACGATTATCTGTCTCTATATTAGCTAAGCTAAAGGCACGAGAAACAATAACATTAATAACATCGGCATCAACAGGCTTTTGATAAAAATCATAAGCGCCCATCTCTATGGCTTTTAGCGCATTAGTTCTATCATCATTACCAGTAATAACAATGACTTTGGTGTGCGGTGCAATGGTTAAAATTTCTTTTAATGCCGCTAAGCCTTCGGTTGCATTTGCTTCATCTGGCGGTAAACCTAGATCTAAAGTAACAACTTTCGACTCATGACGACGTACCGCAGCAATAGCACTTGCTCTGGTATCGGCCAACACCACATCATAATCAGACAAACTCCACTTTAGTTGTTTTTGTATACCTGGATCGTCATCTACAATTAATAATTTTTCCATAGCTAAGCTACATCCTTTTTAATTCAAACACGCTCTACTCACTCGGAATAGTTAGATGAAAAATACTACCTTCATCTTCAAAACTGGTTACTTGCATGGCACCACCAGCACTTTCAATAAACTGCTTAGCCTCATAAACCCCAATGCCCATACCTGCGTTACCCTTAGTAGTATCAAAAGGTTTGAACAAGCGGTTTTTGATAAAGTCATCTGACATGCCACAACCATTATCCAACACAGCTATATGCAAATTATTAGCAATAAGCTCTGCTCTTATTTTTACCCAACCATCGTCTGCAGTCGCCTCTTGGGCATTTTGCACCAAGTGATTCAGTACAGAATAAAAGGTTTCTTGATCAATAACAATTTCAATTTCTACTGACACCTCAAGAGTTACCTGAGGAGAGGCAACATTACGCTGTTGAGCCACTTGTGCCATCAACTGGTTAATACTGACACATTTTTTATTAGACTCGGCAACTTGTTTATTACGCAATTGGTTTAGTACTTTATCAAGCCTTTCTGTGGCGGAATCTATGGTTTCAAAAACATCATCAATAAAGGCTGGATTATCGCGATGCCGCTTAGCATTGGCATTAATGAGTCCTAACTGTGCTTGCACATTTTTCAAGTCATGAACGAGAAATGCTGACATGCGATGAAAAGCGTCAAATTGTTTTGACTCCGCTAATCTGTCATTGGCTTCATTCAATGACATGTAGTTACTCAACTGTTTTGAAATAGCGAACAATAAATCTCTATCCTCCCAATTTAACAAGCTACGCCCTTTCGGCAGAGCGAGCAGAAAAAAACCAAAAACATGTTCATTTTTAAAAATTGGAATAATAATATCTATGCGTTGTGAGCGACAAAACTCTATGTCTAAGGCTAATTCAGGATAGCTACTCTCTATGCTCGCATACTCACGAACATCAATAATCCAGCCATGTTGCTGACAATACTGATCTACCGCTGACAAATGATGTAACTGGCTGTTTTCAATATCTAAGTCTTGCTGATATAAAAGTTTATAGGTACCCATTGATGCTTTACTTATCAAGGCTCCTTGCTCAATATTGAGTGTCGAGCAAATAATCTGTGTCGCAGCTTGATAATAATTATCGCTCTTCGAATTACTGAGTTGGTCAATAGACTTCAACCACTCAAGACGATAATCATATTTATTAGCAAAGAAATGTTTAGTGATAAATACTTTCACTTCTCTACGCAACTTTTCGGTCACCAACAAGGCAGCTAAGACAGTGCCTCCCAAAATTACAAAAGCAATGCTAACAACATCGCCCCAAGCACCACCAAAATAATTAATAACATAACCGGCAAGAGCCAAAAGCAATAAATACAAGCCAGAAATCATTAACATGGAGCTATAAAAAACTACGTCACGGGACACAAAAACATTCACTGACCAATTTTTAATACGGCGTGTACTAACTAAAATTAACGGCATACCAACGGCAGCGATAAAGCCCCGTGCGTACCAGTAACTAAAATCTAACTGATTTATCATCGCTGCTTGAGCAAAAAGGACAAAATCGAAAACCGTCGTCATGCCTAAAGCAATAATCAATGACCATAAAGCCCACTTTACCTTAACATCAGCATTTCGATATAACTGCTCAAGCAGTACCATCAACCATAAATTTAGTAATAAAAATAAAGAAAATAAATACTTGGCGCCATTCGGTTGCGATAAAGCAGCTAACCAACAAAATGCTGACAATACCAACCAAGTTAATAAATATTGTTTGATTTTTGGTTGACGAAATGCAGCCTGAAGGGAATGAACATTGGCTTGTGTACACAAAACCAATAACGACCAGGTCGCAAGTTTGAAGGTTTCAATCAACAAGACCAATTGCAAGGAAAAGCCTTGCTCTATTTGTATTGCCGCGGCTACCGAAGAGGCGAGTACAAATACGCTGCCCAACAAAACCAAGCGACCTGAGAGAGTGTTGTTACGCGCAGCTAATAACAATAAAATAAAAACCAGATAGGCACAACCGGCTAGTAAATATCCTGAAATTCCAATTAATGCCATTAATACTATTCCTATTATTATTCTTGTACTTGTACATGGCTATACCCAAGCCACTTCAAGATGTGAGTTTCAGGACGCCTGAGCGAATCATGATCAAGGCACATCTTTTTATTAAGGGTTGTTCCCTTAAAAACAGATGTAACAATGAGCATGTTTTGCTCAGGCGTCCCCGAAGGGCTGGTTTAGAAACGTTTTATGCTGCGTTATTAATTTTGACAAGGGAATAACCATTCTCTTCAATCAATGCCTTGCCTAAATACGTTTCTAATTCCAGCTGAATCCTGCATCTTGAGGTGGTTTGGGTATATATATTTAGCCTATTGTACTCACTCAGAAAATATTATTCGACAAATGTAGGAATTATTTACACCTTAGGATAAAAACAACACCACAACATAGTTAAGCTATTGTTTTAAACTAACTAAAACAATGAGGCACAAAAAGTGCAACCAGACTTAGATATTGATATAATCACCGCTGTTTGTAAAAATAGCTGACAGTCTGCTAATCGCAGCTGGTAGTAAGAAAAGGATTAATAACATGTTAGAGCAAAATAATAACTCTTCAGAGCAAAACCAAGCATCACAAGAAGTAAATGCTTCTGCTACCAGCGCCAGACGTAGCTTTTTAAAGAAAGCCGCTATATCTGTTCCTATATTAACAACTATTGCTGCTAGACCTGTTTGGGCTGGGCAATGCTCACTTTCTGGTAATCTATCTAACAATGTTTCTAATCAAAATACTCAAGAGCCTTGTAGCTATAATATTTATAGCCCTGGTGGCTGGTTAAATGGCCGTGCTGCGGGCTCTGGGCCAAATGCAGACTTATGGCCTTATACTGGCTTCACCAGAAGTAGCCCTTTAAGCGATTTATTACCTGGAACGTCTTATAATGGTTCTATTGCCTCAGCTCTTGGCGGTGGTCCTCATGGTTGGGAAAGACAATTAGCCTGTGCAGCACTCAATGCAACTTTATGGGATTATGGTCTGGCAAGTTGTGGTGCTAATTCAGATTGTCAAATCATTGATGATCTAGCCCCTAATTTTTATTTCCCTTTCACATTAACAGAAATTAGAGCTATATATACGGCTGGAGAAGCCGCTAATATTTATGACTGGGAAGCAATGCAAAACATTGATTAAATGCTGCTATTTTTAAATAAATCTATAATAAAAAATGAAATTAAAGAGGGTCTTGCCCTCTTTAATGTTTTCACTGGTAACACTCACTTTTTACCACAGCCACTTCACAAGTTGATTGCCTTTTTAGCAGCAGAGCCTTGTTCAGAAAAAGTCTTGTTAGATGTATTTCTAACCAGCTTTCAAAAAAGCCCTCAAGAACAAGAAAATGCAACTAAGCAATTCCAACAATTTATTACAGAAGCGCTAAAGTCTGATATTATTATTGAAATAAATTAGTCTCTAACCTGAACACGCTAATACTCAAAGGAAACATGTCAACGGATCATGCTTGCCCAATTTACTTTACCTATTGGCCCTTTTAATTTTTCAATTAAAACAGACAATACCGCCGTTGTAAAAAACTTATCCTCTTTGTATGGTGATTATCATTTCTCTGATGATTCACCTTTTATTGATTTTCCTATTACGATTACCACCCGCTCTCTGGTAAGGCGTTTTATAAAACCGCAAGTAGACTTTTTTCTAGACGAATTCGCCCCTTTTAAGCCCCTACCTAAAGATCAGTCTTTTGCTATGCTTGAATGGGGTATGAATTGGTGTATCACCACGCAGGCTCATCAGTTCTTAATTTTTCATGCTGGCACCATAGAAAAAAATAATAAAGTGATTATCATGCCAGCTGAGCAAGGCTCAGGTAAAAGCACGTTAACCGCAGCGATGGTTTATAGTGGCTGGCGATTATTCTCTGACGAGCTAGCATTAATTTCTGTTACCGACGAATTAGTTTATCCTTGCACACGACCAATAAACCTGAAAAATAACTCTATCGATGTTATTGACAATTTTGTTGATAACGCTGTATTTAGTACCATTGCTAAAGATACCCACAAAGGGACAGTGGCTTTACTTAAACCACCTAAAGCAAGTGTTGAGCGTATGTTTGAGCCCGCACCACTGCATTGTATTGTCTTCCCAAAGTATGTTGCTAATAGCGAAGCTAAATTAACACCTATCAATCAAATAGATACTTTTCAGCAGCTTATTCAGCATAGTTTTAATTATCATATTTTAGGTGAGCAAGGCTTTCATTTGATTGCCAGTTTATTAAAAAATGTAGCTTGCTATCAATTTGAATACAGTGATTTTGAACAAGCCAAAAAACTTCTATCAAGTTTGGTCGATTAATATGCCTATTTTGATTCAGGTACTGTCAGAGCCCAAAAAGCTGCAAAATTTAACAATGTCCCAATGGCAAGTTTTACTATCTCAAGCAAAAGCAAGTCAATTAGTGGGTCGCTTAAATTATTTAATGGATATTCAAAATTACACCAAGCCAAGTTATGTAAAGTGGCATCTTGAGTCTGCCTATAAAGTAGCCGAAAAGCAACGAAAGCAAGCTATAGTCGAATTTTTAGAAGTGCCATCAACGTTAAAAAATGCGACAAGTACACTAATTTTTCTCAAAGGTGCCGCCTACATAGCCAAAAACCTGCCTTGCTCTTTTGGCCGTACATTTTCTGATATTGATGTTCTAGTAAAAAAACAAGAACTACGCAAAATTGAAACGATATTAAAATTTTCTAATTGGCTCAAAACTAATGTTGACGATTATGATGAGCAATACTATCGCACTTGGATGCATGAGATTCCTCCGCTGTATCACGAAACTCGAGGAAGTGTTTTAGATATTCACCATAATATTTTACCTTCAACCAATAAACATCAACCCAGCGCTGATAAATTTTCAACCACTTCAGTTTTTATAGAGGATGTAGGTAACATTGACACGCTTGATGATACTGATTTATGTATCCACATGGCTGTTCATTTATTTACTGAAAGTGAGTTTCATCATGGCCTAAGAGACATTTCTGATTTTGATATGTTATTACGTCATTTTCAAAAGCATGATAAAAGATTTGTAGAGAAACTGATCCAACGGGCACAATATCTAGGCCTATATGACTATGCTCGACTCGCTATTCGTTATAGCCACATAGTTATGTCAACTCCACTTTCAAGTACTACGCTAGAATCCCTACAAAGTAACTCGCTTTTTGTTACTTTTTTTGAGGATTTTTGTTTCTGCAATATTTTCAAGCCTAACCATAGTAGCTGTAGAAATTGGAAAATGGGCTTAGCTGAATTTCTCCTCTACTGGCGAGGTCATATCCTTAGAATGCCATTAAAGCTACTTTTACCGCATTTATTTAGAAAAACGTATAAAAGAACAAAAGATTATTTCAAGCAAGATAAAGATTTAACTCAACTACCTTAAGCTCGAAATTTGACCAACGCCTTCTAGTGCCACCATCTGAAATCTAGGTACTATTCTAACGCCTTATCTCTTGCAAAAGAATGGGCTTGCTCATGACGAGTAAATAATAACGTTAGTACCGGCACGAGTAAGAAACTCGACAGTGCCGAAACACATAAGCCAGAAATTAAAACCACGCCCAGCGGTTGCCATAAACCACCACCCAGTAAAGTTAAAGGTAGCAGACCAACAATAGTGGTTAATGTGGTCAGTAAAATAGGGGTAAACCGTGTCACACTCGCACTTAAAATAGCCTCTAAGGTATCAAAACCTCCAATAATGTTCCTATTGGTGGTATCAATTAAAATAATGGCGTTGTTAACAACAATGCCAAACAAGCTGATCAAACCGATAAAGGCCATCATAGAAAACGACAAGCCGGTAAAATATAAGCCAATAACCGAGCCTGCCATCGCAAAGGGAATTGAGCTAAAAATAATAATAGGCTGTAAAAACGATTTAAACTGCAAAACCAGCACACCAAAAATACCAATGGCGGTAATAATCATTATTTGTGCTAGCCCCGCAAAAGACTCCTGCCTTGACTCTTCTTCACCGCCCAGTGAAAAATGCATGCCCTGCGGTAATGAATACTGCTGTAAATAGTCAACCATTTGGGTCGTTAATTCATTCACTGAAAAACCTTTGCCAGCATCCGCAGAAACCTTCGCCATACGCAATTTTTGATAGTGAAAAAAGTCTGTTTTGCCTTTTTTTAATTCCATGGTAGCAATTTGAGTTAGCGGAATATCTTCCCCTTGGTGGTTATTAATATAAATATCAGCCAAACCATCTACATCTGGGCTGTTTCTGCGGACAACAATGGCATAGTCCTCGCCATTGACATCATTGAAACGACCGACATCTGTCCCTGAAAGCACCGTTTTTAAGGTATTATCTAAGGTATTGATATCAACATTGCTCAAGCCGGCTTGCTCATAGTTGATATTTAGCTCAAGCTCAGTATTCGCCAAGCCGATAGGATTATCGATATTAATAATACCCGTTGTTGCTGCCATTTTTGCCGCTAAATCATTGGCGACAACTTCTAAGTCTTCAAGGGACTCACTCATTAGTCGTATAGAAATGGGCTGATCGGTGACTGGACCTTGGGTAAATTCTTTAATTTTAATCGTTGCCTGCGGCCAATGTGACAACTCACTTCGTAACGACTGCACCAGCGCGGCGACTTTTACAGCATCATAGTCTTTTAGCACCACTAATATTTGCCCAAAGGTCACACGCCCGCGTTTAGGTATTTCATTATAATAAATACGCGGGTTTGAATTACCGACATTTAACGCTACTTTTGCCACCAAGGGTTGTTTTTCAACATGAGCAGCAACTTGCTTCATGACACTATCAGTATGAGCAAGCGACGAATTCACCGGTGTTTCGACATCAATTAAAATCATCGGTTTTTCAGCGCGTGGAAATAAACTCACTCCAACCTCGCTAAACAATGACAACATGATAAATAAACACAGCGCCGCGATAGCAAGCACTAACCATCGAAACGATAATACCTTCTGTAAAAAACGCTGATAAATGCCCTCGGCAAAGGCATTAACATAGTGCTGCAAGGTTTTAATTTTTGAAGGCTTCAAGGTAAAAAAATGGCTGGCAATTAAAGGCGTTAACGTCAGGGCAATAAGTAATGAAGCAAGCAATACCAACACCACAGTAACAGGCATAGAGCGAATAAAGTCACCTGTGCTACTACTCAACATCAGCATAGGTAAAAAAGCTAACATGGTGGTAACCGTGCCACTTGTGATTGCCCAGCCTACACGGCCTGTGCCTACTTTTGCGGCTTCGTTTAAGTTTGAACAATAACGCTTTTCCCGATGAATACTCTCGGTAACCACAATAGCGTTATCCACGAGTAAACCTAAAGCGATGATCAAGCCGACAATAGACATTTGCTGTAAGCCAAAGCCAGCAAAGTCTAACCAACCAATCGCAATTAAAAAAGATAATGGAATGGCGGCAATAACAACGATCGATTCACGAAAACCCAAAAATAATAGCGCCAGCAAGCCAACTAAGACTAAGCCTTGTCCTAAGTTGACAAAAAAACCATTAACTCTAGTTTCGACACTATCAGCTTGTTGAAAAATCACCGCCAATTTCACCTGCGCTGGCAAGCTTTTTTTGAATGCGGCAATTTCAGCATTCATTTGCTCTGTTAAGGTGAAAATATTGCTACCTGAGCGCTGCTCGGCAGTAATAAAAATAACCGGACGTTTATCATAGTAGGCCAGATAACTTGGCTCCCTATCCGCAAAAGCGACGCTAGCAACATCTTTTAATCGTAAAACGAAGTCATCACTTGATGAAACTACCGTGTTTGCTAAATCACTAATAGTGTTAAAGTTGCCACTACCTTTGACATTAAAACGGCGAGTATTAGCATCAACAAACCCTGGCGCGATGTTAACAGCTCGCCCTTGCAATACTTTATTAATATCGGTGACTGAAATACCGTAATGCTGCAATAAATCCAACTTCAAGTCGATAGCAACAATTTGTTGCGGATAGCCCCAAATATCGGCTTTTCTTAAACTGGCGATAGTCTCCAAGCGTTTTTCTAATTGTTTCGCGTAAAACTCGGTAATTTTATAATCGTGTGGCTCACTCCACAGGGCTAGCTGCATAATAGCAACACTGCTTGGCGTTGCCTTTAACACCAGCAATTGTTGTATTCCTAATGGCAAGTCAGGCTTTACGGTGGCAATAGCTTGTTTAATTTTGTTAAAAGCAGCTTCGGCGTCAGTGCCATAAATAAAGGTGACAGTTATTCTGGCGGCGCCATTACGCACCTCAGATTCTATTTTTTTGATGTTGGCTATATCGGCAATTTCTTCTTCAAGAATATCAACGACCAGGGTTTCAATATCACTTGGTGACGATCCGGGATAAATCACTTCCACAAGGGTTATCGGCAGGTCAAATTGCGGATCTTCTGAGCGCGGCATATTAAAATATGACACTATGCCAACCAGTACTAATAAGGTAACAATGGTGATGGTAAACTGGGCGTTTTTTATCGCTAAGCTAGGTAACTTCATGAGTTTACTGCTCTGTTGAATTTAGCGACAGCTTATTCCACCCTTGGGTGATCACAGCTAACGACGGAGAATTTTCGTGGGCTTGCAAGTAGAGGTATTCATTGTCTATTTTGTAAATAGCGTGTGACTGCTGCATAGGCTTATTCTGTTGCTCTACTGCAATTAACGCTTGTCCATTTTTATCAACCGCATTAAGTGCTGCAATCGGTAAACGGTAAACAAAATCCTGACTTTGTGCATAAATAAGAATTTGCGCTAATTGCCCAACAATAAGTGGGCGAGTAAAGCTGCTGGCAGGCAATAACACTTCAATATTAAATAAGTGACTGTGATTATCGGCCATCGCTGGAATTTTACTGATTTGACCATCAATAAGGCCAAAATGAGCGAGGTGAACTTTTACTTTTTGATTAAGATGTACAAAAGAAATTTCTTCACCCGTCAAGGCAACCCTGACGATTAAGTTGTCATTTAACGCCGCCACTTGCAAGGCTACTTTATTGGGGGATTGTAACTCACCAAGGTCAGTATTTCGAGCGACAACAACACCATCAAAAGGGGCAAAAACCTGCGCTTTATCGGCATTATAATAAGCAATTCTATAAGCTGCTCTGGTGGTATCAACAGCCGTTAACGCATCATCTAACTCTCGCTGTGAGCTCAAACTTCTTGCCAATAACGTTTCAATACGATTAACATTACGCTTGGCTTGTAATAAACGCGCATAAGCCGCATTTTTTTCCGCAATCAATTCTTCGGTGTCTAATGCCGCTAACAATTGCTTTGCTGTAAAAGTATCCCCTTCATCAACATTAAGCTCCATTAAAAAACCTGCTGTTTTAAAGGAGAGTTTTACCGTGCGCTTGAAGTTAACTTTACCTGAGCGCTCGATTACTTGAGTATAAGGCTCGGGAGCAATTTGAGATAATTGATAACCTTCACTCATCATATTCTGCGCGCTACTAACCACGCTAAAAAAATACCACAAGCTAGTAAAATATAGCAATGTAGATTTGGGCTTGGCTGAATGTCTAAGCGAATATTTAAACAAAAGAGATATTTTCATCACAATAAAATAGTAACTTATTTAACAGGCTGTTAAGTGTAATTACTACTTTAGGCAGTTTTTTCAATAAAGTACATTATTATTCCGTACTTTATTGGAGGATGCTATTAGATGGCGCTCCCGGCAGGAATCGAACCTGCGACTCAGACTCCGGAGGTCCACGTGATATCCACTTCACCACGGGAGCGCATTAATACCAATACAAATACAAATAAATATGTGATCATTCTAAATGGACTAAATATTCCAATAACGTCATTGCTATCAATCACAATAGCCAGCTATTACTCAATCAAGCGCCTTGTTCTTGAAAATGTATCCTCATTAAAATTTGATCTCTAACTTACTAGCATTGCTATAAGAGGCAAAGATTCTATTAAAAATAGTAGGTTATTGCTAGTGCCAAATGAAAATAACTCGAGGTTATTTTATTCCTCTTCTGCACCGGAAATCACTATTTGATTACGACCATTATCTTTTGCTAAATATAAAGCATTGTCAGCTTCATTCATTTGCTTCGACAATTCATCTTTACTATCAAATACCACACCAATGCTGACGGTAATAGCAATTTGACTGTCTCCCGCCGGCAAGGTAGATACCGAAATTTCTCGACGAAAATCATCTAGTTTGTTAAAGAGTTGATCGCTATCGACACCATGTAACAATATAGCAAACTCTTCACCACCTAAACGAGCGGTTAAACCAGCACCAAAGTGTTTTCGCATATATAGCGCTAAAGCTTTCAGTACATGATCGCCAGCATCATGACCATAGGTGTCGTTCACTTTTTTAAAGTAATCAATATCAAGTACCGCTAAACAGTAAGGTACCTTTCGTTTGGTATATTCTGCAATGCGTTGATTAGCATTTGAGAAGAATGACCGTCTATTTGAGAGTTCTGTTAAATAGTCAGTGTTAGCAGCGTGCTGAATTTGAGCAATGTTATTTAAGCTTTCTATATTTTGAGTAATGCGACAGTAAAATTCTTCTGGGCAAAATGGCTTACGTAAAAAGTCATCCGCCCCATTTTTAATAAAACGTGCCGAGTGAATACCATTTTCAGCGCCTGAAATACCAATAATAGCCATTTGTTCACGCGAGTGTTTTTTACGAATTTCATTGGTGAGCGTGATGCCATCCATTTCCGGCATTTCTAAGTCGGTAAACACCATTTTTATATCTTTATGTTGTTGTAATTTTGCTAATGCTTGCACGCCGTTATTAGCAACAAACACGGTAAAGTTACGACGTTTTAACAACTCAACAATATGATTACGAGCAGCCGAAGAATCATCCACCACTAAAATGGCATTATTACTATTCGTTTGTTGCCAGTGTAAAACGCGCTTCAAATACAAGAAAGCTTGACTATTTTCTTTGGGAATATAATCGATAACAGGTTGGGCGAGAATTTTTTTTCTCGTTTCATCATCCATTTTTCCCGTCATCACCACACTAGGAATACCATGCGACAATACACAGGCAATCGCTTCTCCATCCATGGCATCAGGTAAAGCATAATCAATGGTGGCGGCAAAAAAATCTGTATCGCCGGAAAGAATCTCTTCCACTTGCGTTAACGTGGTTGCTAGTACCACCTCATACTTTAATGATTGCGCTATTTGTTTGATCACAGTAGCAATTGGCTTACTGTCTTCTACTACCAATAATCGTTGTCTCATTGCATTGACCTTATTGTATTTTTTATTTATTCAGCTTAAAAATATTTACCACAGAGAGCACCGAGAATAACAAAGTCTCCGTGTAGGCTCGAAGAGCCCTCTGTGAAGCATCGCGGCTCGGTGGTGAACAAATTACATTGTATTTTTTATTTATTCAGCTTAAAAAACTTTACCACCGCAAGTGTAGAGATGCTTGATGCTGAACTGTTTTCTTAAATTTTTATTAAACCACTAAACGGCTTGCAAATTAGCGTATTCCACCACCAACCATTTACTGCCCACATCGGCAAAATTCACCTGAATACGAGACTGTGCGCCACTGCCCTCATAGTTTAACACCACACCTTCGCCAAATTTGGCATGTTTAACTAATTGACCTAGTTTAAAACCAGTATTAGCAAAGGTTTCCAAGGTGAAAGTATTAGAAAACTTACCGACAGATTTAGGTCGAGTTACTTGGCTTTGCATGCGAATTTCTTCAACACAAGCTTCGGGAAGCTCTCGTAGAAAACGACTGGCTTTATGAAATTTTTCTTGTCCGTAAATACGGCGACTTTCTGCATGACATAAGTATAGCTTACTCATAGCTCTTGTCATGCCAACATAACATAAGCGTCGCTCTTCTTCTAAACGCCCTATTTCTTCCACCGATTGCTGCGACGGAAACATACCTTCTTCAAGACCTGCAATAAATACTAACGGAAACTCTAATCCTTTCGCAGAGTGCATGGTCATTAGCTGCACCGCCGCTTCAAATTCATCGGCCTGCGATTCCCCTGACTCTAATGCCGCATGAGTTAAAAAGGCGGTTAATTTTGTTGGCTCTTCAACTATATCTTGATCAGATAAGGGGATACTTTCAAAGGTTTGACAAGCAGTGACTAACTCATTCAAGTTCTCAATACGTTGTTCAGCTCGTTCACCTTTTTCAGCTTGATACATGGCTTTCAAACCTGAATGTTGAATAACAAAGTTCGCTTGTTGATCAAGGTTTAAATTGGTTGAATCATCTTCGAGCTGATCAATTAGATTGATAAAGGCGGTAATCGTTTTAGCACTACGACCTTTAAGTTGCTCGGCTTGTAGCATTTGTTGACACGCTTGCCATAAAGTTACCTGCATACTTCTGGCTGCATCACGTACCAGCGCCACAGTTTGATTACCTATGCCGCGAGTTGGGGTATTGATAATGCGTTCAAAAGCAGCATCATCATCGCGGTTATTGATAAGGCGCATATAAGCCAAAGCATCTTTGATTTCTAGGCGTTCGAAAAAGCGCTGACCACCATAAATTCGATACAGTAATTGCCCTTGCAATAAAGCTTCTTCTAGCAAGCGCGACTGAGCATTAGAGCGATATAAAATCGCCACTTCATCCAACTTGCCACCGTCATCACGCCATTGCTTAATTCGCCCCGCTATAAATCGTGCTTCATCTATTTCATTAAAAGCGCTATAAACTGAGATTTTTTCGCCCGCTTTATCATCGGTCCATAGCTCTTTACCTAAACGATTATTATTATTGCTGATCAGTTGGTTAGCCGCGTTTAAAATATTCGCCGTTGAGCGATAGTTTTGCTCTAAACGAATAGTTTGTGCATCTTCAAATTCACGGGTAAAACGCTCAATATTTTCAATACGTGCGCCACGCCAGCCGTAAATGGATTGATCATCATCACCCACTATCATCACTTTCGATTGCGCTTTACCCAATAACGTTAACCAAGCGTATTGAATAGCATTAGTATCTTGAAACTCATCCACTAAAATATGGCTAAAGCGTTGTTGGTAATGTACTAATAATTCAGGGTTATTAAGCCACAGTTCATGAGCACGCAATAATAATTCAGCAAAATCAACCAAACCGGCCCGATCACAAGTCTCTTGATATGCTTGATAGACCTTAACAAATACCGCTTCACTTGGATCAAACTGAGCATCTATGTGCTGAGGTCGTAAACCTTCGTCTTTCTTACCATTGATATACCAAACAAATTGTTTTGCTGGCCATTTCTTTTCATCAAGCTCTAACGAGCGCACAATACGTTTCACCAAACGTAACTGATCATCACTATCAAGTACTTGGAAACTTTGAGGTAATTTTGCTTCTTGAAAATGCATACGCAATAAACGATGCGCTAAGCCATGGAAAGTGCCAATCCACATGCCATGAGTGTTACCTTCCGCAGTTTGTTCAACCCTAGCACGCATTTCTGCCGCGGCTTTATTAGTAAAAGTTACCGCTAAAATTGCATGAGGTGCAGCACGCTCAACTTGCATTAACCAGGCAATACGCTGTACTAACACGCGAGTTTTACCCGAGCCAGCACCTGCCAGCACCAGCATATTTTGTAAAGGCGCGGCAACCACCTCACGCTGTTTATCGTTGAGAGAATCGAGTAATTGTGAAACATCCATAGCGGGAAAACCTTTTTGAACTGATTGTTAATAGCAAGTGCATTTAGTTAGGCTAGTAATTAAAACGGCGCCAGTATAACACCGTTAATACTGGCTTTATATACAGCACCTAAAATTTAAACATTTGGCTCTTTGAGAATTGATTAAACAAGCAGTAATTGCTCAAGCTGACTGAGGCTGTCTAGTTCAAGATGAGGTAACACTGAAATAGGTTTGCCGACATCATAACAAGACAACCAAGCAGTTTGGCATCCTGCATTTAATGCTCCTTGAATATCAGCGCGACCACAATCACCAACATGTAGCAACTGTTGTGGCTTAATAGCTAGCTCTTGGCAAGCTAATACAAACATATCATTGGCTGGCTTTTGCTTGAGTAACTGACCGTTGGCTTGCCAACCCGCATGATAAACGTGCTGAAAATATTGTGAAATACCCAGTGCTCTGGTATCAACATTGCCATTACTAATAGCAATCAGCGGATATTTTTTACTTAAAGCGGCTAATAACTGCTTGCTTGTTGTTGGCACAACAAAGTCACTACGCAAACTAATAAAGTAATCAAGGGCAGCTTGTGCCATTTGCTGAGCAATATTATCACTAAAGCCTAACGCCGAAAAACCAAGACGGTATGTAATCAAGCGTACTTGCACAACATCATGTGCTAAGTCAGGCTGGGCGTTAATCGCGTGTTGTCGAAAAGGAGACCAGTAGCGCGAATTATAACTGCTATCTGCTTTAATGAATGCGTGCTGCTTGCTGTTCAACACGTCAGTAAAATAGGCAAGCATCTTTTTTTCGATGGCCAGCATGATAGGTTTATTGCTATATAAAGTATCATCTAAATCAAAGCTGATGGCTTTGATGGCCGATAAGCGACGGTAAAATTTCATACTTCCCGCTTACAAGGCTAACTGTTGCTGCAATAATTTCGCCACTAAACGCTTAAACTGACTTAATAATAAGGTATCCATCCGTGGGTCAAAATGATGGGCATCGTCACTGCTAATAGCTAAAAATCCTAGCGTTTTTTCTTCATGAATTAATTTAATCAACACCACAGAGCCGATACAGTTTTGACTGAAAATTAACTGTTGTTCGCTTTGTTGTAGGCGGCCAAAATAATAGTCGCTATTTGACAAACGGTTTTGCATCACGCCAAGACAATCATTACTTGACAGGCTAGCATGCTCAACATTAACAGGCTTAGCAAGCCATAACTTAAAGGCCGATAAAGACAATAACTCTGTTGTCGCTTGTGATACACAGTCAAGTAACTCACTGGCAGATTGACAATCAATTAAACGTAAATACAAATCACTATAAAGCATAAATAAGCTTTCATTATGGCTTGCCACGGACATTAATTGCGTGATTTCATCTTCTAAATCATGTGTTTTTTGTCGTAACTGCTGTTGTTGTCTTTCCACTAAAGAAACCGTGCCACGCTGAGGATCCGACAACCTTAAGCTCGTCATCAACTCGTTATTACGCGAGAAAAACTCTGGGTTATCTTGCAAGTAAGCACTTACCAAGTCATCAGTTAATGGTAGTTCATCAATAGGGGTCATTGTTTGTTCATTTTTCATAAAATCTTCTTCACACATTATGGTCATTATTCAGTTGGCAAAAATTGCAATAAACAGGATGATTACATGGATATTTGGCCATCAAAAACATGCTCAGCAGGGCCTGACATTTTCACTGGATGCCCGGGACCTTTCCAATATATTCTTAGCTTACCACCGGGTAATTCTACGGTAACTTGTCTCGATAATTTTTTCTGCATTTGTCCAATCACTACCGCAGCACAAGCGCCGCTGCCACAAGCCAATGTTTCTGCTGCCCCGCGTTCATAAACTCTGAGCTTAATTTGATTAGGGGCAACCACTTCCATAAAGCCAACATTGGCATGTTCAGGAAAGCGTTCATGTAAAGATAACTCTTTGCCTAAACGTTCAACAGGTGCAGTAAGTACATCATCTACCGTGACCACACAATGAGGGTTGCCCATTGACACCACACCACAAAGTACGGTTTCTGAATCACTGCGCAAAATGTAAGTACCTTCAGATTTTTGGGCGGTGAAAGGCACTTTACTGGGTTCAAACTGCGGCACAGGCATAGTCACCGATATATTGCCATCGCGCTCAACGAATAAGGTCATTTTGCCTGAGGCCGTCGATACTTTAATTTTGTTTTTAGTGCATAGCCCTTTCATGCGCACAAACCGTGCAAAACAACGAGCGCCATTGCCACACTGGCTAACTTCACTGCCATCCGCATTAAAAATACGGTAATGAAAATCTAAATCAGGATCATAGGGCGGTTCAACCACTAATAATTGATCAAAACCAACACCAAAATTTCTATCCGCCAATTTGGCTATTTGCTCATTGGATAAGTAAACATTTTGGGTGACATTATCCAGCACTAAAAAATCATTACCTAAACCGTGCATTTTGGAAAAATTAACTAACATTATTACTCTTGCTTTTGGGGTTGTGATTCATCTTGCTGCACTTGTTGCTGTTTACCGGCCGATTCATTATTTTGCTCGCCTTGATATAAATCGCCTTTTGAGCCACAAGCAGACAGCAAGGTTAGCATTGAAAATGACACCATAATAAATAAAATAGCTTTAATTTTGTTCATGTTTTACTCATGATTAGCGGTTTTTGCCGTGAAAGTCGTTTAAATCAAGTTTTTCAGTTTAACTTACATGGTTTAAAGACCAATATGCTTGCTATTATACTCAAATGAACTCAATATGCGAGTTTCAGGATGTCTGAGCGATTCATGAGCAAGGCGCATCTTTTTATTAATGGTTATTCCCTTAAAAACAGATGCAACGTAGAACATGATTTGCTCAGGCATCCCCATAGGGCTGGTTTAGAAACGTTTTATGCGGCGTTATTGATTTCGACAATGGAAAAACCATTCTCTTTAATCAATGCCTTGCCTAAAGACGTTTCTAATTCCAGCTGAATCCTGCATTTTGAATTCACTTGAGTATAGACTCATAGATTTGGCAACAATTATACAAACAATTCTCCGAACAATGTTAAGCTATGCTTGATAAAATTTTTAAGAGGATCAGCAATGAATGATAGCCAATATAACCTACTTACCGATGAGTTGTTACTCGCCGTTGAAGAGGCAATTGAAGATTGTGGCGTAGATATTGATTACGAAGGCACTGGTGGTCTACTGACACTAACTTTCAAAAATGGCAGTAAGATTATCCTCAATAAACAAGCGCCTTTGCAAGAAGTATGGATAGCCACCAAATTCAATGGTCACCACTTCACTTTTGCCAACGAGCAATGGACGGACAAACGTGGTGGTGGTGAATTTTGGCAGTTTTTATCGGCCGCAGTTAGTAAGCAAGCAAGCAGTGAAATAACACTTTTAGCAGAATAAATTTATATCCTTGGAAGACCGATATGACAACAGTACGAATAGCGACACGTAAAAGCGCCTTGGCTTTATGGCAAGCTGAATACGTAAAAGCACAATTAGAGCACTTTCATCAAGATATTACTGTTGAACTAGTGCCCATGACCACTAAAGGCGATATTATTTTAGATACGCCCCTCGCTAAAGTTGGCGGCAAAGGCCTTTTTGTTAAAGAGCTTGAAGTAGCCATGCTAGAAGATAGAGCGGACATCGCCGTGCATTCAATGAAAGACGTGCCTGTTGATTTTCCTGAAGGTTTAGGTTTAGAAGTTATTTGTCCGCGTGAAGACCCCCGTGATGCTTTTGTTTCAAACACTTATGCAACGTTGAGTGATTTACCACAAGGCGCCATTGTTGGTACTTCAAGTTTACGTCGCCAATGTCAATTAAAAGCCAAGCGTCCTGATCTCGATATTCGTGATTTGCGCGGTAACGTCAATACCCGTTTAAGAAAGCTTGATGAAGGCCAGTACGATGCTATTATTTTAGCCTCTGCGGGCTTAATTCGTTTAGCCATGAGCGAGCGCATCGCCCAATATATTGAACCTGAAGACATGCTGCCAGCTAATGGCCAAGGGGCTGTTGGTATAGAATGTCGTCTTGATGATGAAAATATTAAAGCCTTATTGGCGCCACTTGAATGTAGCACCACGCGCAGCCGAGTATTAACTGAAAGAGCCATGAATAAAGCTTTAGAGGGCGGCTGCCAAGTGCCTATCGCCAGCTACAGTGTTATATCAGCAGATGGTAAACAAGTGCATTTACGTGGTTTAGTGGGGGCCGTTGATGGTAGCAAGATCATTGCCAGTGAAATTACCGGTCCAGTTGAACAAGGAGAAGCTCTAGGTAACACCTTAGCGCAAGAACTACTCAGCCGTGGCGCAGATAAAATACTAGCTCAAGTATATGCTGAAGCTAACACAGAAAAAAATGCTGACAATAACTAATCAGACACCGCTTAGGGTATTAATTACTAGGCCAGAACAAAAAGCACAACAGCTTGCCTTGTCTCTAAATCAACAAGGCATAGCATGTGTTAACCAACCATTATTTGATTACCAAGCACTTGCTAACCACGACACTAGCAAGGCTTTATTAACAGATATAGATATTCTTATTTTTGTTAGTGTTGCCGCGGTCGAATTTGCTGACGCTAATTACTCAGTTAATCACTGGCGATTTGGGCAAATATTTGCGGTTGGCAGCGCCACAAAAAAGGCACTGCATAAACTTGGCGTTAATAACGTCATAACCCCACAACAAGAAAATAGTGAGGGATTATTAGCTTTATCTGCATTAACGCAAAACATTGACGGCAAAAATATCACCATAATACGCGGTAATGGTGGCCGAGAATATTTAGCCACCACACTGAACAAGTGTGGTGCTAAGGTATCTTATCTTGAGAGTTATCAACGAGTATGGCGAATATTAGCCAAAGATATAAGCAAACAATGGTATCAGCAACAAATTAATTGTATTGTCGTGACCAGTAACGCTATATTAGAAAAGCTTGTACAATTAGTGCTAGCGCAAGACAAGCAAAGGAATAGTCAACAGTTGGCAAACTACTGGCGCACACAATGTTTATGGATTACCGCCAGTAAACGTATCGCCGATAAAGCCAAGCAACTTGGCTTGTTACAGGTAACCATCAGTGCCGGTGCCAGTGACCAAGTACTCACCGACACATTACAAGCACTACAAAGCTAGCACAAAAAAAGCAAATTTAGCCATAACATTCAATAACGGAATGCCAAGATGACCGAGAATAAAAAACCATTAGTCACAGCACAAACCACGACAGCAAAGGCTAAAAATACTATCGATAAGGTTGCTGAAAAAAAAGCCGACATTAAACAAGAAACAAGCAAAAAAAATGCATCCCAAAGTCAGCCTAAAGCTCAGCCGCAAACGTTATCCAAGCTAGCAATTTTCGCAACCATCCTTGCTATTGCTGTGCCCACGGGTCATTACTTTTGGCAACAGCAGCAAAGTCAGCTAGTAACGATGCAACTTACTGAAAAACTTAGCCAAGAAAGCAGTGCCAACTTCAGTCATTTTCAAAGCCAAATTCAGCAAAAACTTAACACACAGCAAAGTGATTTTGCTAAAAAATTGCAACAAGTCAAAGAACAAACAGCCAATGCTAGCCAAGAAAAAATAGCCAAACTCAATGAAACGGTTTCGCAATTAGAGCAACGCATCAAACAGCGCCAACCCAGTGATTGGTTATTACATGAAAGCGAATACCTTATTCGCATTGCTGCCCGTACTTTATGGTTAGAGCACGATACTACCGCAGCCATAGGTTTACTCAAAGATGCTGACGCCCGTTTAACAGAATTAAATGATCCCGCTTTTTTACCTGTGCGCAAGCTTATCCATCAAGACATCAAGTATTTAGAATTGATGCCGACACTGCAAACAGATGAGGTTGTATTAACATTAATGGCACTGAGTAAACAAGTGGCGCAATTACCGTTAGCGATACAAGCCTTCGGTGACGAAAAAGATGAAGAATCCAATCTAGAATTATCTAATGATATTAGCGACTGGCAAGCTAATTTAGCAAAGACTTGGCAGAAATTTTTTAATAATTTCATCCGTATAAGACCAAGAACAGGTTCAGTTGAACCTTTAATGTCGCCACAACAGCAGGTGCATTTAAAGCAGAATTTAAGCTTAAAAGTTCAGCTAACCTTATGGGCTGCCAGTGAACGTAAAGGTGATATCTATCAGAAATCTTTAACTGATATTGAACAATGGCTTAATGAATTTTTTGATATGGAAGATAATATTAATCAACACTTTATCAAAACACTGCATGACTTGCAGCAGAAACAAGTCAACTATAACTATCCAAGTGAGCTAGCGGCTTTAACGGCCATTAGAACAGCGTTGAATGATCAAACAATCAAGCTAGCTACGGCGCCTAAAAAAGAAGTAGATAAACTTGAGAATAAAAATCAAATCAATACAACAGAAGAAGAAAAAGTAGCAACTGAAAAACCTGAGCAGCAAAATGATAAATCAAAAAATGAGGGCAAGCTATGATCCGCTTCATTGTCATCATTGCACTCTTTTTTGCGGTGCTAGCGCTAAGCCCAATTTTACTTGATGATCCCGGTTATATCTTAATTTCAGTAAGTAATAATGTTTATGAGCTGACTGTCTATGCGGCTCTTTTTTGGATTACTGCCACACTAGTCATACTCTTTGTTAGCTACAAAATTGCCCGCGGTGGTTTTAAAATCAGCTTTAAAGCCTGGCATACGGTTGCTTTTGCCAATAGACGACGCGGCATTGCCAACTTTAATAAAGGTTTGGCTGCCTATATGCTTGAAGATTATCAAGGCGCAGAGCAGCTATTTGCTAAAAGCGCAGAACCAGCCAAACGTCAACAAAGCGCTTATTTACTCGCGGCGGCTGCGGCGGCTAAGCAAGAGTTAGCGGCTAACACTAATCATTATTTAGCTTTGTTAGAGCAAGAAACAGCAAAACTAAAATCGTCTGATCCTGCTAGTGTCATTGTTAAAGTTAAATTATTAATGAACCAAGCAAGATCCGAAGCCTATAAAAAAGCGCGTACCTTAATAGATGAAAACCACAAACAAATTGGCCACGACACTCGGTTATTAACGCTTGAAATAGATTTGTGTTTACTTGAAAAACGTTTTGAAGCCGCGGTTGATTATTTAGCCACGGCTCGCAAAGATAAAGCCATTACTGAAGCGGTTATTCAAGCGTGGGAAGCCAAAGCTTACTACGGTGCCTTCACTGATATTATCTGCCAGCAAGATCAAACAAGTTTACAGAATTACTGGAAATCACTTGCCCGTAAAGTAAAACAGCGAGAAAGCGTTTTATTTTCCTATTGTCGAGTACTGGCCGAACAAAACATTGTTGAACCATTAACTAAACTCATTAGCCCTATGCTAAAAAAGCAGCCTCATGCTAGCTTTTTAAAACAGTTACGTACTTTGCCCATCAAACAAAGTGAGCCGTTAATCGCGATAGTGCAAAAGCATTTACATAGCGATAGTCAAAATGCCCAATGGCTTAGTTGTTTAGGACATTTAGCCGTGATGAGCGAGCAATGGTCGATGGCAGAAAGAGCCTTTGGTAGCTTAGTAAAACTTGATGCTAATCAACAAGAAAAGCAATACGACAAACAAGACCTACAAGCGTTAGCGAAAGCGTTAACCGAAGAAGGTCAATATCAAGCGGCCAATGAAGTGTGGTTTAAAGTTAACGAATTCGCGTAAAATAGCAACGATAAAGTATTTACGGATAAAAGTAGTTACTGATAGACATCTGGCGTCCATAATTGCATAAACATTTTTTCGTCAGTCAGTGGTGTGAAACCAAACTGTGCATATAAACCATGAGCATCACGAGTGGCTAGCATTATTCGACGCAACCCTTGCAGCTGTGGATGCTTAACAATTTGCTTCATCATTTGTTTACTTAAGCCTTTGCTTCTATGCTCTTCCAGAATATAAACATCGGCTAAGTAGGCAAAGGTGGCTGAGTCGGTGATCAAACGAGCAAAGCCCACTTGCTTTTCCACTCCGCTCACCTCCTCCAGCAATACCCCAAAGCAAAGCGAGTTTTCAATGGCTTTAGCCACAACCCCTTTAGGCATCTTTTCAGCCCAATATGAGCGAGATAAATAATGATGAATGGCATCAACATCCATCTCTTCCTTGTCCGTGGTAATTCTATAAGACATCATTATTTGATCATCTAAATAAACGCAAAAGCATCGGCATACATGTGTTTAAGTAGTGCGCCATGTTCAACAAAATCACCGCGGATTGCGCCAACCATTTCAAAGCGACCCGCAAGATAAATATCATAAGGTTCAAAACTAATAATATCGTCCATCGCGGCTTGGTGAACCAGTCCTGTTTTTCCCTGCCAAGCATCCGTGGCGTTTTCGACTACCGGTATAAAATTAGCGTGAGGTAATTTAGCTATGATCGCAGCGGTTTCTGCCAATTCATAAAGCGCACTTTCATCACGAAGTCCCCAATACACCATGACATGGCGAGTTGAGCCAAGTTCTGATAAATATTCAAACATAGATTTTATGTATGAAAAACCCGTGCCACCAGCCAATAATAATAATGGTCGCTCACTATCAAGGCGCAACTGTGCATTACCCAAAGGAATTTCAATAGTGACGGCTTTCTTATCCGCTTGTGCTGATTCAATGCGCTCAATCACTTGCATTGGGTAACTGTCGGCAACAAAAGCGCCAATTTGCAGCTCAATTAAATCACTATTGGGTGAGCTAGCAATAGAGAATGGCCGTTTATCCTCATCACTCATAACAAAATTCAAATATTGACCGGCAATAAAAGAGACTTTTTCGCTCGGCTGTAATAACACTTTATATACATGCGTCGTTAGTGACGTTATTGACACGACTTGACAACTAATTGTTTTCATTAACTTAACCTTTTTCTTCTGGGATGATGGCTAAATCGTCCCAAATATCATCTATGTGTTGTTTAATGGCTTCATCCATAACAATGGGTTCACCCCATTCTCTGTCGGTTTCACCTGGCCATTTATTGGTGGCATCTAAGCCCATTTTAGAGCCTAACCCTGAAACAGGCGAGGCAAAATCTAAATAATCTATTGGCGTATTTTCAATTAATACCGTGTCTCGGCTTGGATCCATGCGTGTAGTCATCGCCCAAATCACATCTTCCCAGTTTCTAGCATTAATATCATCATCACAAACAATAACAAACTTGGTATACATAAACTGGCGTAAGAAAGACCAAACCCCCATCATCACGCGTTTTGCATGTCCCGCATACTGTTTTTTAATGGTCACAACGGCTAGGCGATATGAGCAACCTTCAGGCGGTAGATAAAAGTCCTGAATCTCAGGAAATTGCTTTTGCAAAATAGGGACAAACACCTCATTTAACGCCACACCTAAAATAGCAGGTTCATCCGGTGGACGACCTGTATAAGTACTGTGATAAATGGGATCTTTACGCGTGGTTATATGAGTTACGGTAAAAACCGGAAAATTATCAACTTCATTATAATAACCAGTATGATCGCCATAAGGGCCTTCGGGTGCTGTTTCTTCTGGGTCAAGATAACCTTCAAGAATAATTTCAGCAGTGGCTGGCACTTGTAAGTCATTGCTTATCGACTTAGTGACTTCTGTTTTAGCACCGCGCAATAAACCCGCAAAAGCATATTCAGACAAGGTATCAGGCACGGGAGTTACTGCCCCCAAAATGGTTGCCGGATCTGCGCCTAAGGCAACAGAGACAGGATATTTTTCACCGGGATTGGTTTTTTTAAATTCTTGAAAATCTAAAGCGCCACCACGGTGTGACAACCAACGCATAATCACTTTATTTTTACTTAACACTTGCTGACGATAAATACCTAGATTTTGTCGTTCTTTATAAGGGCCCTTAGTAATAGTTAGCCCCCAAGTTATTAGCGGCGCAACATCACCAGGCCAACAAGTTTGAATGGGTAATTTTGTTAAATCAACCTCATCACCGCTAAGTACAATTTGCTGACAAAGTGCTTTTTTGACCACTTTGGTTGGCATGTTAAGCACTTGCTTATATATAGGAATTTTACCTAAGGCATCACGAAAACCTGTGGGCGGCTCAGGCTCTTTAAGCATGGCTAATAATTTGCCAACATCACGTAAGGCACTAACATTGCTTTGCCCCATGGCAAGCGCCACCCTATCTGGTGTGCCAAATAAATTAGTCAGCACAGGGACGTCATAAGGGTTACCCTTTTCATCCACTGCATTTTCAAATAGCAATGCAGGACCTTTAGCGCGCAATGTTCTATCGCTAATTTCAGTCATGGCAAGATGAGTGGAAATAGGCGCCGTTATTCGCTTTAACTGACCCATTTTTTCTAGCTGACTGATAAAGTCTCTTAAATCTTTATATTTCATAAAGTATTACCAATTCATAAACAAAAAACCAGTCATTAAGACTGGTTTTTACCAAGCAATTTAATAAAACTATTTACGTTTCATCGAGTCAAAAAATTCATCATTCGTTTTGGTCATGGCCAACTTATCAATAAGGAATTCAATCGCGCCAACTTCATCCATTTCATGAACAATTTTGCGTAGAATCCACATTTTTTGTAACTCGTCAGGCTTAGTAATAAGCTCTTCACGACGAGTACCACTGCGGTTGATATTAATAGCAGGGAAAACACGTTTTTCAGATACTTTACGTGACAGGTGTAATTCCATATTACCTGTGCCTTTAAATTCTTCGTAAATCACTTCATCCATTTTAGAGCCCGTTTCTACTAACGCTGTCGCGATAATAGTTAAGCTGCCGCCTTCTTCAATATTACGTGCGGCACCAAAGAAACGCTTCGGACGATGCAATGCATTGGCATCAACACCGCCGGTTAATATTTTACCTGATGAAGGAATTACCGTGTTATAAGCACGTGCTAAACGGGTAATTGAATCAAGCAAAATAATAACGTCTTTCTTGTGCTCGACTAAACGTTTAGCTTTTTCAATAACCATTTCAGCCACTTGTACGTGACGACTTGCTGGTTCATCAAACGTTGAGGCAATAACTTCACCTTTAACTAGGCGCTGCATCTCGGTTACTTCTTCTGGGCGCTCATCAATAAGCAATACCATCAATTCTGCGTCAGGATGGTTATGAGCAATACTTTGGGCAATGTTCTGTAATAATAATGTTTTACCCGCTTTTGGCGGTGCCACGATTAAACCACGTTGACCTTTACCAATAGGTGAAGCTAAGTCTAAAACACGGGCGGTAATATCTTCCGTTGAGCCATTACCACGTTCCATCCCCATTCGATCAGTTGGGTGAATTGGCGTTAGGTTTTCAAATAAAATTTTATTGCGGGTATTCTCAGGGCGATCAAAGTTAACTTCTGTTACTTTTAATAAGGCAAAATAACGTTCGCCTTTTTTCGGTGAGCGAATTTTCCCTTGAATAGTGTCACCAGTACGCATGCTAAAACGACGAATTTGGCTAGGAGATACGTAAATATCGTCAGGGCCGGCTAAGTAAGAAGAGTCGGCAGAGCGTAAAAAGCCAAAACCATCTTGTAGAATTTCTAAAACACCGCCACCAAAAATGTCATTATCATTTTCAGCATGCTTTTTTAAAATAGCAAAAATTATGTCTTGTTTACGTGTTCTAGCAAGGTTTTCTAGCTTCATAGACTCAGCTAGTTCAACCAATTCACTAACGGATTTATCTTTTAATTCGGTAAGGTTCATAGGGGGTTTCTTAAATTATTTTAAGTGATTGTGTCTGTGGCGATTGCCTACGACAGTATGTTTCAAATATATTTTTATAATTTCTTATCTAGTAAGCTGCTAATAAAGTAGCAAATAAAGACCATAGAATAGAGGTAAGAGATGTTATTTTGTACTCAGGGCTTAAATTTAGCATTAAAAGTTAACTAGGTAAAGGTACGAGTTAAAATGTAAGCAGATATTTTTATTTTATTGTATTTAAACAAAAACCCAACACTTGTGTGTTGGGTTTTATATTTATTCTTTACTACCGATTAAAGCACTATCGATTGAAGTGCTACCGACTAAAGCTTAAAGGTTTTTATCTAAAAATTCTTTTAATTGAGTTTTTGATAGTGCGCCAACTTTAGTGTCAGCAATTTCACCGTTTTTAAATAATAATAACGTTGGAATACCACGTACACCATATTTAGGTGGCGTATCTGCGTTTTGGTCAATGTTTAGCTTGCCTACTGTTACTTTACCGTCGTATTCAGTAGCAATATCGTCAAGCACTGGTGCTATCATTTTACAAGGACCACACCATTCAGCCCAAAAATCAACCAATACTAAACCCGATGCTTTTAAAACATCTGCTTCGAAACTATCATCAGTTAGCTGAACAATTTTTTCGTTCATCATATTCTCCGTTGGTTATGGCAGTTGTGCCAATCTGTTAATTATAAAATATCTATATATCACCTTTATGGGGCTACTCTCTCTAGATTTCAAGTAAGTTTTATTTTCTCTGACTTATCAACGCTAAAATTAGTTATTAACTAACGAAGGTGTTAAGCTAGCGCGATGAAAAATACACACTTAACTGAAACAAAGTTCGCTGACTTAAATCTTGCCCCGCAAGTAGTGACCGGATTAGAAGCCATGGGCTTCGAATATTGTACGCCTATTCAGGCGAAGTCTTTACCTGTATTGCTTCAAGGCACTGATATTGCTGGACAAGCGCAAACAGGTGAAGGTAAAACTATCGCCTTTTTAGGCGCAACTTTTCACCAATTATTGCAAAAAGAAGCACCTACACATAATCAACCTCGAGCATTGATTATGGCGCCAACCCGTGAATTAGCCATTCAAATTCACCGTGACGCCATTGAAATGTCAAAGAGTACCGGGTTACGCCTTGGTGTTGTTTATGGCGGCGAAGGTTATGAAAGCCAACGTTTAGAGCTAGAGCAAGGTGTTGATATTTTAATTGGTACCTGTGGACGCCTGTTAGATTATTTAAAACAAGGTATTTATAACTTAAATAATATTGAAGTTATCGTCCTTGATGAAGCCGACAGAATGTTCGATTTAGGTTTTATCAAAGATATTCGCTACATGTTCAATAAAATGCCACCGGCAACACAGCGTTTAAGCATGTTGTTTTCAGCCACCTTATCATTTCGTGTCAAAGAGCTTGCTTTTGAACACATGAACGATCCAACCAGTGTTGAAATCGCACCGGAACAAAAAACCAACACCCGCATTAGTGAAGAATTACTTTACCCTTCTAACGAAGATAAAATGCCACTATTGCAAACGCTCATTGAAGAAGACTGGCCAGAAAAAGCCATTATTTTTGCTAATACTAAACATGTTTGTGAAAAAATTTATGACCATTTAGTGGCAGATCAACTACGCGTAGGCTTATTAACGGGTGATGTGCCACAGAAAAAACGTTTGAAAATATTAGAGCAATTTACTGACGGTAGTTTAGATTTTTTAGTGGCTACTGACGTTGCTGCCCGTGGTTTACATATTCCTTCGGTAACGCACGTATTTAACTACGACTTACCCGATGATTGCGAAGATTATGTGCACCGTATTGGCCGTACTGGCCGTGCTGGCGCTTCAGGTCACGCCATTAGTTTAGCCTGTGAGCAATACGTTTTTAACTTGCCTGCTATCGAAACCTATATAGAACATGCATTGCCCGTAACAAAATACGATCACGATGCCTTATTAGACGATTTACCTCGTCCTAAACCTCGTCAACGTCGCCATAGACCTAACACAGGTAGATCTGGTGGTAATAGACAAAGCGGCAACCGTGGTAATAGTAATTATCGTGGCCGTCGTTAGTTTTATTGATAATTCTGCCGCCATTGATTTAAGAATATGAAAGCAACGGCGATTAGATCAGACACAATACCACAGTATAATAATGCTCATTATGCTGTGGTTGACTTAGGCTCTAACAGTTTTCACCTGCTCATAGTTCACCTTACTGACAACACCATTAAAACGGTTAGCAAAGTAAAACGTAAAGTGCGCTTAGCCGCAGGTCTTAATAACCAAAACGAATTGAGTCAAGAAGCCATTGAGCGAGGGCTTGATTGTTTAGCTTTATTTGCACAACACCTAGCCAGCATTCCCAAAGAAAATATTCGCATTGTTGCCACGGCAGCCTTACGAATAGCCAATAATCGCAGCCTATTCATTCACGCGGCTAATAAAATTTTACCTGTTAACATTAATCTACTCAGCGGTGAGCAAGAAGCTAATACCATTTATAGCGGTGTCGCTCATACTTGCCATGATAATTCGACACAAAAGCGTTTAGTAGTTGATATTGGTGGCGCTAGTACTGAGTTGATCATTGGTGAAGGCTTTAATGCCTTACACGCCATTAGTTTAAATTTAGGCTGTGTTAGCTTTAATGAGCGCTATTTCAGTGATAACAAGTTAACCACGAATAATTTTGATAACGCAATTAATGCTGCCAATAAGATCATCCAACCTATCGCTAGTCGTTTTGTCAAACTAGGTTGGCAAACCGCGCTTGGCAGCTCAGGAACGATGAAGGCATTGATAGAAGTTTTACACTCTCACCAACAAGAAACGGTGCTTAACATGAATTTTTTGCAAAAAATCAAGCAAGAGCTCATTGCATTCAAAAGCATTGATAACATTTTTTTTGATGGTTTGAGGGCTGATAGAGTGGCCGTATTAGCGAGTGGCTTATGTATTTTAATGGCGCTCTTTAATTGCTTGCAAATTAAAGAGCTTACATTGTCCACTGGTGCATTACGTGAAGGCTTGTTGTTTGAAATGATGCCTTAGGAGTCTTCCTTTAACCACCTAGCTACTTGTTTAGCAAAATACGTTAAAATACCATCGGCACCTGCGCGTTTAAAAGCTAATAAACCTTCCATTACACATGGCTTTTCTGCTAGCCAGCCATTTTGAATAGCTGCAACATGCATGGCATATTCGCCACTAACTTGGTAAGCATAAGTAGGCACTTGAAAAGTATCTTTTACACGGCGCACTATATCTAAGTACGGCATGCCGGGTTTCACCATCACCATGTCTGCACCCTCAGCAATATCCTGAGCTACTTCATGAAGCGCCTCATTGCTATTGGCTGGATCCATTTGATAAGTATGCTTATCACCGCCTTTAAGATTACCCGCTGAGCCGACAGCATCTCGAAAAGGCCCATAATAATTTGAAGCATATTTGGCCGAATAAGCGAGTATTTTGGTATTAACAAAACCATTCGCTTCTAACCCTTGCCGAATAGCGCCAACGCGACCATCCATCATATCTGACGGCGCGACAATATCAGCACCTGCCTCGGCATGCGATAAGGCTTGTTTTACTAATATATCTTTAGTGACTTCATTTAATACATAACCTGTGGCGCCCGCTTTATTATCATCAATTTCACTCAAAATACCGTCTTGGCCATGGACAGTAAAGGGATCTAGGGCGACATCGCTTTTAAGGCGCGTACAGTGCGCTGAGCCAAGCCATCTGGATTGTATGCCTCTTCGGCCATTAACGATTTTTTGTCACTCGGTGTGACGGGGAAAATGGCAATGGCAGGAATACCTAAATCGACTAATTCTTGCGCTTCTTCAAGTAATAAATCAATACTTTTACGCTCTACGCCCGGCATAGAGACTATCGCTTCTCGTTGGTTTTCACCTTCTAAAACAAATACCGGATAGATTAAATCATTAACCGTTAACTGGTGCTCTGCCATTAAGCGACGAGTATGATCATCTTTGCGCATACGACGCATACGGCGTGCAGGATATTGACCAAAGCTCGGTGAGGCAAAAGTATTATTGCAACTAGCGTTCATAAAGTTATTCTTCTATAAATTGATAAGATTGTGTTTGATTACGACCAGCGTCTTTGGCCTGGTATAGCGCTTTATCTGCACCAGCAAAAATCTGCTCTGGCAGTATATCAACATCCTGTATGTATGTGCTGATACCACTACTAATAGTCAAGGCTATTTCAATGCCTTTATAAAGGCAGGGTTGTTTAGCAATGCGCTTTCTTAACACTTCCGCCAAAGCGATAGCGCCTTGGCCGTTGGTGTCCGGCAAAATCAAACAAAACTCTTCACCACCATAGCGAAAGGCATTATCAGCACTACGTTTTAAACTATTTTTGATATGCTCACTGACCCAGACTAAGCATTCATCACCCGCTAAATGGCCATGAGTATCGTTAACCGCTTTAAAGTGATCTATATCGATTAATACTAAGCTAAGTGGTGTTAAGTTACGTTTGCTGCGACGATATTCAGCAACAATTTTTTGATCATAAAAGCGCCGGTTAAATAACCCTGTCAGCTCGTCTAGGGTGTTTTTCTGCTCAAGTTCGTGGTTGGCTTCTTCCAGCTCTTGCAAAGCAATATTCAACTCTAAAGTCCGCTCTTGTACTTTTTCTTCCAGCATATCTTGGCTTGTTTGTTGCTCTTGCAACAATAACTGGCGAGCCTGCTCAGATAACTCATTGGCGGCTTGGGCTTTAGTTAATTCTTCTGCTAAATGCTTTTTGTCTGCGACCAATTTACGGTTGCATAAGTAACCACAAAAAATCAACAGCACTAAGCAAAAGATAAAGCCTACGCTAAATCCTTGCAGAAATGACATATTAAATTGGGGGATAAAACTGGTCATTGTATAAGTACTTATTTACAAGTTAAAAACTTTTTCGGCATTGATGCTAGTTTGGCAAGCAATCTCTTGCGGGTCAATAGCGGTAAGTTTTGCCAACTCCTCAACCACGAAAGACAAATAGCTCGGTTCATTACGGCTGCTTTTTGGTCGAGGCCTTATGGTTCTTGGTGTCAAATACGGGGCATCAGTTTCAATAAGTAGTCGATTTAGCGGGATAAGATTAACAATATCTCGTAATTCCTGCCCTCTTCGCTCGTCGCACAACCAACCAGTAATGCCAATATACATACCCGCAGACAAGCATTGCTCTAATTCTTGCCTATTGCCAGTAAAACAGTGGGCAACCATCGCAGGAATTTTACTAATAAAAGGCTTGAGGGCTTCAAACCAAGGTTGAAAAGCATCTCGTTGATGTAAAAATAGCGGCATATTTAGCTCTGAGGCTAAACTGATTTGTGCTTTAAAAACCTTGAGCTGTTGCTCTGGCGCTGAAAAGTTACGATTAAAATCTAAACCACATTCACCAATGGCTTTTATTTCTACCTGACTGGCGAGTTGTGCTAGCTGTTCTAAATAATCATCACTAACGCCGTCAGCATCATGAGGGTGCACACCGGCGGTAGCATAAAGGGTATCTGGAAATTGTTGCTGATAGTCTTGGCATAATTGCAAGGCTTGTTGGCTGGCTTCGATGCTAGTGCCAGTTATAATTAGGCGCGAAACCCCCAGCTCTTTTGCCCGAAGGATAATAGCAGTGCGATCTTTATCAAAGCGCTTGTTGGTTAAATTAACGCCGACATCAATCAACTGAACAGCCACTATTTAAGTCGTTTGACACGAATGTTGCGATGGCTACCTTCTTTATAAAGATAAACCGCACCCATGGCCGCTTTTTTCATGCGAACAGTATCACCCACCTTTAGTTTCATTTTTGTGGTATCTTTTTGCTGCCATTGTTGACCATTTTCTAAACTGATCACCCATTGACCTCTAATAAGTTTTTTAAGTTTAGTGATAGGCGAGGTAATACTATCAAGACCTTGCTCTGTTGAGGTTTTCTTTAAATGTTCTTTGGCAAAGTCATCTACTTGTTTGGTTGCTGAAGGCTGAACTTGCGCTATTGTAGTAGGCACAGTCGCCACAAGCGCTGTAGCGTTATTGGCTGGTAAAACGGCGCGGGTAGAGGCACCTTTGAGTAAATCGTCAAAACAAGCGAGCCTAGCATCTGCTGGTGAAATTTGTCCACATTGAGTGAGTTGGTTTGTGAGCTTTGTTTCATTGCCAGCAAAGCTCACAAACGATAGCGAACAAAACAGCATACTTATAGATGTTAAAGTTATAATTCTCATGGATTTACTTCCTCTTCAGGTTCTTCCTCGTCATCATCTTTATGATTTAATGAAGCAATAATAACACCCACTTCAAATAAAAGTAGCATCGGGATAGCTAACATTGACTGAGATATAATATCAGGCGGCGTTAGTAGCATACCCAATACAAAAGCACCTACGGCAACATAAGGTCGTTTTTGTCTCAAGCTATCTGGAGTAGTAATGCCCGTCCAGCACATCAAAACGATAGCAATAGGTATCTCAAAAGCCGCGCCAAAAGCAAAAAACAATTTTAAAACGAAGTCTAAGTAACTACTAATATCAGTAGCAATAACCACACCTTCGGGTGCTACTGAGGCAAAAAAAGCAAACACAACAGGGAAAACAACAAAATACGCGAACGCTATCCCACTGTAAAACAAAAGTGTTGAGCCCAACATTAGTGGCGCAACAAGTTTTTTCTCATTACGATATAACCCCGGCGCCACAAAAGACCATATTTGATACAAAATATAAGGCATGGCAATAAAAACTGATAACACTATTGTTAATTTAAAAGGGGCAAAAAATGGTGAGGCAACATCGGTGGCAATCATTTGAGCGCCATCTGGCATAGTGGCTAATAGCGGCTGAGCAAGATATTGATAAATGTCTTGGGCAAAATACGCCAAGCTGCAAAATACCACTATTATCCCTAAAACAGCGCGCAGCAAACGTGTGCGCAGCTCCAGAAGATGATCAAAAAGCGTGGTAGGTTTTACTGATGGTGTTTGCTGAGAGGCTGAACTCATTGTTATGGCTTATGTTCTTGTTGCTGTTCTGGTGATTGAGAGTCATTATTCGCTTGCGCTGAGTGTTCAACATCATCCACATCTGAAGGCGTTGATTGAACACGTTGTGTGGCTAACGAAGAAGAGATGAGTGAGTCTAATGCCGTTCTATCAACCTTTTTAAATGGCTCATTGACCATAGCAGCAGCATCTTGTAATGATTTAACTGATTCAGCCACCTCAGGGCTCAAATTGGTCATATCACTTTGCTCTGCTTTTTTTAAATCTGCATGTAGTTCATGAATGCGCAACTCTTCTGTTAGCTCAGATTTAACCGTATCGCTAAACTTACGCACACCATTAATCCAACCTCGAACAGTTCGAATTGCTACCGGCAAACGCTCAGGACCTAGTACGACTAGCCCCATAATGGCAATAAGCATTAACTCCCAAAAACCAATATCAAACATCAATTATGCCTGATTGTTTTCTTTTTGATTTTCTTTGATTTTATTAGTACTCGTTGTGCTGTTATCCGCTAAATTTTCTGAGCTTTGTTCTGATATATGTTCTGCGCTTTGCTCTGAGGTATTATCTGTCGATTTAGCCGAGTCTTTTTCATCACCGAGAGCACTTTTAAAACCTTTAATAGCCGAGCCTAAATCACCGCCTAAGTTACGTAATTTTTTAGTACCAAATAATAATACTACAATGACAGCAATGATTAATAATTGCCAAATACTGATACCACCCATAACAAACTCCTCTTATCTAATTAATAGCAGTATACACTGAAATTAAGTTCTGAAACGAGCAAAAGCCACCCTCAATGAGAAAATTATGCGCTAAAACAATATTTATACCTAGCGACAGGAACTAAGCGTAGGATTTATCTGAATTTCCAAGGGCAGGCGAGATTATTTTTTGCGGCTTACTAATATGATATCCTTGGCCAAAGTCGCAACCAGCAGAATGAAGTTTATCCATCACATCGGCACTCTCTATACCTTCGGCAACAAGGCGATAACCAAATTGCTCACCTAAGTCATGCAACGCCTTAACTAATGAAAGGTTCTTCTTATTATTTCTTAAGGTACGAATGAATTCACGATCAAGTTTAATAAATTCAAAAGGATAGCTGTGTAAAAAGCTAAAAGATGAAACACCTGAAGCATAATCGTCAAGCGCTAAACGCACCCCTAACCTTTTCAATTTTCGCAAGCCTTGCAAGGCTATGTCATTGTGTTGCGCAAAAGCCGATTCATTAAACTCTAAAATAAGTTTTTGTGGTTCAAAACTTTGTGCTTTAATTAAGGAAATTAGGCTATTTAATTGATTAGTTTGTGTGAGATGACGTCCTGAAATATTAATCGCAATAAAAACATGCTGGTATTGACTATCGTGCTTCCAAATAAGTAGTTGCCTTGAAACTTCTTCAACTACCCAATTTTCAATGGCTAAAATAAGACCCGTTTCTTCGGCAAGAAATAAAAACTCACTTGGGGTGAGTAAGCCTTTTTTCGGGTGTTGCCATCGTAATAAAGCTTCAAACCCTATGGTATTTGCATTTTCTAAGTCAGAAATCTTTTGATAGTGTAATTCAAATTGCTGCTGTTCAATGGCAAGACGCAGCTCTTGCTCGAGTGTCATAGTCGCAATTAGTTTTTCACGCATACTGTCATCAAAAAACACATAGCGACCACGCCCTAAGCTTTTTGCTTGGTACATAGCCGCATCAGCATCACGTAGCACCTCATCGGCATTATTGTACTGGTTACTACATATCGCTATGCCAATACTGGCACTTGAATACAAAGTATTGTTTTCAATCTTATAAGGTTTTTCAATAGCGCTAATGATGCGTTCAGCAATGTCTTCTGCATCATCAGATTTAAGTGAATCAAGTAGAACAACGAATTCATCGCCGCCAAGGCGTGCTAACACGTCATTATCACGTACGCAGGCACGTAAACGATTGGCGATTTCAATCAAAAACAAGTCGCCAGCATGATGCCCCAAGGTATCATTGATCATTTTAAAACGATCAAGATCGATAAATAATACGGCAAATCGTTGGTTAGGATGGCGTTTTAAATGTCGAATAGCATAACCAAGCCGGTCTGAAAACATCGCTCGATTAGGAAGTTTGGTTAAGACATCATGGTGGGCTTCAAAATACAGCTGCTGTTCGGCTTTGCGTCGCTCAGCTATTTGCATGCGCAAGTTTAAATTTGCTGCTTGCAATTCTTGAGTACGCTCAGCCACCAGAGTTTCCAGCTCTTTAAGGTGCTGCCGCTCTAATACTTTTCGCTGTGCTTTTTCTTGTTCAAGTTGTTCATTAGCCTGTTGCAGCTCTTGTAACAATGACTTAACTTTACGCAATTCTTGCGGTGCACTTGGCTGTTGCTTAATCCTTGGTTCCATCAAGGTTCCCATCTTTATCTTTCTATTCAGTACATTAAAACAGTTTTTTATGAACGAAAGATTTTATTAGTATTATTTTTGAGCGTTAAGTGTAACAAAATTTCTGCGCTAGGCTAGCTTTAATGTTTAAAAAAGTAACAATTATGTTAACAGATTGAATTTTATGAATAAAAAAACAACAAACTCATCGTTACTTTTTAGCTCTGCAAGCCGTTTGGTCAGGTTAATAACAATTGAAATTACAGGCACAAAAAAACCGACCTAAGTCGGTTTCTACAATATCTATATATTTACTTTATAAAACCATAGTATTTTTCAGTTTTGATAAAGCATTTTTTTCAAGCTGTCTTACACGCTCAGCAGAAATTTGGTACTTATTCGCTAGCTCTTGTAAGGTTGATTTATCTTCACTTAACCAGCGCGTTTTAATAATATCTTGGCTACGCTCATCTAGTGCGACTAAAGCAGTGGATAAACGGCTATTAGCATGGTTTTCCCAGTTAGCATTTTCTACTTCAACCGCCAAGTCAGATTGATTATCTTCAAGATATAAAGCAGGTGAAAAGTTGCTGGCACTGGCATTATCGTCGTCATCACCGGCAAGTTCAAAGGCTTGATCATGACTACTCATGCGATTTTCCATTTCCAAAACATCTTTGGTGCTAACACCTAAGGTTTCGGCAACGGTATTAACTTCATCATTACTAAACCAACCTAGGCGTTTTTTATTTTTGCGTAAGTTGAAAAATAATTTACGTTGCGCTTTCGTGGTAGCCACTTTAACGATGCGCCAGTTTTTAAGTACGTATTCATGAATTTCAGCTTTAATCCAATGTACCGCAAATGAAACCAAACGCACCCCGACTCCAGGATTAAAACGTTTTACGGCTTTCATTAAACCGACATTGCCTTCTTGCACTAAATCAGCCTGAATTAAGCCGTAGCCAGCATAGCCTTTAGCAACATGAATAACAAAACGTAAGTGAGACATGATTAGCTTTTGCGCTGCTTGTAAGTCATTTTCTTCATACAAACGAGTAGCAAGCTCATGCTCTTCTTCAGCGCTAAGCATTGGAATACTATAAGCTGATTGCATGTATGCTTCGATACTACCGCTGTGTGGTACGGTTAGCTGCATTGTCTTACTCATAAAATGACCTCTTTTTCTCTACTAAAATAAACTTCTCTGCGCTCGAAATTGTAACTTAAAACAGGCTTTTTTGCTACCAAGCCTTACAAGCCGCGCCGAGCGAAGACAAACATTAGCTTAATAGAAAGGGCAAAACAAGATGATCTTTCATTTAATTGATGAATAATTTGTGAATATTTGTAATTGCAAAAAATTAGTCTTGTTACCGTAAAAACTTAACGATAGTCAAAGCGACTAATCGGCATTAGGTTCTATGGCTCGAATATGTTTTCGCACTGAGATATAACTACCGACTAAACCCAACAATACTGCAAAAGCAATGAGTAAAAATGCTTCATTTAGCGCTAAGCCTTGTAATTGAAAGTTGCTTTGATATAAGTTTGTTAAGTTGCTGATAGCAGTAGTTAAATATTGTGCGAGTAAACTTACCGCTAACCAAGAAAGTAAGCCGCCAAATATGCCATACCAGATACCACTGTATAAAAAAGGACGTTGAATAAAACTGTCGGTTGCCCCAACTAATTTCATAATGGCAATTGCATCTTGTTGATTTAAAATAGCTAAACGTATGGTGTTACCCACAATAAGTACCACAGACAGGCACAGTAGTAAGGCAACACCCATAACAATATCTTCTATCAGTTGCGCCATAGCTTCTAACCGCGTTAGCCATTCTAAGTCTAACTTGCCTTGCTCAACTTCTCTTTCTTGTTGCAGCTTGATTAACAACTCATTGGCGGCACGAGCTTGACTTGCCCTGTGCGTTGGCGTGACTAACAGGGTGGCTGGCAGTGGGTTTTCATCTAGATATTCTAATGATTGGCCAAATCCTGATAATATTTTAAACTCTTTCAGCGCTTGTTGTGCTGAAATATAATGCACGCTATCAACTTCTGGATATAAACTGATGCGTTTAACGAGATTTTGAGCGTTTTTTTCATTAACAGAAAGCTTTAAAAACAAGGTGATTTGTGAGGCACTATCCCATTGCTCACTCACTTGCTGAGCATTTTTAACAAATAAATGTAAAGTGGCTGGTAAGGCTAAGCTAATACCTAAAACAAACACTGTCATCACAGAAGTAAAAGGAGTGCGCCACAAATCGCCTAAACTGCCCACCGCTTGTTGTAAGTGGCGAATAGGTAAGGTCAAAATTTGTCTGATTAAGCTATTGCGACCACTTAAGCCACTAGAATGAAGGTGACTATTCATAGATAACTCCCTGTGGCTGCACATTATCAACATTCAAACCATCCACTAGGCCATCATTGATCATAGTGCCCTCTTTAAGTGTCAGTGTTCGATATTTCATGCGAGCAATGAGCCCCAAATCATGAGTAGCAATTAATACCGTAACGCCAGCAGCATTAAATTCTTCAAATAAGCGAATAATATCGAGCGATAATTTAGGGTCAAGATTACCCGTGGGTTCATCTGCAAGTAAAATGGGGGGTTTATTGACAATGGCACGGGCAATGCCAACGCGCTGTTGTTCACCACCTGAAAGCATATAAGGATAGCATTTAAGCTTAGCGCTTAGATGTACTTTATCTAAGGCTGTTTCAACTCGCTTGCGAATTTCTTTGTGGCTAACCCCTTCAATAATTAGCGGTAGCGCAACATTATCAAAAACGGTTCTGTCTTTAAGTAGGTTATGACTTTGAAAAATCATACCAATGCCACGACGAACATAGGGTATTTGTTTGTATTTGATTTGTGCCAACTCAGTATGGTTAACCAATATACTGCCTGAGCTAGGCTTTTCCATCATAGAAATAAGCTTTAACAGCGTACTTTTACCCGCGCCTGAATGCCCTGTTAAAAAAGCCATTTCACCCGCTTGTAGGGTAAAGTTAACTTGTTTCAAGGCCAGAAAACCACCTGGGTAAGTTTTGTTAACACCATTAAAACTGATCATAGTTTATTATTGTTTTATATTATTTAGTAACAGTTCACCACCGAGTCGCGATGCTCACAAAGGGCTCTTCTAGCCTACACAGAGGATTTGTTATTCTCTATGTAGTGCACAGCAAGACCTACATGGATGTAGGTCACTTAGGTTATGCATGGAGCATATAACCTGCCTCGGCTTTCTCGGTGGTAATGATTTTTAAGCTGAATAAATACTATTTGTTATTGCCCAGTCTATTACTATTTATCAAAAAGCGCATCAATAAAATCATCGCCATTAAATGGTCGTAAATCATCAATACCTTCACCAACACCTAAATAACGAATGGGAATATTGTGCTTATCGGCAATGGCAAAAACAACACCACCTTTGGCAGTACCATCAAGCTTAGTTACCGTTAAACCCGTTAAACCTACCGCTTCATCAAATAACTTAGTTTGGCTTAAAGCATTTTGCCCGGTGCCAGCATCAAGCGTCAGCATCACTTCATGAGGGGCGTTAACATCAAGCTTTTTCATCACTCGAACGACTTTTTTCAATTCTTCCATTAAGTGAGCTTTATTTTGCAAGCGACCCGCGGTATCAGCAATAATAACATCGACATTACGCGCTTTAGCAGCACTAATGGCATCGAAAATAACTGAGGCACTATCGGCACCGGTATGTTGGGCAATAACAGGGACGTCATTACGCTCGCCCCAAACTTGCAGTTGTTCAACTGCCGCGGCTCTAAACGTGTCGCCCGCGGCTAACAGAACAGACTTACCCTGTGCCTGAAATTGCTTAGCAAGTTTACCGATAGTGGTGGTTTTGCCGACACCATTCACACCCACCATCAAAATAACAAAGGGACCATCATCGTTAGTAACCTCTAAAGGCACACTCACTCCTGTAATCACTTTTTTTAGCTCGGCTTTTAATAATTCATATAATGCTTCCGCATCTTTTAGTTGCTTACGATTAGCCGTGCGCGTTAATGAGTCAATAATTTTCATGGTGGTTTCTACGCCAACATCAGCCATCAGTAAATGGGTTTCTAGCTCTTCAAACAAATCATCATCAATTTGCTTGCCTCGAAATAAATCAAATAAGCCACCACCGATATTAGCTCTGGTTTTACTTAACCCTTGCTTTAATCGTGCAAAAAAACCTAGTTTGGCCTCTGGCTCTTTTGCTGTAGATGTAGGTACTTCGGCCTCAACCACCGGAGGACTTAACTCTTCAGGTTCATCTTCACGAGCTTGAGCTATTAAGGACTCTTCTGGCTCCACTACCTCAGGCGCTAACGGTTCTAGCTCTTCTGGTTCTAGTGCTGGCAGATCATCTTCAATAACCTGCTCAACACTTGCCAACACGTCAGTATCAGCCGGCGGTATAGCCTCAGCATCTGCTGCTGATTCATCCTCAACAGTCTCCTGCGCTGGCAATTGAACACTTTCGTTGGCAATTTTTTCTTTCTCATCCTGACCAAAGCCTAACCAGGAAAACATACCTTTTTTCTTCTTCGACACTATCTTCGACCTAAGTAATTGATGTTACTAATTGGTATTAATTAATATTAAACCAAATGAGGATAAATTTTTTGCTATATTAGCATCAAATTTCCGAACTGTCAGTGATATGAATCAAGGTAAAAATCAACACCACAAAAAGGCTCAAGCAGGTAGTATTCGTATTATTGCCGGTAAACACCGAGGCAGGAAATTGCCAGTACTGGCAGCAGAGGGATTAAGGCCAACCACAGACCGAGTTAAAGAAACGGTATTTAACTGGTTAATGCCCTATATACATAAGGCATATTGCTTAGATTGTTATGCTGGCGCGGGTAGTTTAGGATTTGAAGCCCTTTCTCGTGGTGCTGAACAAGTGACGTTAATAGAACTCAATAAAACGGCAGCGAAACAGTTACAAGCGAATAAGGCACTGTTGAACGCTGACAATATCACCGTAAAACACAACGATGTGGTAACATTTTTGAAAAACAAGCCTGAGCAAACTTTTGATATCGTTTTTATTGACCCGCCTTTTCGCCAAAATTTAGTTTCACAAACCGCACAATTGCTCGCACAAGGCTGGCTGAGCAAACAGGCGTTAGTTTATTTAGAAACGGAAATAGCGGCTGAACAGTTATTACCTAATAATTGGCAGTTACTAAAAGAAAAAATAGCGGGCCAAGTGGCCTACCGTTTATACCAAGTTCAATAATAGCGCCTTACTATGATCAAATTACATCAGCTTGACGGTTATATCCAAACAATTTTATTAGCCGAATACTCAGACAAGTTATTGTTGCTTGATGGTTGCAGTCGTGCCGATGTTTCGTTGCTCAAGCATTATATTACCGACACACTAAAGCGACCCTTAACAGATTTACACTTAGTGGTGGTGACCCACATGCATCCAGATCATGCTGGTGCCGCACACAAGTTAAGAAAAATATCGGGCTGTAAAATCGCCAGCGCTAATGTTGCTGGGCAATGGTATCGCGGCTTCGAGGGTAAAATGATGCATATCATCGATATACTCTTAACCCGTTGGGTAGCAAATAAAACACAACAAAAACAACGCTGGTTATGGTATTCAAGCAAACTATCACCAGACATCTTACTTAATGACGGAGACTTCTTACCTGGTTTTGAGGATTGGCAAGCACTGGCAACTCAAGGACATACGGACAGAGATTTATCACTACATCATTTACCTAGCAACAGGGTTTACATTGCCGATTTAATTGTCACTACCCGCAAAGGCTTTATTCCACCCTTCCCGGTTTTTTATCCTGAGCGCTATCGCAAGTCAGTAAACAAAATAGCGAACTTAAACGCGGAGAGTATTATTCTTGCTCATGGCGGTGAAGTAAAATTAACAGCACAGCACTTTAAACAAGTATTAGCAAAAGCACCAACAAAGCCGATGACTCATTGGCGCGTAGTGAAAGCTAAGCTAAAGCAAGTATTCAGTAAGTAGCGAGTTTTCAAGAAATGGTTCCCGCCGCCTTGAGCGCGAATAAATTCTCGCCTACCATTTAGGCTTCAATTTAAGATCATGGAAATCAAAACTAAAGTCTGTCGCATGCGATACTGCTTTCATAGTTGCGTATTCAATACCACCGGCTTCATTTAGGTGAAAATTAATAAAAGCATCAGCTTCTAAGGTTCTATCTAACCAACGAACAATAAAAGTATTGTGTTGGTAATGTTCCAAATTGCCTTTTAGCTCAGGGGTATTACTAAACTGTAGATGAAGTTGGTTATTTCTGTAACTAATATCAATATCACCATACCAATCATCTTTGTAGGTTTGCGCATAAGCCTTTAACGTTAAAGAGTGACGAGAGTTTTTATCCACCAAATCAGCCGCTTTCGCTAAGCGTTTTTGCTCTTTAGCTTGTCGATTTTGTTGTTTTTGATCATAGTAAGTCACCCAATTTTTTTCTGGTAACTCCAAATATTCAGTAAGTATTTGATGATAAATAGCATTAAAGGCGTAACCCGATTGTTGATTGGTTAAAACCACCATGGCAAGATTTTCTTCGGGCACTAACACCACTTTAGAAACCATACCTAAAATACCACCACTATGATGAACGAGCTTAACGCCATGATAATCTTTTAAAAACCAACCTAAACCATACGCGGAAAAATGGGTTTTATCTTGTTTTGTCGCCGCTTCTGCAACCGGTAATAATGTTCGTGCTTGCCACATAGCCCGGCTTTGCTCGGCTGAAAATAACTGAGCTGACTGAGCCGAGTTATGGTTATAAGCGCCATGATTTAACTGGGCTTTTAACCATAACGTCATATCATTTGCACTTGAGGCAACGGCACCAGCGGATGTGAACTTTTCTAAAAAATTACCACCGACAACATTAAGCTTGCCATCAAGCGGCACATGAGCTCGTGCAACATTAGTATTGCTGGTAGGGATCAGTGAAAAAGTTGGACGAGTGTTTTTCATGCCTAAAGGGGTAAAAATACGCGTTTGTATCGCCTCTTGCCATGACATGCCGGTAAGTTTAGCGACAATTTCACCGGCAATAACATACATCAAATTATCGTAGGCAAATTCACTGCGAAAACTAGTCACTTGCGGTAGGTATTTTAGCCCTCTAATAATATCAGCATTGGTCAAAGTAGTTTGCGGCCAAATCATCAAATCACCGGCACCAAGACCTAAGCCTGAATTATGGGACAGTAAGTCAATAAGAGTAAATTCACGGGTAACATAAGCGTCTGGCATTTGGAATTCAGGAATGATATCAATTATTTTAGTGCGCCAAGTAAGCTTGCCTTCATCCACTAAGCTAGCTAACAACGCTGCGGTCATCGCCTTCGTGTTCGACGCAATACCAAACAAGGTGTCAGGGGTTACTTTCGCGCTTTTACCCTGCTCAATAACACCAAAGCCTTTACTCATCACCACCTTGTTATCTTTAACAATGGCGACAGCAACACCAGGTACTTGAAAGGTACTCATGACATGTTGAATTGCCGCTTCAATATTATTATTTTTATCACTAATACTTGTCGCTTGCACCATCAGTGGTAATGAAAAAACCACTAACGCTAACACTTTTGTTATCAAGTTCATTGTTACTTCCTATTATTCTTGTCGAGCATTGTCGAGAAAACGTTACTAAATTTCTATGCCTAAGTTCGACAAGCCTTCTGATAACACCATTTCTTTCGCTAGCTGACAGCTGCGTTTATTTTCTGCCGCTAATTTTAAAAAATCAAATAACTCATATTGAGTCGCTTTTTCCCATTCCATTAACGGGTGTGCATTTACTGATAAAGAATGAGCGGCTAAATTTTGAACTTCTACCGTTGTCTCTGCTGCTACTTTTTCAGTGTTAGCTTCATCTTCAATCAGCAACAACTCAACATAATAACTGACACTGTTATGAGATAACCTACTGATACTATTAATATCTTCATGGCTTTTATCGTTGCCGTTGCTTTGCATAAGCTGCCACAATGACATTAAGGCCATACAAACATCAAGTGCAGGAAAAACACCAAAAAAATCAAATTCTTGAGGATCAGGTGTTTGTTCTTCTAGCTTATTCAATTGCGCATTAGCATTGATTTTTGTGCTGTTATTTTTATCTAGCCACTGCCAAATAAGATCTAACTGATTACGTACTATGGCAAAGTCACCGAATTGAGCGGCATCAGCAAACATTTGATAATTAGGCAACATACGCTCGAGTAGCGCCGCCGAAAAAGCGATTTGTTGCCAGTGACTTAATTTTTCAAAAGGAAGGTGTATAGCCAAGTTTTTCTCTTTTATAGACATAACAAGCGATTATTATACTCAAAACTATCAAGCTTTTCTCGGTAAGTTAAGTACGAATATCCTCTTTTAAAAAATAAGCCGTCTACGTTTAGCTATTTTGCGTTAATTGTTTTTGGGCGTATTCAAATTTCAAGCGGTATTCGGTGAGCTTACTTTCTAAGTCATGAATTTGTTCCATAAATTGCTCTTTATGCTCATGATGTTGCGTGATCATCTCAGAATTTTCATCGCGTAAATATTTAATCGTTTCTCGAACTTGATCATTTTCTTTTTCTTGTTTTTCTCGATTAGCATCATAGCGATTAAGAGTATTTTCTTGCCCTTCTTGTGCTAACTTCACTTGTGATTTTAATGAAGAGACTTCCTTTTGATATAGCTTAATATCCGCTTGCTCAGTCATGAGGTTATCCGCTAATTGTTGATTCTTAGCTGTCAGCTGCACCAAATGTTGCTCAACGGCTATTTGCTCTTGTTGAGATTGTTTATGCTGCAACGAAGATGATTTTTTATCCTCAAGTTGCTGCTGCTTCAACTTAGCTAGCGCCTCATTATTTTGCGTTATTTGTTGTTTATATTCTTGCGCTATTTTGACATGTTGTTTAACTTTATCTTCTAAAAGTCCTCGTTGCTCTTGCTCACTTACCATCATTTTTTTTTGCTCGCCAGTTTCATCTTGAAGTTGTTGCAACTGCTGAGTTAATTGGTTTGTTTTTTGTTCAATATCTTGATTTTTTTGGATAAGCTGTTGTTGGTGTTGCTCTTGAATATGCTCTAAATCACTTAATGAAACATCGAGCTGTTTAGTCAGTTCAACAATGTGGTTTTTCTGTTCGATTAAGGTATTAGTTTGTAGTTCGTCTGTTTGTTGCCAAGTTGTTGCTGCTTTTTGCAACTTACTATCACTGTTATCTCTTTGTCGTTCGACAATGTCTAAGCGCTCCATCAGACTTTGTTCTTGCTCTGCTAATACGGTTAAACTTTCACTAAGCGTAGCAACTTCTTGCTGCTGCTCTTGTTGTGTTTTTTCATGGTCGACTACTGTGCATTGTAATGCTTGTTCTAATTCACTAAATTGTGCCTGCTCTTGTTGTAATTGCGTTTGTTTGTCTGCCACTTCTTGCGCTAAATTATCGATAGTTTGTTGTAAATTTTGGCTTTGCTCATTAAGCTCGGTTTGTAGGGTTTGTTGCTCTGACTGTAATTTACTTTTCTCATCGGTCAGCGCCGTTTTAAGCACAGTATTTTCATGCTCTATGCGCTCAATAGTTTCGGTAAAATTAATAGTGTTTTGGGCGAGCTCAACTTGAAAGTTTTGGGCACTTTCTTGTTGTTTCGTTAACTCATCAGCTAGCTGGCTCTGAAGTTGGCTATGTTTTTCTTCTAAGCGAGAAATTTTATCTGCCGAGTTGGCATCACGGGTTTTTAATTGCTTTTGGCTGGCTTTTTGTTTATTTTTTTCCTCATCAAACAAGGCAGCAAGCGAACTAACCTCTTGCTCTAACAAAGTGATTTTTTCGGAAAAATTTTTACTTTTTTCGGCTAATTCATCTTGACTTGTTTGGTAATTGTTCTGCAAGGCAAGATAAGCAGGATCTTGCTCTACTGATGTTTTTTTATGAGCCCCTTTGGGCGTTGCCGCAGATATTAGCTGAGTTAGCTTTTCTTCTACCTGAATGTAGACATCACTTGCTAAGCTTTGAATTTGCTCTTCTACTTCCTTGGAAAGCTTATCTTTTTCAGCCATTATATTTCCACAATCAAGTACTGGTAATAATTAAATTAGCACAAGAAAGCAGCTATCGAAATGTGCAATTGAATTTATTTGGCCTTAAATAAAAAAAAGGAGCTAAAAAGCTCCTTTTTATTAATATTAGTTATTAAAACTACGCTTGTTGCGCTGCTTCTTTACCAACTGGAGCAATTTGTACACCAGTTACCTTAGTTTCAGATACTTGATTACGTAATTGAACTAAGCGATTAACCTGACTTAAAGAGCCTAGCATAGAGTAAATTGGCACAAACAAACCACGCTTATGGAAATCAATGACCTTTTCATCAGAAAGGTCTTTAACTTTATCTTCATTAATAGTGAAAATACCCACTAATTTTTTCTTTTCACCTGTGCTTAAGGCAACATTTAACTCAAGCTCTTGTAATAAATCATTTTCTTCTAATTCTTTAATGAAGTTTTCTGTCATTCTTTCATTGTCATATAAACGACCAAGCGCTTGTTGCACATTATCTAACACTTCTGACTCTTTACCGTCTTCTTCAAATAAAGCTAAATCTTTATCTTCACCAACAAATGGGCTGTCTAAATCAATACAAGCTGTTAAGGTGTTTTCTTTATCAGGATCCATCCCTAATGAGAAAGGCACCATGGCAATGCTTTGTGGTAATGATAGCGCAGTCCATTTTTCATCTTGAAAATATAAATTTTCGCCTGCCTCTAAACCAAGCATAGCAACACTGCGGTAACGCTCTGAATCTGGGTTTTTAACTAATACCACCGGAAAACTGGCCGAGGCTTGGGCATATTCAGCAGCCGTAACAGGCACGATATGTTGTCCTGCCACGTGTGCTAAATCACGCGTTTTTGATAGTTTTAATTTTTGGTGTTGTTCTTTTCTCACTGGAGCGAAGTTGGCCATGATTGAATCTCTTTCCTTTCGTGCTACTATTTTGTTCTACTTGAACTTAAAGGCACATTTTTATAATAATGTAATTGAACGGGTGTTTTAATTACGCGTTATACTTTCTTGTAGTAAGTTATGGAGACAGCTGTTTTAGCTTTCAATGCTAAACTTAAAAATAATTGAAGTTTTTCTGCATAAACACTCAGGCTATTAACATGAGAATAAACATGAGAAGACAATTTTTACTTTATTTCATACTGTTAACGGTCTCATTCGCCAGCATTGCTAAACCAAAGTTTTTGGTTAAGCATCAGCGCAATGAACAAAATTTAGCTGAGATTCAAATAACCAACCAAACAACCAAGGCATTAATTTGTTATGTTGCCATTGATGGCCATAAAATAAGGTTTAGGTTGCAGCCAAGACAGCCATCAAAATGGTACCGGGCAACTGATGCAAGTTTCAATCACAAAAACTTTAGCACTTGGTGTGATTACTTATCTTTGCATCCACAATATCAGTTACCGGTGTAATAACATTAGTGAGATGAGAAAATTAGCGATTAAAAGCGCTAGCAAGCTCTTGTGGTGACGGCAGTTTATTGGCCACTAATTTTTCAGTCGCCGCATGGTACGCCAAACCGTTCAATAACTTTTTAGTGATACTTTTCATCATCGGCTTAACTAAAATAATGCCCATCAACCAGCCTAACGGCCCACCTTTAACGACAAAGTCCATATCAATGGTGATATCACAGCTGTTTTCATCAATAACTTTTACGCTTGTTCCTGCCTTCATGCTTTTAAGAGGCATAGAAAATTCACTAATAACAACAGTAAAACTTTCTCCTTCTTGGTAGTCAATAATTTCTTCAACTACGCTACTACCGTCGTAAAAATTACATGTTCGCTTTGCACCAGGGCCAAATACTTTCCCGTCCATGATAGGAGACTTTTCCACCGAAAAGTGCCATTTATCGACATGCCCCCAATCGGCTAACACCGCCCAAACTTTCTTGGCGGGAACATTAAACCTTTTTGTCACTTCAATATGATGTGCCATAATGTTTTCCTCTATTTAAATTTACTTTTAACTTTTAACTTTTAACTTTTAACTTTTTTGAAAAATTAAGCTTTTTTGACCACGGGAATATACAAAAAAAGTATTTTTTCTGCGTCTGCTGGCTGAGTTCCCGGTGCATAAAGCTCAAAATCTGGTTTTTCAACATAGTCATAATTAGATTTAGGCAGCCAACTTCCCCAAATATATTTCAAGGTCTCAGGCAGAAACGAAATAGCGCCTTTATGTTGAAATACCGCATATAAATGCTCAGGAATAGTTCTCGCGATCATTCCCTCTGGCACGTGATCAAAATCAGCAACCTCAACCGAACAAATATAGCTAAAGCCCACATTAGTATCGCTTTCTTGGTACTCTTCATAAATCCCAAACGCGTCAGCACCCACTCGGTTTACTATCTGACTTACGTTAGGGCGAAAAGCTGACCATAATGTTTCTATGTCCAAATCTTCTTCTTGATAATGACGAGCAACACCAACCACCTTTATTTCAGAACGAGTGACTATTTCGGGCGCCATAACAAGTCGGTTTTGCAGGTGATGCAACATGTGTGGACTAAACTGATCTTTGTATATAAGCCTAAAGGGATCTGATTTTTCGCGATACTGCTCAGGCGTTAATTTAAAAAGTTGTTTAAAGGAACGTGTAAACGATGCATGAGATTCAAATTGACAATCTAGAGCAATGTTCAATATTGAACTTTCCCCTTTAGCTAAGCGCTCTGCCGCAATAGTAAGCCTTCTTTTTCGAAGGTACTCTTTAGGAGAATCGCCCACTAATGATCGAAATATTCGACAAAAATGATAGGTCGAATAATTAGATGCACTGGCGATATCGTGAATGTCGATGGGCTCATACATGTTTTTTTCAATGTAATTGATAATGTTGAAAATACGTTCCATTGCTCCTCACTTATTAAACTTGTTCGTTGCACACCAAGAATTTAATGTTTTTAAAAGCCTTATCTCTACTCGGAATCAGCAGTTGATAATCAGGGTCATTAACTAGTAAATCCTGAATGGCTTCACGGTTTGGAAAAGAAATTACCGCAATAGCCGCAGGCTTTTCTTCTGCTCCTATCGAAGCTTCCACGCTGTAACGTGCAATAGGAATACCACCATGTTTTTTCATCAACGTTGGCGCTTGCGAGCCATAGCTTTGTAGCTCTGCTTGGTTATCTGGGTTTGGGGTTGCTTCCACTATTAAGAATACTTGATTTTCCACAATACACCTCTGCTATTAATATAAATTTTAATTGTCGGTTCACCTAGTGCGTACCGATAAAAGCTATTCTATCGTTTGCAATTAACGGCTACTTAGCATTTCTTGCTATTTTGCCAAAATACTCGCATAGCTTTTTCAAGTGTCTTGTTTTTATCAAAGCTGCGATGGCGGCCTGTCTATAAGAAGTGCTCGGTGTGTATGGCGATAGAGTGATTTTAACCTTGAGTGGTAAATTTTTACCTTATAAATCATGGTGATCTTATTTGGTGCGACCATCTAATTATAATAGTGCAATTTTTAACAATAACCATACAAAAACTAAGGTGAAAATAAATTAAACCTTACAGGTCAATGATTTACTTCACTGGCATTTTACTTGCTTTATCAGGTTAGCAATAAAATTAATTAACTTTACTATTAAACAGGGAGATACTAATGGCTTATATAGAACCAAGTGAATTTGTCACCAAGATGGTGGACTCGGGTGAACAAAAAGTTTACATGTCTACCAAAGATACGCTTATACGTGCCTTTATGGCGGGCGCTATTTTAGGTTTAGCGGCAATATTCGCTATTACGGTTGCAACCAAAACAGGTAGTCCTATTTTAGGTGCTTGCTTGTTTCCTGTCGGTTTTATCATGCTTTATTTGATGAAATTTGATCTACTAACAGGCGTATTTACGTTGGTACCATTAGCGTTAATTGATAAACGTCCTGGCGTAACCTTTGGTGGCGTAATGCGGAATTGGGGCCTCGTTTTTATCGGTAATTTTGGCGGAGCATTAACTACCGCCTTTTTTATGTCTTTTATATTAACTTATGGTTACAGTACTGACGGTGGCGCAATAGCCGCTAAAGTAGCCAGTATTGGTGAATCTAGAACGTTAGGTTATCAAGAACACGGTATTGGTGGTTGGTTAACAATATTTATTCGTGGCATGTTATGTAACTGGATGGTATCAATGGGTGTTGTTGGCGCATTAATTTCAACATCAGCGGGCGCTAAAATGGCCGCAATGTGGATGCCGGTAATGTTATTCTTCTTCATGGGCTTTGAACATTCAATTGTAAACATGTTTTTATTCCCATTCTCAATGATCATGGGTGGTGACTTCACTGTTTACGATTACTTAATATGGAATGAGATCCCCACGGTTTTAGGTAACCTTGCCGGTGGTTTATTCTTAGTTGGTTTACCACTATACCTAACGCATGTTAAAACATCACCCAACAGAAAACTTGCTTAGTTCACGTTTTATCAATCGTTTATTTAAAAATAACATTGAATAAATAAGTGACATCAATGAAGATAAAAAGGCTTCGTAATTCAGGTTACGAAGTTTTTTTCTTTACTATAACCGACGAATTAAAACCACCTTCAACCCCTTGAATTAATGTTAGCTATTTTAATGCCATAGGAAGCAAGTGATGAGTCAACCATTAGGTGTGAGTATTGGCGGCGCCACCAATAAAGGTGTAAAGGAGATAAATCAAGATTTCCTCGGTAGCGTAATCCCTAAAGAACCCATGCTTAGCAGTAAAGGCATTGTACTTGCCATGGCTGATGGTATTAGCTCAAGTAACATTAGCCAAATTGCCAGTGAAACGGCAATATCGAGTTTTTTAGAAGATTACTACTGCACGTCTGACTCATGGTCTGTTAAAACGTCGGCACAAAAAGTGATTAAATCGATTAATTCTTGGCTTTATGCACAAACGCGTAATAGCCCTTATCGTTTTGATAAAAACAAAGGCTACATCTGTACCTTCAGTGCACTGGTATTAAAATCAAATACTGCACATCTTTTTCATTCTGGTGACACACGAATTTACCGTTTATCTGGCCAACAGTTAGAGCAATTAACAGAAGATCACCGCCGCGTCGTTTCTGCCAACATTAGCTATTTAACACGCGCTTTAGGCATTGAACAAACATTTGACATTGATTACCAAAGCCAACTTCTTGAGCAAGGCGATATATACATTATTGCCACTGACGGCGTTTATGAATTTTTAAGCGGTAGTCAAATCGCCAATATTATTTCAGCAGCCGACACCTTAGACAATGCAGCTAATACCGTTATTGAACAAGCACTTGCACTAGGCAGTGATGACAACCTCAGTGTCCAAATTGTGCGCATTGATAATGTACCTGAATACCAACTTGATGAAGTTCATCAGCTAACCATGTTGCCATTACCACCAAGCCTTTCACCAAGAATGCAGTTTGACGGTTATGAAATTCTCCGTGAAATACATATCAGTAGCCGTAGCCATGTTTTTTTAGCGCGCGACAACGACACACAGCAAACGGTAGTAATAAAAACACCATCCGCTGAGTTAAGAACCGATACGCAATACCTTGAACGCTTTATGCTGGAAGAATGGATAGCTAAACGCATTAACAACCCACATGTTGCCAAAGCCATTGTGCTTAATAGAAGACGTAACTATTTATATTTAGTCACTGAATTTATTGACGGTATATCGTTAAGCCAATGGATGATAGACAATCCAAAGCCCCAATTAGAACAAGTTAGAAACATTATTGAGCAAATCGCCAAAGGTTTACAGGCTTTTCATCGCCAAGAAATGATACATCAAGATGTACGCCCTGCTAACATAATGATTGACAGTACGAATACGGTAAAAATTATTGATTTTGGCTCTACATTTGTTGCGGGTGTTACCGATGCTGACAAAGAAGAAATTATGCGCGGTACCATGCGTTATTCTGCGCCTGAATATTTTTTGGGACAATTAGGTTCACAAGCCTCAGACATTTATTCATTAGCCGTGATCACCTATCAAATGTTGTCGGGTAAATTTCCTTATGGTAGTGAAATAGCACAAGCTAACAGCGTATCAGCACAACGTAAGCTAAACTATAAGTCAATTATTAATGATGACTCTGAATTACCCCTTTGGATTGATGACACGCTTGAACAAGCATTAAAAATGAATCCATTAAAACGCTATCCCGTCTTATCAGAGTTTATTCACGACCTACGACACCCCAATAAATTGTTTTTTGAAAAAACAAGGCCGCCATTACTGCAACGTGATCCTGTGATGTTTTGGCAAATGATTAGTTTTATTTTATTTGTAATTTTGATCGTAAAAGAAATTTAATTGTCACTAAAACGAATATTGAAACTGAGTTAGTGGGTGCTTAGTGGTAATACTGAGCTAACGTCGACAAAAGTAATAAGTTCAACTCTTATCCAGTTTCAGGTTATATAAGCTCAGTCTATATTTAACACTTTTTTCAATGGTGTTAAATGCTGTTCGAAGTGTCGCCATTGTTCGGTAGCACTTTTGTAAATGGGCTGGCGAACTTGCTCAGAGCTGGGTGTTTTAATATTACGTTTGGTTTGATGAAAATCAACAGATGATTGTTCAAATGCTAAACCACAAAAATCAAGAATTCTTCGCACCTGTTTTTCTAAATCATCCACCACATCTTCATGGTTCACGGTTAACACAAAGTCAGGTAATACCTCATCCCAATGCGCCATTAACTTTAAATAAGCTTGGTAATAGCGGCCAATGTCTTCGAGGTTGTAGCTAAAGTCTTGTCCTTCGGCAAATAACTGCTTAAAGCCACTAAAACAACAAGCCATGGGGGAGCGTCTAGCGTCAATAATTTTGGCATTTGGCAGTATTAATTTAATCAAACCGATATGTAAAAAATTGTTGGGCATTTTATCGATAAATAATGGCGCCTGCTCCCGATATGCCTGAGTTTCGTCAATAAACTGTTGACCAAAACGTTTAAAATAATCGGGGTTAATTTCAGTTAAGTTTTTGGGGTATTGGGCTTCTTGATTACTTGGCTCGTTACTTTGATCACTACTTTGATTAGAATTCTTCTTATTGCTACGACCCTGTAGTCGTGCTGCTAAACCTAATATATTATGCAGTTCCATAGTGCCATCAACTTGGCTGTGTGAAGCCAGTATTTGCTCAAGTAAGGTAGAGCCCGCGCGTGGCAAGCCGACAATAAAAATGGGATCAGCGACGTTAAGTCCTAAATGGCCACGCTGTTCAAATAATTCAGCGGTACAGTGTTTTATTTGCTCTGCGACTTGTTGTTCTATTTTGTTGATATCAAAACCACTGTGGGCATGTTGTAACTCATTACCTTGTTGGTAGGCTTGAAAGGCTTGCTGGTATTCTTGCCTGTCTTCAAACGCTTTACCGGTAGCAAAATGTAATTGAATTTTATCGGTTAGCGCTAAGTCTTTACTCTCTTGCTGTACTTGCATTTGAGCAATTTCTTTATCACTAAAGCGATAAGTTTTAGTATTGGCTAAACTCCAAAAAGCATCACCGTAGCTTGGCTGTAATTGATATGATTTTTGGTAAGCGGTAACTGCTTGTTCGATATCGCCTTTGGCTTTAAGCGCATGCCCTAACTGCAAATAAAAACCAGCAATTTGGTTATCCCCTTCGCTGGTTTTGCTGGTAGCTTGTGCTATAGCTTGCTCAAATAGGTTAATGGCTTGCTCTATTTTCCCTAAACCCGTTAATACATTGGCTTTCGCGACTTTAAAACTAAGATTTTCGCACTGTTCAACCAGCAATTTTTCAACTTGTTGCTCTGCGGCTTTGTATTTACCTAAACGAATAAGTAAGTTGAGGTATTGAGAGCGAGCATGAATATGGCTAGGCGCAAGTTCAAGGGCGCTGGCAAGCAAAAACTCGGCATCGTCATAAATTTTTAGCTCAATGCCTATTTCCGCGAGTAAGCATATACCTTCAATATGACGTTTATTGCCTTGTAAAAACTGTCGGCAAATTTGCTCTGCTTTTAATAACTTGCCTTCGTGCATTAATTCAGTGACCGCCAGTAAAGCTGGCGGTAAGCTTTTTAGTTTAGCTAACTGATTGGCGGCTTTTTGTACACTTGCTTGTTGCTGTTCGTTTCGATAAATTTCAATCAGCTCTTGCCAACTGGCGACTAGACTTGGGTTAAGTTTTACTGCTTTCTCGAAGGATGTTTTCGCTTGGCTAGGATTGCGCAAGGCAAGATTGATATAGCCTTGCTCTTGATTAGCGCGGCTATGTGTTTCATCTAATTTAAGTAACTCATTGACGCTGGCTAATGCCTCAGAAAAGTCTTTACCATAGCGTTGAGCAACGGCAAGTAAATACCATAATTCAATGTGCTGGTGCTGATCTGTTGTTTGTTGTTGTAGCTGCTTGCTTTGCTTAATAGCATCATCAAATTTTGCCGTTTGGATCAATTGTTGAATCGATTTTAGTTGTGTTGCAAATGAGGGAGAGATTATTTTGTCCAACGACTTGGCTCCATGGCAGATTTACGCATTATTTTAACTATAAATAATAAATTAAATTACTGAGTACTTTATCAATAAAAAGCCGCTTGATACACCTATCAAACGGCTTTTTTAGCGCTGTAAATTGTTTATGACTTAATAAAAATCATAAGAAAATCTAAAGCCAATGGTGCGAGGTCTATTGGTGACAACTTTTGGGGTAAATTGTTGCGTATCAATATACAAAATGGCGCTTTCATCGGTTACATTATCAATGAATAGTTCAGCTTTCCATTCGTCGTTAGTTACACCAAAGCTTAAATTTGCCAAAATATAACTATCTTGCACATAACGACCACCCGCGAAGGTTTGCCCGTTACTGTCTTGATAATTAACGCCTGAATAAACATCCGCTTCTTTTTGGATGCTTAAGCCTGATCCTGTGCCGTAGACTAAATTAGTGGTATCTTCTAGCACATAAGCATCCATCGTCATGCTGGCTAATCTTTCCCCAGTATAACTAATTGAGCCGTTAATATAACCGGTCATGTCATTAGCAATATGATAGAAATACTCGGCTTGTAAGTTGCCTGAAAATTCGGCTGAATAAGGTAGTCGACTACCGACAGCTGGCGCAATACCAGCAAGCTCGCCATTAACTGATGTTAGCTCGGTATCAATAAAGCTAAAAGCACCAGAAATGACTAAATTATCAGTAGCCACCCACGTAAAGTCGCCATCAATACCTTTAATTTCAGCATCACCAACATTATCAGTAAACACTAAGAAACTGATATTGGTTGGGTCAAATCGTGATGTTTGCAGATCCGATATTTTTGAATAATAGGCAGTCGCATTTAAACGTAACGTTTGCTCAAATAACGTTGATTTAAAACCAATTTCAATGTTGTCTAAACTATCGGTGGTTGAATACACCGGAATACGAAAGCCATCAAAGGCGCCTTCTTGATTTTTAGCTAAACCGCCACCGACCCGGTTGGTAACAGGCGGTCTAAAGCCTTCAGAGTAGGAAGCAAAGACCATAACATCGCTTGATACTTGCCAAGCAAGTGAGGCTTTAATGATAGTGTCGTCAACCGTTAGCGTGCCATCGCTATCCAGTAAACTGGTGTCTAGCTGACCACTGGCAATGGAAGTTTGAACTGCTGCTGTTTCAGCTGCTGCGGCTTCTGGACTCATTCCATCACTAATAAATCGGTTAAAGCCGCATCGCTGCCATCACCAAAGGCTTGTAGCCTACCGCTGACATCTTTTGTGGTAGTAGCGCCTTTAAATTCGTCATCAATTTGATACCAACGGGCACCAAAACTTGCCGTGACTGTGTCGGTTATATCAAACTCTAACTGACCAAATACCGCGATTTGATCTATGGTGTGAGTAATGTCGTTAACAAAACTAATTTCAGAAGAGAAAGGCCCACCATCACTGTTAATACCGTCACTACCAGCCAGCGTTCTTTGCAAGTCGGTAAAGTAAGGTAAATCGGTATTGCCTAATTGAAATTGCCCAACCGTAGATAATTCTTGCGAGTCATAAAAAACACCCGCCGTGACACGCCAGCGATTTTCAGCAGAAGTGTTTACCCTAAATTCATGAGTGATGCGCGAGGTACTGGTTGCTTCTTTATAAAACTTAGTGGGATCAACACATTCTTGTGTATCAGGAGTACCGGCATAGTTACAAGCATAATAGGCGGCAAATGAACCACCATTGGTATAACCGGTGTAATCAATGGTTGAATTGATGTCTCTGTCTAGATAACCACCGGTATAAACAATATCAAGCTGCTCAAGTCGACCTGATAATGTCCAGGTAGTTAGCCCAAAGTCATCATTGTTATTTTCGGGTACAAAACGGTTAGTTGATGATTCACCCTCAAGGTTTGGATCATAAGCAAACACACCTTCGGTATCGAGAGACTGCTGCGTGTGTTGAACTAAAAGCTCCCATTCATCATTGATTAAATAAGATAAGCCAAAACGGGCACCGGCATAATTTGCGGTGTTAAAGTTGTCTTCTACTAAAGCATCATTTTTTGGCGCGGTCACGGGTACATTTTCAGGATCAGTTAATGCATCACCAGAAACTCTACTGATGACAACAGCACTACCATTGTAGCCGCCTTGACCGGGGACATTTAATATATTATCTATCCAACCACCTTGACTGTCATTATAAGCGGCAACACGTACCGCAAGTGAATCTGTTAGCGACATATTGAAATATGCCTCAACAGAATTACTCAAATCGCCGCCTTTGGTAGAGCTGGTGCTGGTATCAAAACCGGCAGCAAAACCATCATGATTGGGTTTGTTGGTGATTAAGCGCACCGTACCTGATTGAGAACTAGCACCAAAAAGTGTGCCTTGCGGCCCAGGTAAAACCTCGATACGCTCAACATCGGTCGCGTAAATATCTAAGTTACGCCCTTGCATTGATACCGGTTGTTCGTCTAAATAAAAAGCCACCGAGGGTTGTAATGCTTGCACCGATGAAACGGCAATACTGGTTTGTGTGGTTGCCGCGCCACGAATATATATTTCATTTTGCCCTGGGCCCGTGCCCTGAAAAACCACATTGGGTAAAAATTCCACATATTGGTCAAAATTAGCAACGCCAAGTTTTTCTAAGCTGTCACCGGTTAATGCGGTGACAGTAACAGGCACTTCTTGAATGGACTCTGCTCGCTTAGTGGCGGTAACTTCAATGATTTCTATTTTTGCTTTATCTTGCTTTTGAGCTTCCTCTGCATAGAGAGAGCCTGATGCCGCTAAGGCTGTTAATACAGCGCAATGCAGTTTAGTGAGTTTCATGTTGATTATCCCTTGGCGTTTTAATTATTTTTAGTCAATTTTGTTAGAACTCTAACTATATTTCCCTTCCGCTATAGCTTAGCAAAATATGTGCTTTTTTTCAAAAGCTTAACAACTATGAAGTTTGTCGAGGGCTTTTACTGTATATGCTATTGTTTACAGCATGATTGAAGCAGATATAATATCAATACAAATTAAATTTAGGGGAATGACTTGTCTTTATCCACTTCTTTATCCGACAAAAGTCAATTAAATAAAAAGGTCTTTGTCAGTGCCTCAGCCATCATTATTGCACTGTTACTTTATACCGCAGCACTACCTAAACAAGCACAAGCTTTATTCACTGTTATTCAGGCAAGCATTGTTGATAATGGAAGTTGGTTTTATGTACTCACCGTAGCATTTATATTCTTTTTTGTAGTTTTCTTAGGGTTCTCTCGCTATGGCGAAATTCGTTTAGGGCCAGATCATGCCACCCCTGATTATTCATTAGTCACTTGGCTTTCGATGTTATTTGCTGCAGGTATGGGCATTGGTTTAATGTTTTTTGGTGTCGCAGAGCCATTAATGCATTACCTGTCACCACCTACGGCAGAAACAGGCACGGTGGCTGCAGTTCAAGAAGCCATGAAAATGACTTTTTTCCATTGGGGGCTCCATGCTTGGGCAATATACGCCATTGTGGCATTAGTGTTAGCGTATTTTAGTTACCGCCACAACCTGCCTCTAACATTACGCTCTGCTTTATATCCACTAATTGGCGAAAGAATTTACCAATGGCCGGGGCATTTAGTCGACATTTTTGCTGTCGTCAGTACCGTTTTTGGTGTTGCTACCTCACTGGGTTTAGGCGCTTCACAGGTTAATGCTGGTTTTAGTTACTTATTCGGCATTGATGTTTCTACCAGCAATCAAATAATCATTATGTGTGGCATAACGGCACTTGCGGTTGTGTCTGTGGCGACGGGTTTAGATAAAGGCATTAGAAGACTCTCTGAAGCAAATATGATTCTAGCGGTTAGCTTACTCGTGTTAATTTTTGTGCTTGGACCAACGGTGTTTTTATTACAGGCTTATTTGCAAAATATTGGTGATTATTTAGCAGACATAGTCCATAACACTTTTAATTTATTTGCTTACAAGAAGACCGACTGGATAGGCGGTTGGACAATATTTTATTGGGGCTGGTGGCTTGCGTGGGCGCCTTTTGTCGGTTTGTTTATCGCTAGAATTTCTCGTGGCCGCACTATCAGAGAATTCATTTTAGGGGTGATGTTAATACCCACGGTATTCACTTTATTGTGGATGACCATTTTTGGCAATAGTGCCATCGATTTGGTTTATAACCAAGGCGTTGTTGAGTTAGGGGAAATGGTAAGTCAAAACTCTTCGGTGGCCTTATTCGTTTTTCTAGAAAATTTCCCACTAACCACTTTGCTCTCCTTTTTTAGTGTTTTGATGATAGTAATTTTCTTTGTCACCTCATGTGATTCTGGCGCTATGGTGGTTGATATGCTTTGCTCTCATGGCAGTAATGACACACCATTGTGGCAACGTATTTACTGGGCGGTAGGTATTGGTGTGGTTGCGGCAATATTGCTATTGGCTGGTGGCCTAAATGCGCTACAAACCATGACGATTGCCAGTGCCTTGCCTTTTGCCATTGTGTTATTGCTCGCTATAGTGGGCTTGATTAAAGCATTAAGAGTTGAAGCCTTTAAACAAGAAAGTCAGCTGATAGCAGCGATACCTCATGCCAGCAGTGAGAGTAATGATAGTTGGCAAATGCGACTTAAAAACATTGTTGATTTTCCCAACAAGGCCAACGTTAATAAATTCATTAATCAAACCGTTGTACCTGCATTTGATTTAGTGGCTAAAGAGCTACAGGAAAGCCAAATTAATGTTGAGCTTACCAATAAAGATGGGCTGAGCTTAATTGTTGCTCATGGTGAAGAGCAAGAATTTGTTTATCGGGTACTTGCTCGAAAATATTCACAACCTGACTTCATAACTGAAACAGCTGAAACGAGTGAAGCAGCTGAAGATGAACAAAGTTACTATCGCGCTGAGGTTCACTTAGGAGAAGGCGGGCAGGATTACGATATTATGGGCTGGTCTAAAACGGCGGTGATCAATAACATTATTGATCAATACCATAAGCACCTGCATTTTTTACACTTGCTACGTTAAGTTTTACCTTAGCTTTTAGCCGCGTCAGTATTGGCTTTATTAGCAATACTGACACTGCTAGCGCTCATAGCATTTAACTCTAATAATGGCGCTGCATCTATTTCATTAGCATTCATCATTTCTGCAAGGCGCTCCATGGAAGAAAGCAATTGTGATTGCTCCCATTGGGCTAAGTTAGCAAAGTTCTCAATGAAGTGTTCTTGTAGCGCTTGCGGGGCATTGAGCAAAAGCGCCTTACCATTTTCTGTTAAGAATAGGCTGACTTTACGCTTGTCTTGAGTATTGCGCACTCTAGAAACAAGGCCTTTACTTTCTAATCGATCAAGAATATTAGTCACGGTAGCCGCGCTTAAATTAACGTTTTTCGCCACTTGACTTGAATTCACGCCAGAAGCCTTATCTATTTCTAACATAATCAATAATTGTGGGCTAGTTAAGCCAGACGTCTTACTCAGATGCTTTGAATGCAGATCTATAGCACGGATAATTTTTCTTAAGGCAATTAATAATTCTTGATGTTTTTCCATTACAACATGCTGTTAACTTTGATTTCTTTTAGTTTAATCAAAATTAACAGTTACGACTAGATAAATTATTGAAACAGGTGTTGCTGGGTTAACCCGTTTATTGATTAACCTAAGCGACGCAAAAGCAACGGTTATTGCTCTTGCTTTAGTGGCTTACTATTAACTTACACCACTTAATAAGCCAGCCCTTTGAATTTATACGGTGTTCAAATACTGACTTCAATCGTTTCGGATTATAGGTAACCTGTAAGTTAAACAAAGATTCGAATCCGAATACTGAAATACAATCGAAACTGCCATTAGATAATTTACGAATACCTACAGCCGTTTCTTTTTCTGGCCAATAACTCATAGCATCAAGAGAGCTACTATAAGGCTCATCATTGTTGCTTATATGCATCAAGGCTTGATTCCTAACTTGCCACTTTAATTGCGGTAGCAACTCTTTTAGCTTTAATTCATATTCTTTAAATTTATCAGGATCTGATTCATTTAAGTCGAAATAAATTACATCAACATCGTTCAATGGTGTTGGTTCTGACTTTTGATGTAAATGATCCCAAACAAGATTACGAACAAATCCGGCGGCTAAATAACATTCTGGTAAATCAAGTAAGCGAACACATTCCAATGCCTTTAGCCGTAATTCATCTAACTCAATTAACTTTATGACTCTATCTATATGCACCATGCTTAATTGTTATCTATGCCAACCTTTAACTTAAATTTATTTAACCTAAAAATCAATTACTTACTCAACAGTTACTGATTTTGCTAAGTTTCTTGGCTGATCAACATCGGTACCTTTGATGATGGCAACATAATAAGAAAGTAGCTGTAATGGCAAGGTATAAACAATAGGGGCAATGAGTTCATCACAAACAGGTACATCAATCACTTTCATGGTGTCGTCGTTGGTGAAGTTGGCATTTGAGTCGGCAAATACATACATTAAACCGCCACGAGCGCGTACTTCTTCAACGTTAGATTTTAATTTTTCAATCAAATCATTCTGTGGCGCGACAACAATTACCGGCATTTCAGCGTCAATAAGTGCTAATGGGCCATGTTTTAATTCACCCGCGGCATAAGCTTCGGCATGAATGTATGAGATTTCTTTAAGCTTAAGCGCACCTTCCATTGCGATAGGATATTGATCGCCACGACCTAAAAATAGGGCATGATTTTTATCGGCAAAATCTTCGGCTAAGTCTTCAATGGAAGAGGCTAAGGCTAACACTTCATCCAATTTTGTTGGTAAAGTCATGAGCGCTTGCGCTATTTCAGCTTGTTTTTCGTTTGGCATGCCATGATGCTGACCTATGGCTAAAGTCATCATCATCAAGCCCACGAGTTGTGTGGTAAATGCTTTGGTGGAGGCAACTCCAATTTCTGCGCCAGCTTTAGTCATAAAGGCTAAATCAGACTCTCGCACTAATGACGAACCGGCAACGTTACAAATAACTAAACTTGATTTATAACCAATTTCTTTGGCTAAGCGCAAGGCAGCTAACGTGTCTGCTGTTTCACCCGATTGTGAAATAGTGACAATGAGTGAATTTTTCGGCACAAAAGATTTACGGTATCTAAATTCACTGGCAATTTCGATATTACAGGATACGCCAGCAAGTGCTTCTAACCAATAACGCGCCACCATGCCCGAATGGTAGCTGGTACCACAAGCAATGATTTGCACGTGCTCAATTTCTTTAAAAATGTCGTCTGCGCCTTCGCCAAAGGTATTTGCATCCAGCACACCAGCCACTAAACGGCCTTCTAATGTGTTACGAATGGCGGTTGGCTGCTCGTAAGTTTCTTTTAGCATGTAATGGCGGTATTCACCTTTGTCGCCAGCATCATTCGTCGCTTCAGTTTCTTTTATTTCTCTTTCAACATCATTACCATTGAGATCAACAATATTAACTTCGAAACGAGTAACTTCAGCGACATCGCCTTCTTCTAAAAAGGAAAAACGACGCGTTACCGGTAACAATGCCATCATGTCTGAGGCAATAAAGTTTTCACCTAAGCCGTAACCTATCACTAAAGGGCTACCAGAACGCGCGACAACGATGCGATCTTTATCTCGTGCATCCATCACTACGGTGCCATAAGCACCTTCAAGTTGTTTTACTGTTGTTTGTACGGCGGCCAGTAATGAGTCACTGGTTTTTAATTCGTGATGAACTAGATGGGTAATGACTTCGGTGTCGGTTTGGGAAATAAATTCATAACCTAAACCCTGTAGACGAGTGCGTAATTCATCATGGTTTTCAATAATGCCGTTATGAACCACGGCAATGGTGTTATTAGATAAATGTGGGTGAGCATTCACTTCGCTTGGAGAGCCATGTGTTGCCCAACGAGTGTGCGCTATACCTGTGCCACCGCTTAAGGGTGCATCTTGTAGTGCTTGGGTCAGTTCTTGCACTTTTCCTAAACGTTTAACACTGGTTAATTGCTTTTGCTGATCTATTGTTGCAACACCTGCTGAATCATAACCACGGTATTCTAAACGTCTTAGTCCTTCGACTAAAATCTCTGCTACATCACGTTGTGCTACCGCACCAACTATGCCACACATATTGAAATCCTTATTATTCTCTGCTTAATTTTAAAACTAGCCCGCTTTGGCGCATATTAAGTTTACGCCTTGAGCTGTTAGTTGTGCTCTTACCGATTCAGACAAATCATCATCAGTAATGAGGGTGTGTATTTGTTGCCAAGCCAATTCTAAATTAGGAATTTTCTTAGCGATTTTGTCAGACTCTGCCATTACAATAACTTCTCGTGCTACTTCAGCCATAACACGGCTTAAGCCAGTGAGTTCATTAAAGGTGGTGGTGCCTCGTTCAATGTCTATGCCGTCTGCGCCAATAAATAGTTGGTCAAAATCATACGAGCGCAATACTTGCTCTGCTACTTGTCCCTGAAAAGCTTCAGAGTTGGCATCCCAAGTACCACCGGTCATCAATAATGTTGGTTCATTTTCAAGGGCATGAATTTCATTGGCAATGCTTAAGGCGTTGGTCATGACCACCAAACCTTTTTTGGCACTTAATTCTTTCACTAAAGCCGAGGTTGTTTGACCGCTGTCAATAATAATACGGTTATGATCGCGAATTAAGGTCGCGGCGTGCTTGGCAATAATCTTTTTTTGCTTAGAAAGCTTCTCGCTTTTTGGCTCGGTAATCTCACTGGGTAAGGCAATAGCGCCGCCATAACGTCTTAATAATAGTCCGCTATTTTCAAGTGCCGCCAGATCTTTACGAATGGTAACTTCAGAAATATCAAATTGCTTCGCTAAACTATCAACACTAATTTCACCGCTAAGATTAAGATCGGCAATAATACGATGACGGCGTTGTTGAGTATTTCTTTTTGACATATTTTTGCAGCTTTTTTCGGCTAACTTTCATTTTGACCGTTATTATGTTTCAAATCGAAAGTTAATGCAATATATCTTGTCGGCATCGCTATTGAATTTTTCTTAGAATTTTGTCACTGCCATCAATAAATATTTATTGGTGGCAGTGATGTAGGAGTGGTGATTATTTTTTTGTTGGTCGTTGCCAATTTTTAATATTGCGTTGTTTGCCTCGAGCTACCGCTAACTCTCCATTTTCGACATCTTTGGCAATAACAGAGCCTGCGCCAATAGTTGCTGTGCTACCAATATAGATGGGGGCAATTAATGAACTGTTTGAGCCGATAAAGGCATTATCATCAATAATGGTCTGTGACTTATTAACGCCATCATAGTTACAAGTAATAGTACCTGCACCAATATTGACATTTTTCCCGACCATGGTATCGCCAAGATAAGTTAAATGCCCAGCTTTACTGCCTTCGCCTAGGGTAGATTTTTTTATTTCGACAAAATTACCGACATGAGAGTCTTTATTCATTATTGTGCCGGGGCGAATGCGAGCAAAAGGACCCACCGAACAGTTTTCACCAATGACAGCATCTTCAATAATGGTATTAGGCTTGATCTCAACATTCTCAGCTATTGAGCAATTTTTAAGGATGCAGTTAGCACCAATTTTAACGCCATCTGCGAGTTCAACTGCACCTTCAAAAAGACAGTTAATATCAATACTCACTTCTCTGCCAACAAATAAATCTCCTCGTATATCAATACGAGCAGGATCACGCAAACTTGCCCCTGCTATCATTAATTCTTCAGCTAGTCTGGCTTGATAAGCGCGCTCTAGTGCGGCAAGTTGCACTCGGTTATTGGCGCCTTCAACTTCTACTTCTGTTTCAGGGTGAGCAGTAGCAATCACTTTACCTTCATTATGTGCCGCGGCAATAATATCGGTTAAGTAGTACTCACCTTGAGCATTTTCATTTGATAAACCCGATAACCAACGTTTTAAATCACCGCCGTTGGCAAGTAGAATACCGGTATTGGCTTCTTTAATAGCTAATTGCTCTGGGTTAGCGTCTTTTTGTTCAACTATACCGACCACTTTTTCTGCTTGTCGTACAATGCGACCATAACCCGTTGGGTTAGCAAGATGCACAGTAAGCAATGCCATGCCATTTTCAGGTTTAACTTGTAATAAATTTTCTAACGTGGAAACTTTTGTCAGTGGTACATCACCGTACAATACCAATACGTCTTCATCATCTTGCAAAAATGGCGAGGCCTGATCAACCGCATGGCCTGTGCCTAACTGCTCAGCTTGTTCAACAAAAGTTAAGTCGTCTCCAGCGATCGACGCTTTAAGCACATCACCGCCAAAGCCATAAACCACATAAATATTCGTTGCCCCAAGTTGGCGAGCACTGTCTATAACGTGCGCCACCATCGGCTTGTCAGCAACAACATGAAGTACTTTAGGTAACGAGGAGCGCATGCGGGTACCTTTACCCGCAGCAAGGATGACAACAGAGAGAGACATGATAAATCCATTCAGCTTAATAATGTTAATGCGTTATTGTAACCAAGAATAAGCTTACTTTACTAGTGGTTATGGCTTTCGAGGTGTTTTTACTTTGTATATTACAAAAACAGTGCATTAAAAATATTACTTTTCAATCAAAGCAACTTCTAGCGCCTCAAACCAATCAATATAAGGGGAATTTTTAGCACGTACATACACGGCATTAAAATGCGCTATTGCGGTATCGGCACGCACTTTTTCTGCCAATGTTTGACTCAAAATAGCCGCTAATTGATTAATTCTCTTTGATGAGCTGATAGTTATTTCTGCTAGGCGATCGATAAAGTCAGTTAAAGGTCTAAAGCCTGCTGCCCGTTCACCTGCTCGCAAAGCTACAGCCCTAGCGTTACTTGCCGTTAAGGATAATTTTTGTGCAATATGGGTGGCTTGATCTAGTTTTGCAGCAATCTCTGCTACAGATACAAAGTAATTATGGGCAAGATCTGACATTATTTATGATAAATTATTATTAGTTTCAAATAATTATAGTCACAGAAATTCAATATTGTTAGGCTAAATTGTTTTTTTGATCTATACCAATGTGTCACCACTAACACCTAATCGTCACTTGCACCCATGCAGTGCAAATGGGTGATTTTTCGCCCTGCAACTAAGCATAATCAAATATATATTATCGTTGATTTTTTATTTATTCTTTATTTTTTAATAAGTTAATCTATAAAAATCGCCTTGGTACAGTATTTGCGATACTGCTAGCAATATAACGCAACCCGCGGTAAGTAAAATGAGCGATAGAATAAAACTAGTAGTGATAGGAAATGGTCCTGTTGGCCATAATTTTTTAGAGTATTTGGTTGAGAGTGGGCAAAGTGAACAATACCAAGTCACTGTTTTTGGTGAAGAGCCATTACCTGCATACGACAGAGTGCATTTAACCAGTTGGTTTAAAAATCAAGATGTTGCTGATATCAATATGGTAAAAGGTGATTTCTATCCTGATAATAATTTCATCTTACATACCGGCGATAAAGCAACCAAGATTGATCGTGCAAAGCATGTTGTTATCAGTGAGTCTGGCCTAGAAGTAAGCTATGACAAAATTATATTAGCTACGGGTTCTTTTCCTTTTGTGCCACCTGTGCCTGGCCATGAGCGTGATAACATTTTTGTTTACCGTACCATAGATGATTTAGAAAAGATCACCGCTGCGGCAAAAACAGCCAAAGTTGGTACCGTCATTGGTGGTGGCTTATTAGGGTTAGAAGCTGCAAAAGCAGTGATGGATTTAGACTTAGAAACTCACGTTGTTGAATTTGCGCCTCGTTTAATGGCGGTACAAATAGACGATGGCGGCGGCGCCATGTTGAGTAAAAAAATTCAAGACTTAGGTGTAAGCGTTCATACACAAAAGAACACGCAAAACATTGGTGATGGTGATTCTGCAGTTCATAAAATGAGTTTCGCTGATGGCTCTGAATTAGAGACAGATATTATCGTGTTTTCTGCCGGTATTCGTCCCCGTGACGAACTAGCCCGAGCAGCAGAATTACAAATGGGTGAGCGTGGCGGTGTTGTTATCAATAATAATGCCTTAACCTCTGACGAAGATATTTATGCTATAGGTGAAGTTGCCCTTTGGGATAACAAAATCTTTGGCTTGATTGCCCCCGGTAATGCCATGGCACACGCAGCAGTTGATCATTTAACTGGTACAGGTGATAGCGAGTTTGCCGGTGCTGATATGAGTACCAAACTAAAACTGATGGGTGTTGATGTTGCTTCTATTGGTGATGCCCATGGTAATACACCAAATTCTCGCAGTTATACTTATGTTAATGATCGCGAAGAAGTTTATAAAAAAATAGTCGTGAGTGAAGACGATAAATATTTACTTGGCGCCGTATTAATTGGCGATGCTGCTGAGTACGGTTCACTATTACAGTTCATGCTTAATAAAATGGAATTACCCGCTGAGCCTGAAGGGTTGATTTTACCTAGTGTCGACGGTAGCTCAAGTGGCATAGGCGTTGATGCACTGCCTGATTCAGCTCAGCTATGTTCTTGTTTAAATGTCACTAAAGCCGATATTATTACCGCTGTGCAAGCCGGTGCTACTGATATGGCTGCAATTAAAGATCAAACTAAAGCTGCCACTGGTTGTGGTGGTTGTGCTGCCTTAGTAACACAAGTACTTAACTGTGAATTAGAAAAGTTAGGTGTTGAAGTCAATACCGACCTTTGTGAACATTTTGCTTATACTCGCCAAGATTTATACAACATTATCCGTGTTGAAGAAATTAAATCTTTTGAAGAATTACTCGAAAAACACGGTTCTGGTTTAGGCTGTGATATTTGTAAACCTACCGCGGCTAACATCCTTGCTTCTTGTTGGAATAATCACGTATTTGATAGCAAGCTTCAAGGCTTACAAGATACTAATGATTTTTACATGGGTAACATGCAAAAAGATGGTACCTATTCTGTTGTACCCCGTATTGCTGGTGGCGAAATAACGCCTGAAAAATTAATTGTTTTAGGCGAAATTGCTAAAGATTATGGCTTATATACCAAGATAACCGGTGGACAACGTATAGATTTATTTGGTGCTCGTGCAGAGCAGCTACCTCCTATTTGGCGTAAATTAGTAGATGCTGGCTTTGAAACCGGTCATGCCTACGGTAAATCATTACGAACAGTTAAATCTTGTGTTGGTTCAACTTGGTGTCGTTATGGCGTGCAAGACTCAATGGCCATGGCCATTCAACTTGAAAATCGCTACAAAGGTTTACGCTCACCACACAAAATAAAACTGGCCGTTTCTGGTTGTACTCGTGAATGTGCAGAAGCTCAAAGTAAAGATTTTGGTATTATCGCGACCGAAAATGGTTGGAACTTATATGTTTGTGGTAATGGCGGCATGAAACCTCGTCACGGTGATTTATTTGCTTCAGATTTAGATGATCAACAACTTATTCAGTATATTGACCGTATATGTATGTTCTATGTTCGTACCGCAGATCGTTTACAGCGAACTTCTGTATGGATGGATAATATGGAAGGTGGTTTAGAATATTTAAAATCTGTGATTATTGATGATAAGTTAGGTCTAGCTGCAGAGTTAGAGCAAGAAATGTCGCATGTTGTTGATACCTATCAATGTGAGTGGAAAACAGCGATAGATGATCCTGAAAAAATGAAACGCTTCGCGCATTTTGTTAATAGTGACAAGCAAGACGATAATATTATCTTCACCACTGAACGTGAACAAATTCGTCCTGTTTTTACCCCTGAAGAAACACTGGCTGTTGAAGTTAAATAAGAGAGTAATAGAATTATGTCCAATCAAAAAGAGTGGGAAAACATTTGCGAAACAAGTGACATACTACCCAATATAGGTGTTTGTGCTTTATTCAAAGAACAACAGGTAGCCATCTTTAAAGTTATCGACCAAACAGGAACAGAGCAACTATACGCAATTAACAATTTCTGTCCTTTCAGTAAGTCTAATACTATATCGAGAGGCCTAGTGGGTAGTTTAGATGATAAAATAGTGGTTGCCTCACCGCTTTATAAGCAACACTTTGATCTAGCTACAGGTATTTGCATTGAAGATAGTACAGTAAGTGTTAATATTTATTCAGTACGACTTAATGGCAATAATATCCAACTTGCAGCTTAAGGAGTTTGCATGAATTATAATTATTACATCGCCGATGTTTTTACTGAGCAGCCTTTTCATGGTGTGCCTGTACCTGTATTTACTGATGCAAGCGGTTTATCAGCACAGCAAATGCAACAAATTGCTAGTGAGTTAAGCGCAAGCAGTACGGTATTCCTTTTACCGACAGACAAAGATAATACCCGAACCATTAGAGCCTTTTCTAAACTTGGAGAAATGCCCACTAGCACGCATTTTATTCTAGCCGCTAGTTTTGTACTTGCCAAAACAGAAAAGGTTAGCTTAAACGAACAGCATACTCTCATTTCACTCATCTCAACGTGGGATAAAAAGACAACAACAATTGATACTTACGTCAGCAAAAATACTGAGGGTCAAGCAAGCTTAGTACAACAAACTTATGATACTCATGCTGCGGTTGATTACTATACCCCCACTAAGGAAGAGTTAGCGGCTATGTTGTCTCTTACTCCTGCTGATATTGGTTTTGATAACTATCGACCTTTGATTGTCTCTTGTGGCGTACCTTATTTAATAGTGCCTATCATGTCTTACCACGCCATTCGTGAAGCAAAGTTTAATGAAGCCGCATGGAGCAATTCATCTGCCCCTAGCTCCTTAGCACAAGAAATTTTGCTGTTCGCTAATAATACCGATGATAACCCTGCTGACTTTCATGCTCGTTTACTCGGCCCTGCAATTGCGCACCATGAAGATCCTCCTATTGGCGGTGCTATTGCAGCTTTTTCTAATCATATTTGTGATCACTCTAATATCCAAGCAGGTACACACGTATTTGCAATTCAACGTGGCGCAAATGATGCTAGAAAAAGTATCTTTTATGTCGAAATGGATAACAAACAAAGCAAAGACTTAACCATTCGTGTTGGTGGTTATGCTGTATTAATGAGTGAAGCAACAATCTCTGTAGATTAACAGCTAGAATATTAAAGTTAAAAGCCCGTAGTTATTAATAACTACGGGCTTTTTGGTTTCTATAAATATAAAAAACAAAACCATCGCCTTCGAATTAGAATTCACTCAATAAAAGCTTATCAATGCCCTACTTGACGTGAAAGGATTCACTAATGCCAGGACTGCATGGATGCACAAGAACGACCTCACATGGGCTTATCGTAACCTAATACCATTTTGATTAAATTTGTGATCTAATTGATTTAGTTTTTCATACATCAATATCACAATTTATGAGCCCCTTTGAGCACATCGACTTTAAATCTCTTATCGCAAAAGAAACCAA